>Ga0172372_10001626_pt1 | contig 34881 bp, 39 predicted proteins | sample LakKiv5m_2_FD_114544 | JGI IMG/M metagenome (GOLD analysis project Ga0172372, IMG submission 114544) | Freshwater microbial communities from Kabuno Bay, South-Kivu, Congo - kab_092012_9.5m | ecosystem: Environmental > Aquatic > Freshwater > Lake | place: Democratic Republic of the Congo... | reverse complement strand
ACCTAATTTAGGATGTATTGAATAATCAAGATGAGGATTTAATCTACCTCCATTTTTATGTGTGTGTAGACCTCCTCCATGTAATCCAATATCGGGGTAGAGTTTACACCCAACTATTTTTTCCAGTACGGAAGTAAATTCTGGGGATAGCACTTTCATAAAATATGAATAAGTAGCATCTGAAAAATTATTCCAGTTATTACTAGCTTTTTTAATCTCCAATGGATTATCATAAGAATACCAAAAATCTTCATCAAACGAAGGAAATTCGTCTGCTATTTTTTCAGCGGTATTCAGATCCAAAAAATTATCAATCACTAAATGATTGAAAGGTCTAGAATCTAAGAATTTATTTCTTAGTTCTTTTTCAGAAAGACTTTCTATTTTTGTTTTAAATTCCATTTACTTTCAAATTTTTCTGCCTGTAAAACCGTTGTATTTCTTTGATATTCATTATCGAATATCTCATGTGTTTTTCCTAGAATCTTATCGTGATGGTTGACAACAGAATCAGTTACTAAAGAATGTGTAATTCCTTTAGTCTGTAAAGTCATACCATAATCATTATCACAATACCAATGGGTAAATTGCTCGTCAAGATCTCCGATTAATTCATAAATGCTTCTTTTCTGAAATATACACCATCCAGCTAATTCTCCTCTAACTCTATACCCATTAAACACCAAACCAGATACATTCTGATTACTTCCTTGTGTTTGCGGGCACCATGGACTAGCAGACATAATAGAAGGTTTGCTTTCCATAGCCTCTATTATTTTATCTGCCCAACCTTTTTCATATGTTAAATCATTATTACACAAAACAACATATTCTGAATGTCCTGCCTTTCTACCAATATTCAAATATTTGTGGTATCCGAAACTTGTGTCTTCAGGATAAATAGTTGTTGTTGAATGCATCCATTTAATTTGATTATATTCATCATAATTAACATCCCTATTAGATTCAACAATATAGGCATGAAATGCTATATCATTAGAAGAATCAAAAAGAGTATCTAAACCATTCTTTGTGATTGATCTTAATTCCTCGTCCTTAGCCCAAGATATTATTACGACATCTACATTTTTCATATTCCGTATATTTTTCTGGAGGTTTCTAGTATTTTTTCTAATTTACTTAATTCTAACATATTCTCAGGGTCAGATGGAGATTCTTCCGGATTAGGATGAACTTCTATAAAAAGTCCGTCAGTATTCATAACTGAAGCAAATTTAACCATGTCTTCAATATAATCTGAATTACCTTCCGTTTTTCCATAAATCCCATTTGGCTTTTGTAAGCTGTGGGTACAGTCCATAATAACTTTAGACTCCGGACATGATTTCTTTAATCTTGACAAAGATGTGACATCAACTACCAAATCGTTATACCCGAATGTATTTCCCCTTTCACATATCATCATTTCCTTACCTCCGGATCTGTAAAATTTCTTCTCTATAAAAGAACAAGATTCAGGGGAAAGGAATTGTCCTTTCTTTACAATAGTAGGTAGTCCGCTTTTTGCACAAGCATAAATAAGATCCGTTTGTCTGCATAAAAAAGCAGGGATCTGTAGATAATCGACAAATCCCTTCAAATATTCAACTTGTGAAGTTTCATGAACATCAGTTATAATTGGAATATCTACTCTTTCTCTTAATTTAGAGAATATTGATATTGCCATTCTCATTCCGACTCCTCTATAAGATTCATCAGAAGTTCTGTTTGCTTTATCAAAGCTTGCTTTAAAAATAGGAAGAAACCCGTATTTTTCTCCGGCTTCTTTCACTCTCTCTGCAATAGAGACGCACTCTTGTAAAGATGTAGCAACACATGGTCCTGCTATTAATATTTTACGATCTTGATTTTTCTCCGAGATATCCTGCATGATGCAATTTACTATATTCTAGTTTTGTTAAATTATAATGTTTCATAAGACCAACCACAATAAGATCTGATATCACAGACATACAAGTGGTTGAGGTTGTAGGGGTTAGCCCCAAAGGACATATTTCTTCAGTAGGCCCAAATTCTATATAATCAGCACATTTAAGTTGAATAGTCTCATTTGTCTTACCTACTATAGCATAGATATAATTATTATGACCCAAATTATGGATCAAATCAATTAGTTCTAATATCTCTCTGGTCTTACCAGAATTACTAAAAATTATGATGATGTCATTTTCCCTAACCATTCCAAGATCTCCATGTTGTGCTTCAGCAGGATGTAAAAAATAAGAGGGTATTCCAGTGGAACATAAAGTAGTAGAAAACATATTAGCTATCTGTCCGGCTTTACCCATTCCAGAAGTTATTATATTTCCTCCATTTCTGTAATTTATAATCTGAGACACCATGTCCCTAACTGAATTAGTTGGTATTCTTTTTAATCCCTCAATTTCTTTCTCTAGTAGTTCTTTATAATTCATATCTACATTTTAAGATTATAGTTAAAAAATTTAAATTATTTCCCATCCTGGACAATATAAATCAGCAACATTATCTTTGTCTCTGGACAATTCTCCAAACCATACAGAAGGAGCTATCACTTTCTTACTAGGATTTCTGTTTAACCATGCTCCCCACCAAGAAAAACTAGAATTAGCAATTATATTATTTTTACATTTAGTCATTAAATACAGATCCTTTATATCTTGATTTCCTTCGATATAAACATATCCACTATCTAATCCAAAATTATCTTTGCACCATTGTATATCGTCGGAGAAAAAATAGAATTTTTTAACACCTTTGGCTCTCATAGAATCTATAGCTTTCGTATAATATTCCATTCCCATTAATGGATGATACCCAACAAGATTTACATAATCTCCCCTCCTGATATGAATTGAGCATGTTTCTGTATCTGGATCTACAGATCCATCGTCTAACGAATCAATAAATTCAAAATATTTTAATATATCCTCCACGCAATGTGAAAAATATTTATCGCTCTGGAAGTATCCAATAAGATCCATATTTCCCAAAAAAGGTATAGGAGAATAACAGAATCCCTTCTCATTATATTTTATAAATCCACTAGAATCTATACCAGAGTCATCTATAGGGGTTTTGAAATATTTTGAGTATTCCCATTTATTAAACTTTGCATTAGTGTTATTAATTTTAGATAACCCTAATACTGCAGCTATTTGAAACAGCTGATTTCCTAATCTACCAAAAGATCCTAATTTAGAAAAAGTTATCATGATTCTATTATTGATTTCCACTGTTTAAGACATTTATCCTTATGTTTTTTACTATACTCAATTAGATTATTTCTAGTGTTATTTATAAGTAAAGAATCATCAGTAAGTGATTTTAATTCTTCAAAAGAATCAAAATAAACAAAAAGATCCTTGTGTTCTGGTAAATACCATTCAGATGATTCTATAAAATCTCTGTCTAAAGGAGGGCTCCAAAAAAAGTTATTCCTATACGAAAGTTCTAGTAAAAATCTTTTCGATGGAATAAAATAAACGTTTCCGATATTCCAATTTTCAAATATTGCTAAATTTGACCATGCATAAGGGATATGTATTATACCCTTAATTCCTATTAAATCAGAAGGACCTTTATATTCACCAGAAAAACATTTTATCCCCAGTGATTCACACTTTCCTTTAAGATCCATGAAGATATTATCGTTATGATATCTGGTAATAAGGAATGTTTCGGATTTCTTATTTCCGTCAGGAAAATATTCATCAAGGGTATTTAAATCAAATAAACTAAGGGGTCTAAAAACTTCATCGCTCCATATAACACCTCTGTATTTCTTAGCATATTCATGCTCAAATTTAGTATAGGATCTTACAAATGTGTTTGGTCTTTCTATTGAACTTTTGAAAATATCGTAATAAGAAGGATCAGGAAAATTAACATTATTAGTTGCAGAGTCACTATAATCAAATCTATTACAAACCCATATTATTAGTCTCTTAGTAAATTCATCTCTAAGAAATATACGAGAAAGTGGTGCAGTATCTGATGTTATAATACAATCAAAGGAATTGTAATATTCTTTATTCTTTACCCAAATAGAATCTGCAAGATTCTGTGATATATTATAATTCCAATCTGCTCTCTGAGTTTCTAAATAATATCCTAATTCATCACATATACTGTTGATTGAAACAGAGCATCCTGAATGGTAAGTAACATGAAGTATTCTCATATTAATTAACTTTATAATTCTTCAATATCCCAATAAGATCCGATAATCTATTATTAACCCATATAGTAGTTCCCATATAAGTATCCTCAAAATGTATCTCGGTATAATTGGAAGGTACATTAACTATATTATACCCATAAACATTCTTTAATACTCTATTAGGATCTCTACTAGTGTCATGAGCTGCAATAATATCAGCTTTCCCAAAGCTCATATTCACTATATCTCCCCTAGTGTGTATACCAGCATCGACAAATATAAAATCATATTCCCTTTCATCAAGATGTTTATTTACAATCTTCTTCAGATCTACTAAATATTTTGTATCTTCCAAAGGGAATCTTAAATTCTGTGCTCTGTCATTGGCATCCGATATTTTTTCATTAACTTCCACATACTCGCAATCCCAATTTTTTCTCCCCTTCATATCATCCTTAGTCTTATTAAACCACTCCAGATTATATTCACCAAGAGAAAGTTCAACAGATTTTAGGAATTCACAATTATCTGCCAAATAAGGGGTTCCTACCCCAAGGCCAAACTCAATCATATTACGGATCTTAGTATTATCAAAGATCACTGAAAAATAAAAATGCCAATCCTGTGTTGGCGTAAAATTATATTCTTTCATTATTCTATTTTTTTAAAATGTATTGGTATCCTTCAAAAATAATTTTGAAACCATTTTCTATTAAATAAGGTATAGCTTTTTCAGATTTACCTAATTTATTGTTTAAATCACCCATATCTCTAGGTGTCCCATTTAATACATCATCAATTAAGATAATTCCTCCATCTTTTAAAAGGTTTCTTCTAATTATAATTTCTGTCTCCTTTAATTGCAAATTACAAGTGTGATCTATAGGCCACATATCCCCAGTATCTAAATATATTAGATCATATTTTTTATCAGTATTTTCCAGATATATTGTAGAATCCGAGGTCACATGATTACATTTAACACTTAAAGAATCTGTCATAGTCTTACATCTTCTTATATGCGAATCTATTAGATCAACAGTAGTAAACGAATAATAATTACCTATCGTTCCAAGTATTATAGTAAAACATCCAGCTCCCCAATCCCACTTAGAGAAATCTTCCGGATCCCAGTATTTAGTATCATCTGAATTACATCCCTCGAACTTACCGTCAACAAAGCTTCTAGAAGTACCTAATTCTAATACCTCTGGGGTTTTTCTTTTATCTAAAAATTCTAGACAATATTTAAATGATTCATATCTTGATTTATTAGGATCATTGTATCTTAATCCTTCATTAGTTCCAGTATCTAATAGATCCTTATACTTATTAAGCAATCTTATTTTATCCATAATTAGTAATATTTTGAAATATTTATTTTATTAAAATCCTTATCAATACTCGGATTCTTAGCTACTATCAATCCGTCATGTGAATAGGATTCATTCATATCATGCTCGCATAATATCTTAAATTTTTTATCAGTCAGAAAGGACAAGCATTCTTCGTGTAAAAATTCTTTAGGAGATCCCCAATCTTTACCCTTATTATTTTTATCCGTGTGTGTAGATATAAAAATATACCCAATATTTTTTATAAAGTCTCCAAGTTGATCTAATAGATGATATTCCCATCCCTGTATATCAACATGAAGAATATCCACGAAATCAATCAAATTACTTATTATAAAATCTAAAATGTTTAATTCGGGTATTCTACCTACATGAAAGCTTCCACTCATACCATTAATTTTAAAATTCTCCACGCCTAAATTAAGATTAAGCGAATCGACATCTATCATGAAATTTTTAGCGCCTTTTATTTTCTTATTAAACCACATAGAATAATAAGCCCAAGAGGATCCAACCTCTATCATTAATGCACCATCATTCATTTTTTCCAAAACCTTATAAAAAGCAAACTCCTCCTGAGGTTCATGATGTCCATTACATTTTGTTATCAATTCTGTCATCCATCCTCCACAATAACAGTCTTTTATTATTTTTATTCCGTTATGCATTATCTGAAAATCTCCGACTATTTTTCCGCTATTTGGATCGCGATCCAAAGAATCACAATCATTACACAGTAAGGCTTTATCTATTCTGGTAAGCATTCTATTATCTGATTTATTCTATTTATATAGGTGTGTTTTTCTTTAACTTCGTTAATTAAATATTTAAGTTTTTCTATATGATTAGGATTATTCTTAAAATCTATCGCCTTATGAAAAAGTTCAACTGTATTTCTGTCGTATATTAATTCTCCGTCAAAAATATCATTAACAGATTTAGAATTAACATATCCCATATGTCCATATGATATATGTTTAAATATTCGACATGGAATATATTCGTTATCTATTTGCCAAGGTCCTTGTATAGTTGGTGAAATATAAGACTCGTTAACAAGTTTCATATTTTCTTGAAAAGAAACCGGTCTAGACCACGGATTAATCTTAACAACCTCTATTCCGTTATTAGTACACTCATTAAAGAAAGGATCTAATTCAGTTCCATTCTGAAATAAGCCAGTAGAGTCTCCAAATGTTCCAATCCATAAGCACTTCTTCGGGGATTGTACATTTTTAGAATAATCCAAATTTATTTCTGAAGGTAGAAGATCAGTTGCCCAACATGTATACAAAGTGTTAACATCCCCTAAATTTACAAATGTGTATTTATTTATAATTATATCCTTCAAACTAGGATCTTTCTTTGTATGCGTTTGCAACACTAACACCTTACATCCTGAGTTAATATACTTATTACAATCAACATTATGTAGTACATAATACGATCCTTTTACTAATGGTATATTTTTTTCTTGTTCACCAGCGGTAATAAAAAGACAATCTTTAAAATCTATATTATCGTAATTATTATCGTTAAACCAGTAAGTTTCATATCCCATACTTTTAAAAGCTTTATAAAAGGAAGCATGTATGTAAGAATGGGTATGTGTATTCAGGGGATAACCCCATATAACAACTCTCTTAAATTTCATTTCATTTTTTTTATTTTAGTACATACCAGTCCTCAAAAGGATATCCTTCGTGCGAAACATTTTCTATTTCTAATCTGTATCCATTATTTGTAAGTATGTCCATTATTTTAATCTTATTATAATCTCCTTCACAATAAAGATTATGCTCAACTGTAATTAATCCAAATTTCCATCTATCAAATGGAAAATTCTCGAGAACCTTAATCTCATTTCCTTCTATATCTATCGAAAGATATTCGATAAATTCAGGAGATCCATTTCTAATAAGTATATTTTCTAAAAGATCGCAAGGAATAACAATATCTGAAGTATTAACTATTTTTCCTCCCATATCAGAACTAGAAAAATTGACAAATCCATTATAATCATTAACTGCAACATTCTCACATATACAGTTCCTATTTCTAGTTAGCTCTTTATAATTTAAAGGATCCGCCTCCACACATATTCCACACCATCCCAAATTTTTTTCTAGATAAAATGTGTTACTGTAATTTACTCCATCATATGCTCCAAGATCAACGAAGTATCCGGATCTTTTATTTTTCGTCATCTCTAAGACCCATTGGTCCTGTCCAGCTTGTGAATAAAACATATTATTTCAATTTCCAGTTTTCCCACACCCATTCATAACACCATTCACATTCATGCGTCTCTGATAGTACGGAATTTATTTTATTTTTTTTCTCCTCGGCAAATTCAATAAACGTGTGATATTGAATTTGTATATTCTTAACTTTTTTCAATATTTCCGGATTGGTTATTAATCTTTCCATAAGATTATACTCTTCCCCTTCTATGTTTATTTTCATCAAGTCTATTTCTTGAATATTGTTTTCCTCTATAACCTGGATAATATCCCTTAGTTCTATCATTGTACGATTGCTAGTACCTATATTAGTTGTGGAGCTAGCATCGCCGGACATGTAAATAGGACATCTATCATTAGATGAAGAAAGACCATAATTAAAAGTTTTAATTTTATCTATATGGGAGAATTTGAATTCACACACTTTAAAAAATTCATTAACCGGTTCAAAGACATAAATATTTGGTGTATATCTAGTGTATATTGATTCTGTAAATGTACCAAAATATCCGCCTACATCAAATACCACGGAGTTTGAATTTAATTCAGGATAATTTATTCTTCTGTAGCAATCCCCTTTATCATTAAACCAATTCTTAACATTGATTTCAAATTTTTCTTTTATGTCCATTTTTTTAAGATTTAGTTTTTAATTCGCTTATTCTGTAATACATTAAAACATCAGGAAGTATTTTAAATTTTGCACCTTTAGAAAGTAGCCTCTTCCACATACAGAAATCATCAGAAGCTATTTCTTCAGACTTAAGTCTTTCATTAAAATCAATAATCTTTCTTGTATAAGCACATGCGGGATGCGCAATTATATTATGATTCTTTGAAAATTCATTCTCTATGTCCATCATATGAAAAGAGGTTGTATTTATAATACCACTTTCATCACTGAAAGATGTATAGTTACCAGAAATAACAGAAACTTCACTGTCATAATTATTTACTTGAGCTTCTATTCTATATGGTGGATATTTATCATCAACATTAGTATTTAAGACCAAATCATATTCTGAATCGAATGCAAGATTTAAAAGGTAGTTGTGAGCCTCAGCATGATCTTTTAAGTCAGCTGAATTAAAAAAAGAATTGCTAAAAATTCTTTCATCAGATCCACCGTAATTTAATTCAATTATATCAAAATCCTTGTATGTCTGATTTAGAACAGAATCTTTATATAAAGAGACCCATTCTTTAGGATATCTTCCTATATTTTTATGAAAACATATTAGTGCAACTTTCATGATCTTATCTCCGCATGATTTTTTTCCAATAGAAGTATTTTACACACAAATGTTGCTTTCCCATTATTACCCCAGGATCTATATATACTCTCGTGATTCTGCGGATAATGATAAGAAGGGCTTAAAACTCTAGTTGGTGTTATTATAGTGGCGAATTTATTTAATGCAGATTCATCATGCCAAATGGGTATTATTCCTTTAGCCTCGTCAGAATCTATTAAATCTTTACAGTATTTTGTCATATTTAAAAAATTATTCCTAGAAAGGGAATAAAATCCGCCGCCGAAATAATTCTTTTTATCTCTAGGATGGACATAGCAGCTAGAATTTTCTCTTGTCTCAAAAGTACCTATTCTGTTAATAAATCCACAATGCTGTGTAACAGTAACTGGTGTTATTATTTCAGTACCTATATTATCAGTTATCAAAGTGTCAGCATCGATATAAGCTAATTGTTCGCCCTTTATTTGTTCCTTATATTGATCAAAGAAATGAAATCTCTTTAGAGTTGGATACGGAAAAGGTTTATGCTCAATTTTAAAAACATCTATATTAATACCCTCGACATGAATATCTTTATCACTAAATATGTTATAATATTTCTTATTATTTGGTAAAACGTATTTCTCGATTGATCTTATCAGAGGCTCAACAAATATATCGTATTTACCAGTTGCAACAATAATAAAACCTATCGATATTTCATATTTGCTTTCGTCATCCTCGTGCGAATCGAATAGACTGTAATTCATTCCCATATTTTCAAAATTATTTTCAGTTACTATATTATTAGTAACAGGGTCGTGATTAGAATCGTTTTCCACTCTAGGCGGAGTTATTTTTCTATTAAAATTAGGATTTGGAGTCCTAGATAAACTTATTCTTCTTTCATTCATATTAAAACCGGATTATTTCTATTCCCTACACCTGCAGACTTTATCATCGACACCAATTCATTTTGATCCATTGAAGTGAATCTATTAAATAGTCCTTCATTCAATTTCAAATTCCTAGGATCTTTATTTAAATGGAACAGGTGGAAAGCATCATATGGTATTCTGTCAAGTGCCTCATCATCTCTATTCAATAAGAATTTGATTGTTTCGGTTGCAGCTTTATCTTCCCATCCATACTTAAAGAAATTTTCGTTATATCCTCCTAATGTATTCCAAAACCAATCCCTGTTATAAACAAGTATTGCACCATATCCGCACCCTCTAGTCATTGATCTAAATTTAAAAACTGGATCTCTCCAATCCCCTCCTTTATTCCTCAAAGAATTATAATCCCTTGTTCTTATCCATTCCGAAGTAGGTTCTTCTCTATTACACCAATAATAAGTTTCTGCTCCTGCTGCAAATTCACCCTTGAATTCGCTTACTGTTTTAAAATAATCATTCTCAAAAACAAAATCAGAATCCATTAAAACTATGATATCCCCAGAAGCTTCACGTGCACCAATATTTCTACACCAGCTTAAATTGAATCCTCTATTCAAAGGATCTTTAACTGCTATGTGTTTATATTCATCAGATCCTTTATAAAAATTACCATCAAGGGTCTGTTCAACAACAATTATTTCAAAATCTTTAAATGTTTGTTGTCTTATGCAATTCAGACACTCGTTAAAATTTCTATTTCTTAAATCATCATTACCACCTGTTGGTATTATTATAGATAATTTCATAATATTCCTAGCTTATTAAACAATTGATCACACATTTCCTTATTACTTGAATAAGGCCTAGGTAAATGACAATCTATATATTCCTCGATATTATAGTCGCCTTCAGGCCATATAACTTTATCAAGTCTCTGAGAAGCATACCTTTCTTCAATCCATCCCCTACTCAAATGTGTCATTTTATCCTGTTTCCTTATAGCTTTACTATAGAAAAATATCTGGTCTGTACCAAAAGGAATTGACAGTTTCTTTAGTCTTATCAAAAATTCCTGATGTGTTGACTGTGGTTCCATTTCTAGCATATCAATAAAGCTTGAAGGTGATCCTGCTAAATAACACATAGGATATTGAGGATTCTTTTTATACCATCTGTATTGAATAACGTCCGAGCTGTATGATACTATACCATAGGAAACTTCTTTGACCCCTTTTTGGTAGTATTCTTCTGATATAGGAAGCATATCCATATCTGATATAATAAAAACATCGTCTAGTAATTTTGCAGCCCAAAATCTTATTGATTGTGCCTGCTGAATTATACTCCATCCGGGAATGGATCTTAAATAAAAAACTTTACCATGTTCTTCAATTCCTGATGATGGCTCCTCCTCATCTATGAACAGAAGTATTGGCTCTATTCCTATTCTCTTCCAAGCCTTAGCTACGTATGGCCAAAAGTCTAGATAGGTCGGATCGTTATTCGAACTGACCACTGCATATTTTATTTTCATTTTCTTCTGTGTAGTTTACGGGATTCTTGATAATGTTCTATAACTGGTTGTATATTCGGAAACATTGCTTTAGTGTGATCGAATATACATGTGTATTCAGGAGGGAGATTGAAATAGGATACTCCTAATTCCCTGTGAGCCGTTTGCATATTTTTTTGTTCCCATGTTTCAGGTTTCATTCTTTCAGCAGGTCTTGCTTCGTTTAATTGAATCCATCGATTGACAAACTCTTTTACCCTTTCGTTATTTTTAAGGAATATAGTTCCAGATAAGGCCTCGTCAGATCTCCATCTAAAATCTTCTGTTCTGTATGCTAGATCACAATCTAATTCATCTATAAGTTTTGGGTATTGTTTAAACAATGCATCCACATCTACATAAAGAAGATCCTTAGTTTGGGACTCCAACATCTGTTTAATAAAATAAGCTTTGTAGTGTGTGTTCTTTTCCCAAGATCCTAGGTCTTCTATAGCTTCTAAATGATAGGGAAGACCTAATGATTCTAAAGTTTGGGTTAGATTATTAGCTAGGTTTTGGTAATTGGTATTCTTAGTAAAATAACCTATAACTAGGAATTTAGGGCTCTTAGGAGCTATAGTAATAATATTAGTGTTCATAACCTAGGATTTAAAAGCTTAAATATTATAGTTGGGGGTATGAGGGTTTGTTTCAATATTTTAAGACTTTTTATTAACATTTATAATTTTTTTTATTAACAATATTTTTTACCCATTTCTTGTGGACCTTTTTTGTTTTTGTATATATAATTCATAATTGTTTTTCTATATATGAAAAAACTTAAACCGTATTGGTTCTTAGAAAATCCATTAGATACTGAGCATAAACATTGGATATTAATGGCATATCTTAAAAATGTGAAAGATGGTTTTGGAAAAGCAGGTTACATAAAGAAAATAAGGGATCTTTATAGAATAAAAAAAGATCTTGTGACATTTTCTATGAATATTGAACTGAGCCAAGGAACAATGACTTCGATGACTGATAAGGAAAGAATTATATTCGAGGATCTTTTAGATCAGCAAATACACAATGACGTTGAAATTAAAAGTATAATTGACTCCAGCCTATATACAATAGATAATTTCATTGAAGATAATAAATTCTATTTCCATAAGTATGATGATCTGATTAGTCTAGAATCATATTGCGAAAAATATAGTCTTTGGGATCAGGGATTTTTAGTCGTGAGAAAAAGATCTGAAAAGACACTAAAAATTTTTTCTTGGTTCTTTTCTGTTATTAAAGTTGGAGATAAAGACACAGTAGCTCTATTGATGACTGAAATACTAAATCCTATATGCGAGAACACTTATGACGTAAATAAGATAAAGAAATTTCTTAAGAAAAAGATCGTAGATGATTTTTCTAGTGATGATGACTGCTTTATTTTAGCTGATGTTTACGATAAGATGGATTGGGAAACTGCTATGGATATAACAAAGGAAAAATCAGTAGAATTAATAATGAAAAAATTTAAGGATAATTAATTAGCTCCCTTGCCTCTTATCATTTCTTTAACTTCTTCTATTTCATCTTCTTTGAATTCCCATTTTTCGTAAGGAAAATCATCGGCTTTATAAACCTCACAAAACTCTTTCCCGTTCTCGTCCTCTGTAGAGACTTCAATTTTTGTCCCTTTTCTGTTTATATAAAAATCTGCTTTTTTCCCGTTCTTTAATTTCTTTCCCTGTATGAAAAGAAGTCCTCCACCTGGCATAGTTATTTCAGGATCAAATTCACCAGCTTCTATTATTCTTTCTATCTCTGGGATTATTTCAACTATATAAGAAAAAGGTTTTTGCTCAAGATCACTAATATCAGTTATTAATAATGAATCCTTAAGGAATTTTTTAATCTCCTGCTCAAGTTCTGGTTTTTCTAAAATTATTGATTTTAGGTCATCAACAAAACTTTTGCTGTTGTACCCCATTTTAGAATCTTTGGATGTGTACTTAAATGGAACTGTAAATGATTCATCTCTGTTACCTGCTGCTGTACTCTCGTTTAAGAATTGGTTAAAATATAATAATTTTTTCATATTGATCTTCCTATAAATATTTCTTCTCTGGATTTAAAAGGAACGGAATGGCCTAATTTTTCTATAGGTCCAATTTTTTCTAGTTGCTCCTCCGAGAATCTTCTAAGGTCTGGCTCCTCTGATGAACCCTCCAGTGAATCTGGTCTGCATCTAACATAGTTGTTGTCTTTATCAACCATAAAGAAAGCTTCATCATTTGACGTGAAAATAAAATCTCCCTCGATCATATTTATTTTTTCCCATTCGTCAGACACTCTCTTATAAGAACCCTGTGTGGTTAGACTCTCGTATTTTAATATTAATTCGACTTTGAACTCTTTTTTCACCCTAAATAATGTTTTAGGTGGCAATCCAAAAACACTCTTATGGTTTTCGTCTAAGAATTTGTCTATTCTTTTTATTGTATCCATACCTTTCTATATATCTTGGATTTAATAATAGAACTGTGATATATACTAATAAAAAGAAACATAATGGAAATACTTAGATATAACCAATTTGTTAATGAGTCTGAGGAAACTTCTTCTGATTTCAGTCATGAATTTTCTTTAGTTGAGAATGAATATCTAAAACTAAAAGGTGAAGGTCTTGACGAAAATCAGATAAACGAAAATATCTTTGGTGGCCTTTTCGGAATGCTAGGAGGTGGTTTTACTGACACTTTCAAAGATTATATTATAGATTGGGCAGCAGAAAAACTTGGAATATATCAGGTTGATGAGCATGGTAAACCAACTTTCTTCTACCAATTATTAAGAAACGTATTTGAGCAGGTTCATTACACTGAATTAGGAAGCTATTTTGGTAAGGGATCTTGTAAAAAATGGTCTAGAGCAATTATAGAAGGTTTATCAGAAACTTTACAGGAAAGAGGATTAGAATATATTCTAGAAAGACTTGGTGTTAGTATCGATTTTAATAAAGGTATAGGCGGATCTATTGCAGCTTCGATTCGTGAGGCTTTAACTAATAGAGTAAATGACACCGCATTTATTAATTCAGTAGAACAAATGATAGGTGATAAAGTTTGTAACTTTAGTCTTGGTGACGTACTTAAAGGACAAAAAGTTGACCCTGCAGATAAAGAAAAAATGGCTTCTGAAATAGAAAGAGCTGGTGACAAAGATCCTGATGTATTTACTAAATTAATGAGAGGAGGTTTAAGTAATCTAATTCCTTCAGTATAAATTTGAAACTATGAACATAAAAGATGTAAAAAAGAGAGAGGTCTTAAGTTACAAAGATTTTTTAAAGGTTATAAACGATCCGTGGAATCCTAAGAATTTTAGTAAGGAAGACAGAACAGGTTTACATAAAATTAAACCTGAACCAGCATATGACTATGTAGGTTATAAAGATGCTATCTTTAAAGGTACATCAAAAATAGATTATCCAGGTTATGGAGCTGCTGAAAGTGGAGGTGCTTTTAATTCTGGTGTAACTGAATAAAAAAAATTAAATATGGCGACTATATTATCATTCGAAGATTTCGAAAAAATGAAATTTAATAAAGGAACTTCTGGTTTTAATCAGAGCAATAATTTTTCACAGCCTGCTTACGAGAAGGAAGATGAGGAAGAGGAATTAGAAGACGAAGACGAGGATTTAGAAGATGAAGAAGAGGATTTAGAGGACGAGGATTCTGATGAAGAAGAGGACGAGGATTCTGATGAAGAAGAGGACGAATATTCTGATGAAGAGGAGGAAGACGAAGATTCTGATGAAGAGGAGGAAGACGAGGATTCTGATGAAGAAGAGGAAGACGAGGACGAAGAAGATGAGGATTTAGAGGACGATGATTCTGATGAAGAAGATGAGGATTTAGAGGACGATGATTCTGATGAAGAGGACGAAGAGGAGGATGAAGATTCTGATGAGGAAGACGAGGACGAAGAGGAGGATGAAGATTCTGATGAGGAAGACGAGGACGAAGAGGAGGATGAAGATTCTGATGAAGAAGACGAGGACGAAGATTTAGAAGACGGTGACGAATATTCTGATGATGAAGATGAGGATGAAGAGGAAGGATCGGAACCGGAGGAGGATCTGGAGGACGAAGAAGATGAGGATTCTGATGAAGAAGACGAGGATCTTGAAGACGAGGACGAGTCGGATTTAGATGACGAGGAAGAAGAAAAAAAAGAAGGCGAAAGAGTTATAAGATTTGATAATTTTTTTAACTAATTAATCTAATCCTTTATTTAAAATATTTTTAAAAGCCCTTCATTGGGCTTTTTTATTTTTAGGATATATACATCATGGAAGCTTTATTAGAAAAATTTGTTTTTAAAGGCGTTAAAGGAAAAGATAGACCTTTGACTGTCGTAGTTCTTACAACCAAGTTGGGTAAGAAAATGAAAAATGCTCCTACTACTGATAAAATAGTTAATATATGTCGAGATAGAGGGATTAAATGTATTATTATAGATACTGAAAAAGGATCTATTCAAAAAACACAAAAAGGTACATTCATTATATCTAGTAAAGGTGGAGAAAGTGAGGAAATATTCCTTGATCGTACTATTGTACTAACCAGAAGATCCTCAATCAAAAATAATGCGGCTAAGGGATTTTTTAAAAAATTGGAAGACCTAGGATTCCCTTGTGTTAATTCATACGATTCTGTAATTATATGTGAAGATAAATTACAGACAACAAGAAAATTACAACTTAATAAAATACCTGTACCTAAGACTTCTTTGATATCATCAGAGGCCGATATAGATAAAGCAGTAGAAGAAGTTGGTGGTCAATACCCAGTAGTTTGTAAATTCCTTTCAGGTACTAAAGGTATTGGAGTTTTTATGATAGATTCTAGACCTTCACTTATTTCTACACTACAAGCACTTTGGTATCTTTCTCCTGAAACTGAAATAGTTTTACAGGAAAAAATCGATGCAGAATATGACCTAAGAATACACGTAATTGCTGAATCCGATGGTGTATCTGGAAGAGACTATAAAGTCGTAGCAGCGATGAAAAGAATAAAGATTCAAGGGGATTTTAGAACTAACTTCTCTTTAGGAGGAGACACGGAAAGAGTTGATCTTAGTCCAGAGATAGAAAAGATAGCTATCGAATCTGCTAAAGCAACCGGATGCCTATGGTGTGGTGTTGATATTATAGTTAGTCAGGGAGACGAAAAACCATATGTTCTTGAGGTAAATGCTTCTCCAGGTACAACTGGTATAGAGAAAACCACTGATATTCCAGTAACTGATATAATTATTGATTTCTTATTAGATAGAAAGAACTGGGTTAAACCTAAAAAAGTTGCAGGATTTAGAGAATTAGTTTCTGTTGCAGGTGTTGGTAAATTTGTTGCTAAACTTGATACAGGTAATGGTGCAACTTCATGCTCACTTCATGCTGATTCTATAGAAGAAGTTGATGGGCATGTCCACTGGGAACTTGGAGGTAAAGAGTTTGTTAATAAAATTGTTGGTCAAAGTAAAGCAGAAGTTGGAACAAAGGTACATAAAAGAGCAGTTGTTAATCTTGATATAGAATTCAATGGTATAATTTACAAGAATGTTAAATTCTCCCTTGTTGATAGAAGTGAGAAAAGTACCCCTGTTCTATTAAACAGGGATTTCTTAACTGCTGCTGGTATTATAGTTGATTCGTCAGAAGATTTCGTAATGACAAATAAACCAATAGGATATTCTGCTAAAACAGCAAAAGGTGATCCTTTCGCTGGAGTTGAAATAAACTTACATAATAAATTTGGTAAATAAATCTACCACTTTCTTTCTATAATCTAGTGGACTTTCCACTATCTTTTCATTTTTAAGGGCTAATTTACTTCTTTCTATAATCGAATCAGGTATTAGCCCTTTAAAAGTGTCTTTTAGAATTTTTTTATTTTTTCTTTCCTCAAAAGGAAGATTTAATGCGAACCTAACTATATCGTGATTTAAGAAAGGGCTTCTTAATTCCAATGTGTGAGCCATTGACATTTTATCTAGTCTTGGTAAATGATAATATGTTAATTCATGAAAAATGTCAGAATGTTGAGAATCATATTCATTAATTCTTCTATATCCTCCGAATAGTTCATCAGCGCCATCTCCTGATATAACTATTCTAGTTTTAGTACTCTCTTTAATTGCTTCAAATAAATGGTATTGTGGAACCACACTTCCTAAATCTACTGGAGTTTCGTTCCATTTGCCATAAATATTACTTAGTTCAATTAAAGAATTTTTATCGTCAAGATCTATTTTATATTGAAGTCTTCTTGATTCTATCTCCCAATAATTCTCACAATCCTGAACGTATTTTTCGTCTTCACCATTTGAAATTGAATAAAAGCTAACAGGTGCTTGTAATTTAAGAAGAAGCCCAGCAATTATCGAAGAATCTAATCCTCCTGATAAAAGAAGAGAGATAGGGTAGTTTTTGGATATTAATCTGTTTTCAACGGATCTCTCTAATTTCTCCCATAACCAATCCATTCTGTCGTCATATGTTGATAGACCTGCATCAAAGAAATTGAAGTTATAATAGTAATCGGAAACCTCAACTTTAATTGGATGATCTAAACTCCATCTATAGAATCTATTTGGCTCTAATTTTTTTATTGAAAGATATGGAGTTTGATTTGTTGTCAAGTAACCGAATTTAACAATCCCACTCAAATAAGAATGGTCTATTGGTTCTTTAATGGAAGGCTCAATAAGACCTTTTATTTCTGAACAAACCTCGCCCCTATCGTTTTTATATAAACATTTTTTTCCTAATGGATCAGTGAAAGCAAATACTTCTCTTTTTTCTGTGTCGACTAAAACTATAGCCCAAAATCCATCCCAAGAAATTATCTCTGGTTCGAATAAAGCCTGTAATATACCAACACTAGAAAAATCAAATCTTTTGAAAAAATTCTGTAGATAAGCCGTATCAGATTCGAATTCTCCGTTATAATTAAATATTTCCCCGTTAAATAGTAAATATCTATTCTCACCTATCTCTATAGGCTGACTCCAATTGTCTCCGTCTAGTGTTTGTATTGGTAGTCTGTGGTGAACCAAAGCTAGATCATTATGAAAAATTGTGTTATATTCAATACCCCTGTGAGCAATTGAATTGATCCTCTCTTCTGTAGGTCTTTTAGCAACAAGTATTCCGCACATATTATAATTGTTTTAATAGTGTTTTGAAAGCTTCTAAGGAGCTTTCGTTCATTTCATTATTGAATGTATTGATCTTTACTTTTAATGAGTCTAAATACATTAAAAGGAAGGTAAAAATCTCTTTCTCTTTGGATCTTTTTTTGTCTTCTGAATCCCATATATCTTTCTCTCTTTGTTCTTTATATTCACCCTCAACATATATTATTTCAGTTCCTTCAAAAAGCCCTCTGTCGTTAAATATTTTGAGGTCTTTTTTAGCAATTGTAAGATCTATTCTGTTTTGAAAAATACCCCATACAGAATTCGTTAGTATACCACGATCTATTAGCACTTTATCCCTAATAAACCCATCTTTGTTCAATTGGTGTAGCATGACTTCTTTTCCTAGACCAAAATTATGTACATCTTTGGAATCTTTACCAAATTCCCAATCAATAAAGCTTTGATTGAAATCAAATTTAAATGTTGGAAGAATATTCTGATTTTCTGCTAAATAAGATTTACCACTTAATCTAGCTCCTTCTACTATTACTAAACTCATTCTAATGAAATATAATGATTAAATATAATAATTCTTTATCTTATAAAAAAATAAAAAGGGTATAACTTTTATTTGTTATACCCTTTTACTTTTAAAAAGATCCAGCTTTAAACTAATTTTTTTAATGCCTCTTTATTCTTGTAATAGAATTTTCTAGCTTCTTTATTTTCTTCTGCTAATTCTCTAAGCTCTACTAATATATCAATTCCTTTTTCTTTCATTAGATATTTACCTGCTCTGAATATTGCTCCTACTGTAGTTTCATTGTATTTGTATGCTACTTTAAAGAACTTAGTTATCGTTGAATCCATTGTGAACGATGAAAACATTGATACAAGTTCTTTGGTTAAATATCTGTATTTTCTAGGAACACCTTTGTTGGCGATCAGATCCTTAATGCTTTCTCTCCAGTATGTTTTTTTACCTGCGTAGATTGAATAATATCCAGTAGATGCGTCATAGAATCCAAGTTCCCCACTGTATGTTACTACACATAGACCGTTTCTGTAGAATTTCATACCCTTGCATGTTGCAAAAGGAGTACCCCCATCTTTTTGTCCCTTCATAGTGGGAGCATATTTTTCCTTTCTATTTTTTTCTGAGTATCCATGTGGATAATAAGAGTAGTTTTTTGATGCGTCAAAGTCCTTTATTATTGTTACACCTTTTATTTTCGCTAAAGCTTTTTTTGCAGTTTCTAAGTTTATTTGATCCTTTGCATATTCAACAGCTTTATTCATTAATTCCTCAGTATTTTCAACTTTAACCTCCTTCTTTTCGTCCTCTTTAGGAGCTGCATCTTCTAGAGCTTTAACAACTTCTTTTTTCTTAACTATTACAGGAGCCGATTTCTTTTCTTCTGTTCCAGATCCTCCTGCAGCGCTTACTCCTGCCTGTATGATTGCATCAAGATCTCCTTCTTCATTAACTTTTGAATATGTTTTAGATATAAACGATTCGAAAGTTTGTACTTGGTTTATTGGGTCTATGGACTCAGCTTTTTTAAGTAAGGCGCTTTTTAATGAATTTAATCCATCTAAAAATGTTTGGTTAATTTCGTCACTAGTTCCTAGATCTTTTCCTTTATATTCTTCGATTTTACCTATCATAGCTTTAAGTGAATCTATTACCTTACTAGTTGTTGGACCCCAGATACCATCTGCACCATATCCTTTAGCTTTCTTGTAAAGAGGAGTAGCTTTTAGAGATTCGTGAGATTCGTAAATTTCGAAAAATGTTTTTTGTACTTTCTCTATTACATCATTTTTCTTACCTTTTACATCTGCTTTTTTAATAGAAGATGATATTTTAAGTTCATCGGATTTAGATTCCTTACCAGGTGATGAATCCTTACCTGCACTTAAGTTAGCAGCAGTCTCAGTTTGTATTAAAGTGTTTAACTTTTCAACCTCTTTTTTAGCTTGTTCAAACTTATCTTGTGCTCCTGATAACAAATCTGAAATATCTTTAAATTCTAATCCTTCAATAGCTTCGATAGCAGATTTATCAGAATCATTTTTGTAGCTCTCTGCAGATTTGTTTATTTGGTCCTTAAGTTTTATATAAACGTTTTTGAATCCTTTGATTAATTCTGCATCTTCTGTCTTATCTAATTCTTTACCTTTTCTTTTTATTTGGTATTCGATCTCTCCTAATAGTCTAGAAATTCTTAAAAGATAATCTCTGAAAGATTCAACGTATTGTGTAGCAGCTTTGTTTCCTGAAACCTCTCTAGTTTTTGCATCAATTATTAGCGAGTTGGTTAATGCTTTTAAAGCCTCTACGGATTTTCTAAAAGATTTAACATTAAATTCGCTAGTGTCTACCAAATTTTCGTCATCTTTTGTAAGGAATTTATCCTCTTTTCTTTCTCCCTTTCTTCTTATTTTATCTTCTTTCTCCTCACCAGACTTTCTGAAAAGACCTTCATTAATATTATTGAAGTTTCTCCAGTCGTTATATTTTTCTATAGCCATTTTTATTTAGTTATTTATTTTTTTGCTGAAGATGAAATCTTCTTGGAATCTTCTATAGCTTTTTTAAATTCATCAACATAAGTGGTCATTTTGGTATTAAATGTTGATAAGATTTCCTTTTCCTCTATTAAAGATCCAGCTCTTTTAGCTAATGCCTCGTATGCTTTAATTAGTAGCTCAACACCCTCTTTTAAAGCAGTCCAAATATATTTAACTTTGTCTGAGTATTTACTACCACTTACTTTAGTAGAAGCTTCATTAAATACCTTCTTAAGACCTTCTATTAAGCTCTTCATGTTCTGGTTTTCCTTAAGTGATTCGTAAGTTTCCAATGCATTTTTTAGAAGCTCTCCTTTAATATCTCCGAAGGGATATGAAATTATCCCTGCAGTAACATTCGAGGTGAACATATTAAAGATTTGTTCTAAATATTTAATAACGTCCTCCTTTTTCATTTTTTTACCCTCGTCCTCCTCTTTAATCATAAAATCAGGTCCATTTTGATATCTATGTGCACTGTCCATAAGTGATTCAAAAAGAGGGTTGTATAATTTCATTTCTCTCATTGTGTTATTTTATTTTTCTAAGTCTTCAGTTTTTTTAACAGCTACAGACTTCTTTTGTAGCTCTGCCACTTTCTTTTGTAATTCGGTAGCTTGTTGTTTAAGGGATTCGCTCTTTTTTAAAGAACCTTCTTTTTCCCTTTTTTGTAAATTTGCTATAGCTAGATCAGCTTCAGCTATTCTTTTATCTATTTCTAACAATTCTTTATCTACAGATGCTTTGGCCTGTAAATTTTTAGCCTTGTCCTGTACTGATTGTTCAAAAACAAAATCTTTTAATTTAAACAGTTGCATGGGATCTTGATTTTATTTCTCTATCTAAGATATTTCTTTTGTATCTGATCTTATCAATAGGTTTTTTTAAATGATAGGCTATTTTAACTTCCTCTCTTTCTAATTCTTTTAATAGGAATTGGTCGTCCTCCCTTCTAGCTTTTCTTATTTGTGATTTCAAAGAGCTATTTATTGAATCATATTTTATCTCCAATGAGAATAACAAATCTCTTATCTCTTTTGATAGATTCTCTAATTCTTCTCTTGACATAGATTTAAGAAGATCCTGTAAATCTTGTGAGGTTAATTCTATTAGATCGATTACTTCCTTTGAAGAGTTTCTTATGATTTCGTTAAAGTCTTCTATGTTTTCATAGGGATCATATTCTTCATATCTTGAATATGTCCTGTATTTAGTCTCTGCGTTTTTTGTTAGCTTGTCAAATTCATTATAGAAGTCTTGTAGATCAGAATCTGGTCTTGTTCTTTTATAAATATCGATCATTGATTTCATATGATCTGCTTCTATCTTTGCTAACTCTGAAGAAAAATAGCTAGATGACTTAGCATCATCACCTGATATCTCTGAGGCTTCCTTCTTAAGGTAATGAATCTCTTGGTCTTTCATACCTGAAAATATCTTAGCCTTCCTATTAAGATTACTTAAAGAAAGTCTATATTCGGGGGTACCGTCATTATGAATAGAACTAATTTCTTTTTCTATTGTTCCTAGTTCTTTAGCTTCCTCTTCCCTTGACTTTTTAATTTTCCCAAGGATTTTATCTAACTTACTCTTCTTGGAAGAAAATAAATTACTAACACCAGAAAATAGAGAGGATAAAAATCCTTCGTTAATACTCTCGAATTCGTTTAGTCTTTTTATTTTCATATTAAGGATTAGGCGTAGTTTGAGATGTTGTTCCCCCTGGGTTAATTCCTGTTGATTGTGGATTTATATTAGCATTTATATTAGAACTTGCAGTAGTTGATGTACTCTGTGCTTTTTGTTGAGCTTGTGAAACCTGATTTTGTAATTTACTAGCAGATACACCAAAGAAATTCTCAAGATCTTCAGATCTTTTAGAACTCATTGAAGTTAAAGCTTTAACTTTTTCGTATCGATCTTTTTTAGTTTCTAATACGTCATTTGCTCTTTCCGCGTTGAAGTATTTTCTTTTTCTTGCATTGTCTCCGATAAGATCCTTAGCTTTTTGTTCTAAAGAATTAAATATTTCGTTATGAGCGTCAGTTAATTCTCTAAATCTATTGTTTAATCCTTTTTTAGCCATATTTAGATCATCCATCATTGAATCATAATCTGGATTATTCACATCTTTTTTTAAAGCTTTTTCATCTTGTAAAACTCTATAAAATTCGGTAAATATTTCATTCTCTTCTCTGTTGAATTCTAATTCCTGATCTTTCATTTGACTCAAGATAGTCTTTATCTTTGATATGTCACCTCCGAAAGACTTACTAAGGTAATTTAATACAGAATCCTTAAGACCTTCGTTTATGTCATATAATGATCTAGATAACTCCGATTCTGGTAAATTCTTGAATTCTTCCATTTCTCTTAAAGAAATAAAAGCCTTATTAACATCACCCTCAGTTTTTACTAGCTCTTCTTTAGCTAATCTAAACTGTTCCATATTTTCAAAAACCATAATAAACTTTTATATTATATATCCTAATATCTGGTAAAAATATTAATAACCCACAAAAAAAGACCCTAATTAAATTAGGGCCTTTTAGTATTATATACTAAGGGTATATCTTAGATGATACCAGTAGCAGTTCCTACGTTAACGTGGAATGTTAAATACATTGTTTCTGGGTGGTGTCCAGCCTCAACTAAAGAGTAACGAGATTTAACCGCAATTTTAGGAGACATAGTACCTTCAGAGATAGTCTGGATAGATTCAGCCATCATGTAAGGCATGAATTTTAATCCTGGCTCATCATCAGCACCTTTTCTACCAACTAAGATTCTTGTATCCCCAAATGCCATGTTTTGGTCAACGTATACAGTCATACCAGCAAGAGAACCTACAGGGTATAAAGTACCGTTATTTTGAGTTAAAGAGTTAGTAAATGGAGCGAATGTGAACTGACTGATGTCTTGTAAAGCAGACGCAATTTGTGAGTTAGTAACGATAAAGTTAGCAGGACCTCTTCTTCCTCTGTTAGCAACAACGTTAGCAGCAGCTAATACACGAGAGTAAAGTCTTCTTTGAACTGTTGATAAGTTCTCGAAAGTACCTGATGCAGGACCAGCAACTGAACCTGGTTTAGAACCTCCAGATACAGCAGTACCGTCTTTACCAACGTAGTTAGGAACTGAGTAACCTCCAGCTAAACCACCTATTACTAAGTTTAAGTTTAAGTTTGTACCTTCTGTTAAGAAGAATTGAGCGTGGTTAGACCATCCTAGAGCGAATCCTCTTGATAAGATGTGCTTGTTAATAGCTTGAGAAACCTCGTTAACAAGTGCGTTCTCGATCATAGAAACTACGTCAATACCGAATTGTTTGTTAAGGTCTTGGATTTGCTCAGTAGTAACAGAAGCAGCAACTTGGAAAGTACCAGCTTCAACGAATTTAGTGAAAGTAGATAAACCTAAAGATTTATAGTAAGTATTTTCACCTTTTTCTCTTGACATTGGGTCATAGTTCTGAGTACCATCTACGAATGGACCAGCCCAGTTATTTGTGTTAGAGTAACCAGCTCCAGTGAAACCTTGGATATGATCTTCTAAAGTTTTAACTAATACAGCAGCACCACCAGCAAATGCAAGAGCAGATCCTGAAATAGTCATTGTAGTATCAGCAGCTTGAGAAGAAGCTAAAGCGATTTCTGAATTAGCAGTAACTACATCAGCAATTGAATTACCAGATGTGATAGAAACCACTTTAAAGATTGGGAATCCGTCAATACGAGAGTATCCTACGAATTGTCCTTTTAATGAGTCGTTAGTAGGTGTAGCACCAGTAACATAAACCATATAGTAAGAACCAACAGTTAAACCTCCAGCAGGAGAAGCAACAGCAGTAGGAACTTTGATTAGATCTGGCGTGTTAGATGTGTAGTTGTTTGTAGAATCTGTAGAAGATCCAGATAAAGAACCACCAGCATAAACGTAGTCTAAGTAAGAAAGAACTCCTGTTGGACCAGCCATAGGGATTACTGGAACGATGTCAAAACCTACAGTTTTAGCAGCTACTTGAATTGCTAAAGGAAGTAATGAAGGGAATTTGTCACCAGAACCTACATATGGACGACCACCGTTGTAAGAGTTACCAGCATAGAATCCTGCATAACCACCACCAGCAGCACCACCGTTATAGTTAGTTGGAGGAGCTACTGAACCCATACCGTTTAATACTCCTAAAGAGTTGTATGCACCAGCAGACTCATTTAATGAATGGAAATGACAATATTTTGATAACCATTCAACTTTTGTACGATCTGTCATACCTGTTTTGCTCTCGATAATAGGAGCCCAGCTTTCGTAGATCTCGTTTTCGTTAATTAGTTGCATTTTTTAAAAAATTATTTTTTAAATCTTTTTCCCAACTCAGCCGCAATAGTCTGCATATAATCATTACTAATTGCCTTGTTAGTTGGCTCTTGAGATTCGCTTAACATTTCAACGTTAGCTTGAGTGTTAGTTCTTAATCCTCTTGTTGCCCAGAAGTCATTAATCTGATACTCAGTCTCTAATCTTCTAAGTTTTGCTTGAGCTATAATAGAAGCTTTATGTACATCACTTAGAGATTCCCAGATAGGTACGATGTCTTGTGGCATCATGTCTAAGAATTTTTCACCTGTGTTAACTTGCTCAGTTAAAGCAGATCCCATAATTTGAACTACCTCCGTACCCGAAGTGTAATTCTGCTCATTAAGAGCCTTAACGACCTTTTGTTTTTCGGCCTCGTTTAAGGAAATAAACCCTCTTTTTGTATTTTCGTCTACTAATTTCAAGAATGAGTATTTATTCTCATTGATGATTTCGTCTGTTTTTGCTTTGTTTACAGATTCGATTAAAAGATCAACTTTACTTGAAAGAGATCCGTAATCCCCTGAGAATCCTGAAGTTCTCTTACCAGTTTTAACTGATTCGTTTACTTCTTTTTGGATTTCAGTTTTTCCAGTTGCTTTGTTGTTTACTGACTCTGCAATATATTGACTGTATTCAATTCCGTTTTTAACTTTTTCAGCTAAGTAATCAGAGTAAGAAATATTTTTATCTAAATTCTCCGCTAAGTAGTTAGCATATACTATAGATTTTTGTAATTTTTCTGATAATTGTTCTGTTGAAGTAACATTTAAATCTAAATGCTCAGCTAAGTATTCAGAGTAAGAAATGTTCTTGTCTAAATTCTCTGCTAAGTATTCAGAGTAAGAAATGTTCTTGTCTAGGTTTTCAGCTAAATAGTTAGAGTAAGAAATGTTCTTATCTAAGTTCTCAGCTAAATAGTTAGAGTAAGAAATATTCTTGTCTACATTTTCAGCTATGTATTTAGAATAAGCTATATTAGTATCTAAATTTTCAGCTAAGTATTCAGAGTAAGAAATGTTACCATCAACGTGCTCAGCTAAGTATTTTGCATAAGAAATAGCTTTGTCTAAGTTCTCTGCTAAATATTTGTTGTATGAAATAGAACCTTCTAAATTCTCAGCTAAATAATCTCCATACTTAATAGAGTTTTCTAAGTTCTCAGCTAAATATTCAGAATATTTTTCTAACCTTTGTACTCTTTCTTCTAATGAAGAAGTATCTTCGTTTTTAGATTCGTTTAGTCTAGGAGCAGAAACTTTTTTAAGTTGGGATTTTAACTCGTCCATCTCTTTTTTAAGTAAAAGAGAGTAGTCGTTTAATTCTTCTGCTGTGACAAAGTTATTGTCCATCTTATTTACATTATTTAAGTTTTCTTTCAAGATCCTTGATATTTTATCTGTATCTTTAATTCTATATATCTTCGTATTAGAATTTTTCTCCAATCCTAAGCTCTCATTTATTAAAGATAATGATGATAAAACCGAATCTTTTTGTGTTTCTGCAAAATCTGAATAACCTAAACTTTCGTATAAAGCCATGGTTTTCAATGATTCTTCAACTTTTTCTAATTGTGCATCTTCAAATCCTGGGTCAGCAACTAAGTCGTAAGTGAATATTTTTTTGATTTCAACTTTTTTATCAGATTTAACATTACCAGCTGCTCTAGATGATATAGAGACAGGAATACCTGCATCAACTAAGCTCTTAGCTATTCTACCAGCTGGTGTATCTAAAAGTTTTACTTTGATCTTTACTGTTCTAGAGTCTTTGTTATACTCAAGACCTATAATGATGTGTGAAATATTCTTTAAAGAAACATCAAATTCTTTTGGGTGATCTAACTCACCCAAAAGCCTATTTTGGTCTATTTTCTTTTGTAAATATTCTAAATGAGGAAGATATTCTTTCTCCTCGTATATTCTTTTGTTTGAATTTTCAACACCAAATACTGCAGCAGTACCTTCTAAGATGTAATCACCATTAGAAGTTTTTCTTGCTTCTAATACAGAATTAGATTTCTCTAAAACTAATACGTAATCTAAATTTTTCTCCATAATATTAATTTATATATCCGATTATTTTATTTTTTATATGGTTACTTCGTTAGATCCTCCTTTCTCACCTCCTTTTTTTGCTGGAGCTGAGTCGTATGTTTCTAAATTCATTCCCGGTATATTACCTTCTTCATCATATTCTGCAAAAGAACCCTCTCTGAACGCATCTACATAATCAGAAGGAAGTTTTTTAAGATTTTCTAATAATTTAGATTCATTATTCTCTATTCTCTGTGCAAATGCTTTAACTTCCATTAATGCAAAGCCCCAATCCATTTCACTGATAGATGATAAAGGAGATGCAGATTTCATTCTAGGAAATCCTTCGACGTCTCCCATTTTAGCAGATATACTATTGATATCAGATAAAATAGATTCTCCTTCTAATCCTTTGTATGCATTCTTAAGAACTTTCCATGCAGATGCAGGATTGTCGTTTGAGTCTAAAGTCCATGCTCCTTTTATAACAGATAATACTGTAGCTATACAAGCAAGATCGTCATCACTCACATATCCGTCTAGTGTATTAACCATACCTTTTGACGCAGCAAGTATAACGTTTCTGTCAATGAATCCTTCAACAACCTCTATACTGTATGAATTTCTACCTGAAATAAAATCTAAAGCAGCTGCTCCTACTGTACCTCCAATAGCTCCAGAAGCTAGTCTTTTAGGGATAGGAATTTTTTTGTACCTTTTAAAAAATTGGGAAGATAGTTTAGATAGTGAGTTAGCTACATTCTTACCCTGTGAAGAAATTATATTTCCAAGTGCTCCAACGTTAATTGCTCTCTTACCTCCTTTAGTAGCTATTTTTATTGCTAATTTTTTAGCTAATTTTTTAGCCCCTATTTTAGCAGCTCCCTTTATAGCTAATCCTCGTATTCCTGCTGAACCAGCTCTAAGAAGTAATCCTGATCCAGGTAATAATAAAGCAGCTGTCTGAATAGCTATTTCTTTTGTCCAGAAAGAAAGCATACTTTCGTCAAATGCTATAGGATAAGTACCAGTGTTTACATATTTTAAACCTTTCCACTTATCTCTAGTTGGGAATTCGTCCTCTTTTTCTTCTTTCTCCTTTTTCTTCTCGTCATCTTCTACTGGAGCAGGTTTAACACCGAAGCAATCTTCTACTTTACCCGATTCTATTGATTTTTTTACACAGGAGTCTTTAATTATCTTTTTAGCTGGGATATCACCAGTATTGATTACTTTTCCGTCTTGTGATACTCCCTCTTGTAAATCACTTTCTAGTATTTCTGAAAATTTGTCAAATGATAGAATAGGAGTATTTAAAGATAATTCGCTCTCCTCTATTTTATCTTTTAATTCTATATTAAGGTTATCTCTTACTGGTACAGAAGAAGATAAATCTAAATCAACATCATTTGTTGTTAATTTCATTATAGCATCAAACTTCTCCTTTGTTAGGTCTGATGTCATTTCAACGTTCTTATTGTTAGAAATATAACCCCAAAGAATATTAGTAACAAGTGATGTTGCTTTTCCGTAAACCTTATCTGATCCTCCTTTAGTCTCTAAATGAGCTTTAGCTGAAGGAACTAATTCAATAATTTTGTTCTGTAATTCCCCAACTTGGTTACATTTAGAACCAACTTTAATTGGGAATTGACATTCTTTACCAGGAGCTGGAGTTATTTTCTTACCTCCTCCGGTACCTCCACCAGTTTGTTTTGAAGGTTTTACAGAAACACATTGAGAAGTTGTTCTGTCCCATATCATTCCAGGAGGACATACAGGATCTGGTATTGAAGGAACTATTACTTCAGTCCCCGCGGATTTTTCTATAGCTTGTTTCAGTCTAGTGTATTCTCTTTTCTCTCTGATTATCTCGTTGATTAAAGAATCTTGTTTTCTTGCATATTCATTTCTTCTGAAAGTTCCTATAGCGGTAACAACTTTTGCTAGACCTTCTCTATCTAATAACTGTAAGTCTTGAGCATCTTTATATAGTCTGTCAGCTATATCCTTGTATTTAGTTAATTCAGCTTTACCCTTTAAAGAGTCAATCAATTGATCTCTTTCTATCATTCCGACAAAAGCAGTAGCTGCATCCAAGGATTCTTTAGATTTATTAAAAACCGCTCCTCTAAATTCAGCATCTTCAACTGATGTTTCGTCTCCTGTTCTAGAATCCTCTTTAAGAATCTGTCCTTTTTTAACTGCCTCGTCGTAGATCTTAGGATTAGTCTTTCTCATTTGTTTTTCTCTAGACTCAAGATCATTTTCGAAATTAGTTAATAATTTACTAACCAATCCTTTTTTAACAGAATCAAATACTTTATTATCACCTAATTGTACCTCAGCTTTTCTAAGAACCTCGAGAATGAAGTTAATGTTGTTGTCATAAGCTTCTTTCTGTTTAGGATCCATAGCGGATAATGATTCTAAGAAAGTTACAAGATATTGTCTAAAAGCACCGAAGTTAGAAGTTCCTAATATTTTATTTTTAACTTCTTGAAATCCTCTTACTGTTTTAGCATTTTCTAGCTTAGAGTTTAACAATATAGAAAAAACTTGATTTAGTGTAACTGCTATTAATTCATCAGTTGTTTTATTCTCAGCCTTTTTATCCTTACCCTTAGATTTATCCTCCATCATGGAATTAACCATGCTTTCGAATATAAAATTTTTACCTTGGTAGATATTACTCATTTTTAGTTGTTATTTATTCATTATATATCTTTTCGTAAGATCTAGATATTAGATTTATTATCTTTTCTATATATCCTTCGTTTCTTAATTTTTTGAAGACTAGATTCTCAACAGAAAATTCCCCTTCTCTAGCTAGACCTTCTCTTCTTGCCCTAAGCATCTTATCTTTTATTTTAAGAGCATGTCTATATAATTCATCTGGGTCTTTATCTTGTGTTATTGAAGAAGAGCCCAACAGATTTTCTAATTGATCTATATCATTGACTATTCCGTAGAATTTTTTCTCTACATCATTTAGATCTAAATCTGGTGGATTGTTTTTTGAAACCTTAATCCATTCGTTATTTAGTAGTGAGAATAATCCTGAAGCAACATGAGGTTCGTTGAAATCTTGAACGTATAATTCGACGTCGTGTTTTCTTATCACTATATTATGTCTAAGGTTCCATATGAATCTTAGACCATCTATAGCTTTCTTGACAAGATCTATGTTCTCGTCTATATCTTTAAAATCTATTAGTATATGTACATCAAGATCTGACTTGTCAGTCCAATTGTAATTTGCTAATGATCCTGTTAATTGAATGTCTTTGATAGGTGCATCTAGATTGAGAGATGCGTACATTTCGTTAGCTATTTTTAATAGCTTTTCCCTAATATTAGGGTCAAATTGATTTTCTTTCCAAAAAGAAGGGTTAAGCTGAGATTTATAGAAATAATCAGTTTCTATAGTCTCGTTAACCCATTTTTCAAAGTAGTATAAATTGTTCACAATAAACCGGATTTTATTTATATATCCGGTTTATTAGTGTATTCTAGATAGAGATCCTATCGAAGCACTGCATCGTACATAAAACGTCTTCCTCGCAGTATTCTTTTATCTTTTCTATATCCTTTTCGATCCAATAAGTTTGAGCAACCAAAGATCCGTCTAAATTATCTTTTGACCCCTTAACACCAAGAACGTGTGAGATTAGATCCAATGATGAAAACCCTTGTCCCCATGATCCAAATGAAAAAACCTCAGCGAGATCTAAAAAAGGAGTTTCCCACGGTTTTTTATTCCAAGTTTGGATATTTTGAGCTGGAGTTATTTTATTAATTAACATTCTTTTTCCTAAATAGGGAATATCAAAATTTTTAATATTCTGACCTGCTATTTTCATTCCTTTAGAACTAGCATTCAAGAAAACCTTATTTGTTTTTTCTAATATTTCTCTTTCATCGTCTCCATAGAAACTCATTATTCTTTCCATTCCTGTCTCTGTGTACATTCCTAAAGAAACACAAACTATTTTACCAAATTCAGGATGCAAAGATGCTCTATTATCCCATAGTGATGCTGGTGAGGTGTCTTCTTCCGGATCTACATTTTTAGCTAACCACTTACACCTTTTGTTCCATAATTTAAATAGATGATAATCTTCCTTTAGTGCTTGGTCTAATGAAGCATAGACTGGAACTGTTTCTATGTCAAAGAATAAAGAATTTTGTAATATTGATTTATTAATCATGATATATAATTTATTAAGTAAATATATGGAAAAATACGGATATAGGAACATTAGTTCTAGAAAAGAATTCGAAAAATCTTCAAACAATAATGGAAAATTTGTACCTGTTACTCATGAAATGAAAAATATAACTCATTATGATTTCGTAGACTGGGGTAAACAGGGTCATTGGGGAATGCCAGGACAAACAAATTACTCTATTAAGGAATTAGACAGTTTATTAAAAGCTAGTGATAATGCTTCTAAAGAAATTCTAAAGCAAAGAAAACCTAAAGGGTACGTTGGTTGGTAGATTAATTCTCTAATTGGTTATCTATCACAACATCAACTATAAGATTGTAGGGATTTAAATGTTCGTCCATTATTATCTCGCTAGGAAGGAAGGGAGAATAAATCATAATCGGATTAGATCTTTCAGCCCATGTTGAAGAAGCCAAGAATATGCTCTCCTTATATGTTAGCCCTCCTTCATTAGTTCTGTGTGAAATTGTTCTGAATACTATTGGGATTTTTCTTTCTATGTAAGTTACAGAGAGTAAATCCTTAACAGAATATAAGCTAGGCTTGTTATCATTTACTATACAGATCTTGTCTTTTGATGATTGAGAAAGACTATCAAAGAATTCACAAAATTCTTCCATACTTTTTCTCCTGTTTCCCTTAGCTCCTCCTATATGACATATTAACGGTATATCAAACTCATTGCACTCAAATTTGTCTATAAAATCACCTAGGTTTATTATTTCAGTTTTTGCAGAATTAGAAGAATTGCTATCTGTTGATATAACATGGTTCTTACTCCTTAAATAGAAAGCTATTCTTATATCCAGATCATCTAAAAAATATAGTAGTCTCTCTTTCTCTGAAGTTTTTACTTCTAAATCTAATAAAAGGTCCTTATCAGATAATTCAACTATTAACATCTTATATCCTATAAGAGATGATGTCTTTATAGTATCACATACTCTTCTAGCTAAAGATTTCTCTCTAGATGGTAATAATTTTATAAGAACGCCATTTCTCGAATTCATATTATAAATTTTCAAATTCTTCTTGTGTCATTTTAGGCCAAGCTTCAATTGCACTTGACATTGAAAGATTTGCAACTTTTATGCCTCTTTTTTCTAATTCGACTCTGAGATTGAAATATTCAGAATCTATATTAGCAATTTGTTTATTTAATTTGTGTTCTCCTGTTTCCTGGAAGAAGTGATTATTAGTAAAATCTACTCCTGTTATAGCTATTTTTTTAGCTCCTAATTGGTAAGCAATTATAACAGCCATATACGGAGAATTCATAGTGTAATCCACACTACTTAGATTATCTAAATCTAATTCACCTCTTTTTCCCAGTTCAAGTTTAACAAGATTTTGTTTATTGTGTATAGGACCTGGATTCTCCACATGACTAAATATAATAGGAGCATTTGTTTCTGAAACCCATTTCCATCTCCCTTGCATAAATGTTCGATGATCGTTTACAACAACTAAAAAGTCAGGTGTCAGAATTCTCTCTATATCATTTACTCCTATAACATAGTGTTTAGTAAAATCATCATGTGATGATATGGATGCGCCGCACCCAGCTATGATGAAAGATTCTCCTTCAAATTTTTTTATATAATCTGGACTTAGTCTTGTGCCTAAATATTTACTTTTAACCACTGTTTTTATTCTCCTAGCTTCCATTTTTTCTTGCTCTAAGGGTTTACTATGGTTTTCTTGAATTGATTGGCCTATTAACAAATTTCTTCCTGGTATATTATCCCTAACACCTCTCTTTTTAATAAACCATCTTTCCATTATAAAAATCCTTTTATGATGTTATCAGTTTCTAGATCTTTTGAATCTTTTGTTTCACCATAAGAAACTTGACAGATTTCAGGAAAATATTGTATCAATTTCTTTTTAGCTTCCTGTTCATTCTTTAGATCTAATAATTTAACTGCAAGTAATGCTTTTGTTGGAGTGTCTAAATGTTGTAGCTCGTCATTGAAACGCATAAAACAATATGCCTCTATGGCCTTTATAGTGTCATTATCTGATCCTCCTCTTATAAAATATATAGTGGATGTTTCTTTGCTAGCAGAACATGAAGCTAGGATTCTTTCTCCTTCTCCTAAACCTAATGATCCCACAAATACAATTTTCCATCCTGTACTCATTGGTCCTTCAATAGTTTCCCCTTCTAAAGGTTCTCCGATTTCTTCATTCTCGTTTTCCAATGAACCCCAAACAACATTTCCTCCGTTATACTTAAGATTCTTTTGTGATCTTTCACCCTGGGTCACTGTTGATCCTAATGTTCGATTTACTGAATTACCTCTGTCTTCCAGATATTCGATAGTTCCTGGAATCAGTGTGTGAATCTTATTTTCTTTAAAGTCTTTTATTTTTATTATATAAGATTTACCGTCTTCTGATTTTTTGTTTCTTATAACTTCACCAGAGATTTTCTTCTTTGAACCCTGTACTTTACCTTTTACTATATCTCCTATTTGGAAAGCAGAATCTTTTATACTTAGAGAAGGATCCGGATCTCTGCCAACTGACATAGATAGATCATTAAATGCTTTATAGTTTACTTTAAAGACCCCATTAGAACTATTGAATCCGTCTCCGGATAAAGTCTGAGAAAAATATTCGTTAATTTTTCTTATTTTCATTTTTAGTTTTGTAAATTTCTATGAGATCTCTTATTTTAGATGCTAGCTCATAGTCTTCATCTTCTATAGCTTTTTGTAATTTGTCATTTAATGAAAAACTTTCTTCTGTAGATTCTCCTTCAATTTCATCAGGATCTAAAACTATCTCCCTTGAAATCACAACCATCGGTGAAAAATAAACCTCTAACACTGATTCAACTATTGGTATAAATTGTTCGTCATCGTCAAGATTTGCATCCTCGTCTCCCTCATCCCCACCGTATCCTTCAACTTCGATTTCCCATTCGCCATTAACCCAATTTATATTCCATGGGCCATAAACGAATTGTGATATATCATTGTTTACTACGTGATCTATAAGATGTAAAACCTCCTCTCTAATATGAGACTCAGATAATTTTACTCCTCTTGGTAATTTTTTTACTCCAGGGATCTGT
>Ga0172372_10001625_pt1 | contig 34882 bp, 28 predicted proteins | sample LakKiv5m_2_FD_114544 | JGI IMG/M metagenome (GOLD analysis project Ga0172372, IMG submission 114544) | Freshwater microbial communities from Kabuno Bay, South-Kivu, Congo - kab_092012_9.5m | ecosystem: Environmental > Aquatic > Freshwater > Lake | place: Democratic Republic of the Congo... | reverse complement strand
GCGGGGTCGCCGCCGTGCTCGCCGCAGATGCCGAGCTTGAGGTCCGCGCGCGCGCTGCGGCCGCGCTCGCAGGCCATGCGCACGAGCGCGCCGACGCCCTCGACGTCGATGCTCGCGAACGGATCGCGCGTGAGCACGCGCAGGCCCTCGCCGAGGTAGTCCGGGAGGAAGTGGCCGGCGTCGTCGCGGCTGACGCCGAGCGTCGTCTGCGTGAGGTCGTTCGTGCCGAAGGAGAAAAACTCGGCGCTCGCGGCGATGCGGTCGGCGACGACGCAGGCGCGCGGCAGCTCGATCATGGTGCCGAAGAGGTAGTTCACGCGGCGCCCCCGCGCGGTGAACACCGCCTCGGCCGCTGTGCGCACGGTGCGCTCGATGCGCGCGAGCTCCTCGGCGAGCATGACCACGGGGATCATGATCTCGGGCTGCACGTCGACGCCCTCTTCGGCGACGAGACACGCCGCGTCGAGGATGGCACGCGCCTGCGTCGCGTAGACGTCGGCGTGCGTGAGGCCGAGACGCGCTCCGCGGTGGCCGAGCATCGGGTTGATCTCGTGGAGCTGCTCGGCGCGACGCGCGACGACGTCGACGGGCTCGTTCAGCGCGGCCGCGATCTGCGCGAGCTCGGCCGCCTCGCGCGGCATGAACTCGTGGAGCGGCCAGTCGAGGAGGCGGATGGTGACGGGCAGCCCCGCCATCGCGCGGAAGATCTCGACGAAGTCCTGCTGCTGCATCGGCTCGATGCGGGCGAGCCAGCGCGCGCGCGCCTCGGGCGTGCCCGCGAGCACTACGCAGCGCACCGCCGAGAGCCGATCGGCGGCGAAGAACATGTGCTCGGTGCGGCAGAGCCCGATGCCCTCGGCGCCGAACGCGCGCGCGTCGCGGGCGCCCTTCGGCGTGTCGGCGTTGGCGCGGACGCGCAGGCGCCGCGCAGCGTCGACCCAGCCCATCAGTCGATCGAAGCCCGCGACGGCGGCGGCGGGCTCGACGGGCACCTCGCCCGCGTAGACCTTGCCCGCGGTGCCATCGAGCGTGAGCACGTCGCCGCGGACGAAGGTGCGCTCGGCGCTGCCGCCGTGCGCGCGCACGATGAGCTTCCCGCCGCGCACGTCGACGTGCAGATCGCTCACGCCCGCGACGCAGCACTTGCCCATGCCGCGCGCGACGACGGCGGCGTGCGAGGTCATGCCGCCCATCGCGGTGAGGATGCCCTGCGCGGCCTTCATGCCGTGGATGTCCTCGGGGCTCGTCTCGCCGCGCACGAGCAGCACCTTCGTGCCGTCCTTCGCCGTGCGCACCGCGTCGTCGGCGTCGAAGACGATGATCCCCGTCGCGGCGCCCGGGCTCGCGGGCAGGCCCGACGCGAGCGGGAAGATGCCGTCCTTCGCGAGGCGATCGGGCGACGGCACGCGCGGGTGCAGGAGCTGCTCGACCGCGCCCGGATCGACGCGCAGCACGGCCTCCTGCTCGCTGATGAGCCCCTCGTCGACCATCTCGACCGCGATGCGCACCGCGGCGCGCCCCGTGCGCTTGCCGTTGCGCGTCTGCAAGAGCCACAGCTTCTTGCGCTGGATGGTGAACTCGATGTCCTGCACGTCGCGGAAGTGCTGCTCGAGGCGCGCGGCGACCTCGACGAACTGCGCGTAGACCTCGGGCAGCGCGCGCTCGAGCGACTCGTGCTCGCGTCCGCGCGGCGAGGCGGCGGCGGCGATCGGACGCGGCGTGCGGATGCCGGCGACGACGTCCTCGCCCTGCGCGTTCAAGAGATATTCGCCGTAGAGCAGCCGCTCGCCCGTCGACGGGTTGCGCGTGAAGGCGACGCCGGTGCCGCAGTCGTCGCCCATGTTGCCGAAGACCATCGACTGCACGTTCACGGCCGTGCCCCAGTCGTCGGGGTAGTTGTACATGCGGCGGTACGTCACCGCGCGCTTGCTGTTCCAGCTCTCGAAGACGGCGGCGACCGCGCCCCAGAGCTGCGCGTGCGGGTCCTCCGGGAAGGGCGCGCCCGTCTCCGCGAGCACGAGCGCCTTGAGCCGCGTGACGAGCATCTCGAGCGCCGCGGCGGGCACCTCGGGGTCGGGCATCGAGGGGTTGCCGAGCTCGCGCTTGAGCGCGGTGAGGTGCTCCTCGAAGTGGTGCCGATCGACGCCGAGCACCACGCCGCCGTACATCGTGATGAAGCGGCGGTACGCGTCGAAGGCGAAGCGCCGGTCGCCCGTGCGCGCCGCGAGCGCCTCGACCGTCGCGTCGTTGAGACCGACGTTGAGGATGGTGTCCATCATCCCGGGCATCGACACGCGCGCGCCCGAGCGCACCGAGAGCAGGAGCGGCTGCGTCGTGTCGCCGAAGCGCGCGCCGAGCTCCGCTTCGACCTTCGCGAGGTTCGCGAGCACCTCGGGGCGCAGCGACTCGGGCCAGGTGCCGCCCGCGGCGGTGACGGCGCGGCAGGCTTCGGTCGTGATGGTGAGGCCCGGTGGCACCGGGATGCCGAGCCGCGTCATCTCGGCGAGCCCGGCGCCCTTGCCGCCGAGCAGCTCCTTCGCCTGCGTGGCCGGGGGATCCGCGAAGAGGTGGACGTAGCGCGTCATGGTGCGGCGACGCTACCAGAGCGGCCCCCGCCCGCCAACGCGCGCCACGTCCAACCGGCTCAGCTGCGGAACGACGGATCGAGCCGATCGAGCTTGCGCAGCAAGGCCGGCCACACGAGCGCCTCGCTCGCGGCGGCGAGGCCCATCTTGCCGATCATCTCGTTCTTCGCGAGCACGCCCGGATCCGTCGGGTACGGCTCGCGCGTCGCCGAGAGCGTGCGCACCTGCATCGAGCACGCGCGCTCGAGGAAGTACATGCGCGTGAAGGCGGCGGAGACCGTCTGACCGACGGTGAGCGTGCCGTGGTTGCGGAGCAGCATCACCGAGTGCGCGCCGAGATCCTTCTGCAGGCGCGGGCGCTCGGCGTGGTCGAACGCGACGCCCTCGTAGTCGTGATAGGCGAGGTCGCCGATGACGAGCTGCGCCGTCTGGTTGAGCGGCAAGAGGCCCTCGCGCGAGCAGGCGACGGCGGTGCCGTCGAGCGTGTGCAGATGCAGCACGCAGCCGGCGTCCGCGCGCACCTCGTGGATGGCCGAGTGGATCGTGAAACCCGCGGGATTCACAGGGTATCCGGTGTCGAGCAGGATCTTCGCGTCGAGGTCGATCTTCACGAGGCTCGAGGCCGTGATCTCCTCGAAGAGCATCCCGTACGGGTTGATCAGGAAATGATGATCGCCGCCCGGCACGCGCGCGGAGATGTGCGTGAAGACGAGGTCGTCCCAGCCGAACAACGACACGAGGCGATAGGCGGCCGCGAGATCGACGCGGACCGCCCACTCCGCCTCTCCGACCTGCTCACGAATCGAGGGTTTCGTCATGGCGCGAGAGTGCCACGACGCCGCGCGCGTTCCGCAGTCAAAAACATCCGCGGCGCCGACGCCACGAAGGGCACCGACGCCGCAGAAGTTCGCGCGGTCACGGCGCGCAGAACGCGCTCAGCCCGGGCCGATCGGGACCTCGATGCGCGGCGGGACGAGGAAGAAGATCTCGCGGCTGTCGAGCGGCGTGAAGCCGTCGCCGATGACCTGGAGGTTGGCGCGGAAGACCTGCGGCGAGAGCGTGGGCATCACGGTGTCGTTCTGCTTCACGACGATGTCGAAGCAGACGGGCGTGCCGGGGCGCACCCCGCGGAAGGTGTCGGGGAAGCCGTCACCGTTGGTGTCCTCGGCGGGGAGCGCCTCGCAGCGGCCGGGCACGCCCGCGGTGTTCGCCTCGAGGTGATCGACGAAGGCCGCGAAGGCGTCGACCGAGTCGGCCGGATCGTCGACGAACTGCACGGAGATGTCGATCGGCGTCTGGTTCGCGAGCGTTTGGATCTGCCGCACGACGTCGTCCCCGATGCTGCCCGACCACGTGGTCACGAGCGGCGTGCCCGAGCCGTCGACCGCGCCCGTGTCGCGCGCGATCGACTCGAGATCTGCGCGCCCACCGCCGTTCACGGCAATGCCGATCACGCGGATGCGCGAGGCGGTCGAGGCCCCGACGACCTCCGCGTACGTCGGCCCGCCGAACGAGTACGCGTCCTCGCCGGAGGGCCCGTTGTGCGAGTCGATGTCGGTGATCATGACGACGATCGGCACCGCCGAGTTCCGGAAGCACGGCCAGCCCACCGTGCGATCGGCGGGGCACGCCGCGAAGCCGCCCGCGCCCGATGCGCGCGAGGCCGGCCAGCCGCTCGGACCCGCGAGACCGTTGCCCGACGCGACCGCGTAGAGCGCGGGGAAGCCCGACTCCGGTGCGTCGCCGCCGTAGTGCGTCGTGAGGAGATTCACCGACGCCTGCGCCGTCGCCGTATCGGGCGTCACGTCCTGCAAGTGGTAGTAGGCGCGGTCACCCGAGCTCGCGAAGCCGTAGGGCGCCTGCTGGTAGTCGTCGTAGCCGCCCACGCCGAACCACACATCGGGGATGACCGCACGCACGCGATCGATGAGGCCCGAGCCCGGCGTCGAGAGGCCACTCTTCAGCGACGCGATCGCGCCGCCCATCGAGCCGGTCGTGTCCATCAGGAAGTACACGTCGGCGATGCGCAGATCCGTCGCGAACGAGAGCGTGTCGCGGAGCGGATCGGGCGCCTCCATGTACGGCTCGAAGAAGACGAAGTCGCCGCGCGTGCGCGGGCTCGAGGTTGGATCGGTCGCGTCGCCCGAGCAGGTCGAATCTCCCGGCGGGCAGGCGCCGAGCTCGACGAGGTCCGTCACGCCGTCGCCGTCCGAGTCGGCGAGGAGCGGGTCGGTGCCGGCGAGCGCCTCGTCTGCGTCGGAGAGGCCGTCGTTGTCGGAGTCCGGATCGCGGTAATCCGGGACGAGGTCCATGTCCGTGTCGCGCGCGGGCGTGAGCAGATCGGCGTCGCCCGCCTCCGTCGCGTCGGTCAAGCCGTCGTTGTCGGCGTCGAGATCGAGGCGATCGGGGACACCATCACTGTCGGTGTCGTCGGGGACGAACGACTCCTCGAGGTCGCGGATGGTGTCGCCGTCGCTGTCGAGGTCGAGGTAGTCGGGCGTGCCGTCGCCGTCCGAGTCCACGGGCACCGCCGGATCGGGGCCGATCTCGACGGTGTCGCGCGCGCCGTCGCCGTCGTTGTCGAGGTCGCGCGAGTTGGGCTGCGTGTCGTTGTCGAGGTCCTCGGCGCCCTCGACGAAGTCGGGGATGCCGTTGCCGTCACTGTCGAGATCGCGGAAGTCGTAGGTGCCGTCGCCGTCGGTATCCGCGGGCACGCCGCCGATCACGCCGCCCTCGTCTGCGTCCGGCACGCCGTCGTCGTCGCTGTCGGCGTCGCGGTAGTCGGGCGTGCCGTCGCCGTCGGTGTCGACGTCGTCCGAGCGGCCCTCGAAGGCGTCGGAGATTCCGTCGCCGTCCTCGTCCGGGAAGGAGGCATCGGCGACGCCGCCGTCCGTCATCGTACCGGGACGACGGCGCGGCGAACCCGCGTCGTCCCCGCAGGCCGCCGTCACCGTGACGAGCGCGAGCGCACAGAAAAAGACACCAGCGAGACGCATGCGAAGCCTCCTGCGTGAGCGACTGAACCGTCGCTCATTCTACCGACGTCGCGGCGGACACGGAAGTGCGAATCAGTCCGCGTCCCCGGGCACATCGCCGCGCGCGTCGAGCCCCGCGAGGCGCCGTGCGAGGGCCATGCGCGCGTCCCAGTCGTAGCGGCGCTCGATCACGACGCGCTGCGCCTGCGGCGAGCCCGCGCCGTGCATGCACTCGAGCCGCAGCGGCACGCTGAGCGCGCCGTAGGCCATCGCCTCGACGAGGCGGAGCGTCTTGACGCGCTCGTCGCTCCCGACGACGCCGCGCAGCCGCGGGCCGAGCTCGGGGTGATCGAGATCCGCGAGCGAGGGCAGCGTGCCCATCAGCCCGCCCGCGAGATCCTCGGAGAGACGCACCACCTCGTACGGGATCTTGGTCACGTTCTGCTTGCAGACGTTCGCGAGCAGCGCGTCCACCTGCCAGACGCCCGCGTCGTGCCGCGTGCTCTTCGTGCTCGCCGCGAGCCCGACGCCGTGCAGCGTCTCGGTGAGGTGCGCCATCTCCACGAGCTTGTCGCGGACGTGCGGCACCTCGCGCACGCCGTGCGCCTTCGCGAGCACCGCGGACGCGCCGATCAGCACGTCGAGGTTGCCGGGCTTGCAGCCGCCGTAGCTCGCGCGGTGATAGCCCGCGAAGGCTTCGACCAGCGTGCCGACGGCCGCGAGGTCGCCGTCGAGGAAGACGCGCTCGCGCGGCACGAAGACGTCGTCGAAGAAGACGATGCACTCCTGCCCGCCGTAGCGCGCGTTGCCCACGTCAGGCCCGCCGCGCCGCTCGTCCGAGGGCTGCCGCCCGATCACCATCGACACGCCCTCGGCATCGACGGGCAGCGCGCACGCGATGGCGAAATCCTCCTCGCCCGGGCGCAGCGCCTGCCCCGGCATCACGAGGATCTGGTGCGCGTTGGCGGCGCCCGTCTGGTGCAGCTTCGCGCCGCGGATCACGACGCCCTCGGGCGTGCGCGCGACGACGCGCAGGAACTGATCGGGCTGCGCGGCAGGACGCAGGCGCCGGTCGCCCTTCGCGTCGGTCATCGCGCCGTTCACGACGTCGTCCGCGCGCTGCACCTCCGCGAGCCAGCGCACGAAGCGCGCGTGCGCCTCCGCGCCCGCCTCCCACGTCGCGAGAAAGAGCGCGTTGAGCCCGTCCATGCCCACGCAGCGCTGGAAGCACGTGCCCGTCACGCGCCCGAGCACGCGCTGCAACTCGACCTTGCGCACGAGGTCCGCGGGCTCGCGGAAGAGATGCGTGAAGCGATTGACGGGCGCGTCGATCACGTCGCTGTGCGCGACGGCGAGCGCGCGATGCTCCGGGTCGTGCGCGAGCGCGTAGGTCGCGCCGATCGCGTGGATCGACGGACGCACACGCGGATGATCGACGGGGTTACGCAGCCGCTCTCCGTCGAGATACACGACGAGCTTTCGCGCGCGCAGGCTGTCGAGGTATTCGGCTTCGGTTCGCACGGGGGTCCTCCGCGCAGGACGATAGCCCGACGCGGCGCGCCTTCGCGACGTCGGCGGGCAGCGACACGCGCGTTCGCGGCCGGGCGACGATCAGCGCACGGGGCGGTGCCCGTAGACGCCGGTGAGCTTCGTCGTGTCGACGCGCAGCGCGAGCAGGAGCGTGAAGAGGCGGCGGTACGTCTCGTGATCGGCGCCGAGCTCGGGGAGAGCGCGCGCGAGCGTGCGGGCGGCGTCGTCGTGGACGACCTTCTTGCCCATGTCGAGCGCCTCGAGCTGCGCGGGGTGGAGCGAGCCATCGTCCTGCGCCATGCGCCGCACGACGTCGACGTACTCCTTCACGTGGCGGCCGAGCACCTCGCGCGAGAGGCGCAGCGCGAGCAGCGACGCGCCCTCCTCGCTGCGCGCTTCGAGATGCACGGCCTGCTCGCCGGGCGCGAGGCGCAGCCGCCACGCGTCGGCGACGCCGGGGAAGACGAAGACGTTGCGCCGCACGAGCTCCGCGATGGCGAGGCGCCACTCCGCGCGTCGCGGCTCCGGCGTCTCGCTCCAGGTCCCCTCTTCGATCTCGATCGCCATGAGCGGCATGGGCTCTCCTCCTCTGCGCCGCAGCGCTCAGGCCTCGCGGACCTTCGCGACGCGTCCGCGCACCACGCTCGGGCTGCGCGCGTAGACGCTCAGCGTCGTGTCGTCGCGGTGCCCGGCAAGGAGCCGCTGCGCGCCGGCGTAGGCGATCATCGCGGCGTTGTCCGTGCACGCAGCGGGCGACGGCAGCGAGAGCGTCACGCCCCGCGCCGCACAGAGCGCCGCCGTCCGCGCGCGCAGGCCGCGATTGGCGGCGACGCCGCCGGCGAGCACGAGCCGCGGCACCCGGCGCATCTCGCAGGCGAGCAGGCACTTCTGCGCGAGCGTCTCGACCATCACGCCCTGGAACGACGCGCAGAGATCCGCGAGACCGCGCTCCGAGTGCGGCACGCCCTGACGCGCGACGTGCTGCGCGACGGCCGTCTTCAGGCCGCTGAAGCTGAACTCGAGCGAGCCGCGCCCGCCGACGTTCGGGCGGGGCAGCGGCACCGCGCGCGCATCACCCAGCGAGGCGAGCCGATCGACGCGCGGCCCGCCCGGATAGCCGAGCCCGATCAACTTCGCGACCTTGTCGAAGGCCTCGCCCGCCGCGTCGTCCCGCGTCTGACCGAGCAGCAGCTGCTCGTCGGGCGAGCGCACCTCGTAGAGCGCGGTGTGACCGCCGCTCGCGAGGAGCGCGATGTACGGATACGGCACCGCGGGCGCGGGCTCGCCCTCGCGGTGGAGCTGCACGGCGAGCAGATGCCCGACGAGGTGATCGACGCCGACGATCGGCAGCCCGCGCGACCACGCGAGCGCCTTCGCGAACTGCACGCCGACGAGCAGCGCGCCGACGAGCCCGGGGCCGTTCGTCACCGCGACGGCGTCGATCCCCGCGGTCCCTCCCGGCACCGGCGCGAGCGCCGCCTCGACGACGCCCGCGATGGTCTGCGAGTGCGCGCGCGACGCGACCTCCGGGACGATGCCGCCGTAGGGTGCGTGCAGCGTCACCTGGCTGAGGACGACGTCGGAGAGCACCCCGCCGTCTTGCAACACGACTGCTGCTGCAGTTTCGTCGCAAGAACTCTCGATGCCGAGGATGCGCAGCGGACGCGCGTCGCTCACGGGCTGCACTCCAGCCGGAAGACGCCGAAGAGGTCGCGGCCCGTGCTGTGCGCGGGCGCGTCGCCCCCGCAGCGCTCGCCCGAGCTCGAGCTGCCCGCGCCGGCGAGCACGCGCGCTTCGAGGCCACCCGACTCGAGGAAGGAGACGTAGAGAGTCGCGTCCTGCCCGCACGGGGAGTCGGCGTCGAAGCGCTCGGCGCCGCTCTCCGCGCAGACGCGCACGGAGCCGTCCTCCGGGCCGCGCGTGCGGCGCACGGCGTAGAGCTTGTTCTCGAGGCGCTGCTCGCCGGGGAAGTCGAAGCGCCCGAGCAGATCGTGCTCGAGCGGCCCGACGATGCGCACGGGCGCGCAGTCGAAGGCGCCGTCGCTCGTCGTGAGCAGCGCCTCGAAGGTCGCGTCGCCGAGCGGGAGGCCGCGGCAGCGCTCCGGGATCGCCGGCCGAAACGCAAGCTCGAGCGTCACGCTCTCGCAGAAACCACGGCGAATGAAGGCGGCGTCGCTCGTCCCGATCACGGCGCCTCGGCAGACGCGACCCGAGCCGGGCCCGATGGCGTCGAGGCTCGTACACGCCGACATCGTCGCGATGAGCCACCCGCAGAGAGCGGCGACGGTGAGGGACACGGCGCGCGACACGCGGCCGATCATAGCCGCGCGCGCCCCGGCGGCGAGCGGCGAAATCCGCCCGCCGCGCAGGGCCAGACGCCGCGCTCAGCCGCGACGCGATGCGCGCGCCGAACGACGCACCGCGACGAGCGCGAGCAGCGCGAGCAGCGCGAACGTCGGACCCGAGCCCGCGCGACCGCGCCCCGCGAGCCGACAGCCGCAGCCCTCCTCCGCCGGAGGTGCATCGCTACCGGGCACCTCGGGCGCGAGGCAGATGCCGGAGGTGCCGTCCCCGTAGCGCACGCAGGCGTCACCGGCGCCGCAGGGGCTGTCGACGTCGCAGAAGCGCGTGCAGAGCCCGTTGCCGAGCTCGCACAGCCCCGACGCGCATTGCTCGTTCGCGCTGCAAGGCGCGCCGAGCAGGCCGAGCGAGGGCGCGCACACGCTGAGGTCGCCGCCGACCGCGACGCAGGAGAAGTTCGTCGGGCACTCGGTGTCGGACGCGCACGCCACGGTGCACCAGCGGTCGTCGCCGCGCTGCGCGCAGACGGCCGGGGCGGCGCAGTCGTCGTTCGTCAGGCAGGGACCGCCCGCAGGCTCAGCCGCGCCGCGGTGGCAGAGCCCATCGGGCAGGCAGCGGTAGCCGGTGCCGCACGCCGCCGAGTCCGTGCACGGACGCGAACAGTACGAGAGGTCGCCCACCGTGAGGCAGCGCGCCGAGAGGCAGTCGGTGTCCGCCGTGCAGGGCTCGCCGAGCCCGCGCGTGCTGCCGACGATCTCCGCGGGAACGCACGCGCCACAGGCCCCCGCAGCCGCGGCGCACGCCTCGCCCGTCGCACAACCGCCGGTGTCGCCGCGACACGCCGCGAGGCAGCGACGACGACCGTCGCCCGGGTCGACGCAGGCGAGCGTGCCGCACTCGGTGTCGGCGGTGCACGGCGCGTCGTAGGGCGTGGTGCCCGCGGTGCCGGGGACGCAGCGGCCATCGCAGCCCGCCGCGCCCGAGCAGTAGAGCCCCGGCGGGCAGCCGAGGTACGGCGTCACCGGATCGCACGCCTGCGTGCAGATCGTGCCGGCGCTCGTCACCTCGCAGAGCCCGCCGACGCAGGTGTCGCTCGCCGTGCAGGCGCTGCCGAGCGGCGTGCAGCCCTCGTCGACGTCGCCGTCGCAGTCGTTGTCCTCGCCGTCGCAGACCTCGTCACCCGTCGGCACGCACGAGCCGCTGTCGGTGATCGCCTGGTCGATGAAGTCGAGGTACGGGTAGAGCGCCGCGTACGCGCCGGGCGCGGTGCCGCAGCGCGGCGAGGTGCGGCCATCCGGGCTGTAGATGAACGACGCGACGCCGTGGACCTGCCCTTCGGAGTCGAGCAACGGTCCGCCCGAATCGCCCGAGCACACCGACGGATCGACGAAGATGAAGTTGCTCATCACGTACTCGACGAGCGTCGAGACGCGGTACTTCGTGCCGCTCGAGCCGTCCGGCAGCTCGCCGTAGCCGATGGCGGTGATGGTCTGCCCCGTGAGGCGCGTCGGGCGCGCGCGTGAGTAGGCGATGGGCGCCTCGCGCGCGGGCGTCGAGAGGATGAGGATGGCGACGTCCGAGCCGTCCTCGATGTTCCACGAGCCGGGCGCGACGCGCACCTCCGACACCGTGTACATCGACGAGAACGAGCGCACGGAGCTGCCGACGTAGACCTGGAATCGCGAGGCCGGCGACGCGGAGTTCGTGTTGCCGTTGCGGACGCAGTGCTTGGCCGTGAGCACGACGCGCGGCGCGATGATCGACGCCGTGCACGCCGAGCCGCTCGTGTTGTAGAGGAAGACGACGCTCGGATAGCCCGTCTCCCTGACGCCCGCGGCGATCGGCGCGCGCGACGACGCGAAGAAGGCGTCCCCCGCCGCATCGAACGCGCAACCGGCGAACAGCAGCGCGCCCATCACGAACGCTGCGACGCGCGCGAGCCCGCGCCGCGCCCTCACCGGACGCTCCGGCGGCGACGACCGAGCGCGAGCGCGCAGAGGCCGGCGACGACGCCGAGCGAGAGCCAGCCGCCGCGCGCGGGCGCACCGGGCACGGCCGAGCAGCCACCGTCGTCGGCGGGCGGTGCCGCGACGCCGGGACGCTCGCAGAAGGCGCTCGCGCCATCCGGCGTGCGGCGGCACTCGAGGCCGACGCCGCAGGGCGTGTCGACGCTGCAGGTGCGCGTGCACTCGCCCGCGCGGCAGAGCCCGCTCAGGCACTCGGCGTTGGCGCTGCACGACTCGCCGAGCAGACGCACGCTCGGGCGACACAGCGTGGTGCCGCTGACTTCCACGCAGTCGAAGCCCTCCGGGCAGGCGTTCATCGGATCGGCACAGTTGAGCTGCGTGCACCAGCTGCGGCCCGCCTCGGACGCGCAGACCATGCCCTCGCGGCAGTCGTCGTTCGCCGCGGGCGCGCACGTCGTGCCCGTGCCCTCCCGCTCACCGCGCACGCACGCGTCGCCGCGGCAATGGTAGGCGGACGGGCAGTCGGCGTCGGTCGCGCAGGTGCGCGTGCAGTAGCGCGCGCCGAGGTCGTCGAAGCAGCGGTTCGAGGCGCACGCCGCGTCGTTCGTGCAGTTCTCGCCGAGGCCGCGCGGGATGACGAGCTGGCGCTGATCGACGCACGCCGCGCAGCCGCCGGCGAGCGCCGCGCAGGCCTCGCCCGCGGGGCACATGCCGTCATCACCGCGGCACGGGTCGAGGCAGCGGCGGTTGCCGTCGCCGGGATCGCTGCAGAGCAGCGAGCCGCACTCGGTGTTGGTGGTGCACGGCGCGCCGTTCGGCTTGGCGACGTCCGGCGCGGGGCCGCTGCCGGGGACGCAGAAGCCCTCGCAGGTGCCGCGCGGATCGCTCGAGCAGTACATCCCGGCCGGGCAGCCCGCGTAGGGGCGCAGCGGATCGCAGGTCTGCGTGCAGACTTGGCCGATGACCGTCACCGCGCAGTTCGTCCCCGTGCACTGGTCGTTCGCGACGCACACCGCGCCGAGAGGCAGACAGCCCTCGTCGATCATGCCGTTGCAGTCGTTGTCGGCGCCGTCGCAGACCTCGAGTCCGTCGTTGCGGCAGCTGCCGGCCTCTTCGATCGCCGCGTCGATCATCGCGATCGACATCGCGAAGGAGATGGTGTTGTGGCCGTTGTAGCCGCTGCCGCACGCGCCCGTACCGAACGACGCGACGCCGAAGACGCGGCCCATCGCGTCGATCATCGGGCCACCCGAGTCGCCCTGGCAGATCGCTGACCCCGAGTAGATGACGTCGCCCGCGAGGCCCGTCACCGTGGTCATGCCGCGGTACTTCGTGCCCGCATCGCCTGAAGGGATCTGCCCGAAGCCGACGACCGTGACGCGGTCGCCCCCGGCGTCCGTGGGGCGATCCCGGCGGATCGGCAGCGGCTCGACACCGGCGACGGCGCGCTCGAGCGTGAGCACGGCGATGTCGGTGCCCGTGAGGCCGCGCAACCCCTCGCTGTAGCTGCCGGGCGGCGTGCGCACCGTGATGACGCGGTAGGACGCCGTCGGCCGGAGCGCCGAGGGCCCGATGCCGACAGAGAACGCCGAGGCCGGCGACGGACCGCTCGCGCCCTCCTGCTGCACGCAGTGCTTGGCCGTGAGCACGACGCGCGGCGCGATCAGCGAGCCCGTGCAGAGCCCGCCGAGTGTGCGGTTGAGCACGGAGACGACGGCGTCGTAGCCCGGCTCATACGCGCCCCCCGCGATCGCGGAGCCCGTACCGGCGACGGGATCGCCGAGCTCGGCGGCGCAACCGCCTCCCGCGACGAGGAGCGTGAGAGATGCCGTGAAAGCCAAGAAATTCAGAGATTTACAGCGCGACACGAGACGCCTCCGGGAGAGCGCCGCGACCGACGGCAGCGCCCGGCGACGCTACACCCGCGCGAAGAGCGTGGGCAAGTCGGCGAAAAGCCGCGGCGCTGCCGGCGACGATCGTGCCGTCGCTGCCGTCGCGCGCGGCGTGAGGGCGGCCGAGCCCCGGTCACGCCGTGGCGCGGACGCCGCTCGTGCGCCGTTCCATGGCGGCGCTCTCCCAGCGCTCCCGGGCGTCGGCGTCCCCGGCGCGAACCGCGAGCGTCGCCGCCGCGCGGTAGTGCGCCACCGCCTCCGTGGCGCGCCCGCCGAGCTCGTCGACCGCACCGAGCATCCCCGTCGCCCGGGCCGCGAGGGCGGGTGCGTCGGCCTCAGTGGCGAAACGGAGCGCGGCCTCGAGGGTGGTCTTGGCCTCCGCGAGCCTGCCGAGGTCGAGCAGCACCTCCGCGAACTCGACCTTCACCGCGGCCTGCCGGGCGAGCGGCGCGTTCGCGCGAACGAGCAGCTCCCCGGCCTGACGCCAGGCGTCCGCCGCGCCCGCCTCGTCACCGGACGCGCGGCGCACCTGCCCGAGCATCGCCTGGGCATCTCCCGCCATCGCCAGCGCGCCGGCACGAAGCGCGAGATCGAGCGCCTCACCGACGGCGCGGAGGGCGTCGCGGGGCCGCTCGCGGCGCACGGCGGTCCGCCCGATCACCAGCAGCATGCGTGCGCGATCGAGGCTGTCGGGCGGCGTGAGGTCGAGCGCCTCGCGGAGCACGCCCTCCGCCCCGCTGCTCTCTCCGGAGCGATCGAGCGCGTCGCCGAGCTTGCGGCTGAACGTCGCGATGGCGCGGTCGAGCGCGAGGTCGCCCGTCTCGACGAGCTCACGGCGCGCGAGTTCGAGCCCGCGCCGCAGCGCGAGCGCGGCCGTCTCCGCGTCGCCGCGCGCGAGTGCGCGATCGCCCATCCGCTCGAGCAAGAGCAGCGCGCGCGTCGGTTCCCCCGCGCGGAACGCGTGCTCGGCGCGCACCTCGAGTGGAACCTCGGCGTCGATCTCGAGCTCGAGCGCGCGCTCGTGCAGGCGGCGCCGCGCCTCCGCCGGAATCGAGGCGACGACCAGCTCGCGCACGAACGGGCTCCCGAACGTCAGATCGTCGCCGATCAAGCGCACGAGCCCGCTCGACCGCAGCGTGTCGATCTCGGCTTGATCGGCCGCGTCGAGCATCGCCTGCACCTTCGCGCGGGGTGCGCACTCGCCCAGCACCGCGACGGCCTGCAGGCCGCGCCGCGCGGGGAGCGTCAGCCGCTCGACGCGGAGAAGCACCGCGTCCGAGAGGCGCGCGGGCGAGCCGGGGTCGGCGTCGGGCAACCCGAGCCCGAGCGCACGGAGTTGTTCGAGGTGGAGCGGAAGGAAGCGCATCTCGGGCTCCGCGCTCGGGAGCCGATCCGTTGGCGGGACGCTGCCGCCGCGCAGGAAGCGCGCCGCGTCGAGCGCGCCGAGCCCGGAGAGCGGAATCGACGTCACGCCGCTCGCGAGCACTCCCGGCGCGGGTTGTCGCGACGCGGTGACGACGAGCAGCGCCCCATCGCCGGCGAAACGCGGTAGCGCGGCGAGGGCCTCCACGGACGGGGCGTCCCAAGCGTCGACGTCGTCGGCGATGAGCACGACGCGCCCGGATCGGGCGCGCCCCGCCGCCACCCGCACCGACACCGCCAGCATCGACGCCACCGCTGCGGCGCGAGACTGCCCATCCGTCCCCGCGAGCCCCGCGGGCGCGAGCAGCTCAGCGAGACCGGCCCGCGCGAGGCCGTCGACGAACACGGTGCCGTCGCGCCCGACGAGCTGCTGCAAGCGCTCGTGCGTGGCGTCGAGCAACTGCTCGACGGCGCCGCGCAGCGCCGCGTAGGGGACGGGCGCGCCGCTCGCATGCGGGCGCCCGATGGCGACACGGTCGCCGTCCTGCGCCGCGCTCGCCGCGAGCCAGCCGAGGAGCCGCGTCTTGCCGACGCCCGCCTCGCCGTGGACGTGCACGCGAACGAGTCCGTCCGCCGCGCGGGCCCGGAGCGACTCGAGCGCCGCCGTGTCGTCGGCACGCCCGAGGAGCCCGGCGCGCGGCTCGGGCGGCGCGCTGCCCTCCGTCCGCTGCGCCTCCTCGCGCGGCGACGAGCCCCCTTCGATTCGCGCCCCGCACTCCGCACAAAAGCGGCTGCCGACGGCATTCGCGTGACCGCAGTCCGGGCAGCCCACCTCTCGCCCGGCGACGGGCGCCGCCGCACGGAGGGAGCCGAGCGCGCGCTGCAGCGCCTCCGCGAAATCCTCGGCCGTCTGGAAGCGCTCGGCAGGCGACTTCGCGAGCGCCCGCACGCACACCGCCGCGAGGGCCGCCGGGATGCGCCGCGCCGGGGCGACCGCCCGCGGATCGGGCACCGGCTCGGTGATGTGCTGGAGCACGACCTTCGTCGGGGTGTCGTCGATGTACGGCAGCCGGTCGGCGAGGAGCTCGAAGAGCAGCACGCCGACCGAGTAGAGGTCGCCCCGGCCGTCGATCTCCTCGCCGCGTCCCTGTTCGGGGGACATGTAGTCGGGCGTCCCACAAATGAGACCGGGTGAGGTGATGGAGCTGTCCGGGCCACCGCCGACGAGCTTCGCCAGCCCGAAATCGAGGACCTTCACGGCATCGACGCTTGGTTGGGCGGAGCGACGGGTGCGGATGGGCTCGACGAGGATGTTCTCCGGCTTGAGGTCGCGGTGGACGACGCTGAGCGCGTGCGCCTCGCCGAGTGCGGCGAGCACGCCGCAGAGCACGTCGACGATCCGCGTGAAGGGGAGCGGCCCCTCCTCCTGCATCACGCGCGCGAGGTCGCGCCCGCGCAGATGCTCCATGACGAGGTAGAGCATGCCGTCGTCGGTGCGGCCGAAGTCGATGATCGCGATGGAATTCGGGTGGTTGAGGCGGCTCGCGGTGCGCGCCTCGGAGTAGAAGCGCGCGACGGACTGCTCGTTGCCGAGGAGGTGCGGGTGCACGACCTTGATGGCCACCGTCCGCCCGAGCATGCTCTGCTCCGCGCGGTAGACACGGCCCATGCCCCCGACGCCGATCAGCTCGTGGACGACGTACGCCCCCGCGATCGTGCGCCCGATCAGCGGGTCGACGGCTGGGGACGCCGCGCGCGTCGCGCCACAACGGGCGCAGAAGCGATCTGCGTCGCCGACCCCCACTCCGCACCGATGGCAAGCCCCCACGAGCCGGTTCATACGGCCCCCGCTTGGAGAACTTGAGCCTCCCCGCTGGAAATCACCCCAGCCGGGAGCGCGGCAAGGGAATTTCGCGTGAGTTCCATACCAATCCGGCCCGACGAACCCGTCCCGGCGCACATGACTCCGCGTCCCTCGGAGGCGCGCGGCGATCTCCTGCGGGTCGGGCTGCTCGGTTTGAACGCGTGGGCCGTGGTGCTCGCGATCCCGGCGCTCGATGCGTCCGGCGCGCGCACCGCGGGTCTCTTCGCGGCTCTGCTCGGGCCTCTCGCCGCGCTCGCGCTCGCACTCGCCGCAATCCACACGCGTCACGCCGCGCAGGCGCTGGCCGCGCTCGTCGGCTTCCCGGCGGCGCTCGCACTCGGCGTCGGCGCGCGCCCGGAGCTGCAGCGCGGCGGAGGCCACACGACGCTCACGCTCTGCCTCGCCGTGCTGAGCTTCCTGGCGTGGGCCGTGGCCGCGGCGCATACGCTCGGCCGCCCGACGCCGGGCCGCGCGACGACGGTGCAACCGCTCGGATCGCATCGTGAAAGCGTCCCCGAACGGCGACGCCGGGCGTACGCGCGTCGTGCCCTCCTCGGCGTGGCCTCCGCGGGCGCCTTTGCGCTGATCGCCGTAGCGCCCACGCAGCTCGACCGAGACGCGTTCGAGCAGGCCTGGGGCGCGGCTGCCGACGAAGGGGCGCTGCTCGCGACGGTGGTCGGGAGTGCGCTCGCTGCGCTGATGCTCGGCGGCATCGTCGGCCCCGCCCTCCGCGCCGAGCGCAGGCCGAGCGCGCCACGTCCGGCCTGGCTGCGCGTCGTCTTCGCCGTCGCCGCGTTCGCGACCGGCGTCGCCGCGTGGGCCGTCTACGCCCGCGCCCGCTGACGTCGACCTCGCGACGGCGTCTCGCCGCTACGCACGCCCCCCCGCCGCGCACGCGGCTACGCACGCCCCCCGCCGCGCACGCGGCTACGCACGCCCCCCGCCGCGCACGCGGCTACGCACGCCCCTCATCGAGACGCCGCAGCCCTTCGAGCAGGAGCGTCTCGGCGGAGGCGTTGATCGTGCGCGCCGTGGGCTTCACGTCGGGGTCGAGCGCGAACTCGCCCGTCGAGAGCGCCAGCATCTTGTAGAAGGCCTCGTCGCCGCGATCCGCTCCGAACGTCGCGTGGTGGATCTGGCCTTCGAGGAACTGCACCTCGCCCGACTGTCCCTTCGAGCTGACGCGCAGCTGCCCGGACTTGCGGCCGTACGCGAGGATCTGCACGACGTCGGGCAGCGACATCTCGGTGAGGCTTCCGCTCACGCCGCGGCTCGCGCCGGGCTTGGCAGCGCCCTTCGCGGCAGCGGTCTCGAGGATCTGGCGCACCTTGGCGACGACGACGTCCGCGCTCGTCGGCTTCACGAGATAGTCGGCCCCGCCGAGCGCGAAGCCACGCTGCACGCTCTCGCGGTCCGAGCGCCGCGTGAGGAAGACGAACGGCACCGCGGACGTCTTCTGAATGCTGCGGAGCTGCTCGAGGAGCGTGAAGCCGTCGTGCGGCGTGAGGTCGACCTCGGAGACGATCAGCTCGACGTCCTGCGACTCCAGCATTTTGCGCGCGTCGGCCGCGTTGCGCGCGATGTGCGTGTCGTAGCCCTGCTCGATCAGCCGCAGCTCGAGGACGGTCGTGTCCTCCGGGTCGGCGTCGACGATGAGCACGTGCGCGTTGCCCTCGAGACGTCGGCGGAGGTCGTCGCCGAGGACCACCGAGCCGAAGAGGTCGACGAGGTTCGGGTCGAAAATCGCGCCGCGCTTCTGCGCGAGCGCGTCACACGCCTCCTTCGGCGTGAGCTTGCGGCGGAAGGGATTGCGCGCGCTCTGCGCGAGATCGGCGTACGTCTCGACGATCGCCAGCAGACGCGCGCCGATGGGGATCTCCTTGCCGGAGAGCCGATCCGGGAAGCCCGCGCCATCGAAGCGCTCGTAGAGGCTCGAGATCGCGCGTGTACACATCTCAGGCAGCGACACGGACTCGAACAGCTTGAGCGGCGCTGTGTACGTCTTTTGTGCCTGCGTGCGGTGGCCGTCGTACTCGGCGACGTTGAGCGCCGTCAGGTGGTAGCTCGACGCCTTGCCGACGTCGTGGATGTACGCCGCCGCGACGATGCCGGTGACGTCACGCTCCGGCAGGCCGACGCGCTCGCACATCCGGCGCAAGAGCCGCGCGACCTGCGCCGAGTGGCCGCGGAGATCGCCGCGGCCGTTCTCGAGGAGCGCGACGAGGACGTTGAGCGTCTCGAGCCAGTCGGCCGTCTGCGCCGCCGTGTCGATCGAGCCCGGGCGCACGGCCGCCGGATCCGCGGTCGCAGCGCTGATCTTCTGCATGGCGCGGCGCTCGCCCTCGGCGTCGAGCCGCAGGACGATGTTCGGCCCGCGCCCCGCGGAGGTCGCGACGGGCGTATAGCCGGCCGGCGCCGGGACCACGCGCGGCTCCGGCCGCGTCGGCGTGAGCTCCATGCGCGCGAGCTCGCCGCCGAGCGGGTCGTCGTCGAGCCGCGACGGGTCGGACGGGTACTCGATCGTGCCGCGCTCGAGCCGCGCGAAGGCGTGCGGGTCGCCGTCGTAGAACTTCGCGATGGCGGCGCGGATGGCACCGGCGCGCCCCGCGTAGATCTTGATGTCGCGCGCGCCCGTCGCGACCTGGAGCTGTCGCACGACGTCGTCGTCGTCGAGGTCAGCCGCCACGACGCTGAGCGAGTGCGCCCGCCGGTCGGCGAGGATGGGGAAGACGAGCAGCTTCTCGGCGACGCGGCGCGGGAGCCACTCGAGCGTGGAGCGGTCGATCTCGGCGCGAGAGAGCTTCTTCGAGGAGACGAAGCGCGTCTTGAACGTGGCGGCGGCCCACTCGAGGTAGGCCTCCTCGCTCATGATGCCCGTCTCGATGAGCGCTTCGTCGGCGCGGTCGCCGGAGCGATGGGCGGCGGCGACGACGTTGTCGCGCTGGCCGGGCGTGATGCGACGCTCCTGCACCAGTCGGTCGAGGACGCGGATGCCTTGCGGGGGTGAGCGGACCACGGCGGGGCGGCAGCATAGCAGGGGCGCGCGGCGCGCACGCGGGTCTTCCTCGGTGTCGCGCGGCCACCCGCAGTTGCCTTGCCGCAGGGGCCTGTCTACCTTTCGCGCGCCGTGCGCCCCGCCCTCCGCCTCGCGCTGCGCTGCGCTGCCGCTGCCAGCGCCGCCTCCTCGCTCACGCTCGCCGCGTGCGGCGGTGCGACCTACACGCGGGGCGAGTATCGCGAGGGCCCCGTGGCGTTCCGCGTCGACGAGCTCCCGGCGCCCTGGGCGCGCGTCGCCGTGGGCACGCACAACGACCTCGCGTGGTCACACGACGGGTTCGCGGCCGTCGTGCAAGTCAACGCCGTCTGCGATCAGCCGGATCAGGACGTCCCGCTCCAGGCGCTCACGCGGCACCTGCTGAACGGCTTTACCGCGTACACCTACCCGCCGACCGCGCCCGAAGACCTGCAGCTCGTCCCGCTCGACGGCCGCGAGGCGCAGCGCACGCACATCGTCGCGAAGCTCGACGGCGTCCCGCGCGAGCTGCTGCTCGTCGTCCTGAAGAAGGACGACTGCGTCTACGACCTCGCGCTCGTCGCGCCGCCCGGTGAGCGCTACGCCGCGGCGCTCCCCGCCTTCGAAGGGCTCGTCGCGAGCTTCCACGCGGGGCCGCGGTGAGCGGGCGCGCGGGCGAGCGCGGGCTCTCGCGGCGCCTCGTCGATTTCTTCGAGACCTTCGGCGCGATGACGCTGCTCTCGGGGCGCTCGGTGCGCTCGCTCTTCACGACGCGCTTCGAGTTCCGCGCCTTCGTCTACCAGATCGAGCAGGTCGGCGTGCGCTCGCTCGGCATCGGCGCGGCGACGGCGATCTTCGTCGGCATCGTGATGGCCATCCAGTTCGCGTACTCGCTCGAGCGCTACGGCGCGAAGGACACGATCGGCCGCATCGTCGGGCTGTCGGAGATCCGCGAGCTCGCGCCCTCGCTCACCGCGCTCGTCGTCGGCTGCCGCGTCGGCGCGGGCATGGCCGCGGAGCTCGGCTCGATGGCCGTCACCGAGCAGATCGACGCGATCCGCGCGCTCGGCGCCGACCCCATCCGCAAGCTCGTCGTGCCGCGCGTGCTCGCGGGCGTCGTCGTCACCCCGCTCATCAGCTGTTTCGCGCTCGTGCTCGGCGTCGGCGCCGCGCTCGTCGTCGCGGCGACGTCGTTCCAGATCCCGCCGGCCTTCTTCCTCTCGTCGGCGCTCGACGCCGTCACCCTGCGCGATTTCTGGGCGGGGCTCGGCAAGACGCCGGTCTTCGGCTTCTTGATGACGATGATCGGCTGCTACTACGGGATCCACACCACCGGTGGTACCGAGGGCGTCGGGCGCAGCACCACGACGTCGGTCGTCGTCGTCGCCATCGCCATCCTCATCGCCGACGCGCTGCTCACGCAGATTTTCGTCAGCCTATGAGCGCGCGGGCCCCCGGCGCCGCAGCGCTCGCGGCGGGCGCCTTCCTGACCGTCGGCGCCCTTCTGACCACGGGCGTCGTCGCGATGCTCCTCCACGCCTCCGCGGAACGGGCACGCGCGAACGCGCCCGACGCGCAGCGCGCACGCGCCGCGGTCGTGCGCCTGACGGGGAGCCCGGATCTCGTGCTCTCGTCGGCGTCGCGCTGGCTGCGGCATCCCTCGCTGAGCGAGCCCGGCGCGGCCTTCGCCGACGCGCCCGCGCTGCCCGACGTCGACCCCGCCGGCGCCGCGATCGCACCGCCGCGCACGCTGCTCCGCACCACGACGGGTGGTGTCGTCACCGTGCGCGTGCAGGGAGTCGGACGGCGATGAGGCGGCAGCGCGCGCTCCTCGTCTACGCGCTCGGCGCGCTCGTGCGGCGGCGTGGGCGCAACGCGGCGATCGTCGTCGGACTGACGCTCGTCGTCGGGCTCTTCGCGTCCGTGCTGTTTCTCGGCGACGCGCTCCGCGCCGAGGTCGAAGCGGGCACGCGGCACGTGCCTGACCTCGGCGTGCAGCGGCTCGTCGCCGGGCGCCCGGCGCTCGTGCCTGCGGACGCGGCACGCGCGGTCGCGGACATCGCCGGCGTGCGCGCCGTGACGCCGCGCGTGTGGGGTTATCTCTTCGTGCCGCCCATCTCCGCGAACGTCACGGTGCTCGGCGCCGAGGGCCGTGACGCGCTGCCGCCCTCCGTCGTCGCGGGGCGCGCGCTGCGTGCCGGGGAGCACGGCGCGTGCGTGCTCGGTGCGGCGCTCGCAGAGGCGCTCGGCGTGCGCGCGGGCGACGAGATCGCGCTCTCCGCAGCGCCCGGCGCGGGGCCGGACGCCGTGCATCTCCTGCGCGTCGTCGGCACCTTCCGCGACGCGAGCGCGCTCCGCACCGCGGATCTGCTCGTGACGAGCGACGCCGACGCACGCGCGCTGCTCGACGTCGCCGACGGCTTCGCGACCGATCTCGCCGTCACGCTCACGACGCCCGACGAAGCACGCGTCGCGACGGAGAAGATCCTGCGGCTCCTTCCCGGCGCGCGCGTCGTCGACAAGGAGCGCCTGCGCCGCGCCTACGCGCTCACGCTCGACGGTCGCAGCGGCCTGCTCACCGCTGCGCTCCTGCCCGCGCTCGCCGCGCTGCTCTTGCTCGCGTGGGACCGGCTCACGGGCCTCACCGAGACCGAGCGGCGCGAGCTCGGCGTGCTCAAGGCCGTCGGCTGGGAGGTGCGCGACGTGCTCACCGCGCGCGTGTGGGAGTCGGCGCTCGTTGCCGTCTGCGGCGCGACGCTCGGCGTGCTCGGCGCGTACGCGTACGTTTTTCTCGCGCAGGCGCCGGGGCTCTCCGGCGCGCTCTTCGGCTGGAGCGCGCTCTACCCGCCGCTCCGCCTCACGCCGCAGGTCGACGCCGCACAGACGCTCGCGCTCATCGCAGGGGTCGCCGTGCCCTTCGTCGCCGTGGGCCTCGTGCCCGCGTGGCGCGCCGCGACACTCGATCCGGACCGCGCGCTGCGAGGTGCCACGTGAACGACGCAGCACAAACGCCCGCGATCGGCGCCCGCGCGCTCTCGAAGCGCTACGAGGACGGCACGCGGCGCCGCGAAGTCGTGAGCGCGGTGACGCTCACGATCGCGCCGGGGACGCTGAGCGTGCTGCGCGGGCCGAGCGGCTCCGGGAAGACGACGCTGCTCGGCCTGCTCGGCGGCATGATCGCGCCGACGAGCGGCGAGGTCTTCGTCTGCGGCGAAGCGCTCTCGCGCCTGCGCGATCACCACCGCGCGCGCGCCCGGCGGCGCCTCGTCGGCTTCGTGTTTCAAGAGCTCGCGCTGCTGCCCGGCACGACCCTGCGCGAGAACGTGCTGCTCCCGCTCGTCCCCGAGGGCGGCCCGACGCCCGCGCAGCGCGCACACGTCGACGCGCTGCTCGCGCGCTTCGAGCTCACCGCGCTCGCCGACACGCGGGTCGAGCGGCTCTCCGGCGGCGAGCGTCAGCGTGGCGCGCTCGCGCGGGCGCTCGTCTGCGCGCCGCCCGTGCTGCTGCTCGATGAGCCCACGGCGCACCTCGACGCCGCGCGCGTCGGCGGCGTGATCGCGCTGCTCGCCTCGCTCCGCGACGAGGGCCGCACCATCGTCGCGACGACGCACGACCCGCGCCTCGCCGACGATCCGCGCGTCGACCGCGTGCTCACGCTCCTCGACGGGCGGCTCGACGGCGATGTGTCGCGCAGCGACGCGCCGCGCGAAGCTCACGACGCCGCGACGGAGTGACGGCTCAGCCGCGCAGCGCCGCGACCGTCCGCAGGAAGTTCCCGCCGAGGATCTTCTGCACGCGCTCGGGTGAGTAGCCGCGCGCGAGCATCTCGGCGACGAGCCGCGGCAGCTCGAGGCACGTCGGCATGTCGCGCGGCGTGATGATCGCGCCGTCCCAGTCGCTGCCGAGCGAGGCGTGATCCTCGGAGGTCACACGAATCACGTGGTCGAGGTGATCGACGATGCGCGCCGCGCGCCGACCGATCTCGCCCGCGCCGAGAAAACTCGCCTGATACATGATGCCGACCGTGCCGCCGCGGTCGGCTACCGCGCGGACCTGATCGTCGTCGAGGTTGCGCCAGTGCGGGTGCACGCCCGCGATCCCGGTGTGCGTGACGATCGGCGCGATGGTCTTGTCATGGACGGCGAGCGCGTCCCAGAAGCCCTTTTTGCTGATGTGCGCGAGGTCGACGAAGATTTTCCGCGCGTGGAGGGCCTCGATGAAGGCGCGCGCCGCATCGCCGAGCCCCGCGTCGCCGCGCCCGCGCAGCGGTGAGCTCGTCGCACCGAGCCGCGAGTTCGAGAGGTGCACGAGCGTGACGCGCAGCACCGCGCCGGGCGGCAGCTGATCGAGCGCGGCGACGTCGCGATCGAGCGCGTTGCCGCCCTGGATGCCGACGAACGCGGCGTGCTTCCCCGCGGCGCGCGCGGCGCGGTACTCGCGCACGTTCGTCACGTGCGCGAAGTCGTCGGGGACCTTCGCGAAGAGGCCGAGCAGCGTGCGCACGTTGCGGACGAGCACGCCCGGACGGCTCCGCGCCGGGCGCAGCGGGTTCGTCGTCACGATCCACACCGCACCGCCGAGCGCTGCCTCGCGCACCCGCGGGAAGTCGGCCTGACCGAGGATGCGCGCGCCGAAGGGCCCGGTGCCGTGGCGGCGCGTGAGGTCGTAGCCGAAGACGCGGTGCCAGATGAAGGTGTCGACGTGCTGATCGATCACCTCGCTCGCGAGGTAGAGCTCGACGGCCTCGCGCGGGATGCCGAGCGCGCGCGCCCACGCGCTGGGATCCGCGCGGTGATCGACGTAGTCGAGCGTCACGGGTCACTCCTCGGAGCGAGCGCTTCAGCGCGCCGCAGCGCCGACGCGCGGCATCGATGCGAACGTGACGTCCTCGTGACTGGCATGCGTCGGAGCCTAACGGAGTGCTGCCGCCCCGCGAAGCGGGTGCCCGCAGACGAAGGCGAGCAGACACGCGACCGGCGCTCCGGGCGAGCAGCGACCTGCGGGCGGCACGAGGCGACGGCCGCGGCCATACTCGCGCGTCGTGGCGACCAACGTGCTGCATCCGCTGCTGCTGCTCCGGCTCGTCGCGGCGCTCGTCGTCGCCGCGCTCGTGCTCGCGGGCGCCCGCGTCGCCTGGCAGGTGCTCGCGCGCTGGCACGTCACGCAGGCGAGCGAGGGGCAGCTCTTGCTCGAGCGGCGCGCGGAGCTCGTCGCGACGCTCGTGCAGGGCGCGCTCGGCGCGACGGTCGCCGGGCTCGCGCTGACGGTGCTCACGGCCGACCGGCTCACCCCCGCGATCCGCGGCGCGATGTGCGCGTACGGCGTCTTCGGCTCGACGAAGACGGGCTTCGCCGCGCTCGCGACGAGCGCCGTCTCGGCGGCGACGTGCACGCTCTGGGTCGTGCTGCACCGCCTCGACCTGCGGCTCGCGACGCCTGCTTTGACGCGCCGCAAGTTCTTGTTTCTGCTCTGGATTTCGCCGGTCGTGCTCGCGGACTTCGTCGCGCAACTGCGCTTCGCACTCGAGCTCGACTTCAGCGTCGTCGCCTCGTGCTGCTCGACCTCGCTCGACGGCGCAGCGGCGGTCGTCACGCACGCCGCGTCGCCCGGCGCGCGCACCCTCGCGAGCGGCGTCGCGCTCACCGCGGCGCTCGGCGCAGCGGCGGCGGCGCTCGTCACGCGGCACCGGCCGCGCGCGCTCTCGGCGTGGCTCGGCGGCACGCTCTCGCTCGTCGCTGCGGCGGCGGCTCTGCCCGCGGTCCTGTGGGTGGTCGCGCCCTACACCTACGAGTCGCCGCACCATCTCTGCCCTTTCTGCCTGTTGCGCGCAGAAGCCGCAGGGCTCGGCTGGCCGCTCTTCGCCGCGGTCTTCATCGGCACGGTGCTCGGGAGCGCGCTCGCGCTCGTCGAGTCGCAGAAGCGCGCGCCAGGCGCCGCGGTGGAGGGCGCCGTGATGCAGCGCGGCCTCGCGACGTGGGCGGCGGGCGCGTGGCTCGTCGCCGTCGTGCTCGCGGCCGCACCGGTCATTCGTTACCTGCTCCGCAGCGGCGGAGCCTCGCTGTTCGGAGATCACGGATGATGGCTGCCCTCTCACGCCGCGCGCTGCTCTTCGGCGCGATCCTCGCTCCCCTCGCGCTGTCCGTCGGCTGCGGCAGCGACGACCGCCCGCGCTGCGAGCGCTGCGGGATGTTCGTCGACACGAACCCTCGCTGGCGCGCCGGCGCGACGGCCGCGGGCGGGCGCGAGCTGCACTTCGACGCGCCGCGCTGCCTCTTCGCGTGGCTGCAGTCGGACGCCGCGCGCGGGAGCGAGGCGCCGTGGATCACCGAGTACTACACGCAGCGACGCCGCCCGGCGGCCTTCGTCTGGTACGTCGCGGGCAGCGACGTCGTCGGCCCGATGGGCCCCGATCTCGTGCCGATCGGCGACGAGGCCGGCGCGCAGCGCTTCCGCGAGGAGCACCGCGGCGCGCGCGTCCTGCGCTTCGACGCCATCGACGCGGCCGCGCTCGACGCGCTCGACGCGCGATGAGCCGCGCCTCCGCGCAGACCCGCGAGCGACATCCGCGAGCGCGCTCACGCGCCTCGTGTCCGTGCCTCGCCGTCGCCGCGACGCTCGCGTCGATGCTCGTCGCCGGGTCCACCACTGCGCCGGCACACGCCGACGGTTTCTGGTCGCAGGTGCGGACGCCGGGGCTCCGCGCGTACGTGCGACACCTCGACGCCGGGCGCGCGGCGCTCACGGAGGGGCGCGCCGACGACGCGTGCGTCGACGCCGAGGCGGCCATCGCGCTGCGCCCGGACGACGCGCCGGCCCATGCGCTCCGCGCGCTCGCGCTGATCGCGGCGTCGGGGGCCGGCGATCCGCGCGTCATCGACGGCGTGCGCCGCGCCGCGGCTGCAGACCCGGACGTCTTCGACACGCCTTCGCACGCCGAGGCCGTCGCCCGCGCGGCGGCCCTCGCAGGCGACACCGCGCTCGCCGCGTCGCTGCTCCTCCGTGCAGGCGCTCGCCTCGAGGCCACGCATCCGCAGCGCGCGCGCCTCTACGTTCTCGGGGGAGAGCTGCAGCTCGCGGTCGGGCCGCTCGCGGACGACACGGCGACGCGCGCCTCGCTCGACACCGCGATCCGCGCCCTCCGCGAAGGACTCGGCCAGGCGGCGCTCAGCGTGCGCGCGCGGCTCGGCCTCGCGCTCGCGCTGCGACGCCACGGCCAGCTCGAGGAGGCGCAGCGCCTCGCTGCGCAGGCGCTCGTGCAGGGCGGGCTCGTCGAGCCGCTCTTCGGCGCCGACCGCGCGCTGCTCCCGCCTTCGGAGCTCGCCGCGCGAGCCGCGATCGCGCTCGAGGCGCTCGGAGACGTCGAGGGCGCGCGCGCACGCTGGCAGCGCGCCGCCGAGAGCGGCCCCTGGCAGGCGCACGCACGGCGCGAAGCGCAGGCCCGCCCGCCAATCGCTCCCGCCGAAACGCAACGCCGAAGGCAGGGAACGTCCCGTTGACGCGCGCCCCGTCGAGGCACGCGCCCGACGCTGCTGCGCGGTCCGCACGCACGGCCCCGCGTCGCTCCATCTGCGCGTTCGTGCTCGTGACGCTCGCCGCGCACGCGCTCGTCCACGCCACACCGCGCTCCGCGCGCGCCGACGACGGCGTCCTGCGCCCGCGTGCGCCGGCGCCCTTCTGGGCCCGCGTGCAGGAGCCCGGCGCTGCGCGGGCCCGCACCCTGCTCCGCGCCGCGCGTGGATGGCTCGATCTCGCGACCGAGTCGCCCGGCGGCTGGTCCACGCTCTGCCCCGTGCTCGAGGGCGACGCAGCGCAGTCCGTGCGCGAGCGGCTCGTGAAGCAGTCCGTCGCCGCAGAGAACGCGATGGCGCGCCTGCGACGCGCGCACGCAGCCTCCCCGCGCGACGCCGAGATCCTCTTCGCGCTCGCGCTCGCGACCACGCTGTGGGAGCGCCCCGGACGCGGCTGCGCGGTGCAGCGTCGAGACGCCGAGGCGCGCGATCTCTGGCTCGCGCTGCGCGACCTCGACCCGAGCTACGAGCCGGAGTCCGTCGGCGCCGAGCTCGCGCTCGCGCACACGCGCCTCGGCGCGATCGACGACGCCGTCGCGACGTACGAGCGCCTGCTCCCGCAGACGGAACACACCCCGCGCAGAGCCCTGCTCGCACACGGCAACCTCGCGGAACTGCTGATGATTCAAGGAGAGCTGCGCGGCGCCGTCACGCACTACGAGCGCGCCATCGACAGCGCGCGCGCAATCGACGACCCCGACGCGCTCGCCCTCGCGGAGCTGGGCCTCGCCTGTGCCCTCGTGCGGCTCGGAGAGCACGCCGGCGCGCTCGTCGCAGCGCGCGCAGCCGTCGATCGCAGTGGCGACTCGCTGCGCGTCGTGCGCAGCGCGGGCGTCTTCTTCGTGCCCGCGTGGGAGGTCCACGTCTACGAGGCGCTCGGTCAGGAGTCGCGCGCCGACGGCACACGCGCGCCGCTTCCCGCGCCGCGTGCACGCGGCACGCCCGCCGAGTCGCTGGCGCACGCCCTCGACGCCTTGCTCACGCGCGCGCTCTCCCGCGCGGAGCTCCACGAGCTCGCGCGTCTCACGGCCGCCTGGCTCGACGCCGTGAGCCGTGAGCCATCACCCACCGCGGCGAGCGACGAGCGCGCGCGCAGCCTCGCGGAGACGATCGTGCGGATCCGGGCGGCCGACGACGCCCAGCGACACCGCGCTCTCGACGCGGCACGCGCGGACGCGCTGCGCACGATCACCGACGCGCTCCCGACCCCGGACGCAGACTCCGCCGAAGCGCGGCTGCGGCGGACGCTCGGCTGCCTCGTCGCCGCGGCGCGGAGCTGGCGCCGCTACCTCGACGAAGGCGGCGCGCATGGCCCTTCCGCAGCGCTCGCACGCACGCAGCTCGCGCGCCTGTCGACACGCATCGGCGCGCTCGTCCCGAACGAAGACGCCGCGCGTCGGATCGTCGCTGCACGCTTGCACACGGGGCGCCGTGCGACGCGCGTCCACCGCTGAACATGGCCGTGGTTCAGACCGCGAGCGGAAACGCGACGAGCACGACCACGTTCCACACGAGGTGCGCGACGAGCGGCGGCACGAGGCTCCCGGTCCACGCACGCAAGAGCCCCCACGCGAGGCCACACGCCATCGCGACGAAGGCGAGCGTCGGCGCGCCGAGCGGCAAGAGCACGAGCCCGTAGACGAGCGCGCACGCCCCGAGACCGACGACCGGCCCGAAGCGCCGCACGAGCGCGGCATGCACGACCCCGCGCCACACGAGCTCCTCGCCCCCGATGACCGGCAGCACGGCGAGCGCGGCGACCGTCGGAGAGGGCGCGCGGAAGGCCGCGTAGAGCGCCGCCGTGTCCTCCGCGACGAAGGGCAGGAAGCGCGCGAACCACGGATAGAGCAGGTGCGTCGCCGCGGCCATCGCGACGCCGATCCCCGCGCCGAGCAGCACGCGCGCGGCGTTCGGACGCGCCACGGCGCGCGTTGCCGGCCCGTCGAAGGCGAGCGTCGCCGCGCCGAGCAGCACCGACGCCGTGCCGATGGCGAGCCACATTCCGACAGGTCGCGCCGCGACCACCGCGCCGAGCCACGTGACCACGCAGGCGATGGCGAGCGCCGCCTGACGCCGCGCCGCCATCGATTCGTCGCGCGCCATCGACGCCGCGTCCGCCGAAAGCCCATCGCTCACGCGCCCCCCCGGTGCGAGTCCGCGCGCGCGCTCGACCGCACCCCACGCACCGCCGACGGGCCCGCGCGCCGCCTCCGCACCGAGCGCTCGCCGCGCGGCCTGCGTGAAGTCGAGGCGCGTCGAGTGACCGATCAGTTCCCAGAAACGCGCATCCTCGGCGAGCAGATCTTCCGTGAGCCCTACGACGACCTCGCGCGCGACGGACCACTCCGCGCGCGTCACGAAACGCACCCAGAGCGACGAAAGGCGCGGCGTGAGCAGCGGCACCGCCAGCATGTGCGGCCGCGCGAGGCCCATGACGCGCGACGTCTTCTCGAGGATCTCGCGCCCCGACAGCACCTCGGGCCCCGGCACGTCGTAGACGCCCTCGGCACCCGGCGGCAGTTCGAGCGCGCGCGCGAGCGCGACGACGATGTCGTCGATCGCGACCGGCTCGGTGCGCGAGCGCAGCCAGCGCGGCAGCACCATCACCGGCAGCCGCGCCGCGAGGTCGCGCACGATCAGCCAGCTCAGGCTCCCGTCGCCGACGATCATGCTCGCGCGCAACTCGAGGACGGGCACCGGCCCCGCGCGCAGCGTCTCGCCGACGTCGCGACGGCTGCGCAGATGCGCGGAGCCTTCACCACGCGGCGCGACCCCGCCGAGGTAGACGATCCGCGCGACGCCTGCGGCGTGCGCCGCCTGCGCGAACGTCGCCGCCGCCTCGACCTCCCGGCGGTGGTAGTCGGCGCCCTCGCCCATGCCGTGCACGAGGTAGAGCGCCGCACCGCAGCCCGCGAGCGCGCGCTCGCACGCCGCGCGGTCGGCCACATCGCCCTGCACCCACTCGCGATCCGGCGCGTGACGCCGCGCCCTCTCTGCGTCGCGCGTGAGGCCGCGCACCGTCCAGCCCGCCTCGACGAGCGCGGGCCACACGGCGCGCCCGACGAAGCCCGTGGCACCGGTGAGCAGAAGCGTACGAGGCGGCATCGTGGACTCCGGTGGTTGCGGGCGAGAATGCGTGGCCCCACGTACGCCCCCGAGGAGGTCAGCCCATGCGCACGAGCGATGTGGGTCCGGCCACGCCGGGCGTCCACCACGAGTTCGAGGTCTTCTTCGACGGCGACTGCCCGCTCTGCGTGCGTGAGATCCGCATGCTCGAGCGGCGCGACCGCGCACACCGCATCCGCTTCACGGACATCGCGGCGTCGGATTTCGACGCCGCGAGCACCGGCGTCTCCTGGCAGACGCTGATGGATCACATCCACGGCCGCCTCCCGGACGGCACGCTCGTCGAGGGCGTCGAGGTCTTCCGGCGCCTCTACACCGCCGTCGGCTTCGGGCCGCTCGTCGCGCTGACGCGCCTCCCCGGGATCCGCACGCTGCTCGACCTCGGCTACCACCTCTTCGCGAAGAACCGGCTGCGCCTCACCGGCCGCTGCGTCGACGGCACCTGCCGCGTCGCGCCGCGCACGGCCGACGTCCACCACGCGCACGACGCGAGCGGCCCCGTCGCACACAGCTGACGTCCGCGCTCAGCGCGCGCCCGCGTCGAGCGCCCGCGCGAGCTGCGCGATGCGGCCGCGCTGCACGGGCGTCAGGCGCGCCTGCAGTCGCAGCAGGAACGGAAGCTGCGCACGCGCACCATCCGCATCTCCCGAAGCGAAGAGGCAGAGCGCGAGGAAATGGCGCGCCTTCGCGTCCTCCGGATCGGTCGCCAGCCCCTGCGAGAGCACGCGCGCGGCCTCCGCGTAAAGCCCCGCCTGCCAGAGCGTCGCGCCCTCCTCGCGCAGCCCGTGCACGCGCGTCGCGGTGTCGGCGCTCGCCTGTTCCCGCTGCGCATCCCGCAGCTTGAGGCGCTGCATCGGTGCTGCGAGCCACGCGCGTGCACCGACACGCGTCGCGGCCTCACCGAGCGCGTCGAGCGAGAGCGTCTCGGCGTCCGCGACGCCATGCGCAGCGAGCCAGCGCCGTCCGCGCGCGACGTTCGCCGCCGCGTGCGCGCCCCGCTCGTGCTGGAAGATCTCCTCGTCGCCCGCCTTGTAGAGCAGGTGCCAGCCCCGATCGGGCCGGTGCGTCGGGAAGGTCGGCGCGCGGAAGGCGCTCAGCTCGGTCCCGTAACGCGCGAACGCGCGCGCCATCATCGGCGGGCGCTGCAGCGGGTCGTGCGACCGCAGGAAGATCGGCCACATCTCCGGCGTCAGGTCGTGGCGGCTGTCGACGAACGTCCCGCAGCGCGGCCACAAGCGCCACGAGAGATAACCGCCCCAACGACCATCATTGAGGATGCCTCCCTCGATCTCGGCCTCACGCATGAACCGCGCGCTGAGCTCGGGGTACGTCGCCGGCGCGAGGTCCGAGGTGAAGACGACGCGCGCGCGGGCGAGGCTCCCGTAGCCGTAGAGCACCGCGTCCTCGAACGCGATGCCGAGCAGCAGCGCGGCGAGCCCGCACGAGAGCTGCACACCGCGTCGAACGCGCACCGCCGCATCCGCCGCGGACCACGACCGCGCGAGCCGCTGCACCATGAACGCGAGCGGCAGCAGACACAGGAACGCGTTGCGCACGGCCTGATGCGCGAGGACGAGGTAACCGGCGCAGAGCAGCCACTCACGCACGTCGATCGCGGCGCGGCCCCGCGCCCCCACCGCGCGCACCTGCTCCGCGACGTAGGCGAGCGCGACGGCGGTCGGCCCGAGCCCGATCAGCACGAACGCGGGGCGCCAGCCGTTGCGCAGCATCGTGTAGCTCGGCAGCCACTCCTCGTTGCCGCTCTCGATCTGCGGCACCACCGCCGTCCACCAGTGCCGGATTCCGTCGAGCAGCGTCGGCGAGAGCAGCAGCCCCGCGACCGCCACCGCGAGGAGCAGCCCCGCGCGGCGCGGCGTTGCATCCACGCGCCGCAGCCACGCGTGATGCGCGAGCTCGCCCACCCACACGGCGCCGAGCGAGAGCACGAGCAGCACGCTCTCGCCGCCGTGCAGGTTCGACCACGCCACGGCGAGCGTCGCGACGATCCACGGCGCGCTGCGGCGTGCGCGCGCGGGCGCGTCGAGCAGCAGCGGAAGCACGAGCGCGAAGAAGCCGAGCACGAGCGCGCTCGGCCGCGCCTGGAAACGATCTTCGAAGAGCACGAGCGCGAGCGACGAGAACGCAAACGCGAGCGCAGGACGGCCGAACGCGCGCCGCGTCGCGCGGTAGAGGAGGGCGTAGCTCGCCACCAGCATCACCGCCTGCGCCACTCGCAGACCGCGCAGCCCGGACACCTGCACCACGAGTGCAGCGAGCCACTCCCAGAGCCAGTTGAACTGCACGTAGGGGCGCTCGGGGTGCACCGCGCTCAGCAGGTCCGTGCGCGGGATCTCGCCCGTATCGCGGATCACCTCGCCGAGCTTCAGATGCCAGAACGTGTCGACCGCGAAGAGCGGGCTCGCCGCGAAGAGCGCGACGAATCCGAGCAATACGCAGAGCCCCGCGGCCTCGAGCACACGCTGGGAACGCGCCGTCATACCCCCGCACGCGGCGGCACCGCGAACGCGCGCAGGGCCGGGAGACGCTCGATCGATCGCATCGTCGCGCACGGCAGGGCCCGACGATAGAGCGGCGCGCGCACGACGGGCAACGATTCACGCGCGGACGCCCAGCAACCTCAGCGCACGCGCACCGTGCCGCGTCGCGGCGGCACGATCTGCGCGCCCCCACGCGGCGGCGGCGGACGCACACCCACGGTGCCGCGCGGATGCGGATGCCAGCCGCCCGGCGCCCAGCGCCAGCCGCGCCCCTCCTGCACCCAGCGCTGCTGCACGAAGAAGTAGCCCGCGCGGGGCGGCATCCAGTAGCCGTCGACCCACGCCCACGTCGCGCCGCTCCAGCCCCAATAGCCGTCGACCCAGACGTAACCGAGCCCCGGCGCAGCAGGTCGCACCGTCACGCGCGCCGCAGGTGGCGCGTCGTAGACCACCATCGCGCCGCCGTACCCCGCCCGCGCGTAGCACCCCCTGAGCGCGAGCATCCCGCCCCCCAGCGCCACGCCCCACAGCACGCCGGCGAGCCGTGCACCATGCCCCGCTGCACGCCCCGATCGCCCTGACGCCATCGCGGCCTCCTCCCGGATCCCGACGCGCCCGACACGGTCGCGCGGATGCCGGAGAACTACGCGCGCCGCGCGTCGCGGCACCCGTGCGATGCTCGCGCGCATGACGACTCCCGCCGATCTCGAAGCCGCCGTCCGCCGCGTCAACAGTCTCGCGAGCGCCCCGAGCACCGACGACATGCTCGCCCTCTACGGCCTCTACAAGCAGGCCACCGCGGGCGATGCGACGGGCGATCGCCCAGGGATGTTCGATCTGAAGGGCCGCGCGAAGTTCGACGCCTGGGCGAAGCATCGCGGACTCGGCGCCGAAGCCGCCCGCACCGCGTACGTCGCGCTCGTCGATCGCCTCGCCGGGCGCTGATCGACTCGGTCGTCGCGAAGTCCGACGCGCTCAGCCGCCCTGGAAGAAGAGCGCAACGCAACAGCCGAGCGCCGCCATCCACAGCACGCTGCGCAGGGCCGCGAGGTTGGCGAGATACGCGCCGAGGTAGCCGACGCGCAGCGCCACGAAGGCGAGCGCGAGCATGTCGATGCGGGCCTCCGGCGCATGCGTCTGCTGCGCGACGAGCACGGCCGCGGCGAAGAGCGGGAACGCCTCGAACCCATTCTGCTGCGCGGCGTTCGCGCGGCGACGCCAGCCTTCCTGACGTGCCAGCCAGTCGCGCGGGTTGTGGTTGTCGAAGCGCGCGCCGAACTTCGCGATCCCCGTCGCGACGAAGGGGAGCGCACCCGCAACGAGGATGCACCAGTAACTCGTACTCATCTCGACTCCTTGCCGGCGCGCACGCTCACGCGCCCGTGATTTGCGGTGTCCGCCCGCCCCACGCGTCGAGGGGCCACGCAGGCACGGTGAGCGCCTGCACCATCCAGTCCGCGACGTCCGCGCGCGAGATCGCGTCCATCGCGCCGAACGAGGGCACCACCTTCACGCGCCCCGTCTTCGGCCCGCGCGTCAGGCGCGTCGGCCGCGGCGCGACCCAATCGAGCCCGCTCTCCGCGAGCACCTGCTCCATCACGGCGAGGTCGCGATAGGCCACGCCCACGTTCGACTTCGCGACGAAGAAACGCATCACCCAGTTGAGCTGCGCCGCGCTCTCCGCCACGCCCGCCGCGCTCACCGCCACGAGTCGCCGCACGCCCGCGGCCTGCATCGCAGCGACGAGCACGCGCGCCGACGCCGAGTTGAAATCCGCCGGCGAGGTGAGCGGCGACCACGGATTTGCGGGATTGCGCCGCCGCATCCCGAGCGCCGAGAGCACGGCCTCCGCCCCCGCGAGCGCCCCCTCGAGCGCTCCGCGATCGCTCACCTCACCGCGCAGCACACGCACCCCCTCAGGCGCCGCGAACGTCGACGACGCCCGCGCGAGCGTCGTCACCTCATGCCCCGCCGCGACCGCGAGCGGCAGCAGATGCTCCCCGACCCCCCCCGTCCCCCCGAGCACCAGCAGCTTCATCCCCGCCCCCCTTCACACGACGCGCCCGCCCGTGAGCGTAATCGGGTCATCCGCGATCGCGTTGGGATTTCGCGCTGAATCAAAAAAGCGCCCGCAGCCGGGCTTGGGGCCCGGCGAGGACGCACGACGCCGAGTCAGCGTGAAAGACCAAGCGAGCCCGATC
>Ga0172372_10001623_pt1 | contig 34891 bp, 32 predicted proteins | sample LakKiv5m_2_FD_114544 | JGI IMG/M metagenome (GOLD analysis project Ga0172372, IMG submission 114544) | Freshwater microbial communities from Kabuno Bay, South-Kivu, Congo - kab_092012_9.5m | ecosystem: Environmental > Aquatic > Freshwater > Lake | place: Democratic Republic of the Congo... | reverse complement strand
GTGGGCCACGAGCTCGGGCACGCCCCCCACCGCGCGCGCGACGACCGGCAGCGCGGCCGCGGCGGCCTCGATCAGCGCCACGGGCATGCCCTCGGTGCGCGAGGTCAGGAGCACGAGATCGAGCGCGCCGAACACGGCCGGCATGTCCTCGCGCGCGCCGAGGAGGTGCGCGCGCCGTGCCAGCTCGGGCGGCAGGGCCGCGAGCTCGCGCTCGAGCGTGCGGCGCAGCTCCCCGTCGCCCACGAAGACGAGCTGCAGGTGCGCGTGACGCGCGGCCAGCGTGCGGAACAGCGCCAGGGCCGCGAGCGGCTGCTTCACCTCGGCCAGGCGCCCGACCACGCCCACCAGGCAGTCGCCGGGCTGCGCGCCCAGGAAGGCGCGCAGCTGCGCGGCGGCCGGCGTGCGGCGCTCGCGCTCGAGCGCGAGCAGCGCCTCGAGCTCGACCCCGGGCTGGATCACGATCAGCCGCTCCTCGGCACACACGCCGAGGCGCACGAGGTCATCGGCCGTCGCATGGCTGACGGCCACGATGCGATCGGTCTCGCGCGCGAGCCGGCGCTCGGCCGCCACCAGGCGGGCCGAGATCGGCGCGGGGAAGTAGCCCTCGAGCACGTGCCCGTGAAAGGTGTGCACGCGCGCCGTGCGCGCGAAGTCCGGCGCGCGCAGGGCCGCACGCCCGAGCGCGCCGGCCTTCGAGGCGTGCGTGTGCACGACGTCCGGGCGGAAGGCCGCGAGCTCGCGCCGCAGCCGGCGCGCCACCAGGAAGTCGCGCCACGAGAGCGAGCGGGCCAGCCCCTCCACGCGGCGCACGTCGATCCCGCGCGCGCCGAGTTCCTCGAACAGATCGCCCTCGCCCGGCTCCGGGTGCCCGGCGAACACCACGAGCTCGTGCCCGCGCGCCACGAGGCGCGGATCGCTGGCCAGGGCCTGGCGCGCCGGGCCGCCGAGGTTGAGACGCGTCATCACGCGCGCGATGCGCACAGGCCACCTCCCCGCACGCGCGCGGCGTGCGTCACTCGACGCGGAACAGGAGCAGGTGATAGGCGACCAGACACGTGTAGGTCGCAGCCGCCGTCCACAGGCCGATGCGGGCCAGGGAGAAGTTCTTGTGGACCGCCAGGACGACGAGCGCGAGGCCGATCAGGATCGACTTCACGAAGACGAAGTTCCAGCGTCCCGTGGTGAGCAGGAGCTGCGCCACCGGGTTCAGCTCGACGCCCCCGTTCTGCAGGTGCACCAGCGTGAAGAAGCTGTCGCCGATGTTCATCAGCGCGACCCACAGCACGATCAGGAAGAGGCGCCGGCCGTAGACGTCGACGAAGCTGCCCTCGCGCTCCTCGATCCGGCGCGGCCCCTGCCTCCGACCGCCCCACAGCGCGAAGCGCGAGAAGCGCGGAGTGGGGTTCTGACGCCGGTCGGGCCCCCGGTAGACGAAGGCGCGCGGCGTGGCCACGGTTCGGAACTCGCCGATCATGCCTGCAGGCTGGCCTATCGGAAGGCCCGGGCCCCCTTCCGGAGGCCGCCCGTGGATACCGGAGGGATTCACGTCGCGTTCACTCCTCGTCGCCGCGCAACCGGGCGAGCACCGAAAGATCTTCCAGGGTCGAGGTGTCCTGCACCACGGCGCGTCCGGCGGCGATGTCGCGCAGCAAGCGGCGCATGATCTTGCCACTGCGCGTCTTCGGCAGAGCCTCGGCGAAGCGGATGTCGGCCGGGCGCGCGAGCTTGCCGATCTCCTTGGCGACGTGCTCCTTCAGAGCCTCGACCAGGGCCGGACTGGCCGTCTGGCCGGGTCCGATCGTCACGAAGGCGCAGATCGCCTCGCCGGTCAGCGCATCGGGCCGTGCCACGACCGCCGCCTCGACCACCGCGTCGTGGCTCACGAGCGCACTCTCGACCTCCATGGTCGAAAGCCGGTGCCCGCTGACGTTCAGGACGTCGTCCACGCGTCCCATGATCCAGAAGCAGCCGTCCTCGTCCTTGCGCGCGCCGTCGCCGGTGAAGTAGTAGCGCCCGCCGAAGCGCTGCCAGTACGTCTCGACGTAGCGCGCGTCGTCGCCCCAGATGCCGCGCAGCATCGAGGGCCAGAGCTTCCGGATCACGAGGTACCCGCCGTGCCCGGGCGCGACCTCGTTGCCGTGCTCGTCGACCACGGCCGCGTCGACGCCGAAGAACGGGCGCATGGCCGAGCCGGGCTTGGTGGCCGCGATCCCGGGCAGCGGCGTGATCAGGATCGAGCCCGTCTCCGTCTGCCACCAGGTGTCGACGATCGGGCAGCGCTTTTCACCGACCGTCTCGCGGTACCACATCCAGGCCTCGGGGTTGATCGGCTCGCCGACCGAGCCGAGCAGCCGCAGCGACGAGCGGTCGAAGCGCGTGACGTGCTCGTCGCCCCAGCGCATGCAAGCCCGGATCGCGGTCGGCGCGGTGTAGAGGATCGAGATCCGGTGCTGCTGGACGAGCTCCCAGAAGCGCCCGGGGTGCGGTTGATTGGGCGCACCTTCGTACAGGAAGACCGAGGCCCCGTTGGCCAGCGGGCCGTAGACCACGTAGCTGTGGCCGGTGATCCAGCCCACGTCGGCCGTGCACCAGTAGAGATCCTCCTCGCGGAGATCGAACACGTGGCGCGTGCTGAGGTAGGTCCCCACCAGGTATCCGCCGGTCGTGTGGCGGATGCCCTTCGGCTTGCCGGTCGAGCCCGAGGTGTAGAGCAGGAAGAGCGTGTCCTCGCTGTCCATCGGCTCGACCGGACAGCTCGCGGACTGCTGCGCCACGAGCTCGTCCATCCACACGTCGCGCCCCTCCGTCCAGGCGACCGGGTTCCTGGCGCGGCGCGCGACGAGCACCGTGTGCACGCCGGTGACGCCCGCCAGGGCCTCGTCCACGACCGGCTTCAGCGCCAGCACCTTGCCACGCCGGAAGCCGCCGTCGGCCGTCAGGACGGCCACGCAGCCGCCGTCCAGCACGCGGTCCTTGACCGACTGCGCGCTGAAGCCGCCGAAGATCACCGAGTGGATCGCGCCGATGCGCGCGCAGGCCAGCATCGCGAACACGAGCTCGGGGATCAGCGGCATGTAGAGCGCGACCCGCTCGCCCTTCTTGATGCCGCGCGCCTTCAGCGCGTTGGCCAGGCGGCAGACCTCGGCATGCACCTCGGCATAGGTGTAGCGCCGCACCTCGCCCGGCTCGCCCACCCACAGGAAGGCCAGCTTGTCGCGCCGCGGCCCGGCGAGGTGCTGGTCGAGGCACACGTGGGAGGCGTTGATCTTGCCGCCCACGAACCAGCGCGCGAAGGGCTTCGCGGACCCGTCGAGCACCTGCGTGAACGGCGCGAGCCAGGGCAGCTCGCGCGCGACGCGCCCGAAGAAGGCCTCGGGATCGTCGATCGACTCGCGGTACAGGCGCTCGTACTCGGCCGGATCCGCGAGGCGCGCGCGCTCGGCGAAGGCTGCCGGCGGCGGAAAGCTGCGGGTCTCGTGGAGGACGCTCTCGATCTCCTGCGACATGCCGGCAAGGGTAGCGTCACCGGCGCGGCGCGCGAGCGCGGCGCGCCGGTTCCCGCCCTACTCCTTGCGCAGTTCCCCGCCCAGCTCGAGCACGGCGCGCTCGACCCGGGCCAGGTATTTGGCGCAGTCCTGGTCGGACAGCGTGCGGTCCTCGGCCTGCAGGTCCACGTGATAGGCCAGCGACTTCCGCCCGGCGGCCAGGTTCGGCCCCCGGTAGAGGTCGAAGAGCTCGCAGTTCCGCACGAGGCCCTTGCCGGCCGTCTCGAGCGCGGCACGGATTGTCTCGGCCAGGACGCTCTCGGGCACGGCCACGGCCACGTCGACCTTGACCCCGGGGAAGCGCGGCAGGGCGCGGAAGCGCGGCTCGCCGGCAGGGAGCTCGAGCAGGCGATCGAGCCACAGCGAGGCCAGCGCGATCTCGCCATCGGTATCGCCCTGGAGACCGAGCGCGCCCTGGATCGCCGGATCGAGCGCGGCCAGCGTCGCGAGCGGTTCCCCGCCGGCTCCGGCCTGCGCGACGCTCGTGCGTCCGGGATGCGCCCAGCGCGGGCGCTGTGCGTCGTCGGCCTGCGTCCAGCGCGCGACCGGGCGGCCGAGGTGCGCGCACAGGTCCTCGACCAGGCCCTTCGCACGTGCCAGGACGCCCGCGTCGAAGCGCGCGCCCTTGGCCGGCCGCGGCGCCATCCACACGAGCGCGAGCTCGTGGCGCTCGCGCGGCTCGCCCTTCGCGTTCGGCTGATCGGGCAGGTAGCCCTTCCCGACCTCGAACAGGCGCACCTCGCCGCGCGCGCGGCGGTTGTGCGCAAGGTGCGCGAGCAGGCTCGGCGCGACCGAGCGGCGCACGCGGTCGAGACCCTCGATCTGCGGGTTGACGATGCGCACGTGCGGCTCGTCGGCCACGGAGAGCGTGCGCGCGACGCCGTCCTCGAGGAACGAGTAGGTCATCGCCTCGTGGAAGGCCGGCGCGCCCGCCAGCTGGTCCTGGGCGCGGCGCACCAGCGCGCGCCGCTCGTCGCGCGGCGCGGGCGCGAGCTCGACGCGCAGGGGCGCCTCGCTCACGTTGCCGTAGCCGTGCATGCGCCCGACTTCCTCGATCAGGTCCTCCTCTATAGCGAGGTCCTTCGTGGCGCGCGCCGAAGGGATCGCGACGGTCCACGGCGAGCCCTTCGTGACGCCGAGTTCGAGGGCCGTGAGGTAGGACTCGATCGTGGCATCGGGCAGGTCCTTACCGAGCACGGCGCGCACGCGCGCCGGACGCAGCGTGATCGTGCGCGCCGGATCCTGCCACTGCCCCGCATCGCCCATCGGCCGCATGAGGGTCACACCCGGCTGCAGCGTGCGGAGCAGGTTCACGAGGTGCCCGGCCGCAGCGAGCGGCAGGGTCGGGTCGAGGTTCTTCTCGAAGCGCGCCGAGGCGTCCGTGCGCAGGCCGAGACGGGCCGCCGTGCGGCGCACGCGCGTCGGATGGAAGCTCGCCACCTCCAGCAGGAGCTCGCGCGAGTCCGCCTGGACCTTCGAGGCCTCGCCGCCCATCACGCCGGCGAGCGCGACCGGCACGCCGCCCGAACAGATCAGCATGTCGTCGGCCGTCAGCGTGCGCTCGATGCCGTCGAGCGTCGTCATGCGCTCGCCCGCGCGCGCGTCGCGCACCTCGATCCCGTCGGCCCCGAGCCGGCGCAGGTCGAACAGGTGGTTCGGCTGCGCGAGGTCGAGCATCACGAAGTTCGAGAGGTCGACGCACAGATCCAGCGGGCGCTGCTCGACCGCCAGCAGGAGGAAGCGCAGCCAGTCGGGCGAGGGTCCGTTCGTGACGCCGGCCAGCGCGAGCCCGAGGTAGCGGAAGCAGCCCGCGCTCGTGACGCGCACCGGGTAAGGAGTGCCCGCCGCGGCGGCCGGCAGCGCCGTATCGAGCGGCCGGAGCTTCCGCCCGCGGATCGCGGCAAGCTCGCGCGCGATCCCGCGGTGGCCCCAGCAATCGGGGCGGTGCGTGAGCGACTTGTTGTCGATCTCGATCACCCAGTCGTCGACGCCCAGCGCGGCCGCGACGCTCGTGCCCGGCACGCTCGGGGCCGGCAGGACCCAGATGCCCTCGTGCGCGTCGGACAGCTCGAGCTCGCGCTCGGAGCAGATCATCCCGGCGCTCTCGACGCCGCGGATCTTGCTCTTCTTGATCTTGAGCTCGCCGGGCAGCGTCACGCCGGGCAGCGCGACCGCGACCTTCTGGCCCTGGGCCACGTTCGAGGCGCCGCACACGATCTGCACGAGCTCTCCCTCGCCGCGCGCGCCGACGTCGACCTTGCAGACCGACAGCTTGTCCGCGTCGGGATGCTTCGCGCGCTCGAGCACGTGCCCGACCACGACCTCGCCGAGGTGCGGCGCGAAGCGCTGGAGCCCCTCGACCTCGGCCGTGTGGATCGTCAGATCTTGCACGACGTCCTGCGGGCTGAGCCCCGCCAGGTCGACGTGCCGTTGCAACCAGCGGAAGGAGATCTTCATCCGAACTGCTCGAGGAAGCGCAGGTCCGCGCCCATCAGGTGACGGATGTCGTCGATGCCGTAGCGCAGCATCACGAGGCGCGAGAGGCCGAGGCCGAAGGCGAAGCCGGTGTAGCGCTCGGGATCGAGGCCGCCGTAGCGCAGGACCTTCGGGTGGACCATGCCGCACGGGCACAGCTCGATCCAGGTCGAGCGCTTGCAGACCGAGCAGCCGCTCGTGCAGAACGGGCAGCGCACGTCGAGCTCGAATCCGGGCTCGACGAAGGGGAAGTAGCCGGGCCGCAGGCGCACGTCGAGCTCCTTCTTGAAGACCTCGCGCAGGAAGGTCTTCATCGTCCCGATCAGGTGCCCCACCGTGATGCCCTCGCCGACGACCAGGCCCTCCATCTGGTGGAAGGTGTGCTCGTGCGAGGCGTCGGTGGTCTCGTTGCGGAAGCAGCGCCCGGGCACGATCGCGCGGAAGGGCGGCTTCATGCGCTCGAGCGCACGGATCTGCACCGGCGAGGTGTGCGTGCGCATCAGGAGCTTCTGGTCGCGGTCGCACCAGAAGGTGTCGTGCATCTCGCGCGCCGGATGGTCCTTCGGGATGTTGAGCGCCTCGAAGTTGTAGTAGTCGAGCTCGACCTCCGGCCCGTCGAGGATCGCGTAGCCCATCGAGCTGAAGATCGCCTCGAGCTCGCGCACGACCTGCGTCACGGGATGCAGGCTGCCGCGCACGGGGCGCGGCGCCGGCAGCGTCGGATCGAAGTCGTCGGCCGCGCGCTCGGCGGCGAGGCGCGCGGCCTCGAAGGCCTCGCGGCGTGCCGCGAGCGCGCTCTCGAGCTCGCGCTTCAGGACGTTGGCGCCCTCGCCGAAGGCCTTGCGCTCGGCCGGCGGCACGTCGCGGATGCCCGCCAGGAGCTTCCCGACCGCGCCCTCCTTGCCGAGGAACTCGCGCTCGACGCGGGCGAGGTCGGACAGGTCGCCCGCGGCCGCCATGGCCGCGAGCGCCTCGTCCCGGATGCGCGAGCGATCCGCCGCGCCCACGGGGCTAGCCCCGCGCGGAAGCGGCGGCGGAGCGCGCGTTGCGCGCGATCTCCACCATCTGATCGAAGGCCGCCGGCTGGTGGATGGCGAGCTCCGACAGTTGCTTCCGGTTCATCTCGACGCCGCCCTTCTTCAGGCCGTCGATCAGCATCGAGTAGCTGAGGCCGCGCGCGCGCGAGGCCGCGTTGATGCGCGCGATCCACAGCGTGCGGTACTGGCGCTTCTTCTGATGGCGTCCGGCCGTGCCGTACGCGAGGGCGCGCACGACCGACTCGTAGACCGTGCGCCACAGGCGCGAACGGCCGCCCCAGAAACCCTTGGCGCGCTTGAAGTAGCGGGCCTTCTTGTGACGACGCGGAGCTCCGTAGGTTACGCGTACCATGGCGCTAGCCTCCCATCATGTTGCGGATCAGCTTGGCCCACACGCCCTCGAGCACCATCGGGCGGCGCAGCGAGCGGCCGGTGGCACCGGTGTAGGAAGCATGCATGTGGCCGCGCCCGCTCTTGGAGCAGAGAACCTTGCCGTTCTTGCTGATGCGGAAGCGCTTCTTGACGGAACCTTTGGTCTTGGCTTTGGGCATTGGAGTTTCGGATCAGGGTCGCTCGCGGGGGCGCCACGCGGGCGCAGTCGGGCGGATCGACCGGGTTCCCCGTTCACAGGGCGACGACCGCGCGGGCCGTCACCCGTTCCCGGGAGCTCTGCGCGGGCCGACGACCCGCACAGCGCTTGGAATTGGGCCGAGAAGTCTAGGGAGGCCCGTCCCTGCCCGCAAGGGGCCGGTCAACGAGGGCGGGCGGGCGGCGGACCGTCGCGGCGCGGGGCGGTGGCTCCGCCCGCAGGACGCGCGGGCGCGGCCGGCCGAGCCGGAGTGGCGCTCGGCGGGTTGGCCGGCGCGGAAGCCGGCGTGGCGGGCGCGGGACGGCCGGCGGAACTCGCGCCAGCGGCCGGAGGCGTGGCCGGACGGGCCGGCGCACCCGCAGCGGGCGTCGGATGCGGAGCTCCGCCGCCCTTGCGCGACAGCAGCATCGTCAGGCGCGGACCGGTCATGCGCGGCGGGCTCTCGACCTTCGAGATGTCCCCCAGCGACTCATTCACGCGCTTCATGACCTGGTAGCCGAGCTCGGGGTGCGAGCGCTGGCGACCGCGGAAGATGCACACGACCTGGACCTTGTGGCCCTCCTCGAGGAACCCGCGCCCCTGCTTCAGGCGGTACTCGAGGTCGTGCGGGTCGATGCCCGGTCGGACGCGTAGCTCTTTCAGCGTCGAGTGGGCCTTCGACTGCCCGCGTTCCTTCTTCTTCTGCGCGTACTTGAACTTGCCGAAGTCCATCACGCGGCACACGGGCGGCTCCGCGTTGGGCTGCACCTCGACGAGATCGAGGCGTGCGTCCTCGGCGATGCGCCGCGCCTCGTCGATCGTGACCACGCCGACCTGGTTGTTCTCGGCGTCGATCAGACGCACCTGGGGAACCCGGATCTGACGGTTCACCCGGTACTTGCTGGTGGGCTCGGACTTGCGGAACGGTTCGCGCTTCAGTGCCAAATGCGGAGGGTGTGGGAGTGTTGGGTTGGCGGGAGGCCTCGCCCGCTAGCCCCCGGACGCGCGGGGGTAACGGCCAGGATAGTCGCCCACCGAAAAGGGCGCCACAGTCATCACTTCGGGAGTCACTTCGATTCCTTGGCCAGGGCGCGCCCGGCCAGGGCGATGTGGACCTCGGCGAGCTGCTCGGGCGAGACGGGCGCGGGCGCCTGGCACATCAGATCGGCTGCCGAGGCGGTTTTTGGGAAGGCAATCACGTCCCGGATGTTGTCCAGCCCGGCCGTCAAGGCCACGCTGCGGTCGAGCCCGAGGGCGAAGCCGCCGTGGGGCGGGGCCCCGTAGGACAGGGCCTCGAGCAGGAAGCCGAACTTCAGGGCGCGCTCCTCGGGGCCGATGCCGAGGACCTCGAAGACGCGCTCCTGGACATCGGAGCGGTGGATCCGGATCGAGCCCGAGCCGAGCTCCCAGCCGTTCATGACGAGGTCATAGGAGCGGCTGGCGAGCTTGGCGAGGTCGGGGGAGGCGCCCCCCATCGTCCAGTCCTCGGGCGCGGTGAACGGGTGGTGCTCGCTGAACCAGCGCCCCGCCTCCTCGTCGTAGGTGAAGAGCGGGAAGTGCGTGACCCACAGGAAGGCGTAGTGCTTCGGGTCGACGAGCTTCAGCCGGTTGCGGAGGTACAGGCGCACCTCGTTGAGCGCCTTCTTGCAGACCGAATCGCGGTCGGCGACGAAGAGGCACAGGTCGCCCGGCTTCGCGCCGAGGAGCTGCATCAGAGCCGAGGCCTTGTCCCCCGCCGCGAAGCGCGCCAGCGAGCCCGTGCCGCCGGCCGCATCGGCCTTCCACCAGGCGAGGCCCTTCGCGCCGCCCGTGGCGGCCGCAGCGGTCAGCTCGCCCTCGATGTCCTTGCGCGAGAACGGCACCTGGCCCGCGTTGAGCGCGAGCACGCGCCCGCCGCCCTCGAGCGCGCCGGTGAAGACCTTGAAGTCGCTGGTCTTCGCCCAGGCGGCCACGTCGACGAGTTCCATCCCGAAGCGCACGTCGGGCTTGTCCGAGCCGTAGCGCTCCATGGCCTCGTGGTGGCGCATGCGCGGGAACGGGATCGAGAGCTCGATGCCAAGCGCCTCCTTGAAGGTGCGGTACAGCACTTTCTCCCACACCGCGAAGATGTCCTCTTCCTCCACGAACGACATCTCCATGTCGAGTTGCGTGAAGTCGGGCTGGCGATCGGCGCGCAGGTCCTCGTCGCGAAAGCAGCGCGCGACCTGGAAGTAGCGGTCCATGCCGGCCACCATCAGGAGCTGCTTGAAGATCTGCGGCGACTGCGGGAGCGCGAAGAACGTGCCCGGGTGCACGCGGCTCGGCACGAGGTAGTCCCGCGCGCCCTCGGGCGTCGCCTTGGTCAGCACGGGCGTCTCGACCTCGACGAAGTGCTCGTCCTCGAAGGCCTTGCGCATGGCGCTGATGAAGCGCGCGCGGTGCAGCAGGTTCTGCTGCATCGGCGGGCGACGCAGATCGAGGTAGCGGTACTCGAGGCGCTTCTCGATCGCCGGCAGCTCGCTGGCGGTGACGTCGATCGGCGGGACGCGGGTCTTCGAGAGGATCTCGAGCTTCTCGACCGCGAGCTCGATCTCGCCCGTGTCGCGCTCCTTGTTCACGTTGCCCGCTGCGCGCGCCAGGACCTTGCCCGTGACGCCGATCACGTCCTCGCCCGAGAGCTTGACGGCCTCGGAGAAGCGCGTGTCCAGCACGACCTGGGTGATGCCGTACCGGTCGCGCAGGTCGACGAAGTAGACCCCGCCGTGGTCGCGCCGCGCGTGGACCCAGCCGTTCAGTGTCACCGTCTGGCCGACGTGCGCCGCACGCAGCTCGCCGCAGGTGTGCGTGCGCCGCCAGTCCCCCGCTCTCGGCGGGGCGCTCATACGCGCGGCTGCCCGGACAGGCGCAGACGCACCTGTGCGCGGCGTAGAGCCAGCTCGGCGCGCAGGATGTCGACCCCGGCCTTCACGTCACGGCCCTGGTCGAGGCGCTCGCGCGCGCGCTTCTCGGCCTCGCGTGCGCGCTCGGCGTCGATGTCGGCCGGACGCTCGCCGGCCTCGCTCACGACGCGCACGGTGTCGGCCTTGATCTCGACGAATCCACCGGACACGAACAGGTGCTTCGTCTCGCCGCCCTCGCGCCAGGCGAGGTCGCCCACGTCGAGCGCAGCCACCAGGTTGGCGTGCCGCGGCAGGAAGCCCATCGAACCGTCCACGGCCGGCACCTGGACCATCTCGGCCTGGGTGTCCAGGACGATCCGGTCCGGCGTGATCACGCGCAAGGTGAGCTTCGACATGGAACTCAGCCGCCCATCTTCTTCGCCTTCTCGCGCGCGGCTTCGATCGTGCCGACGTAGAGGAAGGCGGTCTCGGGCAGATCGTCGTGCTTGCCTTCGAGGATCTCCTTGAAGGAGCGCACGGTCTCGGCGCTGGGCACGAACACGCCGGGCGTGCCCGTGAACTGCTCGGCCACGAAGAACGGCTGCGACAGGAAGCGCTGGATGCGGCGCGCGCGGTGGACGACCTGCTTGTCGTCCTCCGAGAGCTCTTCCGCGCCCAGGATCGCGATGATGTCGCGCAGATCGGCGTAGCGCTGCAGCACGCGCTGCACTTCGCGCGCGACCTTGTAGTGCTCCTCGCCGACGATCTGCGGGTCGAGCATGCGGCTGGTCGACTTGAGCGGGTCGACGGCCGGGTAGATGCCGAGCTCGGAGATCGCGCGGTCGAGGATGATGGTCGAGTCGAGGTGCGCGAAGGTCGCCACCGGGGCCGGGTCGGTGATGTCGTCGGCCGGCACGTACACGGCCTGCATCGAGGTCACGGAGCCCTTCTTGGTGGAGGTGATGCGCTCCTGCAGGGCGCCCATCTCGCTCGTCATCGTGGGCTGGTAGCCGACGGCGCTCGGCATGCGGCCCAGGAGCGCGGACACCTCGGAACCGGCCTGCACGAAGCGGAAGACGTTGTCGACGAACAGGAGCACGTCCTGGTTCTTCACGTCGCGGAAGTACTCGGCCATCGTCAGGCCGGACAGCGCGACGCGCAGACGCGCGCCGGGCGGCTCGTTCATCTGACCGAAGACGAGCACGGCGTTGTCGATCACCGACTGGACCTTGCCGTCCGGCGTCTTGTACTGGGCTTCCGTCATCTCGACCCACAGGTCGTTGCCCTCGCGCGTGCGCTCGCCGACGCCGCAGAACACGCTGAAGCCGCCCTTCTCGACGGCCGTGATGCGGATCAGCTCCTGAATCAGCACGGTCTTGCCGACGCCGGCGCCACCGAACAGGCCGATCTTGCCGCCCTTCGCGAACGGGCACAGGAGGTCGACGACCTTCAGGCCGGTCTCGAAGATCTGCGAGATCGCCTCCTGCTCGTCGAAGCGCGGCGCGGGCTTGTGGATCGGACCGGTCTCGCCCGGCGCGATCGCGCCGCGCTTGACCGTGTCGAGCGCCTCGCCCAGCAGGTTGAAGATGCGCCCCTTGGTGCGCTCGCCCACCGGCACGCTGATCGGCGCGCCCGTGTTGGTCACGGTCATGCCGCGCCGGCAACCGTCGGTCGAGGACATGGCGACACAGCGCGCCACGTCGTTGCCGAGGTGCTGGGCGACCTCGAGCACGAGGCGTGTCGTGCGCTTCGGATCCACGATCTCGAGCGCGTTGTAGATCGGCGGCAGCGAACCCGCGGGGAAGCGGACGTCCACGACCGGGCCGAAGATCTGGGCCACGTTGCCTTGCTTGACTGCGGTGCTCATGTTCGTTCGTTCTCGTTTCAGCGCAGCGCTTCGACGCCGCCGACGATGTCGAGGAGTTCCTTGGTGATCGTTTCCTGGCGCTTCCGGTTGTAGAGCAACTTCAGCGCCGACTGCATTTCCTTGGCCGCGTCGGTCGCGCTCTTCATCGACACGCGCCGGCTGGCGTACTCGCTCGTGATGGCCTCGATGAGCGCGTTGTACAGGCGCGTCTCGAGGTAGCGCGGGATCAGGCGGTCGAAGATCGTGGCCGCGTCGGGCTCGAGGATCGTGTCGCCGCCCGCGTCCTTGGCCTCGCCCACCAGCGACTTCGCCGCGATGGGCAGGAGCTCGATCCAGCGCGGCACGTAGCGCACCATCGACTCGAAGGCGGTCGAGAGCACGCGCACCTCGCGGTACTCGCCCGACAGGAACACGTCCGTCAGGTCCTTGGCGGTGCGCGCCGCGGCTCGGTAGTCGATGCCCTCGAGCACCGGCTCGACGAACAGGCGCTCGATCTTGCGCTTGCGCGCGTTGAGGTACGAGTAGCCCTTCTTGCCGTACACGAAGTAGCGGATGTCCGCATCCTTCGGTTGCTCGCGCAGCCAGAGTTCGAGGGCCTTGAAGAGGTTCGAGTTGTAGGCCCCGCACAGGCCGCGGTCCGAGCTGACCAGGAGGACCGCCACGGCCTTGCCGGCGCCCGGCTTGAACAGCGGACGGCCCTCGAGCTCGTCCCCCATGACCTGCGCCAGGCGCCCGACGAGACCCGAGATCTCCTGCGAGTAGGGCCGCGAGGAGATGGCCTTGTCCTGGAAACGCCGCAGCTTCGTCGACGCCACCATCTCCATCGCACGCGTGATCTGTCGGATGTTACCGACCGACTTGATCCGCCCGCGCAGCTCGCGTACGCCACCCATGGCCGCTACGCGAACTGGGCCTTGACGGTCTTGATCGCCTCGTCGAGGACCTTCTTCGAGGCGTCGGAAACGCCCTTGTCCTTCACGAGCGCGGGGGCGATCTCGGGGTGGTTGTCGCGCATGTGCGCCAGGAAGGCCTTCTCGAACTCGAGCACCTTCTTGGTCGGGAACTCGTCCAGCGCGCCCGAGGTACCGGCGTAGATGATCATGATCTGATCCTCGACGCCCATCGGCGCGTACTGCGGCTGCTTGAGCAGCTCGGTCAGGCGCTCGCCGCGGCGCAGCACCTGCTGCGTGGCCTTGTCGAGGTCGCTGCCGAACTGCGCGAAGGCCGCCAGCTCGCGGTACTGCGCCAGGTTCAGGCGCATACCGCCGGCGATCTTCTTCATGGCCGGGATCTGGGCCGCGCCACCGACGCGCGACACGGAGATACCCGCGTTCACGCCCGGGCGGATACCGGCGTTGAAGAGCGAGGTCTCGAGGAAGATCTGCCCGTCCGTGATCGAGATCACGTTGGTCGGGATGTACGCGGAGACGTCGTTCTCCTGCGTCTCGACGACCGGCAGCGCGGTCAGGGAGCCCGAGCCCTTCTTGTAGCGCGGGTTGATCTCGGGCGCGTTGTCGGCCAGCTTCGCGGCGCGCTCGAGCAGACGGCTGTGCAGGTTGAACACGTCGCCCGGGAAGGCCTCGCGGCCCGGCGGACGGCGCAGCAGCAGCATCACCTGGCGGTAAGCGAGGGCCTGCTTGTAGAGGTCGTCGTAGCACACGAGCACGTGCCGGCCCTCGTCACGGTAGCGCTCGCCCATCGTGCAGCCCGCGTAGGGCGCGAGGTACTGCATCGAGGCCTCGTCGTTGGCGCTGGCCGAGACGACGATCGTGTAGGACAACGCGCCGTGCGTGGCGAGCTTCTTGACCACGTCGACGACGGTCGACTGCTTCTGGCCGACGGCCACGTAGATGCAGATGACCTGGGCCGGATTCTTCGGATCGCCGCCGCCGGTGCGCTTCTGGTTGATGATCGCGTCGACCAGCAGCGCGGTCTTGCCGGTCTGACGGTCGCCGATGATCAGCTCACGCTGGCCGCGGCCGATCGGGATCATGGCGTCGATGGCCTTGATGCCGGTCTGCATCGGCTCGTGCACGCCCTTGCGCTCGACCACCGACGGAGCCGGCTGCTCGATCGTCCAGTAGTCCGCGTCCGTCACGGCGAGCGCACCGCGCCCGTCGACCGGGTCACCCAGCGCGTTGACCACGCGCCCGAGCAGGGCCTCACCGGTCGGCACCGAGATGATGCGCCCGGTGGTCTTGACCGTGTCGCCTTCCTTGACCTTGGTGGCGTCGCCGAGCAGCACGCAACCGACGTTGTCCTCCTCGAGGTTGAGCGCGACGCCGCGCACGCCGCCCGGGAACTCGAGCAGCTCGTTCATCATGCAATCGTCGAGGCCCCACACGCGGGCCACGCCGTCGCCGACCGACAGCACCGTGCCGACGCTCTGCATCGCGCTCTGGCCGCGGTAGTTGCCGATCTCCTTCTCGAGGATGGAGGTGACTTCTGCGGGACGGAGATCCATCGGAAACCTTTCAGCGGAACAGGGTGATCAGGAGTCGGAGCGCTCGGGGAGCGGAGCGGCCATCAGATCTTTTTTCAATCCCTCCAGGCGGCCGCGCACGGAGGCATCGATCATCGAACTGCCCACCAGCACGCGCACCCCGCCCATCAGCTCGGGCACGGTGCGGTTGGCAAGAGTCAGACTCTTCCCGAGCCGCGGCCCGAGGGCGCGGGCCAGCGCGTCGAGGTCCTCGGGTGCGAGCGGGCGCGCGCTCTCGACCACGCCCTCCGCCGCGCCGCGCTCTTCGAGCATGCGCCGGTGGAAGGCAGGACCGAGCTCACGCAGCACCTCGATCCGGCGCTTGTCGAACAGGAGTTCGACGAAGTCCTGGACCAGCGGACTGGCCGCAGCCGTCGTCTGGCGCGCCAGGGCGCGCCGCGCGTCGAGCGGCAGGCGTTCGTCGAAGACCTGCGCCAGGGCTCCCGTCGGCCGCGCGGCGGCGGCCAGACGCTCCACGTCGGCCCGCACCGCCTCGAGGACGCCGCGCGCCTTCGCGAGGCGGAAGAGGGCTTCCGCGTAACGGCTGGCGACCGGACCGATCATCGCGTCTTCTCGCCGCTGGCCACGACCTGACGCGCGAAGCGCCGGTCGTCGTCGGAGCCCACGTTGCGCTCGAGCACCTGGCTCGCGGCGCGCAGCGAAAGCTCCACGACCTCGTTGCGGATGGCGGAGATCGCCTTCGACTGCTCGGCCTGGATCGCCTTGCGCGCACCCTCGAGCAGGCCGCCGGCCTCGCCCTTGGCTGCCTCGACGATCTCGTGCCCGCGCGCCTCGGCGCGCGCGCGCGCCTCGGCCAGGAGCTTGGCCGCCTCGGCCTTGGCCTCGCCGAGGGTGACCTCGAGCTGGGCCCGGGCGCTCTCGGCGTCCTTGCTGGCCTTCTCGGCGGCGGCGATGGCGCGCTCGGCCTTCGCGTCGCGCTCCTCGAGCGCACGCGTGACCGGGCCCATGACCACCATCCAGATGAAGGGCACGGAGACCAGGAAGATGACCCCGGTCCAGAAGAGGTTCCCGCCGGCGGCGAGGTCGATCGGGTTGAACCCGCCTCCCTCACCGGACAGAAGCCCGAGATTCAGGGCGAAAAGGTGCATGGCGACTCCTGTGGGCGGGGGCGGCGCGGCCCGCGGCCGCGCCCGTCCCCGGCCGCACTAGCCGATCGCGATGAGCAGGGTGACGACGACGGCGAACAGGGACACACCCTCGATCAGGGCGGCCAGGATCACCGAGCCACCGCGGATGTCGCCGGCGGCTTCGGGCTGACGGGCGATGCCTTCGTTGGCGGAAGCGCCGATCTTGCCGATGCCGAGCGCCGCGCCGATGGCCACCACGCCGGCGCCGATGCCCGCACCGAACTTCGCCAGGGCCATGGAATTCGTCGCGTCTTCGGGGAGGAACATGTCTCTTGGGTCTTTCTTTCGAGGCCGACCTCGCGGTCGTCTGTGAGGAAGCTAGGGGTTGAACCCCCGCGCACGGAACTCAGTGCTCGGGGTGGACGGAAGCCTGGATGAACAGGATGGAGAGCTGCGTGAAGATGTAGGCCTGCAGGAGAGCCACGAAGCTCTCGATGATCATGATGAAGCAGGCGAAACCCGCGCCGATCGGCGAGGCGCCCCAGGCGCCGGCGGGTCCCCACAGCTGGCCCAGGAAGAAGATCAGGCCCATGAAGGAGAGCACGACCATGTGGCCGCCGCTCATGTTCGCGAAGAGACGGATCATCAACGCGAAGGGCTTCACGAGCAGGCCGACCAGCTCGACCACGAACATCAGCGGCCACAGCGCGGCCGGGACGTGCGGCACGAGGTGCTTCCAGAAGGCGAGCGGCCCCTGGATCCACATCCCGCACAGGACCATCGCCAGGAAGGTCGAGAGCGCCAGCGCCATCGTCACGAAGATGCTCGCCGTGGCCGTGGCCGAGGACGGCACGAGCCCGAGCAGGTTCATGAACAGCACGAAGAAGAAAACGCTCAGGAAGTACGGCAGGAACTTCAGGCCGAGTTCCTTGCCCATCACCGGCAGGACCATCTCGTCCTTGATGTAGCCGGCGAAGCCCGCGAAGACCTTCGTGAGCGGATCGCCCTTGCCCGTGCGCAGGTAGCGCGGCACGCCCGCGAAGGCGATCAGCGTCAGCACCACCGCGAGCACCTGGAAGAGCTGCAGGTTGAAGAGCGCCGTCTTCGGCACGCTGCCCTCCGGCACCGCGCCGCGGTAATCGAGGGCCGCGAGCGCGGCCGGCAGCGTGATCTCGACCAGCGCCGGCGAATCGTGCACGTGGTTGTCGTGCACCAGGGCCGAGGGCACGAGGTGCATGTACAGCGTGGTGAAGACGCTGTTGCCCTGGTGGTGCGCGCTGTAGCGGCTCGAGACGAAACACACCGCCGCGACCAGGGCGACCATCACGAGGCCGCGCAGCGAGAGGAGGTAGCTCAGGAAGCGCTTCACGCGGTCACTCCTTGCGGGCGCGCCACCGGGCGGCGCTCGCGCACGACGAGCAGCGTCCCGAGCGGCAGGATCAGGGCCACGGCCGCGCCGTAGGCCACCAAGAAGCTGCGCCAGTCCGCACGCTCGGCCGCGGCCGGCACGTAGCGGAAGGCGAGCGCGCCGACCAGCAGCGCAGCGAGCTTCACCAGGAAACCCACGCCGAAGGCCGCCAGCACCCGCGCGGGGTGCGTCGCGAGCACGTGACGCGTATACAGGAACGAGAGCCCCGAAAGCCCCGCGCCGAGCGAGAAGCCGAGCACGACCCCGCTGCCCGCGAGTCCGCCCAGACGGGCAGCCACGAGGCAAGCCAGCCCGAAGGCGACCAGCACGAGCAGGGAGATTCGGATCATCGTTTCGGTTCGTCGCGGCGCGCGCGCGAGCGCGTGCCGCCAGGGAGCTTCGAGAGCATCGACACCAGTCCGAGACCGAAGCCCGTGAAGACCCCGACGAGCAGGAGCCAGGGACTGGTGCCCCACTTCCCGTCCAGCCAGCGACCACCCAGGGCGAAGAGCCCGACCGTGGCCGCGAACTGAAACCCGAGACCCGAATAGAGGTAGAGGTCGCTGGAACGGCCTCCTCGCTCGGTCATCGGATCCCTCGGGAGCTGGGGCACGTCCCGACCCGCCTGGGGGGCCACGGAACGCGCCGGACTGCGCGAAAATGCGTGAGAAAGAGCGCCGTCGGCGGGCTCCGGGTCGCGCCCGGTCCGCGCCTTCCGGCGTTTGGGGCGAACAGTGTGCGGAGCGCGATCCCCCGCCGTCAACCATCCAGCGGCGCTTTCGTGCTTCGGCCCCCACCGCTAAGATCCCCGCCCCAAATTCCCGCCCGAACCCCGAGCCTCCCCCCATGGAACGTACCCTCGTCCTCCTGAAGCCCGACGCCGTGCAGCGCGGCCTGGTCGGCACCCTGATTGCGCGCTTCGAGCAGAAGGGCCTGAAGCTGGTCGGCCTGAAGCTGCGCCAGTTCCCGGATGCCCTCGTCCAGAAGCACTACGAGGCCCACAAGGCGCGCCCCTTCTTCAAGGCCCTGGTCGAGTTCATGACCTCCGGGCCGGTGGTCGCGCTGGTGCTCGAGGGCAACAACGCCATCGAGGTGACGCGCAAGCTGATGGGCAAGACCAACGCGGCCGAGGCCGAGCCGGGCACGATCCGTGGCGACTTCGCGCTCTCGCGCTCGAACAACCTCGTGCACGGCTCCGACAGCCCCGAGGCGGCGAAGAGCGAGCTCGCCCTGTTCTTCCCGGACGCGAGCGAGCTGTGCGCCTGGACCTCGCCCGACTTCCCCTGGGTCTACAGCCCGGAAGAGCGCTGAGCGGAGCCCGCGGGCCCGACCGCTCGTCATGGGCCTCTCCGCGCAACACGTGGCCGAGCTCGTCCTCGAGCTCGGCCCGCTCGTTTCCGGGCTCGAGCTGGTCGAACTCCAGCCCGCGCCGCCGCGTGACCTGCTGCTGATCTTCCGCGAGCCCGAGCACGGCCACGTGCGGCGCCTGCGGCTCTCGGCCGATCCCGAGTTCGCGCGCCTGCACCTGCAGCTCGGGCCGACGCAGCGCCACAGCGGCTCGGTCGATCCGTTCTTCACCGCCCTCGGCACGCTGCTCGTCGGCGCCACGCTGCAGGGCCTCGAGCAGGTCCAGGGGGACCGCATCGTGCGCCTCGCCTTCCGGCGCGACGGACGCCCGGCCGCGACACTCGTGCTCGAGCTCACCGGTCGCCACGCCAACCTGCTCGTGCTCGACGGCGGCGGACGGATCACGGCGCGCCTGGTCGAGCCCGCGGCCGAATCGCCCGCCGCCCGGCGCCTCGCGCTCGGCGCCGGCTACGCGCTGCCGCCCGGTGTGCGCGCCGACGGAGCGCGCGGCCCGTCCGCGAGCGAGACCTTCCCGGCCCCCGCGCCGGAGCGCTTCCCGGCCGCCCTCGCCGCGCTGGCGCCGCTCTCCGCGCGCGTCGAGGCGGCCCTCGGCGACGGTTCCGAGCAGCGCTTCCTCGAGGGCGAGCGGCGCGAGCTCACGCGCCGCCTCGAGCAGCGCCGCAACGCCTGCGCGAACCGCATCGCCGGCCTCGAGGAACGCGCGCGCGCCACGGCCGAGGCCGAGCGCGTGCGCATGGACGGCGAACTCCTGCTGGCGCACCTCTCCACGGTGCCGCGTGGCGCGGAGTCGATCGAGCTCCCCGACGCGCACACCGACGGCGCGCCGCGCACGATCGCGCTCGATCCCGGGCTCAACGCGCGCCGCAACGCCGAGAAGCTCTTCGCGCGCTACAAGAAGCTCGTGCGCGCGCTCGACAAGGTGCCCGAGGAACTCGCCCTCGCGCGCGCCGAGCTCGAGCGCGTCACGGCCTTCCTGGCGCGCGTGGCCGAGGGCGAGCCGGCCGCCCTGGCCGAGGAAGCCGTCGCCTCGGGCCTGCTCGCCGCGCCCCAGGCCTCACCCGAGGCGCGCGCGAAGAAGCCCGAACCGCGCCTCCCCTACCTCCGCTTCGTCGGCCTGCGCGGCAGCGAGATCCGCGTCGGACGCAGCGCGCAGGACAACGACACGCTCACCTTCCGCGAGTCGAACGGCAACGATCTGTGGTTGCACACCGACGGCTCGCCCGGCTCGCACGTGATCCTGCGCCTGGCCGGGCGCAGCGAGCCCGACCCCGAGGAGCTGCTCGACGCGGCGCACCTCGCGCTGCACTTCTCGCCCCTGCGCGGCACGCGCGCCGCCGACGTGCACGTCGCGCGCCGCAAGGAGGTCCACAAGCCGCGCAAGGCGCCGGCGGGCCTCGTGACCCTCTCGGGCGGCAAGACCCTGCGCGTGCGCGTCGAGGAGGCGCGCCTCGCCCGCCTGCTGGACGCACGCCGCGGAACGCCCCCACCCGCCGCCCGGTAGCCCGACGCGCGCGCCGGGGTAGGATGCCCTGTTCCCCGGGTCCCCTGGTCCCCGCCCTGCCCACGATGAAGACCTCCGCGCTTTCCTCCCTGGCCCTCGTCCTCGCCCTCGCCGCCGGCTGCAAGCACACGAGCCAGAAGACGATCGAGGCGACGCCCGAGCAAAAGCTCGAGCTCTACACCACGACCGCGACCTACCTGTACGAGGACGGCGACCTCGACAAGGCCCAGGACCAGGCCGTCAAGGCGCTCGAGATCGATCCGAAGCACCGCGCCATGCGCCGCATGATCGGCTGGATCCGGGTGCGCAAGGACGGGCACGAGGACCTGATCCTGGCCGAGCGTTTCTTCCGCGACCTGATGCGCGACGGCGACGACAACGAGAACACGCGCCTCGGCCTCGCCATCACCTGCGAGCGTCTCGGCAAGGCCTACGACGACGTCGCCCGCGCCACGCGCGCGGGTGAGCGCCCGGCCCCCGCGGGCTCGACTCCCGCGGCCCACGCCGCCGACCTCGAGCGCCGCGCGCGCCTCTACTGGAACGAGGGCGCGGAGCTGTGCGACGGGATCCTCGCGGCCGGCGAGGGCAACACCAACGCGATGAACGCGCTGCAGCGCATCGAGGCCCTGCGTGGCAACTACGCCGCCAGCCTGGACTGGTCCCAGCGCCTGCTCGAGCGCACCACCGAGGAGCTCACCTCCTGGCGGCGCATGCTGCAGGAGAAGGACCTGACCGACTCGGAGGAGCGCCTGTTCCGCAAGAACGAGCGCGCGGCCCTCGAGCTCGCCAACGACACGCACATCTTCGCCGCGACGCTGCTGTTCCGCCTGGAGCGCTACGACGAAGGCCTGCCGCACCTCGACGCGGTGGTGGCCTCGAATCCTGCGCTGCCGCAGGCCTACAGTCTGCGCGGCCAGTTCCGCGCGCGTTCGGGCCAGTTCCAGGCCGCGATCGAGGACCTGGACCGCTACCTGGCGCTCTCGGAGGCGCCCTTCGAGCACCCGGACATCCAGCGCGCCTTCGAGCTGCGCGCCGAGGCCCAGAAGCAGCTCACGCAGCCGCAGCGCTGATCGACGACCTCCCGGAGTCTTTGCGGGCCGCAAGGACTCCGGACGAGGTCCCCGAGCGCCCCACTCCGGACGCGCCCGCCGGCGTTCAGCGCGGCGTGGACGCCAGCCAGCTCTTCTTCTGCCGCTGCCCGAGGGCGTCGATCCAGGCGAGCGAGAGCTCGGCCTCGGGCCGACGCGCCTTCATGACGCGCTCGATGTCGTCGGCCTTGCGCAGCGCCACGCCGTCGAGTTCGAGCAGCACGGCGCCGGGCTCGAGACCGAAGCGCGCGGCGTAGGAGTCGCCCAGCACGCGCACGACCTCGAGGCCGAGGCCCGGCTCGAGCGCCAGCGGCCCCGCGTCCTCGGCCGCCAGCGGCACCACGATCACGCCCAGCTTGTCGGTCGTGAACGGAGCGCTGCGCAGGTCGGGCACGAGCGGCGTGGCGTAGGTCGGACCGTCGATGCGCTCGAGCCCGACGCCGCCCGGCTCCGCGTTGGCCGCCTGTGGCGCGCGTCCCCCCAGGCGTTGCCCGAGCTCCGGGTGGGCCTGCAGAATCGCCTCCAGGCTCTCGCCCTCGTAGACGAAGCGTTCGGGCTCCGGTCCGCCGCCCTGCACGACCTCGATGCGCACGCCCCGTCCACCGGGTGCGCCGCGCGTGAAGCCTGCACCGGGCAAACCGGCGCCGGGCAGGCCGGCACCGAGCAGCTCCTTCAGCGCCTCTTCCATGCGTCCCGCGCTGCCGAGCGGGTCGGCGCCGAGCAGGGAGACGCGCGGCGCGAAGCGCGCCCGCCCGAGTTCACGCAGGGCAAGGCGCGCGGTCCAGGCGAGCTCGCCCGCTGCGGGATCGCGCGCCAGCTCCTCGAGAAACGCGCGCGCCACCGGATCGAGGCGTGCCCGCTGCAGCAAGGCCTCGAAGTTGCGCTCGCGCCGCTCGAGGTCGCCCACCGCCAGCGCGTTGCGCCACTCCTCGCCCCGGAACTCGCGCGCCAGCAGGTCGGGCAGGCGGCCTTCCTCCGGGCGCTCCGCGCGCGGCGCGACGCGCTCGAGGCCCTGGGCCTGCGCAGGCGCGGACAGGAGCGGGAGGGCCAGCAGAGCAAGCAGACTCGTTCTCATCGCGGTCCTCTGCGCGTCGCGCGCGGGCAATGGAGAGCCGGGCTCTCCGACCAGGAACGGCAGCGCAGGCCGCCGCCCCTCACTTCCAGGGGTCGGACTCGAAGCTCGTCAGCGAGACGGCGCCGTCGCCGGCCTGATTCTGCCCACGTTCGGAGCGGGCCCGGAAGGCGGCCGGCTGCTCGAGCGCTTCGTCGGCCTGGACGCGGATCAGGGCGCCACGCGCAGGCGGAACCTCGACGACCTGCATCCCGCCGTCGCGCGGAGCCGGGGCCGGCGCGAGGCCGCGCTCGCCGGGCAGCTCGGAGAAGGCCCCGCTGAGCTGCAGCACGAACAGGACCAGGGCGGCCGCCGCCAGGGGCGCCAGCACGCGCGTCCAGCGCAGGTGGCGCGCGCGCAGCGGAGCGCCCGCCTCGCTGCGCGCGAGGCTCGGCCCCACGGGGCGTCCGCGCTCGTCCTCGAGGATGCGGCCCTCGTCCACCAGCCGGGCGCGGATCGCGCTCCACAGCTCGGGCTTCGTCCCCTGGGTGCGCTCGCGGAAGGCCAGCACGAGCTCGCGCCGGGCCTGCATCGCCTGCTGCACCTGGGCGTGGCACCCGTCGCAGCGCTCCAGGTGGGCGCGCAGGGCCTCGAGGATCTCGCGGTCCAGGTCGCCGCCCACGTAGAGGGGCAGCTTCTCGCGCGCTTCGTTGCAGTTCATCCGGTGGGTGTTCATCGCGTGGGGGTCGTGCGGGGGGCTCTCCGATGTTTCCCAAGAGCGAGGAGAGCCCCCGCGACCGTCTTCGGGGTGCTCTACGGGTCCTCGGCTCCGGTGTTGGAGCGGGGCGCGGGCGCGGAATCTTTTTTCCCGCTGCGCTCGGCCTCCATGCGCTCCCATTCCTCGAGGAACAGCTTGCGCCCGCGGTGCAGGCGCCAGCGGACGGTGACGTGGGTCGTGCCCACGATCTTCGCGATCTCGGTGCAGGGCAGGCCCTCGAGCTCGCGCAGGATCATGACCGAGCGGAAGTGCGGCGCCAGGCGATCGATGCAGGCCCGCACGCGCTCGGCGGTCTCCATCTGCTCGAGAGCCTCGGAGGGCGCAGGCCCGTCCGGATCGGCGAGATCGAGGTCGGCTTCTTCCTCTTCCTCGGCGCTGGTGCTCTTGTGCGGCCGACGCTTGCGCAGGAGGTCGATCGCCAGGTTGGTGACGATGCGATAGAGCCAGGTCGTGAACTCGTGCTCGAAGTCGAAGCGCTCGAGGCTGCGGAAGATCCGCAGGAAGGCCTCCTGGGCGAGGTCGCGCGCATCCTCGCGGTTCGCCACCAGCCCGAGGGCCACGCGCATGGCGCGCTCCTCGTGGCGGTGCACCAGCTCGGCGAAAGCGCGCTCCTCCCCACGCTGGGCGCCGCGGATCAGGTCGTGATCGCTGGGCGCCCCGGGCGGAGCTTCGAAGGACTCGGGGATCTCGGGGGTCTCGTGCACGCTGCGTGGCCCCGTGCAATGCACCGAGCCTGCACGTTCTCTCGGTAGTCGCAGGGACTGCTCCATAGCCTAGGCGCCGGAGCCTGGCTACGGGAGAGGTCGTACCGCGGTTGGCGCCGCTACAGGATCTGGGGGAAACGCCCCGGGACCGCGGCGATGCGGCGGTATTTCTTTCTGCGCCGCTGCACGAGTTCGTCGGTCGGCACCTGGCTGAGCTCGCGCAGGTGCCGCAGCAGGACGCGCCGGACCTCGTTCATGGCCACGGAAGGGGCCCGGTGGGCGCCGCCCAGGGGCTCGCGGATGACCTCGTCGACCACGCCGAGCTCGATCAGGTCCTTCGAGGTCAGCTTGAGGGCCTCGGCCGCCTCGGGCGAGCGCTCGCCGTCCTTCCACAGGATCGCCGCGCAGCCTTCGGGGCTGATGACGGAGTAGTAGGCGTGCTCGAGCATCAGGACGCGGTCGCCCACGCCGATCCCCAGGGCCCCGCCCGAACCGCCCTCGCCGATCACGAGCGCGATCACCGGCACCTTCAGGGTCATCATCGCCAGGATGTTCTCGGCGATCGCCATGGCCTGGCCGCGCTCCTCGGCCCCGATGCCCGGATAGGCCCCCGGGGTGTTGATCATGCACACGATCGGCAGCCCGAGCTTCTCGGCCAGCTTCATCTTGCGCAGGGCCTTGCGGTAGCCCTCGGGGTGCGCGCAGCCGAAGTTGCACTCCATGCGCTCCTTGGTCGTGCGCCCCTTGCGGTGCGCGACCAGCAGGAAACGCCAGTCTTCCATGGTGGCGAAGCCGGTCACGATGGCCCGGTCGTCGCCGAAGAATCGGTCCCCGTGCAGCTCGTGGAAGTCGTCGAGGATCTCGCCGATGTAGTCGGCCGCGACCGGGCGCTTCGGGTGACGCGCGACGTTGACGCGCTCCCAGGCCGAGAGGTCGGCGTAGGTCCGGTGGATCGTCTCGCGCAGGCGGTTCTTCAGCGCCTCGATCTCGCTCGAGATGTCCAGGCGGGTCGAGAGCGAGAGCGTCTCGAGCTCGGCGATCTGGGCCTCGATCTCCTCGATCGGGCGCTCGAACGCCATGCCGGGGGTGTTGCCTTCGGTGCGGGTGGTTTCGCTCAAGGTGGGCGCATGGTCGGCCAAGACGGGCGGGCACGCAAGCCCCCCCGGGCGGACAGGGCCCGGGGGGCCCTCCGCCCCGGCCGGGGAGCGGGCGCGCCCCGCTGCCGCGCCCCAGGCGGCCGGCCGCGCCGGGCCTTCCGGCCCGGAACGACGCGAGAAAGCGCCGCTTCCGATCGCTACGCTACGGGGCCGCCGACCCTCTCTTCGACTCCCCCGCCCATGGTTCCGATGGCCGAGGCCCACCCGGACGCGACGCTCGCCCCCACCACCGCCCCCGACGCCTGGCGCGTCGAGGTCTTCCGCCGCCCTGCGGTCGGCGATCCCGAAGGCGCCCACGCCGCGGCCGGACTGCTCGAGCTCGGGCTCGCCGCGCCGAGCGAGGTGCGCGTGGCGAAGGCCTACCTCTTCTCGCCCGCCTACTCCGCGGCCGAGATCGACGCCATCGCGCACGGCATCCTGGCCGATCCGGTGGTGAACGAGGTGCGCGTGCTCGCTCCGCGACGCGCGCCCGAGGCCGGCCGCGCGACGCGCATCCTGGTGATGCCGCGTCCGGGCGTGATGGATCCGGTGGCGCGCACGCTCGAGGAGCTGCTCGTGCGCGCGGGCAAGGTCCCCGCGCGCGGCGCGCCCGCGGTCGCGACCTACCGCGTGTTCGAGCTCGGCGGCGCGCTGACGGCGGCCGAGCTCGCGCTCGCCGCGCAGCGCCTGTTCGCCAACGAGACGATCGACGTCGTGCGCGTCGCGCGCGAGGACCTGCCCTACGGTGAGGCCTTCCCCGCCGCTCCGCGCGGACGCGTCGAGGTCCCGCTCGCCGCGCTCGATGACGCGGGGCTCCTGAAGCTCTCGAAGGACGGCTCGCTGTCGCTCTCGCTGACCGAGATGAAGGCCATCCAGGAGCACTTCCGCGCCCTCGGTCGCGCGCCGAGCGCGTGCGAGCTCGAGACCCTGGCACAGACCTGGAGCGAGCACTGCAAGCACAAGACGCTGACCGGCCTGATCGAGCACACGCCGCCCGGCGGCGGTGCGCCGCGGCGCATCGACAACCTGCTGAAGAGCACGATCGCGCGCGCCACGCACGAGCTCGCGAAGCCCTGGTGCGTGAGCGTCTTCAAGGACAACGCCGGCATCGTCGCCTTCGATCAGGGCTTCGACCTCTGCATCAAGGTCGAGACCCACAACCACCCGAGCGCGATCGATCCCTACGGCGGCGCCGGCACCGGCATCGGCGGCGTGATCCGCGACGTGCTCGGCGCCGGACGCGGCGCGCGTCCGATCGCGAACCTCGACGCTTTCTTCGTGGGCCCGCCCGACCTCGCGAAGGAGCGCGTGCCAAAGGGCACGATGCATCCGCGCCGCATCCTGCGCGGCGTCGTGGCCGGCGTGCGCGATTACGGCAACCGCATGGGCATCCCGACCATCGCGGGCGGTGTGTGGTTCGACGAGGGCTACGTGGCGAACCCGCTGGTGTATGCCGGCACGGTCGGCCTGATGCCGCACGCGGCGGCCGACAAGGAGGTGCGCCCGGGCGACTACATCGTGTCGGTCGGCGGTCGCACCGGACGCGACGGCATCCACGGCGCGACGTTCTCGTCGGTCGAGCTCTCGGAGCACTCCGAGACGGTCTCGTCCTCGGCCGTGCAGATCGGCGACCCGATCACCGAGAAGCGCACGCTCGACTGCCTGATCCAGGCGCGCGACCGCGACCTGTACCGCGCGGTCACCGACTGCGGTGCGGGCGGTTATTCCTCCGCCGTGGGCGAGATGGGCGAGGAGTGCGGAGCCGAAGTCGAGCTGGCCGGCGTGCCGCTCAAGTACCCCGGGCTCGCCTCGCACGAGATCTGGATCAGCGAGGCCCAGGAGCGCATGGTCCTCTCCGTGCCGCCCGAGCACCTCGCGGAGCTCCAGGCACTGTTCGCGGCCGAGGACGTGGAGGCCACCGTGCTGGGCCGCTTCACCGACACGCGCCGGCTCGTCGTCAAGGACCGCGGCGAGGTCGTGGCCGAGCTCGACATGCACTTCCTGCACCACGGCAACCCGCGGCCGCTGCGGCGCTCGCACTTCGAGCCGCCGCGCTTCCCCGCGCCGGGCTGCCCGGTTCCCGAAGGCGGCCACGCACGGCACCTGCTTTCCCTGCTCGCGCACCCCGACGTCGCCAGCAAGGAGTGGATCCTGCGCCAGTACGACCACGAGGTGCAGGGCCACTCGGTCCTGAAACCGCTGGTCGGCGTCGAGGCCGATGGCCCGGGCGACGCGCCCGTGCTGCAGCCGCTCGCGGGCTCGCGCCGCGGCGTCGCACTCGGTCTGGGCGCGAACACGCGTCAAGGTGCGCTCGATCCCTACGCGATGGCCCTCGCGGTGATCGACGAGGCCCTGCGCAACGCGGTCGCGGTCGGCGCGGATCCTGCCTGCACGGCGATCCTCGACAACTTCTCGTGGGGCAACTGCGAGATGCCCGACCGGCTCGGCGCGCTCGTGCTGGCGGCCGAGGGTTGCTACGACGCGGCCAAGGCCTTCGGCACGCCCTTCGTCTCCGGCAAGGACTCGCTCAACAACGAGTACCGCGTCGGCGAGCGCACGCTCTCGATCCCGCCCACGCTGCTGATCACGGCCCTGGCCCAGGTGCCGGACGTCGCGCGCTGCGTGACGATGGACCTGAAGGCGCCCGGCAACCGCGTGTACCTCGTGGGCGCGACGCGCCCGGAGCTCGGTGGTTCGCTGCACCTCCACCTGCACGGGAAGGCGGGCGGCAGCGTGCCGCGCGTCGACCTCGCGCGCGCGCCGCGGGTCCTCGCCGCGCTGCACGGCGCGCTGAAGAGCGGACTCGTGGCGAGCTGCCACGACCTCTCCGAAGGCGGCCTCGCCGTGGCCGCGGCCGAGATGGCCTTCGCCGGCGGACTCGGGCTCGCGCTGAACCTGGGCGCGGTGCCGCGCGAGGGCGACTTCACCGGGCTCGATCTCGATTCGGCCCTGCTCTACTCGGAATCCACCACGCGCTTCCTGGTCGAGGTCACGCCCGCGAACGCGCCGCACTTCGAGGCCGCCCTGGCCGGCTTGCCCTGCGCTGCCCTCGGCAGCGTCGAGGGGGGCGCGCGGCTGTCGGTCACCGGCACGGCCGGCCGCGTGGCCTTCGAGGTCCCCGTGGCCGAGCTGCGCCGCGCCTTCCACTCCTCCTTCCAGGGCTGATCCGCCGCCATGAAGACCCCCACCGTCCGCGCCCTCGTCCTGCGCTCCGCCGGTACCAACTGCGATGGCGAGACCGTGCGCGCCCTCGAGCTCGCCGGAGCCGCGGTGACGCTCGTGCACCTGAACCAGCTGGCGGCCGAGAGCGAGCGCCTGGAGGACCACGAGATCGTGCTCTTCCCGGGCGGTTTCAGCTACGGCGACTACATCTCGGCCGGGCGCATGTTCGGCCTCGAGATCCGCCAGCGCCTCTACGATCCGCTGCTGCGCTTCGTGGCCGAAGGCGGCTTCGTGGTCGGCGTGTGCAACGGCTTCCAGATCCTGGTCGAGCTCGGCCTGTTCGAGCCGGACGTGACCGATCCGAGGAAGCGCGCCCTGGCGCTGACCGACAACGCCTCGAACCGCTTCGAGTGCCGCTGGATCCACATGCGCGCCGAGCGCTCGGCCTGTCCGTTCCTGGTGCCGGGCGAGGTCATGCCCGTGCCGATCGCGCACGGCGAGGGTCGCTTCGTGGTGCGCGACCGGGCGCGCCTCGAGGAACTCTTCGCGCGCGGCCAGGTCGCCCTGACCTACGTCGATCCGGCCGCCAAGGGCAGCTCACCCACGCGCCCCGACGCGCCGCTGATTCCCTACCCGTTGAACCCGAACGGCTCGCTCGCCAACATCGCGGGCATCACGGACCCGACCGGCCGCGTGCTCGGTCTGATGCCCCACCCCGAACGCAACCTCGCGCCCTGGAACCATCCCCAGTGGACGCGCCTCGGCGCGCGCGCCGAGGGCGAGGGCCTGCCGTTCTACCGGCGGCTCGTGGCCGCGGCCGATCGCCGTGCCGTCCCGAGCGCCTGAACTCCCGCAGCAGAACCACCACCCATGAAGCTCACCCTCCCGCTCCTCGCGCTCCTTCCGTTCGTCTCCGGCTGCGTGGTCGCGGCCGCGGCCGGCGCCGGCTACGTCGTCAGCCAGCAGGTCCTGCCGAACAACGTGCACGTGGCGCAGGTGGCCTACGACATCGAGCACGTGTGGCCGTCGGTGAAGGAGACGATGGGCGTCTACCAGGAGCCGGGCAGCGCGCTCAGCGTGCAGGACTTCCCGCGCGTGGTGAAGACCACCGTCGACGGCGCCAAGGTCATGGTCGAGGTCGAGGCCCTCGATCTCGATCGCACGACGATCCGCGTCTCGGCCGAGAAGTACCTGACGAAGGACAACGCCACCGCCCAGCAGGTGATGAGCGCGATCCTCGAGCGCCTGGCGAAGTAGCGCCCGCCGCCCGACCGGCTCAGCGGGGCGCTTCGCCGCCGTAGCCGAGGGCCTGCATCATGCGCAGGTCCTCGGCCGAGAGGTTCGAGGCCTCGGGCGTGACCAGCGGGCGCAGGCTGCGCTCGAGCTCGGCGCGGCGCTCCGCGGGCGGCTCGGCAGCAGGTCCATCGCCCAGCGCGAGGTTCGCGCGCTCGCCGGGATCGCGCCCGAGGTCATAGAGCTCGTCGAACGCGCCGAGCTCGCCGCTCCCGGCCCAGTAGCGCCCGATGTGCTTCCGGCCGTCCTCGATCAGCGCGACCGAGGCGCCCTCGGGCACGTTGCGGGCCTGAAAACCGAGCAGCGCGCGCGCGTCGCGCGGCGCGAGCCACGAGACTCCGCCCCATTCCGGATCGCGCGCCAGGCCCACGAGCTCGGCCAGCGTGGGCGTGAAGTCGACCAGCGAGACCGGACGCTCCTCGCGCCCCGGAGCGAAGCGCGGTCCGCGCACGAGCAGCGGTACGCGCAGCTCCTCCTCGTGCACGCTCGTGGCGTGGAACAGGGTCCCGTGCTCGAGGAACGACTCGCCGTGGTCGGACAGGAAGACGAGCGTCGCCTGCTGGGCCAGCCCCGCCTGCGCGAGCTCGGCCCGGAAGCGCCCGAACAGCGCGTCGAGCTCGGTCACCTTGGCGAGGTACAGCCCGCGCAGCTCGGCCGCGAGCTCGCCCGCGCGCGGACCGAGCCCCTCGGGCGGCTGCGCGCGGGCGCTGAGCCCGAGCGTACCCGCCTGGGCCAGGAGCGCCTCGAAGTCGCCGTCGACCGGCAGCCGCCCGCGCAGCCGCGCGCGCGTCTCGGGCGCCGGTCGATAGGGCGCATGCACCGCGTAGCTCTGCACGAACAGGAACAGCGGCCGTCCGTCGTCGGCGGCCAGCGCGGCGCGCACGCGCTCGACGGTATCGACCTCGACGCGCTCGTCGAACCAGGCGAAGCCCTGCTCGAGGCCGTGGCGCTGCGAGACCATCACGCCGTCGGTCACGGCCACGCAGCGGTAGCCGCGTGCCGCCAGCTTCTCGGCCACGGTTTCGACCGCACCGGGCAGCGGATTGAAGTAGTCGACGAGTCCGCTCTGGTGCGGGAAGTAGCCGGTGAAGAGCGCGGCGTGCGTGGGCAGCGTGTGCGTGCTCGTCGTCCAGGCGCGCGCGAACACGCGCGCCTCGGCGGCGAAGCGGTCGATCTCCGGCGTCAGCTCGAGGGTCGAGCCGTAGGCGGCCAGGTTGTCGGCCCGGAAGGTGTCCGCCAGGAACACCACGAGATCGGGGCGCGCTTCGTCCCACGGTCGCGCGGCCGGACGACCGGAATCGCGCGGCGCGAACACGGGCTCGACCACGCTCACCAGGGCCGGCGGACCGCTGACCGAGAAGGTGAACTCGGCCTTGCGCACGCCGCCGGAGGGCAGCGCGACCTCGTGCCAGCTCGCGGCCTCGCCCAGCACGTCGCCGCTCAGCGTGTGCTCCAGGAGGAGCGCACCGTCGAGCTCCACGCGGAAGGTGTGCGCGGCCATGCGTCCCGCGCGCGTACCGAGCAGCGGCTCGAGCGAGAGCCCGAAGCGCAGCACGCTCTCCGTCGGGCACTCGAGCGCGACGCGGCGCGACTCGCCGGCCGGGACCCAGAAGCCCGCACCGCTCTGGCGCCGCCCCGCGAAGCGCAGCACGCCGCCCGCGGGGCGCGCGTGGTCGAGGACGGCGGCGAGCGTCAGGACCTCGGGCGGCTCTTCGCCGGGCGCGAGCGCGAGCTTCAGGGCCAGGATCTCGGTCGTGAAGCGCCCGGGCTCGGCCAGGCCCTTCGGATCGGCACTGTAGACGAAGCTCCGCCCGGAAGCGGTCAGCCGGTACGGCGCGCCGGCGACGCGCGAGCTGCCGACCGCGATCAGCGGCAGCGCCGCGCGGAAGCGCCCCGGCTCCTCCTCGCGCCAGGCCGCGCGCGGAAGCTCGGTCGCGAGCCACAGCTCGCCCTCGACCTCTTCGAAGCGCGCGCGTCCACCCTCGGGCAGCGCGACCTCGCCCTCGGGCAGCCGCCCGCGCACCTCGGCGCGCGCGAGCTCGACCCAGCGCGGACCACCCGCCTCGCCGCAGCCCGCGGCCAGGGCCGCGCAGACGAGGAGCAGTGCGAGGAGCCTCATTCCGCGCGGCGCACGGCCGGCGCGCGGCCCTTCTTGCGCGTGCAGCTCGCGCAGGTGCCGAACAGGCGCAGGTTGTGGTACTCGAGCGCGAAGCCCTTGCGCTCGGCCGCCTCGCGCTGAAGTGCCTCGATGCGCTCGTCCGTGAACTCCTCGATCTTGCCGCAGGCGAGGCACACGAGGTGGTCGTGGTGGCGATGGCCGAGCACGTGCTCGTACAGGAGCTCGCCCTGGCCCGCGTCGAGCGACTCGAGGAAGCCGCCCTCCACGAGCAGCGAGAGCGTGCGGTAGACCGTGGCGCGCGAGACGTCGCGCGAGGCCTCGTGAATCCAGCGGTACAGCGTCTCGGCCGAGAAGTGCGCGTGGGTCGCGAAGGCGCGCTCGAACACGCGCCGCCGCTGGGGCGTCAGCTTGAGCCCCTGCTTCTTCAGGAACCCTTCGAAGTTCTTCTGGATCGCGGCCTGCTGCACGCGCGCAGGATACCCGCCGCACCGCCCGCCATCACCCCATCGGCCGGTAGGCGCGCGCCAGCAGCCGCGCGGGAACGCCCAGGAAGTAGAGCGCCGTCAGGGCCCGGTTGGCGAGCGTGCGCCGCACCCGCCCGTCGCGCTCCCAGCGCCGCGCCGAGATCACGAGCTCGGCCTCCGGAACGAGCGCGATGCGCCCCCGCCGCCGCAGGCGCCGCGTCAGCTCGAGGTCCTCGAACAGCTCGAGCGGCGGCACGCCTCCGACGGCCGCGAGCTCCGTGCGCCGCACGCACAGCCCCGAATCCCCGTAGACCCAGCCGCGCCGCACGCGCCGGTCGGCCGCGCGCTCGACCCAGCGGTAGAAGCGCGCCGGATGGTCGATGCGCTGGCGCATGCCGGTCGCGATCAGGGAGTGATCGGCGAAGGCGGCGCGCAGCGCGGCCAGTGCGCCCGGCGCGGGGCGCGTGTCGGCATGCAGCAAGAGCACGAGTTCCCCGTGCGCCGCCGCCACGCCGCGCGCGAGCTGTGCCCCGCGCCCGCGCGTGCCCGTGAGCACCGTCGCGCCGAGGCCGCGCGCCACCGCGCAGGTCTCGTCGCGGCTGCCACCGTCCGAGACGATGCCCTCGAAGGGCACGCCCTGGGCGTCGAGGGCCGCCCACAGGAGCGGCAGGTGGACGGCCTCGTCGAGGGTCGGAACGACGATCGAGAGGTCGGGCGCGGCGCTACCCGAGGCCCCCGAGCTCACCGGCTTCCTCCAGCGCTCCGCGCGTGCCCGCTCCGCCGCGCGGAAGACCGATGTCGCGCCGGCCGGACTTGCCGCTCCAGCGCACCTCGTCGAACGAGCGGTAGGCACGCTCGCGCGCCTCGTTGACGTCGAGTCCCAGGGCCGTGACGCACAGGACGCGTCCGCCGTTCGTCAGCACCTGGCCGCGGTCGGACTTCGTGCCCGCATGGAACACGACCGCTTCCTCGACCTCGCCGGCCGCCTTCAGGCCCTGGATGACGTGCCCCTTGTCGTAGTTCCCGGGATAGCCCTCGGCCGCGGCCACGACGCCCACGCAGGCACGCGCATCCCAGCGCGGAACCTCGCAGGACTCGAGCTCGGCCTTGGCCGTCGCCAGGAGCAGCGGCACGAGATCCGACTCGAGGCGCCGCAAGATGCCCTGCGTCTCCGGATCGCCGAAGCGCGTGTTGAACTCGAGCACGCGCGGCCCGGCCTCGGTGATCATCAGCCCGGCGTACAGGACGCCGCGGTAGTCGATGTCCTCGACCTTCAGGCCGTGCAACGTGGGCAGGAGCACGCGGCTCTCGATCTGGCGCATCAGGCGCTGCGTCACGAACGGCACCGGCGAGACGAGGCCCATGCCGCCCGTGTTCGGCCCCTGGTCACCGTCGAGGGCCTGCTTGTAGTCCATCACCGGCTCGAGCAGACACAGCGTCGAGCCGTCGGTGATGGCCAGCACCGAGAGCTCGCGCCCCGGCAGGAACTCCTCGATCACGACCTCGCGCCCCGCGTCGCCGAGGCGCTTCTCTTCCATCAGCTGGTCGACGACCGCGCAGCCCTCCTCCGCGCTCTTGACCACGAACACGCCCTTGCCGGCCGCCAGGCCGTCGGCCTTGATCACGAGCGGCCACTGGTTCTGGCTCTCGAGGTAGCCCTTGGCCGCACCGGCGCGCTCGAAGCGCCGCCAGGTGCCGGTCGGGATGCGGTGGCGGTCGAGGAACTCCTTGGCGAACACCTTCGAGCCCTCGAGCCGCGCTCCGGCTTGATTCGGCCCGAAGACCAGCATGCCGAGCTCGCGCAGGCGGTCGGCCAGCCCGAGCACGAGCGGATCCTCCGGCCCGATCACGATCAGGTCGAACTTCTCGCTCTTCGCGAGGCGCACCAGGCCGGGCACGTCGTTCGCGGCCACGGCCACGTTGCGCGCGACCTCCTCCGTGCCGGCGTTGCCGGGCGCGCACACGAGCTCCTGCACGAGCGGCGAGCGCGCGATCTTCCAGCACAGCGCGTGCTCGCGGCCGCCGGAGCCGACCACCAGGACCTTGAGGGACGCCTTCGTCATCGGAGGAGCATTCGAAAGGAGCGGGAAAGGGCGGAAGAGCCTACCCGATCCCAACCCCCGCGTCGCCCTTCCGCCCCCTCGCCCCCACCGCCCGCGCGGTGGTACCCTCGCGCTCCCCTCGGGGAGTACCTCAGCTGGTAGAGGCGCAGCTTTGGGTGCTGCGAGTCGTGGGTTCGAATCCCATCTCCCCGACCACGCGCCCGTAGCTCAGCTGGACAGAGCATCGGATTTCTAATCCGACGGTCCCTGGTTCGAGTCCAGGCGGGCGCGCCACTCCGGAGCGCGCAGCTCCTCGAAGGGCTCCAGGGAAGGATGCTACTTCAGGTCGATCCGCACGCTCTCCTGGGTCGAGCGCAGGTAGACGGCGCCGTCGGAGAAGCTCGGCATCGACCAGCACTTGCCGGCGAGGACGTCGGCGCGGGCGAGCTCCTGGTAGGCGTCGGGGCGCGGGTCGACGAGCACGAGTTCGCCCTTGTCGGAGAGGGCGACGAGGGTCTCGCCCACGAGGATCACGTTGCCGGGGCCGAAGCCGGGCTGGGCCCATTTTTCGGCGCCGGTCTCGAGCTCGATGCAGCGCAGCGGGCCCTTGCCGTACTCCTTGAAGGAGAACATGCCGTAGAGGTGGCCGTCGTGCACGACCGGCGTCGACCAGTGGTTGATGTTCTGGTTCGGAGTTCGCCAGAGGAGCTCGGGCACGAGCGCGCCATCCTTCTGGTCGATGCGCCAGGCGGCGGCACCGACGCCGTAGCCGGCCGAGCAGAAGACGACGTCACCCGCGACGACCGGCGAGGCGGCGGTCGAGGTGCGGTACGGGAACTCGGTGCGCCACAGCTCCT
>Ga0172372_10001622_pt1 | contig 34896 bp, 35 predicted proteins | sample LakKiv5m_2_FD_114544 | JGI IMG/M metagenome (GOLD analysis project Ga0172372, IMG submission 114544) | Freshwater microbial communities from Kabuno Bay, South-Kivu, Congo - kab_092012_9.5m | ecosystem: Environmental > Aquatic > Freshwater > Lake | place: Democratic Republic of the Congo... | reverse complement strand
CCGGCCTACAAGGGGTACAACGGGTTCCCAGCCACGCTGTGCATTTCCCCCAACCAAGTCATCTGTCACGGGATTCCCGGCCCCGAGCAGTTGCGTGCTGGCGACATCGTAGGCATTGACGTGGGCGTCATCCTCGACGGCTGGTATGGCGACGCGTGTATCACGGTGCCCGTCGGACCGGTGAGCGCCGAAGCACAACGCTTGCTCGACGTAGCCGCAGCCGCCCTCGAGCACGGCATCGCTGCTGCCGTGGTGGGCAATCATGTGGGCGATATCGGCGCGGCCATCCAGCAATACGTGGAGCCCTTCGGGTTCGGGATTGTGCGCGAGTACACCGGCCACGGCGTCGGTCGCAAATTGCATCAAGCGCCGACCATTTATCACGTAGGGCAGCCCAAGACGGGTCCCAAACTCCAAGAGGGGATGATTTTCACCATCGAGCCGATGATCAACCAAGGCACACACAAAACCATCCTCGACAAAAAGGACCAATGGACGGTGCGCACGGCCGACGGCAAATTATCCGCCCAATTCGAGCATTCCGTGGCCATCAGCGCCGATGGGCCGATTTTATTGACCCTCCCCTAAAGGACACCAAGCACCATGCACATTACCACCTCGCCGGCGGTCGCCACGGCTCGCCAACACGGTCACCCCCTAGTAGCGCTCGAGAGCACCGTCATCGCACATGGTTTGCCCTACCCGCAAAACGTGACCATTGCGCGCCAAATGGAGGAGCTCGTACGCCAAGGTGGCGCTGTGCCAGCCACCATTGGAGTCGTGGCCGGGGCTGCCACCGTGGGTCTCACCGACGACGTGCTCGAGCGGTTCGCCCAAGCCAGCGATGTGCGCAAATTGGCCCGCCGCGACATCCCACTTGCACTTGCAGATGGCGCCTTTGGCGCAACCACCGTCTCAGCCACCATGGCGCTTGCGCATGCCGTGGGCATTGAGGTGTTTGCGACGGGCGGCATTGGCGGGGTCCACCGAGGCGCTCAGAGCAGTTTCGACATTTCCGCCGATCTTACCGAGCTCGCCAAAACGCCCGTGATTGTGGTTTGTGCTGGTGCCAAATCGATTCTCGATTTGCCCGCCACCCTCGAATATCTCGAGACGTTGAGCGTACCCGTGTACGGCTACCAGACCAACGAATTCCCGGCGTTTTATAGTGCGCAGAGCGGCCTCACGGTCAACCCGGCGGCCGACGTCGCCACCATTGCGCGGGCCTGGCGCGCCCATCGGGCGCTGGGCGGCGGCGGCATGATTGTGGCCGTGCCACCACCAGCATCATTCGCACTGCCCGCCGCCGACATCGAGGCCGCCATCGGCCGAGCCCTGGCCCGTGCCGACGAAGCAGGTGTGCGCGGCCAAGCAGTGACCCCCTTTTTGTTGAGCGCAGTCGCCGCCGAAACAAGTGGCGAGAGCATGCGCACCAATATGGCACTCCTCGCCAACAATGCCACGGTAGCCGCTGCCATAGCGGTAGCCCTCACCACTGCGTAGTCTGCTACGCCTAGTAAGGTGCTCAGATGAGCAACAAAAAACGCAATCGAGGTCCGCAACCAGCGGCGCCAGCGCCGCGCGCAACGCCGGTAGCACCGCCGCCCACCGCCCCCAAGAAGACAATCAGTCGCAAGCGCCAACCCAACTGGCCACTCATCGGCGGCATCGTGGTGGTGGTACTGTTGCTAAGCTGGTATGTGGTGCGTACGATGAGCAACCCGCTCCCTGCGGAAGCACAAAAAATCGCTGATATGGGGCAGGGTTTGCACTTGAACAGTGTGGACGATCCGCTGCCCGTCGCATTCAACTCCAATCCACCTACCTCGGGATACCACGTGGGCAACACGTTGGCACCGTGGGGGATTCAGTTTCAACCGATCGACGACAAAATCAGCGTACACAACATCGAGCACGGCGGCATTATCATCCACTATCGCGCGTCACTAGATAGTGCTGACGTACAAAAACTCGACACGCTGGCTCGCGAGCTCCAGCGCCGCAACCCGTGTGTGGTGATGGTGCCACGCCCCGACGATCGCATCGATGCGCCCGTGGTGGTCACCGCCTGGAACTACCTGATGCCACTCAACGACGTCGATACCGCCAAAATCACCAGTTTCTTCGAATCGCGCATCGGTCGTGGCCCCGAACAGGTCTGTACCACCGCGTCATAATCCGCCGCCACACACGAATCCCCCGTCACACCGGCCGGTGTGACGGGGGATTGGCATGAACGCGCACGTCCGTCATTCACCCGTTGAGACGCCGCGCCACAGCCGATTGAGCGGGCGCAAATCCGCGAGCACCGTGCGGGCGGTGTTGTACCCGCTTGCCGCAAAGACGCCGCCGCCCGGATGCATGCTCGCACCGGTCATGTACAGCCCTTTGATGGGCGTGCGGTAGTCGGCGAGCTCGGCAATCGGCCGATAAAAGAACATCTGATCCAGCGACATTTCCACGTGCATCACGTTGCCCCGCACCAACCCGTGCAGATTCTCGAGGTCGAGGGGGGTTTGAATGTAGCGGTCGATGATTTTGCCACGCATGTTGGGCGCATAGCGGTAGAGCACTTCGAGAATGCTGTCGGCCACACGTTCACGTTCGTTGGCCCATTGCATGCCGTCAGCAAGGGTATACGGGAAATACTGCGCCCACAAGAAGACGGTGTGTTTGCCGGGAGGCGCCACCACCGGATCAATGGCCGAAAAGGTCATGGCAATGACGGCCGGATCTTTGGACGGATATCCGAGCGAATAATCCGCATACGCCCGGCGCACATGATCCATGGACGGCGCGAGCAACTGGAGCCCGTGGTGGCTTTCGTGTGGTTTGCCACCCGACGGCGCCGCAATGTAATCGGGCAATTCGTCGGCAGCACAGCGCACCGTCATGCCGAAGCCGTTGCCCACACGAATGTTGCGGATTTTGTGGGCCAAATCGGTGGAGATGTGCTCGTCGCCGACCATGCCCAACATGGTGGTCTGGATGTGCGCATTCGAAATAACCAAGGGCGCCGTGTAGCGCATGCCGTCGGTCGTCTCAACACCCTCGACCCGATTCCCTTGGATGAGAATGCGCTTCACGGGCGAATTGAGCACCACGGTGCCCCCCGCCGCAGTGAACGACCGCGCCATGGCCTGCGTCAGCATGCCACTTCCACCCTTGGGGTGCATGGCGCCGCTGGTGTGCATCATCGCATGCCAGCCAAAGAAATCACCCGCGCCGATTTCGTCGGGTGGTGGCCCCGATTGCGCAGCCAGCCACGTCAGAGCCGCCCGCATGGCCTCGGATTCGAACGTTTCTGTGATGAGTTGCCCATACGACGTAAACAAACGCCGCACCGTTTCGAGTGTACTGGTAATATGACGCACCTTGGCTTGCGCCTTGGCCATCGAGCCGAACAAGCCCATCACACTAGGCGGATTGAGGAACACATCAAACACTGCTTCGTTGATGGGGCCCCAGTACGCCAAAAATTTGCGGTAGGCCTCGGCATCACGTTCGGAGACACTCGCAATCGAGTTGAAGGTTTTTTCTTTGTCACGATAAAACGCAATCGACCCCGAACCGTCTGGCACCGGATAAAAGGCGTAGGGATCCATGTCGATGTACTCGAGACCGTGCTTTTCGAGCTCAAGATCGCGCACCACCGGCGTCAAATGAATCATGATGTGCGCCGATGAGCCCACGTCGATTTTGTAGCCGGGGATGGTCTCTTCGGTGCAGACCGCACCACCCACGATGGGGCGGCGCTCAAGCACGAGCGTGCGCAAGCCGGCGCGCGCCAAATACCCGGCGGTGGTCAAACCATTGTGACCACTGCCCACAATAATCACGTCGTAGTCGTACTTTGCCATTACCTGTTGCTCCGCTGTCCCGTCGTACGTTCTCTAATACGTACAACACTCCCGTTTGTATGTCGCCATTTATGTGTTCGGCTGGGTGGGTTGAATCATCTGGGCATAGATTTGAGTAGTTGACAGCGAAGCATGCCCGAGAAGTGCCTGTACCCGACGCAAATCGACGCCACTGCTAATCATGTGCGCCGCAAACGAATGCCGCAGCATGTGCGGCGTCAAATCGCTGACACCGAGTTCATCGGCGTACTGCTTCAAGATGAGCCAAAACCCTTGACGGGTCAGCCGGCCACCCCGATGATTGACGAACAAGGTGTCGCTGTCGGCCGATTCATCGCTCACCAACTGCCCACGCGCAATGTCGAGATATTCTTCGAGGGCCGTGAGGGCTGATTCACTGATGGGGATCATGCGCACTTTTTGTGCCTTGCCCACACAGTGCACCGATTTTTCGGTCACACTCACATCACCAATGTTCAAGCCCACCAGTTCACTGACACGCATCCCAGTGGCATACAACAATTCCAACATGGCGCGATCGCGCATCCGCTCCGGAGTGCGGTAGCGCAAGGGCAATTCCATGAGCTCGTCGACCTGCACTGGGGTCAACGATTTGGGAATCTCACGGGCTACCCGTGGCGATTCCACCGATTGGGTGGGGTCGTTTTTGACCACACCCGCCGTCGTCAGATAGGCATAAAAGGACTTCACGGCAGCTGTGCGGCGTGCCACGGTGGCGTTGGAGTATTGGCGTTCACGCAGATAAATCATGAACGCCACCACATCCTCGCGAGTCACCGCAGTCACCGCAGTGACTCCGCGCCCCGCACAGAACTGCAAAAATTGTTCCAAATCGGTCCGATAGGCCGAAACGGTGTTGGCAGTCAAGGCACGTTCTTGCATCAAATAGGCAATAAACGCTTCGACATGCTCGTTCATCGGCACCCTCCTCTCACTGTTGCGCTGAAGCAACATCCTCGTCGGCACGCTCGCGCGCCGACCCGATCGAAAAGTACTTGGCCTCGGGGTGGTGGACCACAATCGCAGCGGTACTCTGCTCGGGAATCAACTGATAGGCATCAGTCAAACTCACGCCAATCCGCTCAGTCGGCAACACGCCAAACAACTTCACATGCTCTTCGAGGTCGGGACATGCTGGGTAGCCCCACGAATAGCGTCGCCCCTGCTCAGCCGCCAACCCTAGGCTCTGCCGGATAAGTCGATTGGTGTATTCTGCGAGGGCCTCGGCCAACGACACGGCTAACCCGTGGATGAAGTACGACCGGCTGTAGTCGCCCTGCTGTTGCAACGCCTCGGTCAAATCATCCACCTTTGTGCCCATGGTGACCACTTGGAGCGCCACCACGTCGTAGGTGCCCGATTCCACTGCGCGGAAGTAATCGGCCAGACAGAGACGTTCCCGCTCCGGTTGCCGTGGAAAGGTGAATCTGGTCAATTCACGACTGCGATCGGCCGGGTCGTAGACGATGAGGTCGTGCCCTTGCGATTGACACGGGTAGTAGCCGTAGACCACTTTGGGCTCCAGCCAACCGTCACGCTCGGCCTCACGGATGAGGTCGCGCACCTTGCCGTCGAACTCCACTTTGAGTTCTTCCCACTCCTGTCCCTTGGCGTTTTTGGCACCCCACTGCAAGCGGTAGAGCGCATTGCGGTCGAGGCACTGCACCACGTCGTCAAGCCGGATGCGAGTGGCTACTTGGGCGCCCCAGAAGGGCGGCGTGGGCACTGCACCATCGGTGCGCACCGCTGAGCGGACATGAGCGGTGGCATCGGAGGCGCGACCTTGTGTGGCCAACGTCTGGCGTCCGCGGTCTTTTTCGAGGCGACTCGCAATTGCCTCGGCCTGCACTTGTGCCATGTATTGCGCACGCTGGGCCGGATCGGTCAGGCGGTCGACGGTCTCAAGGCCCTCAAAGGCATCCTTGCAGTAGTAGACGCCAGCAGCGTAGCAATCGCTTTCATTGACGAAGGTGATGCGCTGACCGTACTGCCGGTTAATGGCGGCACCACCCACCAACACGGGGATGTCCAAACCCCGTTTGTGGAGTTCTTGCACACAAATGGGCATCTGCTTTGAGGTGCTCACCAACAACGCCGACAACCCGATGGCATCAGCACCCACTTCGAGCGCTTTTTCGATGATGGTGTTCACGGGCACTTGTTTGCCGAGGTCGTAGACCGTATATCCGTTGTTAGAAAGAATGGTATTCACGAGATTTTTGCCGATGTCGTGCACGTCGCCGTACACGGTCGCCAACACCACTTTCCCTTTGCTGGTGCCCTCGAGGCGATCGAGATAGCGCTCAAGACGGGCGACCGCCTTTTTCATCACCTCTGCACTCTGGAGCACAAAGGGCAAAATCAGCTGCCCAGCACCAAACAAATCACCGACTTGCTTCATGGCCGGCAAGAGCACGGTATTGAGGACTTCGACCGCCTCAATGCCTTGCGGAGAGACACCATCCGCATTCTTCGTGGCTGCCACTGTATCGCCGAGCACCAGGCCGTGGGTGGTGAGGCGTTGTTGCACGGACTCGTCGATATCGCCCTCGACCCCTTCTTTTTTGCGGTGCAAAATCTTCCAGAAGAGTCGCTCATCAACGGACATGCCAGCCGTCGGATCGGCCACTTCGCGGCTTTCACTCTCGGCGTTTGCTTCAAAGTACTGAATGAAACGCGCCAATGCGTCTTCACGACGAGCAAAAATCAGGTCTTCACAGAGCTCACGCTGGTCGGCTGGGATTTCGGCATAGGGCGAAACGTGGGCTGGATTAATAATCGCAGTGTCGAGACCGGCAGCACGAGCATGGTACAAAAAGACCGAATTGAGCGCTGCTCGCGCATGCGGAGCCACACCGAAGCTGAGGTTGCTGACTCCTAGGGTGGTAAAACAACCGGGAATGTGTTGTTTGACCAGCCGGATACCGTTGAGGGTCTCCACGGCAGCCATGCGCAATTCTTCTTGACCCGTGGTAATGGGGAAGGTGAGCACGTCGTAGATGAGAGCCTCGGGTGACACACCGAATTCCTGCATGGCGATGTCCGCAATGCGTTGGGCGATGGCCAGCTTGCGCTCGGCAGTATGCGCCATCCCCTCTTCGTCGATGGTCATGGCCACCGTGGCCGCACCGTAGCGCGCCACCAGCGGCATCACTTTGTCGATTTTTTCACCACGACCACCCTCGAGTGACACCGAATTCACCACGGCGCGCCCGGGATAATGGCTCAACGCGGCCTCGAGCACATCGGGTTCGGTGGTATCGATGACGAGGGGCAATTCGACGTTCATGGTCAGTTTTTTCAGCAAATTGACCATTTGCTCGCCCTCATCGGGGCGCTCGGTCATCGCCACACACACGTCGAGCATGTGCGAACCGCTGTCGACCTGCTCACGAGCCACTTCGAGCACACCGTCGTAGTCGTCGTTGAGCAAAAGCCGTTTGACTTTGCGCGACCCGAGGGTGTTCACACGCTCACCGATCATCGTCAACGTGCCGTCTTGTTGGAGCGCGGCTGCCCGGATGCCCGAAGAAACACTGGGGATGTACTCGATCTGGCGGGCAAGCGGCGTCGGCGTCGCCCCAATCTGCTCGCGCAGTTTGGCAATATGGGCGGGACGTGTGCCACAGCAACCGCCGACCACGTTGACGCCGTACTTGGTCACAAATTCACCCAGCGTGTCCGCAAACGGCGCTGGCTGCATGGGGAACACCGTGGCGCCATCGACTTCGAGGGGCAAACCAGCATTGGGGATGCACGAAATCGGCTTGCGTGAATGGGCGGTCAAATACTGAATGGCTTCACGCATGTGCTCGGGGCCCGTGCTACAGTTCAAACCAATCACGTCGACCGGCATGGCCTCCATGGTCGCGATGTAGGCTGGAATGTCGGTACCGAGGAGCATGCGCCCGCTCATGTCGAGGAAAATTTGTGCCTGTACGGCCACATCGGGACGATTGAGATCTGCTTTGGCCCGTTTGATGCCGTCAAGCGCCGCTTTGACTTCAAGGATATCGACGCTGGTTTCGACCAACAGCACATCGACGCCGCCTTGCATGAGGGCCGTCGCCTGCTCATAAAAAATATCGCTCAACTCAGCAAACGTGATGTCGCTGAGAGCGGGATCGTTGGAAGAGGGCAGTTTGCCGGTCGGTCCAATCGAGCCGGCCACATACCGCGGCCGCCCGTCAAGCTGCGCAAATTCGTCTGCGACACTACGGGCAAGCCGTGCAGCCGCGACATTTATTTCGTGGACACGCTCACCGAGCCCCCATTCTTCGAGGCGGGGGCGTGTGCTCTGGAACGTGCAGGTTTCGAGTACGTCCGAGCCCGCCTGCATGAAGGACCGGTGAATATTACCGATGACGTCTGGGCGTGTCACCACGAGATAATCGCGGCTACCAAACGTCTGCTCACCGCCGTAGTCTGCAGCGGTCAAATCATAATCATCAATACTTGTGCCCATGGCGCCATCATAAATGAGCACCCGTGATTGGAGCGCCTCGAGGTAGGTCGGTCGTGTCATGGTTACGCTATTGCCTTGCTAGTACGCTGCTCGGTTCGTGTACATGGCATGCACTGCATGCTACATTATGTCATTGACACTTCTGTATAGCACGGAGCACGCCCCTCTGTCAATTATTCACCCCTGATTTGATGGGTACCATCCCCAAAAACGGTCGGTGTGGTGATACGCGCCGCTCCCGCCGACGCATTCAAGACCACATTGCCCTGACAACGCACCGGCGCAACGACGGTTACGTCGCCGTGAATGGCCAACGACGTGCACTCGTGCAGATCGGGTACCTGTGCCGGGAAGCGGGCCTCAAAATCTGCGACCACCCGGTAGTACGTCTGATCGAGCTGAACGGTTGGGAGTGCGTGTGAGCCGTCTTGCACGAGATGATAAGCGTCGTTCAGCACAAAACGATTCGAGCGCAACACCAATAAATCTTGGCAGTTTTTGACCGGCATAAAGCGCGTACGTGGCACCGCCAGCGCAGCCGCCCCCGGAATCTGGCCAATCGCCGCCCCCATGGCACTTTCGAGTTGGATGACGGCCGGCGACTGTGCATCACGCACGTCTATCGTTTTGCGGTTCACGATAATCGGCAACGCCAAAAACCCGCCATTGCGTGCGAGCACGTCGCGCAACGGGCGCAACGCCAACCACACGTTGTTGGTGTTGAAATACTGATGATGCTCGATGTCTTGAAACACCGCCATATCGGCAGCCGGGCACTGGGCGCTTTCTCGCAAAATAAGCCGACCATCAGTGGCATAGGCCAAATGCCCACCTTTGCGATCAGCATCGGTGCGTCGCGTCACTTCCATCAAAAAGGGGATTTGTGCCGCGTCCATGTAGCCCACCACGGCTGGTTCGAGCGTGGCCCCAAGATTATCGATATTGGCCGAAAACAGGTACTCGTAGCCAGCGGCCAATAATTCGTCGAGCAGACCGCTACTCCACAGCACGCGGTAGAGCTCGCCATGACCAGGTGGGCACCACTCAAGCGCCGGATTCGTCGGCCACGTGGCTGGCTGCATGGTATCCGCCACCACCTTGGGCACTTTGCTCTGGAGCACGTAGCGCACCGGCACATCTGGGTATGCGGCCAAGTGTGCCCGCGTATCCGCGTCGGTGGCGAAACTGTTCATGAATATCAGCGGCAAAGCAACCCCGGTTTGCGCGATGAGGTGACGGTGTTGTTTGGCCACAATGTCGAGAAAGGTATCGTCACCACGGACCCGCAACAACGATTTGGCCCGATCGAGCCCCATCCCCGTACCGAGACCACCGTTGAGGCGCAACACGACGGTCTTGGCGAGCAACGCCTGTCCACGCGCGGTGTGGGCATCCAATTGGGCGAGGTGCGGCAAAGCGGTCACCGGCGCAATGGTGTCCTCCGGAATAAACCCAGTTTCCCCAGAAACGAGTTGTTGGTAGGCATGCACGAAAGCGGCAATGGCAGTCGCATCAAGGTGCTCCGCCTGCATACGCGCAACAAACGATTGAGTGGCTGTGGTCATAAACGCCTCTGTAGTACTTTCCTTGGTAAAGTATACCATTGACCTCTTGGTTTTTGGCCACTAGAATGGCTCACAAATCCCTCATATTTACGCATCTCATTCATAAATTCCGAACATTCGGACATTTATGCTTCCCCGTATGCACATCCCACGCCACCGAGATTTTTGCGGTATGCTAACGAAGAATTCTGCGCACACACACGAGGAGCAGTGTGACTTATGCAACAATCGCCCCGTCTCGGGTACGCCATGTGTACGATTGCCGCAATCATTTGGGCTTGGACCGGACCCGGCATCAAACTTCTGCTTGACGACTACCAAGCGTCCGGTCTTGCAATTGCACTCTGGCGCGACGTGATTTTGACCGTCTGTTTGGGTGGTGGCTTGCTCCTCTTCCAGCGTGACGCTCTGCGCATGCATGCCCAGGATTTTTGGCCACTCGCTGGGTTAGGGGTCATCTCCATTGGTATTTACCACGCACTCTGGATTTGGTCGGTCGACCTCAACGGAGCCTCAGTGGCCGTCATTTTGATTTATCTGTTCCCCACCTTTGCGACCATCGGCGCACGCTTCGTCTTTGGCGAGCAACTCCGCCCCATCCACATCGTCGGATTATTTTTGTCGCTCTTTGGTTTAATCTTACTCGTCGAGCTGTACGACACCAGCAATCTCCAGCTCAACTGGATGGGGATTGTGGTGGGGCTGACCACGGCCGTTTTGCAAGCGGGATATGCGCTCTACAGCCAACACGCCGTACGCACCGTGAATCCGTGGGCGGCGTTATTTGTGACCATGGCCAGTGGATCAATCACCCTGTTGTTGATGTTTGCCGTGGCGCCGTTGTTGGTGGGAGCGACCAATGCGCCGCACATCCTCGACATCGGCGATCGCACAGCGTGGTTGATCTTGGCAGTCATTGCCATTGGTCCCACGTTGGGAGGCTACGCCTTGTTCAACTTAGCACTGCGGCATATCCCGGCCAGCATCGGCAGCTTGATTTTGGTCCTTGAGGCGCCGACTGCCAGCGTCATTGCCATGGTCTACCTCAAGGAATATCTGGACAACTGGCAGTTGGTGGGCATGGTCTTAATTTTAATTGCCATTGTACTCCCCACGCTCTGGCGCGCCCCCCGCCCAGCCGTGGCAGCATAACGAAACACCTCAGGAGGAACAAATGCACATTCGCGACATGAACTGGATGCAGGTTGAAGCCTATTTGCAGAGCGACAACCGGGCCGTGCTCCCGCTCGGAAGCACCGAGCAACATGCGTATTTGAGTCTGAGCGTGGACAGTATTCTGGCCGAAAAGGTGGCCGCTGATGCTGCGGAACCGCTGGGAGTCCCCGTCTTCCCGGTGGTGAGTTACGGCATGGCGCCGTACTTCCAAGCCTATCCCGGGACAATCACGCTCCGCATCGAGACCTATATTCGCCTAGTGCGTGACATTTTGGACAGCATGCGCCATAGTGGCTTTCGGCGCATCGTCATTGTCAACGGGCACGGCGGCAACAGCCCTGTCGACGGCCTAGTGACCGAGTGGATGGCCGATCACCCCGAGTGCCAAGTCAAGTTCCACAATTGGTGGCGTGCCCCACACACGTGGGCCACCGTCAAGGCCACCGATCCGTTGAGTAGCCATGCCTCGTGGATGGAAAATTTCCCGTGGACACGCCTGCCCGGCGTCAACATGCCCAACCACCAAAAAAATCTCCCCAACCGCACCGGACAGGCCACCCTAGTCGGATCACAGCTCCGTGAGTTCTATGAAGAAGGCAACTTCGAGGGCTACTTTCAACGACCAGACCCAGAAATGCACGCCATCTGGGATGTGGCCGTACGCGAAACACGGGCACTCATCACTGATGGCTGGGATAGCTAACGGAGGCAACACATGCATATTACATTCGACGGACAAACAGTAATCGTCACCGGGGCCGCCCACGGATTCGGGCGCGCCATCAGCATCAATTTTGCGGCACGTGGCGCCCACGTCTGGGCCTGCGACGTCTTAGGCGACGAGCTGGTCGGGACGCAACGCATGTGCCAAGAAGCAGGCGGCATCTGTCACGTACGCACGGTCGATGTGACCGATGAACACGCAGTCAACGCACTGATCGCCGAGGCGGTGGCACACGCACCCACCGCGCAAATCGACGTACTGGTCAACAATGCCGGCGGGGTGCGTGGCCAAGTAGGCCGCCCGCTCGAGCACATCTCGTTGGCGGATTGGCACGCCATCATGGACGTCAACCTCACGGCCGCATTCCTGTGTAGCCGCGCCGTTGTTCCCACCATGAAGGCCGCACGCCGTGGCCGCATCATCAACATTTCCAGCGGCGCTGGGTTAGGTCCCAGCCTGACCGGCATTCAGGCCTATGCATCAGCCAAAGCCGGGCAGATCAACTTTACCCGCCAGCTGTGCCACGAACTCGGACCATACAACATCACGGCCAACAACATTGCACCCGGGTTTGTCTTGTCGAACCCCAACACCCAGCGCCAATGGGAGTCGTACGGCGAGGCTGGTCAACAGGCGTTGGTGGCCAACATTGCGCTCCAGCGCCTCGGCACACCCGATGACATTGCCCATGCGGTGCTGTTTTTGGCGTCCGCATACGCCGGGTGGATTAGCGGCCAGGTGTTGGCGGTTGACGGCGGAAAATGATGTGGGCGATTCCCATAATTCCGGGCGATTCCCATGATCCCGCGATCCAGAGGGGTGCACAGCTGTGCACCCCTCTGGATCGCGGGTGGGATTGATTCACGGTGGGATTTTGGTTCGCATGATGAAATCGCACCATCAACGTACCATTTATGCATATTGAAACGGTACATTCGCTGTATTGTTTGTTGATACGGAGAAATAACCCATGGCCAAAAGACCTTGGAAACGCCGTTCATTGCGCTGTCCGACGTGGAATTATGCATCACGAGGATGGTATTTTCTCACCTTGGTCACCTATCAACGCACCCATTTATTTGGACACATCATCGATGGCACCATGATTCTGAATGATTTCGGCAATATCATCATGTCGGAATGGGAGGCCTCTCGTGCGTTACGACCACATATGCACTTTGACACCATAATGGTGATGCCCGACCATGTGCATATGTTGGTGTACATGAAACACAACATGGTGTATGTCCCCGATGTGTCTCTACGCGTCCGAGCACGATTGCCAAAATCCATTTCGTCATTTGTGGCACAATTCAAAGCCACCTGCACCCGTACCATTCGTCACACACACAATGACACTACTCCCGTCTGGCAACGAGATTACGACGATCAGCGACCTCGAAACAAACGACACGTCCACAACGTTCGCCGCTACATCCGCGATAACCCGCGCAACGCGCCGCCTACTTTGTTCTACAATAGAGCGTATCAATCATCACCATAACGAGGAATCTCATCCATGCCACACACATTACGCATCATCGTTGCTGGACTCGGCAACGTGAATCTCAATTTGTTGCGCATTTTGCAGTCACAACGCCACATCCTCATGGACACCTACTTCCTCGACATCGTCGTGGTAGCCGCCATCGACTCCCAGGGCGGCGCACTCCACGCCGATGGACTCGACATCGCCGAACTCATCGCTGCCAAAGAAGCCAAACAGAGCGTGGCCACCACGACCCACGGCAAACCCGGCCTCGACACCCTGCAGGCCCTCGTCCACGTCAAAGCCGATGCCCTAGTCGAGGCCACCCCCGTCAATTTGGTCGACGGTGAGCCGGCCTTGAGCGCCGTCAAAACAGCCCTGACCAACGGCATGCATGCCATCCTCGCCAACAAGGCGCCCCTCGCACTGGCCTACCCCGCCGTGGCAGCCCTGAGCGACATGGGCGGCGATTTCAGCAAACCAAAATTGCGCTTCTCGGCCTGCGTGGGTGGCGCACTGCCCACCATCAACTTGGGACGACGTGACCTAGCCGGCACCGTGATTAGCTCGGTTGAGGGTGTGCTCAACGGCACCACGCAATACATCTTGCGCACCATGGAGCAAGGCGGCAGCTACGCCGAAGCCCTCAAAGAGGCGCAGGTACGCGGCTTGGCAGAAACCGACCCAACCCTTGATGTCGAAGGCTGGGATGCCGCCAACAAACTCACCATCGTCGCCAATGCCGTGCTCAATCAGCCCACCAACGTGCGTGATTTCAGCGTCCAAGGCATCACCCACCTGACCGCCCAAGATCTGCAAGCTGCCGTGGCCAACGGCGAACGCATCGTCCTGCTGTGCAAGGCCGAGCGCCAAGCCGATGGTCGCTACGACCTGAGCGTCAAACCCACCGCTCTGCCACTCGATCACCCGCTCGCCCGCATGACCGGCTGGGAAATGGGGGTCGTCTACCACACCGACATTTCGGGGCGCGCCAGTGCGACTTCCGCAGAACGTGGCCCCATGCCCACCGCGGCCGCCATGTTGCGTGACTTGATTGACGTGAGTCGGTAATCATGCCATCAGGGAGCATTATCATCGTGAATGGCGCATCGAGTGCCGGCAAAACCACATTGGTGCGTGCGTTTCAAACAAACGCACCAGTCCCGTTCGTGCGCTTTTCGTTTGATTTGTTTCTTGATGGAAATGCGCTCCCGATGGACTTCATTCGCGCCAATCGCGACGAGTGGGTGCGCATGCGCCCACTCGTCTTTGCGGGCATGCACCAGTGTCTGCATGCGTTGGCAAGCACCGGGAACAACGTCATCTGCGACCACATCATCGAAAACACCGCCTGGCGCCACGATCTGGTTTCACGCCTCCACGGCCTTGACGTCTATGTGGTGGCCTTGCATTGTGGCCTCCCCGAATTAGAGCGCCGCGAACAAGCCAGGGGCAATCGTAATCCCGGTGAAGCCGCCAATGACCTCGCAGTCGTCCATCAAGGCATGCACTACGACCTCGAACTCGATTCCGAACACGCCACCGCCGCCCAAAACGCTCACCACCTCATCACCATGTGGCAAGCGCGGCATACCAGCGAGCGCGCATTCACTCGTCTCACGGTTACGCCATAGCGAAAGTGGTGGTGCGTAGCTTGCGTACGCGTTGTTTCGCTACATACTAGAAAGCACATCGTATGCCGAGACCATTTGTCAACGACGACATGTTCCACTTTGATGTGATCGCCACTGCTCAGCTCAGTCCCGATGGGCAGACCGTGGTATATGCCAAAACGGTCTGTGATACGACACGGGCCACCGAACACACCAATTTGTGGCTCTGTACGCGCAACGGAACCAATGAAACAGCCATTACCAGTGGTCCGTGGGTCGATAGCCATCCCGTGTGGTCACCCGATGGCAGCCAGATTGCCTTTGTTTCACAACAACAACAGCCAGCACAGCTCTACTGCTACACCGTGGCCACAGGAACATGCCGGCAACTCACCGACCACCAAACCTCCTGCCAAGGGCCGTTGGTGTGGTCGCCAGACGGCACCACCATCGCTTATACCGTGGCCCAAACCGCGGTAGCCACCGATCGCACCCAACCCTACCGACTGACCCGGTCGATACCGCGCTTTGATGCAATCGGCATTGTGGCCGACATCATCAATCAGCTGATGATGGTTGACGTCGCGAGCGGTGATACCAGCCAACTGACCGCCGACGATTGCCACCACACTCCGTGTGCCTGGTCTCCTGACGGCAGTCGCATACTCGATCTGGTCAGTTTCCCACCGGAAAACCTCGATACCAATGCGCGCATTGACGTCGTCACACGCACTGGCATCGCCCAGACCATCCTCGACCAAGATTGGGGCATCATCCAACACGCTCGTTGGCTCGTGAACGAAGACATCGTGGTTGCCGGCATCCCCCGGGGTGGTCTCTACGGGAGCAAAAACAACCTCTACCTGATGCCCAACGACGGCTCAGCGCTTATCTGTCGCACCCCATCATTGGCACATCACCTCGAAGCACGCATGCACGATGATTCATTGGTACCGTGGACCGCCAGCCCGCTCCAGCTCCTCATTCATCGCGATTGCCAGTCTGCGGTCATGTGCTACCAAGTTGGCGGCGAAGTACAACTCGTACGCGTTGCCCTCTATGGAGCCGAAGACTGCCGCATCATTGCACACGGACCACGCCTCTGCTATCCGTTCAGTTATGTGGCCGCTGAAGTGTTGTTTGGCGTGGCAACCCCCACCGACCCGTGTCAACTCCGCCTGTTGTCGCTCGTCGATGCCGTCGAAACACCGGTGACCAACATCAATGACCTCATTCGCGCCCAAATCGACTGGCCAAGCATGCACCACCTCTCCTTTGTCAGCCACGACCAGACGAAAGTGGAAGGCTGGATGTTTGCGCCGACCGGGCGCACCGCACCTCACCCCACCGTCCTCTACATCCACGGTGGACCGCATGCAGCGCACGGATATGCCTTTTTCTTTGACGTACTCGCACTCACGAGTGCCGGTTATGCCGTGCTCATGATCAACTACCGCGGCTCTACCGGGTACGGCAACGCCTTTGCAACGGACATCAACGCCAACTGGGGACACCACGAAACCCTCGATTTGTTGGCCGGAGTCGACCATGCAGTGGCACTCGGTCTCGCCGACCCCGAACGACTCGCCTGCGGTGGGCTCTCAGCCGGCGGGTACCATACGTGTTGGCTCATCACCCACGATCAACGCTTCAAAGCGGCAGTCGCAGAGAACCCGGTCACCAATTGGCACAGCTTTTATGGCACCTCCGATATCGGTCCCACATTTGCCGTGCGCCAACTCGGTGGCACGCCCTATCAAGTGCCCGAGACGTACCGCCGGTGCTCGCCCATTACGTATGCGCTCGAATGCCAGACCCCCACGCTCCTCATTGTTGGCGAAGAAGATCGTCGTTGTCCCGCCGAACAAGCCGAGCAGTTTTACACCGTCCTGAAGACCACCCGTTGTCCCACCGAAATGCTCCGACTGCCCGGCTGTGCCCACGGTGACAGCACTACCGGCCCATGGGGCAGTCGTGTCGCCCAAAACACCGCCATGGTGGAATGGCTCCAACGCTTCGTCTAGCTTCGTCTCACCTGTATGGGAATATTCTCATTGAACAGCGCCTCAGAGGTCTGAGCATGCACCAACGTACACTTGACACCCCACGCCTGCACATCCGCCCCTTTCAACTTCACGATGCCCCGGCCGTACATGCGTATACGAGCGATGCGCGCATCATGGAGTACGTCCCGCCTCACGCCATGTCGTGGCCACAAACACAAGAGTTTGTGGCTGATCAGCAGGGCCCCGATGCGCACGCATTCGCCATCGTGCAGTCGCAGCAACAACTCCTCATCGGGCACATCATCTTTCATCCCTGGGTTGCGCCACAGACCTACGAAATCGGCTGGGTCATCCACCCCGATCAGCAACGCCGTGGCTACGCCAGTGAAGCAGCCCGCGCCGTGCTCCACTACGCTTTCACCGAGCTCCGCGCACATCGCGTCATCGCCACCTGCCAACCCGAAAATCCAGCGTCGTTTGGCGTCATGGAAAAAGTGGGCATGCGCCGTGAAGCCCACTTCCGCCAATGCATTGCGCGGGGTGATGGCCTGTGGTGGGACGAGTATTTCTACGCCATGTTGGCCACTGAATGGAGCACAAAACCATGATTTTGCAGGTACACGGTGATATTTTTGAATGGCGCGGCCCAGCTCCCTTTTTGTTTGTTGCGATCGACGAAATCCAAAGCCGTGACATCAAAGCCATGTCGCAACTCGTCAGTTACGGCTGGGGCGTGATTCCAGTCACCTGTAGGCTCGGTCAGACCGAATGGAAAACGTCTCTTTTCCCCAAAAAAGACCGATACCTCATCCCCATCAAGGTCATCGTGCAAAAAGCCGAGCAGGTCGGTGCCGGCGACGTCGTTACCATCGAGGTCACAATCGGATGAGCACTCTCAACGCCTTGTTCATGCAACGCTACACGCCCCTCACCGACTTCTATCTCGCTGGATTCTGGCACGTGGTCACGCCCGCGCAGATGCGCCAACGCCCACATCCTCGCCTCAACTCGATTGCCTGGAACTTGTGGCACCTCGCGCGGGTCGAAGACGCTGGGCTCAACCGCTTCGTCATGCGCCAACCACAAGTTCTCGACAGCACCGATTGGATGGCACAGATGAATCTACCGTGGCGTCATCATGGTGGCGAAATGACGCTCGCCGAAGTTGACGACCTCAACACGCACATCGACCTCGCCGCGCTCCAACGCTACATGCAAGCGGTGCACGACCGCACCCACCACATCGTGGCCACACTCGACCAAACCACACTCGACCAACCGCTCGATGCCTCGTTTGTGCGGCAGGTGGTCGTCGACGAAGGCCTCGTGTTGCGCAATCCCGAAGCGTTCATTACCAACTACGCCAGTTGGGACCTGGGCAAGTGCCTGATGACGTTCGGTTTGACACACCCCTTTCAACACCTCGGTGAAATGGAAACCATTGCAAGTCTGCTCGATATTGTTTGGGAGTAATCACCATGCCACCAACCCCCGTGCTCCACAAGCTCCAGATCGCTCCGGCCGGCTCGTTTCACGTGCTCGAAGGTGCCAAAGCCATCAAACTACGCGCCCGCACCATGTACATTCCGTCGCCACTCGACATCGCAACGGCCATCCAGGCCATCCCGTACGGTCACACTCGCTCCCTGCGTGACCTGCGCCACGACATCGCGGTCGCCCACCACGCCGACATCACCTGCCCGTCACGCTCAACGTTGTATTGGAAGTGGTTGGCACAGGCCACCGTGGAGCTCGGAGATGCTCCGTCGCCATTTGTGGTGCCTTGGTGGCGCGTCCTCAAAGACGGCAAGCTAAACCCGCAACTGCCGGGTGGTATCGCCGCTCAGCGGGCACTCCTCCAACAAGAAGGAATCTCCCTCTAGACGCATTTGTATCCCCTCAGATACAATGACGGTATCCGGTATTTTTCAACAACGTGGGCATGCAAAGGAGCTACCACATGGAATCACCGATATGGCGCTACGACCGCCTGACGTGGATGCAAATCAAAGAGGTGTTGGCACGCACCCCACAACCCGTCGTTGCCATTCCGTTTGGTGCCGTGGAGGATCACGGCCCGCATCTGCCCATCTCGACTGACAACGACATCCTCGAATCCGTGCTCGCAGAGTGTGGCCGCCGTGCTGGCGGCGATTTGTTGGTCACACCGACCATTCCCGTCGGACTCGACGAGCATCACATGGACTTCCCTGGCACACTCTCGGTCGACATGGAAACCTGCCTCGCCTATGTGTCTCAAGTCGCCATCTCCGTGGCACGCCATGGGTTCACCCATATCTTGATTGTCAACGGGCACGGCTCCAATCAGGCCATTTGTGAGCTCGCCGCCCGCAAGTGTGTGCTCGCCACCGGTGCAATTTGTGCCAATACCACCATTAACGCGGCCGTGCACCCGGCCCTCGTGGCCGACGTGCTCGACAGTCAACGCAAAGGGGGATGGGGCAGTGTGGCTCACGCGTGTGAATATGAGACGGCCATGATGCTCCACAGCTTCCCCGAACTCGTCCAAATGGACAAGGCGTATCGCGACTTGGGCCAACTCAAACTCAAATACTTCAACTGGGATCATCCCGAACCGAGTGCGTTTAGCTATCAGGCGTGGTGGAGCTCCTTCTCCAAAGAGGGAATTTGTGGGGATGCAGCGGCGGCCACCGCCGAATTTGGCAAACTGATGTTCGAAACAACAGTGACGCGCTTTGTGGAGATGGTGCGCGAGTTCCAGACCATCGAGAATCGCCCACGCGTCGATCATCATTGAAGGATACAGTGTCATTATGAATACGACCACCAGCCGTGAACACCTCATCAGACAACGCATTGGGATTCCTGACCACGTCGAAAAAATTCTCATCTTCGGCGAATCAAGCCACTGGGATCCCAACTGGCTCTACACGGCCGAAGAGTACTTCACGCGGTTTGTGCGGAACAACCTCGATCAAGCCCTGCTGGCACTCCAACAAGAGCCTCGACGCATCTACTCGATTGAGTGCATGTTCTTTTTGCGCATGTACTGGGAGGCATGCCCCGAGCACCACGACACCATACGCACTCTCGTCAACACAGGACGGTTACGGCTGACCAGTAGCGGAGTCACCACAGCCGACACCGTTATCCCGAGTACCGAAGCGATTTTGCGCGACCTGCTGCTCGGCCAAGAGTGGTTACGCGCCAACGGCATGACGCCCGAGCCCGCACTAGCATACTTCACCGATAGTTTTGGCTGTACGTCAGCGCTCCCAGCCATTCTCAACGCAGCCGGATTCCATTACACCGCATTGACGCGTATCGACGGCATGTACTTCATGGGGTGTGATCTCGAGCCCGCCAAAAACTTCCCACGGCCAAAATCGAGCGCTGAACAACTCATGACGAACGAAAAAAGCCTCGATTTTGTCTGGCGCGATCCGAGTGGCGCCGAAGTTCTCTGTCACTGGAACGCCTTTACGTACGGCCAAGGTGACATGTTGGCCTACACCGGCATCAGCCGTGTCTATTTGGCCAAATTCGCCATCACCAACCGCTCTGACCGGCACGTTGCCCGCCGTATCGACCAATTTGTGGCACAACTCGCCCCCCTGACACGCACTCCGTACCTGTTTTGCCCCATCGGATTTGATTTTGTTGAACCAATTCCCCAGCTGGTGGAATTACTCGACCGCTACAACCGCAATCACTCGGCACGCACCGGCGTGTGGGTGGTCAATGCAGGACTTGACGACTACTTGCAACTCGTCGACTGTTACCGCGACCAATTGCCAGTGCTCGAACTCGACCCCAATCCGTATTGGACCGGTTTCTACACTGCGCGTCCCACGCTCAAACAACGGAGCCGCCAACTCGTTGACGACTTGGTGCGCACGGAGATGCTCGCCCAACTGCCTACGAACCGCGAGATGGCGCAATCAGTGGCAAACAATCTTGCGACGCCGTGGTGGATAGCTGCCACAGCCAATCACCATGACTTCATTACGGGCACTTCACCAGATGCTGTGGTCAACTGCGAACAACTCCCATGGCTCGATCAATCCATTGCCACTGTCGCACGTATCAACGCCCAGCTGACACCCGCACCCATCACCACACCGGCACCCGTCACCACATCATCATCCATCGTTTGGCAATCATTTGCTGGTACCGTGCAAGTGCAGACAGCACACTATCAGCTTACGGTCAGTGAATCTGCGGGGGCAACAGTGACTCAACTCGTCGCACGGCACAGTGGTGCCGTGCTGTTGTACGAGGATTCCAATGACCTCGTCAGCTACCGTGATTCGGGCGGATTGTGGCGCATGGGGCTTGAGTTTGTTGGCGGCACTTGGCAAGAAGCGACACGGGCGAGTGCCAATCCGGCCACCGTCACAGTACAAGAGCACGAAACTGGCGTTGAGCTTGTCAGTCACGTCATCATCAACGGATCACCCATTGAACGACGCGTGTGGCTCAGCGCCGATTCCCCACTCATCCATTGCCGTGTCACCGGAATTGCTCCAGTTGGGCACTCGGTGGTCGTACGCCTGGCCACGAGACTTCACACCACCACCATCACCATGGATACCGCAGGTGGCCTCGTGCATCGCCCTTCAACCCGCGTCTACAACCCGACGTTTTGGCCTCTCTACCAATTTGCCCACCTCCAAGACGCTACCAGTGGGCACGGTCTCGCCATCATACAGCCACTGCCAGGAGCATTGTCGTATCAGCCAGATGGCACCATTGAGTTGGTTGCCATGCGCAATGCGAATCGCGAAACTGCTTTTGGCTTTTTCAAACTCCCCGCAAATCCGGCCACCGGCTATGAACAAGAGGCCTACACTTACGAATACGCACTCTTGTTCACCGAGCAAGGTGATTGGCAAACCAACCAAGTCGATGTCATCGCCAACGACACGACTCAGAGCCCATGGCGAGATATAAATCACCCAACACGACACACCTACGCTCACCAACTCGTACGTACAGATGCGCCACATGTCGTCGTTACCACCATCAAAACAGCCTCCCGTGGCACAGGTGTAATTGTGCGTCTCGGCGCTGTCACCGTACCTCGGGCGCCCGTCCGGTTGATACTCCAGCAACTGACTGCCACCCGCGCTTTCCTGTGCGATGCCCGTGAGCGTGATCTCCACGCACTCACCCTCCAAGACGGTGTGGTGCAATTCACCATGACGAGCACCATTGCCACCATTCGATTGACTGCGGTGAACGAATGATTATTCGCCACGCCGTCGGAACCGAACTCGACGCCATTTGTGCGCTCCACCGGGTAGCGTTTGGCGTCGCCGAAGGCGATGCAATCGCCACATTAGTCGCAAAGCTCGCCCAAGATCCAACTGCTGCCCCCCGCACGTCGCTCGTGGCCGACCTTGACGGCGCAATCATCGGCCATGTGTTGTTCAGTGCAGTGCGTATCCCGCCACATGCGGTCAGCGCCCAAATCTTGGCTCCACTCGGCGTCGCCCCGATGCATCAGCGCCAAGGGATTGGCAGTCAGTTGGTACGTGCCGGATTGGCGCAAATGCACGCAACTGGGTGCGAATTGGTCTTTGTGTATGGCAATCCAGTCTATTACCGTAGGTTTGGGTTTATCCCGGCAACTCCCCACAAACTCATTGCGCCACACCCCATTCCACCAGCATACGCTGATGCGTGGATGGTCCGGGCTTTAAGCGATTGGGCACTTGAGCACTGTCACGGCACCGTTCGATGTGCTGAGACGTTGCATCATCCACAGTATTGGGAGATCTAGAGGAAACACCGATGCCCACTTTCACTGCCACGCTCAGTGCCCACGGCACCTCCGCCGTCATCCAACTGCCCTTCGACCCGGTCACCGTCTGGGGCGAACGCCCGCGCTACCACGTCACTGGCACCGTGGCCACCATCGCGGTGCGCGGCGCGCTCACGCAGATTGCCGGTCAGTACGCGCTCAAACTAGGCCCTGCTTGGGTGCGTGATTGCGGACTAGAATTCAACAGCACCGTAACCGTGACGCTTGATCTTGAGGGCCCACAAGAGGATAATTTGGCCGAAGACGTCGTGGCAGCCCTCGCCGCCAACCCGGCTGCCAAGAACTTTTTCGCCGGACTGCCGACCTTTTATCGTAAAAAGTACCTGCGTTGGATTGACGGCACCAAGCGCAATCCAGACATCCGCACGCAACGCATCGCCGAAATGATCACACTGCTTGCCAACGGGCAACGCGAACGCACCTAGCAGCGCACATGACGCCGCTTGAAGCCCACACGCCCTTTGGTGGCCGCTTGAGCGATTTGTGCGAGCAGATGCGCATCTGCACCGGCTCCCAAGCTCGCCTGTAGCGTGGTAGCCGCCTCAAGAGCCGCAGTGTGGAGCGGCCGGTACGACACCCCAATGGCCACTACAACCCGTTGCATGGCGCTCTGCACCACCGCCGGTTGTGTGGCACACTGACGCACCACCCGCTCCAACAAACCCTGCACCATGGCCGGCGCGAATTCTGCATCAGGACGCGATCCTAGCAACCATTCGTAGCAATTCCAGCCACCGGCCGCCGTCGTTACCACCGCGCTGTCGCTGAACTCGGCCGCCAGTGATTGCGCAAACGGCGCTTCGGCCAGCGACACCGACACGATGAAATCTGCAATGGCGGGGCAGTATGCCGCCGCCATCCAGCGCCGGAAATCGTCGGGGGTCATTGCAGGCACATCCGCAATCATCCCCGCCAAGTACATACTGTCGAAGTTGCCGCTGCCATACAATTCCTCGGCCAATGCTTGATTGCCCTTGATGCGTCGTGCCAGTGGCTTCATGGCTCCCGTCGGTGCACCGTAGACCGGTTCATGCACCCCTAGACTCAGGTAGTACTTCTTCATACGCGGTGTGGCCAAGGTCGCTAGCTCTGCTTGAATCTCTGTTATTGTTGGTTCTCGTTGCATTGTTGGTTCTTGTTGCATTGTGAGTGGATAATGAACCATTCATAATTGGTAATTATCAATTTTTAATTTTCAATTTTCCATTATGTTATAGTAACAGCCATCAAATCACGGACACGAGGAGTCCCCGTAGATGCGTATTTCACGCCATTGGCTTGTGGCCGGTGCCATCGCCAGCGCCATCATTATTTCGGCCGGCACCCGCGTGGCTCCGGGCGTCTTTTTGCCGCTCCTTACCAACGAATTTGGCTGGAGCCGTGAATCACTGGGGCTCTCCGTGGCCGTCGGGTTGGTCTTGTACGGGCTGGCTGGCCCGTTCGTGGGATCGCTCATCAACCGCATCGGCACCCGCAATACGGCCATCATCGGCCTCGTGCTGATTGCGCTGAGTGCCGCCATTGGCACCACCGTCACCAACGAACTCCAATTCGCCATCTGGTGGGGAGCTGTAAGCGGGCTGGGCACCGGCATTGTCGGTGGCGTGCTCGGCGCTGCCGTCGCCATGCGCTGGTTTGTGGCGCGACGCGGCTTCGTACAGGGTATCTTCGGCGCTGCTACCAGCACCGGGCAGCTCTTGTTCGTGCCCGTGTTGGCGCTGGTCGGCGCCGCCAGTGGCTGGCGAGCCGCGTCGCTCCTGCTCGCACTTATCACCGCCCTCATCATCATCCCCGTCATCTGGCTGGTACGCACCGATCCCGCCGACGTGGGACTCACGCCCTACGGTGGTGATGCGCCACCTCCCAACACGGCCCACGCCGAGGCCGGCGTCATGCGCCGTGCGGTGCGCACCCCTGATTTTTGGCTCCTCGCCAGCACGTTTTTCATTTGTGGCGCCACCTCCAACGGGCTCATCGGCACCCACCTGCTGGCACACGCCGTCGAACACGGCTTCACCACCGATGTGGCGGCCGGCGTGCTCGCCTTAATGGGCACCATGAATTTCGTGGGCACCTTGGCCTCAGGTTGGCTCACCGACCGCTATTCACCACGCCTGCTTTTGGCCGCCTACTACGGCTTCCGCGGCTTGTCACTGCTCTTTTTGCCCTTCGTGCACGACCCGTTGCAGCTCTCCATCTTCGCCGTGCTGTTCGGGCTCGACTACATCGCCACGGTGCCGCCGACGGTCGCCTTGACCAGCGAGGTCTTTGGGGCGCGCAACGTCGGTCTGGTCTACGGCTGGATCTTTTTTGCTCATCAAATGGGCGCTGCCCTCGCCGCTTGGCTCGGTGGCGTCATCCGTGACACCACCGGCGATTATTTGTTGGCGTTCTTCTTGGCGGGCGTCACCGCCGTGATCGGCAGTGCCTTGGCGGCTCGCATCAACCGCCCAACGCCAGCTCCTGCGCCAGCCTAACAGCTACGCGGTTCAACCATGGACGCGAAATATGCGGCGTACACGCCATCAACGGGTTCGTGCGCCGCAGCAACGACCCACGCCGGATCGATGGCCGTGCTGTGCAAACAGCGCACTTGATGCTCGGCGTTTTGGCGCCGCACCGCCTCAGCCACCTCGGTGTCGTGGGCGTTGCCACGCTCAGCCTGACGACGCATCAAGGTCGTCACATCGGGGCGCAAGACGCGCACCGCCACCCGCACACCAGCGCGCGTCAGCGTTTCCGCATAAAAAAGAATCGGCTGTGGTGGGTCTTCGTAGATGATGAATTCAATCACCACCCGCAATCCGTCAGCGAGCGCCGTCAGCGCCGACTCAACCACTTGCGCCTGGATGAGGGCCTTTTCGGCATCGGTGCGGAGCAAATGCGGGTCGCGGGGCAAGCGCCCCCAAAATTCATCCTCTGACAGGGCAACCCATCCCGGTTTACTGCCAATCAAGCGTGCCATGGTCGTTTTGCCGGCACCGGCTGGGCCAGCGATGAGGATGACGTGTGGCGCATCGTTATGCATCAAATCGCACCTCCATTTCGTACTGATTGACAAAATTCTGCCAGCCGTGGGCCACCAACTGCCGATCGAGCCACGCATTCGCCTCAATGTTGACAATGCGGAGCTGACGCGTTTCAACTGCCTGCGCCAATTGGGCGACCAGCGGTGCCAACAGCCCAGATTCGCGATGCGCCGGATGCACGCCCATCTGCAACACACTGCCGCTCTCGCGATGGATGATGCCGTAGGCCGTCACCGTATCAGCCTGCATCAGCGCCACCACATGATAGGCGTCGGGCGCATGCCGATACGACGCTAGGCTGTTTTGCCAGGTCGGCGCAAACGAATTGTAGGCCACCTCATCAACAGCAGCCAGCGCCGTTGCGTGGTGTGCAATGGCGCCATCTGTTGGAGCAAGCGCGTCGAGTGTCGTTTGGTAGCACCGCAACGAGCGCGTAATAGCAAAGCCGTGTTTGGTGTAGAGTGCTTGAGCGGCCGTATTGTGTTCCAGCACTTCGAGCACAAAACGCTGCGCGCCGGCCACCCGCACCCGCTCCAGTGCCCTAGGCAACAACTGCGAGCCGATTTTTTGGTGTTGAAAGGCGCGAATCACGCCCGTGGCACAGTCGTACACCTGCAACTGCCCGTCAATCAGCCGCCCACCCACCAGCACAAATCCCACTATCCGCCCATCGACCAAGCAGGCGGTTGATAGCTCGGGGCGGTAGTCGCGGGTGGTCAGCATGCCCTGCAACCGCTCAATCGGCATCTCCATGGGCACTTCGTACTCGGAGAATGCATCGACAAATGCCGCATGAATGTCGGCCAGCTCAATCCCCACCAACGACTCAAACTTCAGCACCGCGTCCATTCGCCCACCTCCTCAATGCCCGCGCTCCGTAATCATCCCCGGGCGTACCCCCAGCCCCATGGACGCATCAATCACCGCCCCGTGCATCGGGGTCGCGTAGGCCGACGCCAAAAACAGCACGATACTCGCAATATCACTCGGCTCAATCAAGCGTCCTTTGGGGAGCGACGCCACAAATTCGTGCTGCTCGTCGGCCGTCATCTGGTTGAGCGTGCTGGCCTGAAACATCGGCGTGTTGGTGGCCCCTGGGCAAATCGCAAACACGTCCACCGCCGTGTGCACCAATTCTGATGCCAGTTGCTTGGTCATAAACGCCACCGCCGCTTTGCTCATGCCGTCAGAGAGCCGAAAGCCGGGGAAGTTTTGCATGCCCCCACCCACCGAGCTGAAGTTGATGATTTTGCGTGGCACCGTGGTCAGCGTCTCGTGCGCCGCCACCAAAAACGCTTGGCACATCTTGAGGCTACCATCCGCGTTAATCTGCAGCATCAAGGTGTCTTGGGTCGCCGCATCCGCCGCATACGTGGCCACCGTCGCACTCCCCACGGCAGCATTATTGATCAAGATGTGCACGGCGCCCCAACGTTGCACAACATCATCCATACACTGTTGAATCGATACCGCCGAGCGCAAATCAAGCGCATGTGCCGACACCCGCTCCGGGTCACTGGCAACAACCGCCTGCGCTACCGCCTCCGCTTCGACACCATCGGCATAGGTAAAAGCGACCGTGGCACCATGCGCCCGAAAGAGTGCCACACATGCGCGGCCAATCCCGCCTAATCCGCCGGTTATCAAGACCACCTTGCCCCGTACACTCACCCCCACATCCATGGTGTTGCGCTGATCCATTGCGTTCTCCGCTTTCTTCTGCCCGCTCACCGCTACCACTAGTGTACACCCCACATCAATGGTGGAGAATTTACTTCATTTTTATTTTAAATATTCAAATATATTTGAAATAATTTTCGTATTGATGAATCACGGGTGGTAGTGAAAAAGGCGGCCACGCCTGCTGAAGTGTCCACTACAGTGCCTAATAAATCGGTATAATTGGAGCTACAGAGAGGAAATTGCCATGCAGATACATGCACACGTCTTTGACGATGCGCTCGGGCGCATCCGGCCGTACATCCGGCACACGCCGGTCTTACCCGCGCCCAGCCTGCGTGGAGATTTTCATCCACACCTTGCGCTCAAGCTGGAGAACCTGCAAGTCACCGGATCGTTCAAGGTGCGTGGGGCTTTTAACACCCTGCTCCAGCTCGACCCGGCCCAGCGCAGTCTCGGGGTGTGTAGCGCATCGGGCGGCAACCACGGCGTCGCCTTGGCCTATGCGGCGTGGCGGCTCGGTTGTCCGGCCACCATCTACTTGCCAGAGCGTGCCACGGCCGACCGCGAAGCGCGTATTGCGACCTGGGGGGCACAGGTGGTACGGCACGGCGCCGTCTGGGACGACGCCCACGAAGCGGCCACCGCCTATGCGACCGCTCAAGGCATCCCCTACATACACTCGTTTGAGGCCGAGCAAACCATCGCTGGTCAAGGCACGGTGGGACTCGAGATGCTCGCCGACCTACCCGACGCTGATGCGTTCATCGTGGCCATTGGCGGCGGCGGACTCATCTCGGGGGTGGCCACGGCCATCAAGCAACGCCGCCCACAGGCCACCATCATCGGCGTAGAGCCCACTGGTGCCCCCAGCATGAAGCACAGCATCGACCACGGTGCACTGACCCCGCTGACCACCGTCGCCACCTTCGCCGACACCTTGTCGCCCCGCATGGTCAGTGCGAACACCTTGGCGCTGACCGCGGCAGCCGTCAGTGAAATTGTGCTGGTCAGTGACACCCAGATGCTTGCGGCGATGCGCTGGCTCTGGCAAGAAGCCAATCAACTGGTGGAGCCATCGGGTGCGGCCAGCATTGCTGCCATCCAGGCCGGTTTGGTCGATCTCAGTCGCTTCAATCGCCCGGTAGCGTTGATTTGTGGCGGTAATGCGGCTGCCGGCAGTGTGTTTGACAGCTACCAACACGCAGTACGTGATTGAGCAGAGGAGAAGCACCCATGCACACCCATATGAGCCACATCGAAAGTCTGCGCCATGCGCAGGCGTACCTGCGCACGCTGGTCTTGCCGCTGACACCCGCAGTTGTCACCTTTCGCACGGCACCGCACGAATGGTCGATTATTGAAAACGTGGGGCACCTCATCGACACGGAGCAACTCCTGCGCGCCCGCATGCAGTTGCTGTGCGATGCGGACAACCCGACCATTGTGCCCTACGACCAAGACGCGGCGGTCGTGCGCAACGACTACCAACACGCCGACATCTGGGCGCTCTGGCGCACACTCGCCAGCGAGCGCCAAACCACACTGACATTTTTGCAGACCCTGCGCCCCCAGCACCTGCAACGGCGTGGCTGGCACGGCGACTACGGGTTGTGGACGGTAGGATTCATCGTCGCCTACCTCGCCAAACACGACTACCTGCACTACGCACAAATCAGTGCCGTCCTTCGTCAATACAATGGAACCCGCTAACAGCACATCAGGAGTACGATTCCCATGGCAGAGATGAGCCAACTCGTCGAGCAGTTGCACCAGTTTGCAGAACGCCTTGCGCAGTTGTTGCGCACCGTCGACCGCGCCCAATCCAGCTACAAACCGGCTGCCAACGAATGGTCGATCCGGGAAATTGTGGGGCACTTAATCGACATCGACGAGCTCTACGGCGAGCGCATCAACAGCATGCTTGAGAGCGACAATCCCGCATTTGCCGCCTTTTTGCCAGATGCAGTGGTCAGCGCCAAACAATACCACGACCAAGATCTCGCCGATTTGCTCACCACCTACCTCGAGCGCCGCCAACTGACCGTCGACGGATTGAGCACACTCGAGGCCGATGAGTTGGTACGCACCGCACAACACGCCAAATTCGGCACAATAACGGTCATGCGCCTCATCGAGATCCTAGTCAACCACGACGAAGTCCACTGGCAACAAGTCCACGCCAACTTGGCGGCGTACACGGCCCAAACCGCCTAAGCAGGGAGACGGCCATGTACCAGACCCGTCGGGCGCACCTCGGCGACGCCGAATCCATCTGTGCCATCTACAACCAAGGCATCGTTGACCGCATCGCCACGTTTGAGACTCGGCTCCGGAGCACTGCGGACCTGAGTGCTCCGCTGGCGTCGCCGACCCACCCATGGGTGGTTGCGAGCCACGCAGAGAGCGTGGTTGCGTTTGCGGGCACGTCGCTCTACCGCGCTCGCGAGTGCTACGCTGGTATCGCTGAATTTAGCGTGTACGTGGAGCGGGCATGGCGGGGCCGCGGAGCCGGCGCTGCCGTGATGCATGCCTTGTGTGCGACCGCGGCTACGCACGGCTTTTGGAAGCTGGTGTCGCGTGTCTTTGTTGAAAACGCGGCCAGTCGCGCGTTATTGGCCACGATTGGATTCCGCGAGGTGGGCATCTATCAACGGCATGCGCAACTCGACGGGGTATGGCGCGATGTCGTCATCGTCGAAAAACTGCTCAGCTAGCCGGTCATCCGCCGCCGTCGCATACATCCACTACCCCGGCGCCATGCGTAAGCATAGGCGTCGTGTTTTTGTCAAAAAAAGTACCAACACGGTTATCGTCAAAGAGGAGCTTTTCCATGCACATTCCTGAAGGCTATTTGAGTCCGAGCACCTGTGCCGCACTCTATGCTGCCGCAGCACCATTTTGGTACGTCGCCGGCCAACGCGTCAAGCGCATGCTGAGTTCACGTATGGTTCCCATGTTGTCCGTATTCGCAGCGTTTTCATTCGTCATCATGATGTTCAATTTGCCACTTCCGGGTGGCACCACGGGACACGCCACGGGCGCCGCCATTGCGGCCATCGTGCTTGGCCCGTGGGGAGCCATGATTTCGGTATCCATTGCGCTGGCCATCCAAGCGATTTTCTTCGGTGATGGTGGCATTCTTGCGATTGGCGCCAATGCGTTCAACATCGCCATTGTTGGATCGTTGGTCGCACACTGGGTCTACCAAGGCATTGCTGGTCAGAGTGCTGCCACGGCACCACGACGCATGATTGCCGCAGGGGTGGCCGGATATGCGTCTATCAACGTGGCCGCCTTCGTGACTGCCATACAGTTCGGCATACAGCCGTTGTTCTTCACGGATGCAAGCGGCACGCCCTTGTATGCGCCCTACGGCCTCGAAGTCGCCATCCCGGCCATGATGATCGGGCATCTAGGCATCGCCGGATTGGCAGAGCTGTTCGTAACCGCTGGGGTGGTGGCCTACCTGCAACGCAACGACGTGTCGTTGCTCACATGGCAGGCTTCGCTCAACCAAGGAGCACCGCAGGGAAGCTGGAGCGTCACGCGGCGCATGTGGGTCGTCGTGGCACTGCTGATGGTTTTGTCACCACTCGGGTTGTTGGCAGCAGGTACCGCCTGGGGCGAATGGGGTGCCGATGAGTTTGCGGACCCAGTGGCTCGTCAAGCAATCACCGAAGCGTCACTCGGTGCGAGTGCTCCCGAAGCAACGCCCGCCGGCCTTGAATGGTGGAGTCAACTATGGGCGGCCCCCATCCCCGATTACGCAGTGCCCTTTATCTCACAAGAGCAGATCGGGTACATCTTCTCCGCACTCATGGGTACCGGGTTGGTCATTCTCACTGTTGCCATTTACGGCTTTGTAAGTGAGCGATTACGCAAAGATTCGCCGAGCGCTAGTTAGCGTTCTGCTCCATCATCATTCTGTTCATTTCTGCACAGGGGCATTCACGTGACCGCATGGTTTACGCTGAAATGCCCCTGTGGTATCGTCATCACACGGTAACAACCAAGGAGTCATCATGGCCGGCGAGGCACATCACGGCAAAAAACGGGGCACGTTCATTCAGCGCACCATCGACGGTCTCGGCGAGACGATGGAGCGCTCGCTCTACGCAGAGCAACTCTCGGAGCAGGCCGGCATGCTCCAACTTCTCGACCCACGGGTCAAATTCATCGGCACGTTGGGGATTATTTTGGTGGCCGCCGCCGCGCGCCGGCTCGACGTCATCGCCGTCGTAGCTGCTGTGGCAATCGTACTTGCGCTGTGGTCGCGCGTGCCACTGCGTTCGTTCCTCAACATTTGGATTGGCATGGTCGTCTTCAGTGGACTGATTGCGGCGCCGGCCATTTTCATCACGCCCGGGCCCGTACTCGCGCAGATTCCTTTCTTGGGGTGGAATGTGACCAGCACGGGGGTGCGGAGCGCCGCCTTTTTGTTGCTCCGCTCCGAAGTCAGCATCACGCTGTCATTTTTGTTGATTATGACCACACCGTGGATGCACGTGTTGAAGGCGATGCGGAGTATCGGCATCCCAGCGCTCGTGGTAGTGATTTTGGGGATGACGTACCGCTACATCTTTCTCATGTTGCAATCAGCGAGCGACATGTTTGAAGCGCGTCAGAGCCGCATCGTCGGCACACTCCCCAGCGCCGATGCACGCCGCTTGGCGGCTGCCACGGTCGGCGTCTTGCTCAGCAAGAGCATGCAACTCAGCAACGACGTGTACTTGGCCATGCAAGCACGCGGGTTTCGGGGCGAGGTATACACGCTCGACACCTTTCAATTACGCTGGCGCGATGCCATCGCCATTCCGGTGGTGGCCGTATTTGTGATTACCGGATTATGGATTGGCAGCACCAGCTAGGAGCATCACCATGCAGCCCATTTTCGCCCTCAACAACGTGGTCTACGCCTACAGCAACACCCAAGCCAATCCGGCGCTCAACGGGGTTTCGTTGACCATTCAAGCCGGCCAGCGCGTTGCTATTATGGGCGCCAACGGATCGGGCAAATCGACCCTGCTACGCATTCTCGACGGTCTCTACTTCCCGCAAGCGGGGCAAGTTGAAGCGTTCGGGCATGTGCTCGACGAGCACCATCTGCTCGACGAAGAATTTGCACATGCCTTCCGCAAGCGGGTGGCGTTTGTATTCCAGAACCCGGACGTGCAGTTGTTCAACCCGACCGTCTTCGACGAGGTCGCCTTTGGGCCGCTCCAGTTGCGCTGGGAGCCAGCCCGTATCAAACAGGCGGTCGCCGACACGCTGGACTTGCTCGAAATCAGTCATCTCCGCGACCGTGCCCCGCACCGGCTGTCGGGCGGTGAAAAAAAGCGCGTGGCGATTGCGTCGGTGCTCGTGCTGGACCCGGAGGTGATTTTGCTCGACGAGCCGACGGCCGCGCTCGACCCCAAGAGCCAAAGTCGCGTGGTGGACTTTTTGGTGGAGTGGGGCAACAGCAACAAGACGGTGGTGGTGGCCACCCACGATCTCGACACGGTACCCGACATCGCCGATGATGCCTACATCTTCAAGCAGGGTGTCATTGTGGCCCACGATGCACCACGACAGTTGTTGCGCAACCACGATCTCCTCTTTGATGCGAATCTTGTGCATGCCCACCACCACTTTCATGACGACGTGGTGCACAGTCATGCGCACACGCATGTTGGGCACGGACATGACCACACCAGCGGATAATCATGTGGCGAGCCTGAGGGGGTATGGTATGATACTCTGCAGGGTTTCTAATCCCGTGTGAAACGGATTTTCATGGCAAAGCGTCGTCTTTCGTGGTCATTTGTCATTAGTGCGATTTTGATTGGGCTGGTGGTGTGGTTGGCATACCATACCCGTGCCGAAATCGTTGAAGCATTTCATTTGCTCCAGACCGCCGACATGTGGTGGGTGGCTGGGGCATTTGCCATGGTTGTGTGTGGGTTCGTGTGTGCAGGGGTCATCTACGGGTTGGTGCTCGAGTCACTCGGGCACCGCGAACACCTGCCCTGGCTCATCGGCACAGCCGTGGTAGGTATTTTGTTAAATCAAACGGTGCCCATGGGCAGTGTGGCCGCCTATGCGTTTTTGGTGGCAGCACTGCGCAAACGTGGTTTCCCGAGTGGCAGCGTGGCAGTCGTGGCCGGCACCGAGTTATTGAGCTGGAACGGCGCTGCGCTGACCATGTTCAGCCTCGGTCTGCTCTACCTGTCGTTGACCGCCGATTTCACCGCCAGCACGCCCATTGTGATTTCCGTGTTGTTGACCGTGGTGGTAGCGTTCGTGCTGGTGGTCATCGTGACACGCCCGAGCGACACAATTGTGCGCTGGTTGTACCAAGTGCGGCAACTGCTTAGCCGTATCGGCGTTGAGTGGGACCCCAAATCGCTCGAATTGTTGGTGGGTGAAATTTCCGACAGCCGGGCTATTTTTGCGGCCCAACCGTGGAAATTCGTGCGCATCATGTTGCTCCAGATGCTCATTTTTGTCTTTCATGCGCTGGCACTCACAGCCTTGTTTCACAGTATCCGCATCGACGTGCCCTATTTGCACGTACTCTCGGCCTACGGAATGTCGTTGATCGTCAGTTTGTTCACGTTGCTCCCCGGTGGTGGCGGCGCGGTAGAAGCCGCCCTGTCGTTTACCCTGCATCTACAAGGGGTACCGCTACAGGGCGCACTCAGCTCGGCCATTTTGTTCCGTTTAATCAGTTTTTGGTTGATTTTGCCACTCGGAGCGCTTTTTTATCGGATTCTGACGCGCACACCAAAGGAGTCAACATGATGATCATTCTTGGCACTTTGATTGCACTAGCGGCTGCGCTCGTGTTTGCGGCGCTCGGCGTGTTGGTGGTCAACGGCATCCAGCACACCATCCGCACGCGGCTACGAGCCCGCATGCGCATCATGCAACTGTCACGGATGCAACAAATCGGTAGCATCGTCTACGTGATCGTGGTCGCGAGTTTGCCAGCCACATTGGCGTTGCTCACGGCATGGCAGATTTTCCACGTCGTAAGCGCCCTCTGGAGCGCATAAAAAACAGTACGACCGGTAGTGGTTGCTACTACCGGTCGTACCGTCTATGCCTCCAGCGTTGGGTGCATCCACGTACGATCAATCCACAGCAGAGTTTCGTGCAAATCGACGCCCCGCGCAATCTCGATGAGTTTGCCCACCTGATCAACGCCGTCGATTTGGATGTCGACACCGGGCGGGAAGACCGGGTTGAGGCGCCAGTAGCGGTCACGCAAGAATTGGCGGCACTGGTAATCGGCCACCCCCATCACCCCATTGATGAGAATGTTGACGAGCGGTCGCGCCCACTGCGCATACCCCCAATCCAGACGATTTCCGCTAATATGACGCAACGAATGCCCCGACCCCAACGAGCAGAGAGCAATCTGGTCGACGGTCGGGGCCGCCGTCTGTTTGCGGGTGTCGAGCGCATGCGCAAT
>Ga0172372_10001621_pt1 | contig 34910 bp, 34 predicted proteins | sample LakKiv5m_2_FD_114544 | JGI IMG/M metagenome (GOLD analysis project Ga0172372, IMG submission 114544) | Freshwater microbial communities from Kabuno Bay, South-Kivu, Congo - kab_092012_9.5m | ecosystem: Environmental > Aquatic > Freshwater > Lake | place: Democratic Republic of the Congo... | reverse complement strand
TGACGCTATCGCAGGGGTCACACCTCTTCCCATTCCGAACAGAGAAGTTAAGCCCTGTTGAGCCGATGGTACTGCATGCGTAGGTGTGTGGGAGAGTAGGTAGTTGCCGGGTCATCTTCTTCTCAAATTGCCTCAATCCATAACACGATTGGGGCTTTTTGCGTTTATTGCCAACTACTTGCATAACTTTTTTTGCAAAATCCCATCCTTTCTTTCTATTTTGCACTCATTATTAAGGTCATGCTCGCCACATGCTATCCATATTGGATTCATTTTGACTTCCACTCGTTGGTCAATGGTGAATTATGGCTTCCAAGAAAAATATCCAACCGTTTTATCAAAATTGGTTTTTCTGGATTCTTATTGCTGTAGCAATTGGATATTTCTCTACGAGAAATTCTGATAAACCCGCTCCCACTGTTGATTATATGACTGCCCTCAGGGAGAAAGCCTTCGCAGATCTTGATAGTGGAATTGTTAGTGAAAAACTCCTCAATACAAAAACATCAGAAGATGAAAAAGATGAACTCTTCGTTCGCATTCCCCTTGAAAAATTAAAATCCGGTACCGTATTGCAATTTGGGGTTGATGAAGATTCAACCAAAAGAATTACAGTTACTATACTAACAGAAAAATCTGCTGAAGTTTCTGTTGTTTCGCAAGTATCGAATCAATCTGTAACAGAAACCGGAACGTATTCAATTCAAATATTTGAAGGTTCACAAATACTTACTGATAATTTAGATCATCCTCTGATGCAAAAGCCAGCTATTATTCTTGAAAATCTTTCATATGGTGCTGATAAAGGACATCCTGTCCTCAGTAAAAAATACTGTATTGCTAAATCAAAAAATATCAATGGAATGGAATCTGCAGTATTACGAATCTTCCCATGGTTTGATCCCACTAATTATCCCAATAAAGCACAAGAATTTTCTTTTGCAGACAATCAAGTATTATTTGGCTTGAGTGTCAAACGATAATGTGCTTTTAACGAAGAGCTGATAATATAGACATTCTTGCTGCTTTCAATGCAGGCATAAATCCTCCGACCAAACCCATCACAAGTGAAAATATCATTGCTCCGGAAATGACTGAACTCGTCATGGAAAAGTTGAATGATAGTTCGGTGAATGATCCAAAATTCAATGTTGAAATTGAGAAAAATTGTAGCAATGATGCCAATCCAACTCCGATGATTCCACCAAGCAATGCGGTAATTATCGACTCAATCAAAAATGCAATCAATATCGAAGTTCTCCCAAAACCCAATGCTCGTAATGTTCCAATCTCCGTGGTACGATTTGCAACCGCTGCATACATCGTGATCATTGCTCCAATCATGGCACCAACACTGAAAATAACCGTGATGGTTATTCCAAGTATTTGAATGAACATACGCATCGCTTCTGATTGCTTCTCGAAATATCTGCGCTCATTCTCTGGCTCATATTGATTCAATCGCTTGTCGCCTGCAAATAACATCTTCATTGTTTCAATATCTGCATCTGATGTTTTTCTAAATGTCAATGTTGAAAAAGCATCTCTATTGAACGCTAATTGTAATTGCTGAACATCACACCATAGTTCTGATTCAAAGCCGGATTTCTCGGCTTCCATCTCTCCGACTATTGTCCATTCATCCCCTCCAAATTTTATCTTGTCTCCAATATTTATCTCATCAAATGTTTTGACAAGTGCGGTCCCAACTATCAATTCGCGTGATCCAAATGTGAACATTCTCCCTTTCACAATGGTAATTTTATTGCGAATATTCATTGCCGTCTCAGAGACGCCACGTACAGCAAGATTGCTGATCCCTCCATCCTTTTTTGGTGCATTGATTACGGTTACACCATCGAATGTCATAAGCGCATTTCCCTTTTCGTCTTTTTGTACGAATTGCAGTGTTGAAATCAAATCTGCTGTTGGGCGATCTATGATACTCGTGATCTCACCTGTTGAAGATTTTCTGGTAATAACCACATTTTCTTCTGAACCTGTGGTGGCCAATGTTTTACGAATTCCATCCGCCATCATGAGTACTGCGGCAAATACGAATACTACTAAAGCAATACCACCAATGGTGATGCCTGCAGTGAGTTTCCGTGCAACAAAATTCTTGAGAATATAATAGAATGGAATATTCATAGTTAACCCGTAAAACGAAGTCCATCAACAATTTTCATGGTGAGGGCTCGATACAGTGGAATGATTGCGGCAATGACACCAACAATCACTGCTGATGATCCTGCCAGAACATATGTCGATGTTTCTATGATAAAAACGGGAAACCAACCACGTGGTAATAAGGCTTCAAATCCTTGAACAATTGGAATGAGTAATGCAATGCCAATTCCCGCTCCAAGGAATGAAATTGTCAATGCCTCACCTGCAATGAATGCAAAGAGATGTCCACCCGTGAATCCAAGTGATTTAAGTACTGCATATTCTCTTGTTCGTTCTCGTGAAGTCATGATCATTGTATTACATAATACGAGCAGAATAATTCCAATAATCAAATATGACATGATATTGATTGCACCAATGATGGCACCTGATGAAGAGACAAAACCCTGCTGAAATTGACCTTCAGTCTCAGTTTTGGTTTCAGCCGCAGAATTCTTGAATAATTGATCAATCTTCTGTGAGATTTCAGCGGAACGTGATGGATCATTTATCTTGACCACATAATATCCTACTTGATCTGCACGTGTAGGATCATCCTGTTTCATGCGCTCATTCAGATATTCCCAATGGAAAAACATCTGTGTGGCATCATCAGTTTTAGAGCGTGGGGTATATATACCTCTGACCGTGAATTGCCATGATCCGGGATAAATATCACCTTCCATATTCATGATATCACCAATATTCAAACCATACCGTTTTGCAGTTTCTATACCAACAATACAGGCACTTCTATCTGACTTGAACGCTGTTATCTCACTTGATGTTAATTTGAATTCCGGATATAGAGATAGCAATGTTTCGGGATCACATCCTTGCCTCGCAAAGAATTGATCTTTGTCGATATAGGTTCCACCAAACCAATTGAGCCATGAGACTGTACTGACACCGGGAATGCTTGCTATCTTTTCTTTATATGCATACGGAAGTGGGAAGATGAATGATACTGCCTGCCGTACAATCAAACGATTGGGGGAAGATGCAGCCACTCCGGAATTCCATGCTGTGACTACAGTACGTAGCATGCCGAATGCAACTACTGCAACAGATATTCCAATGATTGTCAAAAGGACGCGAAGTGTATGCCTGAATGCATTCTTCACGATGAGTTTGGTCATACTCATGATTGTCCCTGCGGAATGAGATCACCCTTTTCCAAATGATGCACGATATGTGCACGATTCGCGGCACTTGGATCATGCGTCACCATCACGATTGTCTTCCCGAATTCTTTGTTCAAACGCTCCAGCAATGTAAGAATTTCTTCAGCCGATACACGATCCAAGTCACCAGTCGGTTCATCCGCAACGAAGATATCAGGATCGGATGCGATAGCACGAGCAATGGCAACTCTCTGTTCTTGTCCGCCGGACAATTGGCGGGGATAATGATCCATTCTTTCTGCCAAACCGACAACGCTCAATGCCAATTCCACTTGTCTTCTACGCTCGGATTTACTGAGAGGCGTGAGCATCAATGGTAATTCCACATTTTCAAAAGCAGTAAGAACAGGGATCAGATTATAAAACTGAAAGATGAATCCGATATGTCTGGAACGCCACTTTGCTAATTCAGTTTCAGAAAGTATACCGATATTCGTTCCATCAATCATCACCTCTCCATTTGTCGGACGATCAATACCGGCAATGATATTCAGAAGTGTGGTTTTTCCTGAACCGGAAGGACCCATCAAAGCAACGAAATCACCTTGCTCTATATCGAGTGAAACATCATTCAACACCGTGATTTCTTGTTTATCACGCTTATATGTTTTTGTCAAATGGAATATTGAAATGATTGCTGACATGATTTATTTCTTCTCCAATGCAATGGATGTACCAGTCGATAATGCTTCCATCCCCGTGGTGATTAATGTCGCACCGGGGGCTAGTCCCGAAATCACTTCATAGTAATCACCAAAGGTTTTACCCGTTTTGATGACTTGCTCTTGTGCTTTTGATCCCGGACCAACAATAAACACAATCATCTTGCCATTCACATTCAAGACGGCACTTTTGGGTATGAGGATTTTTGGGGCTTCTTTCTCAGTTTTTCCTGCATCATTTCGCAAGAAATTCACTTTTGCTGCCATCTCAGGAAGAACAGTTTCATCAAGTTCATTGAAACGAATTTTTACTTTTACGGTACCTTTTCCTCTATCAGCAGTTGGAATGATTTTACTCACAAATCCCGGATACCGCTTATCTGCAATTGCACTTACGGAAATTTCAACGGGTTGATTCTGCGAGATCTTTGACAGAGAAGATTCAGAAACATCTGCTTCTACTTCGAGAGATGTCATGTCTGCAAGTGTCACCACCGCACCTCTTGCTCCGGCTGCGGCTCCAAGCGCTGTTATTACTTCGCCCACATTTGCATTTTTAGTCAATACCGTGCCATCAAATGGTGCACGTATCACTGTATTTTCCACTTGCACGCGCGCGGCCTTGATTGCAGATTCTTGAGCCTTTAATTGTGCTTGAGCAGATCTTATTTGCGCTTGTGCTCTTTTCCATCGAGCCTGTGCCATATCTAATTCTGCTTGCGTTCCCGCACCACCGGAAAGTAAAGATTGCTGTCTGATATATGCAGTATTCGCTTCTTCATATTCCGCTTGTGCATTTGTCAATGAAGCATTGATCACATCCATTTGTGCTTGTTGCTGTGATAAGAATGCTTGAACATCATTGCTTTCAATCTTACCAATGATATCACCGGCTTTGACTACATCACCTTCAATCACATAGAGTGCATCCAATCTGCCAGTGGCTTTGGAGGAAATTGCCGCTTTGACTTGTGCGACCACATATCCTTGTCCGGTCAGGATTGCATCTTGTCCTGAAAGTGAAGAAGTAGTGATGATCAATGTTTTTACTTTGACAGAAGAGTCATTGAAGAGGAAAAATCCCGCCAAGAGAACAATCACGATCGCGATGATTAGATAGGTTCTTTTGTTTGAACGTGGCTTTTTTCCATCTCGATCAATTTTGAGCGTGGATAAATCCGCAGTTGAGGCGCTTTGATTCATAGTTTATAGACAAAAAGTGAAGTTATTCTAATTCTGAACATTTCGGGATTTCACCAGCATCGGGAAGAGTGCAGCTACAGTGGTATATAAAGTTGAGGCAATACCATATCTAAAGAAGAAACTCCAGAATGTCATTTCCGTCGGGCGAATATAGAAGAAGAAATAAATCAGATTATGTACAAAGGAAGAGGCAAGTATTGCAAGAATAAAATATAAACTACCCAATGTCAATTCATTGTTTTTCTCTTTAAAGAAAAACCCTGCTGTAAATCCTGCGAATGTTTTTGCAAGAGCATTCGTACCAATCACATCATAGGAGACAATGTCAAAAAGGAATCCACACAAAAAACCTGCGATGATTCCGGTGAATTGTCCTTCGCGAAGTGCGATCCAGACAACAAGAATGGTCAATAAATCAGGAGTGATACCACTCACGGAAATAAGATTCAATGCAATGACATGCGCGAGTGCAAGCATCAATCCTGTTATGCCATACATCACATAGCGGAGATTATACCAAGATTGTGCAATGCTTCGTTCTTGAAATTCCGTCATCTCATCTATCCTTTACTTGGGGTATCATCGGCTTTCCAACTTTATTACTTTCGCGCTCAAGCAATATACGCTCCGGATTTGGAAGTAGTTTCATCACAAATACTTGTTCAAGAGTGATAAAATTGACTGCCGGCTTGACTAAAATTCTACGAAAAAGGGAAGTCCCATCATCACGCGTTTCCATCACGGTTCCAATTTTGATATTCGATGGATATCTATTGGAATAACTCGATGTCAAAACTTCATCTCCTACTTGTACATCATAGGATTTTGGGATATTTTTCATGGTCAATGCATCTTCACCATCCCAAATCAAAATACCATCAATGCGAGAACGTTGAATTTTTCCGGCGATTCTACTTTCGCGATTGACCAATAAGCGCACGACAGAATAATCATCTGAGGTGCCAACTATCAAACCGACAAGGCCGGCATCTGTCACAACGGGCATTCCTACTTCCACGCCATCTTCTTCTCCACGATTGATGGTGGCATAATTTCTGGCTTCGGTGGTGGTTTTACCAACAATATCAGCACTGACCAAAGGTATGGTCGATGCTTTCTTGAATTCCAGCATCTTCCGCAATTTTGCATTTTCAATGATGGATTGTCTGATTTTTGCTCGCTCATCACTCAATTGCAAATTGAGTTCTCGTAATGCAGCATTTTCATTTTTCAATGCGATTGGATTTGGAATCCATGAAAATGCACTTTGCATCCAACCGATACCTCCAACAACAATGGAACGATAGCCACCCAATTCCGTGGTATTCCCAAAATTCATCATGATCAATGAAATACATGTGAATCCACAGAGAGCGGCATATTCTTTGAATCGAAAGAGAAATTCAAGCAGTCGGCGCATGATTGAATGGATTAATCATCAATGGAACAAGACAATTGACTGTATTCATTCGGAATCTCAATGATTTCCGAATAGGTATTACGTATCGTATAAGTAAATTCTTCTTTTAATTCTTGACGTGAACGATGTTCGACATATAAAATCGTTGCGGATGCTGAATGTCTATGTATCCATGAAGTGATGATTTGAATTTCATCCACTTCCAGAGGATCGAGTCTTTCGACAATATCATTCACAGGTCCGCTATCATCTGCATAATACAATTCTTCCATCATAGCATGAAATCGAGTGACATCTGCTTTTCTTCCGATGATTTCTTGATGTGCAAGTTTTCCGGCTTTGATGAAAAATACCTCAACGGTTTTATCTCTGGCACTTGCATCCAAAATGATGATTGTATTATTATGTGTCACCGAAGTGGAAACTTCTGCTCTTCGATCAAATAATCTACGTAACTCATTCAAGCGATTACGTAACATTGCTGCATTTTCAAAACGCAGGGCTTCTGCTTCCAATACCATTTCTTCTTCCATTCTTTCCAGCAAACCGCCACCGGATCCGCTGAGAAAATGTCTGGCTCTTTCCACTTCCTGCAAATAATCCTCGCGCGATTGCAATTCAGCACATGGTGCCCCGCAACGCTTGATCTGATGATAAAAGCAAGGTTGCTTCTCAACCGATGGTCGAAGCATTTCAGTGCATTGTCGCAAACCAAAAGAACGATAGACAGTCTCAACAACTTCGCGTGCAAGTGTTCCACTTCTGAATGGACCAAAATATTCCGCCCCATCATTCAAGATTGTCGGAGACCATTCCAGTCGTGGAAATGGATCATTCACGCTAAGTCGCAAAAAGGGAAATCTCCGCATCTTTTTGCTTGCAGTATTGAATTGCGGTTTGACGCGTTTGATTTCTTTCGATTCAAGCAATAAAGCTGCAAGCTCCGTACCAGTCACTTCATGATCAATGGCATGTACCTGTTTTACCATTCTTGAGATTTTCTGCGGATGTTGTGCACCTGCTTGAAAATATGATCTCACGCGTTCTTTAAGATTCTTCGCCTTTCCTATATAGAGAATATTCTGATCTTTATCGAGCATTTTGTAAATACCCGGTTCCTCAGGTAGTTCAGCAAGCGTTGATTCAACTCTTTTGATTGCTGCAGGAGGCGTATGAAATTGCTCTATGCGTTTATTTTGAAATCGAAGCAATTCATCTACTGTTTCGATATCATATTCATGTTCGAGTGATTCAAGAAATTGCAATAGAAAAAGAGCTGTTGCTTTTGCATCACCGAGAGCGCGATGTCTATTTTTGATTTCAATGCCAAAATGAGAAGCCACTGCTCCAACATTTTTCTTGAGAGATATCGGGAGTATTCTCCGAGCTAATTTGCAAGTACATAGATGAGGTATGAGTGGTATGGATAAGTTCAAACGACGAAGAGAACGTTGAATGAAATTCCAATCAAAACTGACATTATGTGCTGCAAAAATTGCTCCCGGCATTGCAAGCATTTCAGAAATCGTAGGCATGATTTCATGCGCTTCGGCTCCTGTTGCGGCCATTGCATTACTGATTCCTGTCATCTGTTCAATGAAAGGCGGGATAAATTGATGTGGATTTATGAGCTCCGAATATTCTTTGACTATTTCACCGCCTTGAATCACCACACATGCAATTTCCATGATGCGATGATCTTCGGCATCGTGTCCTGTTGTTTCAACATCCACGACTATTATTGGGACTTCCCAAAATGATTTCATGCTGAATTGTGCTTTCCGGGGAAATCCCCGTATTTCATTCCCATTCAGATCTTAGATTGAAGAGGAATATGAGTGATTCTCAATTGAATGTCATAGTGAATATCATTGAGAAAAAGAGTGTGTTGTCAGAAGCAATTCTTCATTGAGAATTATCTCTGCAACGATCTTGGATACCATGCTGCAATACACCAAGAATTGCCCCAAAGATACGAAACTTTTACGCCGTATATTCATGAAGATATTGGGTTTATTCTTCTACTTCTATGCCGACTCTTTTATAAAATTCGAGATAGACTTTGTTTTGAATGCTGTTTTTTGGTTCCAATCCATTGATGATGGTCAAGCGACCCATTTCTCTATTGCGTATATCAAGATAGTCAATGGTGGATTTCATTCTCATACGGAGTGCTTCCGCAGACATTTCAGGTGCGGAACCGATGACATATAATCGAGCGGGTAATGTGTCGGAAGTGATGATGTCTACAATCTTTGAATGAAGGAGATTTTGGATTTCAATATCTGCGGGTCTTGCACGAACAGCCGCTGTGTCTATCAATCGTCTAAATTCATCGGCTGATGTACAATGTTTGTATACAGCAGTGCCTCCAACAACCATCTTGACTCTGATGGAATCCTTACCAATTTCCTGTTTGATGGCTTTTGAAATCGAATCGGCCATTGTTACAGGAATGGGTGAGAGGATGAGTGCATAGACGCTTCGAATCTTGGGGATTTTCCGTTTGGCAAGAACTTCACTCTTTTTGGGTAATTGTCTGTACACCAAGCCGATGATGCCGCTTGATATTCCCAAAATGATCAAAAACATATAGATCGCTTTCCAGCCCCATGTCGGTTTTGGAATATGTTGTCCATGATCTTGGGGTTCCATTTGTTGCGATGATTGATTTTGCATGAGAATCCAATTGTGATTGTGTTGTTCAATTGCAAAACTATGGAATTGCAAATGCACATAAGGCGGGAATTCCATAAATTCCACATAATTCCAATGAGTAATCCCCATGAACAAGAAAGAAACAGTGCAAATTCCATCCTATGCCATCAAAGCCAATGAGCGAATCCGTTGGAGCGACCTCGATGCGGCCGGAATCATGTATTTCGGACAATATGTACGACTCTTCGAAATTGGTGAAACCGAATTCTTTCGAGCATTGGGATTTCCCTATACAAATACGCAATTCGAAGATCTCGGCGTCTGGATGCTCCGTGTGAATTTCTCCTGTGATTTTCACTCTCCAGCATATATCGATGATGTGTTAACCATTTCTTGTTGGGCAGATTCCATCGGAGGTGCCTCAATCAAACTTCGCTTTGCAGTGGAAAGAGAATCAGTGATATTAGGCGATGGTTCATGCACAATCGTGTCTGTGGACAGAATCACTAAAAAAGCTGTGAAAATCCCCGATGCATTGCGCTCAGCTTTGGAATCAATGCAATTGGAGAAATCATGAGAACAATTGTTCTGACAGGCGCTACAGGACTCATAGGTGAGGCATTCATCAATCTCTTCTCCATTCCAAGGAATGCTAAACTCATTATTGTGGCAAGAAAAAAACCTGAGTTTGCATTGCCAAAAGGTGTGGAAGTCAGACTCATTGATGATTTCTTCGATGAACATGCTTTACGAGAAGCCTTGCAGGATGGGAGCGAGATGATATGTTGCATTGGCACAACCATCAAAAAAGCGGGCAGCAAACAAGTTTTTGAAAAAACAGATGTCGGTATCATTGAGCAACTCGTGCGATGCTGCATGGAATTGCACTATGATGGATTTCATTATGTCAGCTCTATTGGAGCTTCCATCGAATCAAATACCTTTTATCTACAATGCAAAGGTAGAGCCGAGTTGGCAATTCAATTGGGTTCTTTCAAGAGAATCAGTATTCTCAGGCCATCATTATTGCTCGGAAATAGAAGGGAATTTCGAATGGGTGAGAAAATCGGGATGTTTTTCAGTGCGATATTCCGCATCTTCTTGCAAGGATTATTGCAGAGATATCGTCCGATTCATGCGGATACTGTGGCAAAATGTTTACTCTATCGCGCGATGTCAGACAATGAAGACACAATGAAATTCGAATCTGAAGAAATTATAGCATTTACCACATTAACAATCAATTTTTGACATGATTCTCGATATACATGAATTTGATCGCATCCATATAGTTGGTGATCGAGTATTAATCAAGCCAAGACCTGAAGATGAGCAAACTCGATCAGGATTATATCTTCCTCCCGGCATTGAAGAACAAGAAGTTGCGGCTAGTGGATATATCATCAAAGTAGGACCCGGTTTTCCACTTGCTTCCAATCAAGAGCAGGAATCATGGATGATTGAAGATGAGATCAAGTATATTCCTCTTCAAGCAAAGATTGGTGATTTGGCCGTGTATTTGAGAAAACAGGCAATTGCCATACAATTCAATGATCAGCACTATGTGATTGTCCCACAGCATGCCCTATTGATGTTGTATAGAGATGATGGACTCTTTGAAGATTGATGGGATTTCCTCATAATTCTGTACTTTATCACACTCAATTTCCTCCTATAGATCCCATGAAAAGCCATATTGTCATAAAAGAAGAAGAATTGGGCAAAGATCCGGAAGCGGATCTCGCACTGCTTTTGTCTGAATGTAAGAAAAGCTTGTCCAAAGTTGATGAAGAACTCATTACCCGGGCATTCAATTTTTGTGTGGAAATTCATAAGAATGACAAAAGAGCGGATGGCAGACCATATTATTCTCATCTCTTGGCGACCGCATTGATTGTCGTGCGCGAGATCCCTCTAGATGATGTTTCAGTGGCTGCGGCTCTCTTGCATGATGTTGTTGAAGATCATGAGCCTCGTGTTTCACTTGCCGACATTCGCAGGGATTTTGGAGATACGATTGCTGAAATCGTGGACGGTGTAACAAAAATTCGAGATATCTCAAAAAGCAAGGAAATCACCAGAGCTGAGAGTTATCGCAAATTGCTTCTCTCGCTTGTGAATGATGTGCGTGTGATATTGATCAAGTTCGCGGACAGACTCCACAATATGCGTACACTTGACCATTTATCACCGGAAAGCAGAAAGCGCATTGCCAATGAAACAATGGAGATCTATGCGCCCTTCGCACATCGTTTTGGACTCGGTTCCATCAAGTGGGAATTGGAAGATTTGGCATTCAAACACTTGGATCGAGAGCATTATGACGAAGTGAAGAATGGCCTGAAAAGCACTCGCAAGGAGCGTGAGGATTTCATCAATGCATTCATCGCTCCTATTGCCGAAAGACTGAAGGCGAATCACATAAAATTTGAGATATCGGGCAGACCAAAGCATATTTATTCGATTTTCAATAAAATGCGTGTTCAGGAAAAACGCATAGATGAATTATATGATTTATTCGCGATTCGTATCATCCTTGACACTGATGACAAAAATGAATGCTTTTTTGTCTATGGCATCGTATCAGAAATTTATACTCCTGTTCCGGAACGTTTCAAGGACTATATTTCCGTTCCCAAGAAAAACAATTATCAATCACTGCATACAACTGTAATCAGCAATGATGGTAAGCGTGTTGAAGTTCAAATTCGCACACGTTCCATGCATGAAATCTCTGAAAAAGGAGTTGCAGCACACTTCAATTATAAAGCGCAATCACTTGGTAAAAAGATTTTATTTGGCGGAAAAGATCTTGAAGAATGGGCTAATTGGATGCGGGATATCTTCGACAATGCCGGCGGAGGCGATGAAGCCGTGCAACAATTGCTCGAGAGCTTCAGACTCAATCTCTATCAACAAGAAATTCAAGTATTCACTCCCAAAGGTGAATTGCGTGTACTACCCATGAATTCCACGCCGGTGGATTTTGCTTTTGACATTCACTCGGCAATTGGACTGCATTGCATTGGTGCCAAAGTGAATGGTCGAATCGTGTCACTTGATTATAAACTTCAAAATGGCGAGCAAGTAGAAATCATAACATCGAAAAATCAAAATCCCAATCGAGATTGGGAGCGATTTGTGATCACACACAAAGCAAAGCAGGGCATCAAGAAATATATCAATGAAGAGAAGAGAAAGCTCACTGCAGAAGGCAAAGAATTATGGGAGAAAAAATCCAAGAAATCAGGTTTGCATATCGATGAAGATCAATTGGAAAAAATACTTCTTTCACTTCGATTCGAACATAAGAGTGATTACTATCATAAACTTGCGACAGGCGAAGCAAATCTTGATTTGACATTGGCGCTCATTAAAGAAAAAGTAAAACCCGGTGCAAGAGAACAAGAGATTCAACAGACAGATTATTCCACTGATGAAGTGTATAAAGCTGTTCGTGGAGATAGCTCGAATGGTGTTTTCATTATCGGAAGTCCTGAAACCTCAAAAGGTATTCTTTATGATTATGAAAAATGTTGCAATCCCGTCCCCGGTGATCATATCATTGGACTTGTTTCGACGGGTACAGGCATCAGAGTGCATCGTAAAACCTGCAGAAATATCATGGATTTGATTGAGAAAAGAGATGGTCGCATCATGTCATTGCAGTGGGCATCTGTCCAGCAAGGGGAATATTTAGCGGCGATTTCATTGGAAGGAGAAGATCGAGCAGGTTTATTGAATGAAATCACCAATGCAATCGTTGGTTTCAACAATACCAATATTCGAAGTGTGAACATTAATGCAGCCGGTACGCATTTCAAAGGTTTGGTGACCGTATTTGTCAAAAATACGGAGCATCTACATCGCATTTTCGACAGGTTGCGGAAAATCAAAGGTATTTCATCCATCGAGCGTTTTGAAGGTTGAGTCTGCATTCTTCTTGCGTTTTTTCATAAATTCGCCAATTCCATTTATTGATCATTCGAGGTGTTTCATGGCTATTCAAGGCGCATTCAATTTTAGAACATGGATTGATGAACATCGACATTTACTTAAACCACCCGTTGGCAATGCAACTGTATATCAAGACACCGAATTCATAGTCATGGTTGTTGGTGGACCAAATTCTCGCAAGGATTATCATTATAATGAAGGCGAAGAATTCTTCTATCAATTAGAAGGCGATATAACAGTCAAAATCATTGATGAAGGTACACAAAGAGATATTCATATCAAGGAAGGAGATATATTTCTTCTCCCTCCAAGAACACCGCATTCACCGCAAAGAGGACCAAATACCGTTGGTCTTGTCATGGAACGCAAGCGTAATGACAATGAGTTGGATGGCTTTATGTGGTTTTGTGAGTCTTGCACTGCAAAACTCTATGAAGAGTATATTCCTGTAAATGATATCGTGAAGCAATTACCTCCAATTTTCGAAAGATTTTATGGCTCACTTGAACATCGCACCTGCAAGCAATGTGGTACTGTGATGGAACCGCCACCAAGATTGTCATGAAACAAATCGCATTGGACTTCGGAAATTCGCGTGTAAAATGCTATGCGCAAGGCCCTCAACTATTGGGGGCTTTTGCATATTCAGCCATGGATTGGGATGAAGCATTGCTATCCACCATTTTGAATCATATGCAAGATGAAGAATGCGAGATTGGCATTTCATCGGTCAATCCGGCGATGGATCAACAATTCAATGCGATAGTGGATGGCAAGCAATGCATCACCCATATTCGGACAAAATCTCTTCTGATGCAATCCGATCTGATTGATTTTTCAGAGATCATCGGCATGGGGGAAGACAGAATGCATGGTCTATTTGGAGCATTAACTCATTGCAAAGCCCCGCTCATCACGATTGATTGCGGTACAGCAATAACATTCAATATTCTTGATTCAGAACACAAATGTCTTGGCGGCTCAATCATGCCCGGTCTTTCTACCATGTATACAGCCCTGGGAACCGTAACTGCAGGATTGCCAACATTGGCTCCGCATCCCACAATTGCATACTCCGGAACAAATACACATGATGCAATTCATGTTGGTGTGTCAACGGCAATTTCAGGTGCTATACTCAAATATCTTGGTCAATTCCCTGATTTATCCTTTTTCATATTAGGCGGTGATGCCGAATTGATCTGTGAAATCATGGATGAAACTTCAAGAAATCGCCTACAATATGAGCCATATATAATCGCAAAAGGCATTTTCAAAGCTCTTGAATTGATGAAAGAAACACATTCTTGAAAAGTTTTTCTTGTGTGAATACACAAAAACTCATACTTTCGCAGTTCTCATTACGAGAGAACAGTTCATCAATTCATCGACTGTACCAGTATGTTCGCAGTAGTAGAAATAGCAGCCCAGCAATTCACGGTAAGGCCAACCGATACATTGACAGTTCCACTGTTGGATGCGGAAATCGGCTCAAGTGTTGAATTCGGAAATATCCTTCTTGGTGGCGAAGAATCAAATGTATTGATTGGAAGTCCATATATCAGTGGTTCAGTCAAAGCAACAGTACTTGCACATGGCAAAGGCGACAAAGTTCTTGTCTTCAAGAAGAAACGTCGTAAGGGCTATCGCAAATTGAATGGACATCGTCAGCAATACACGCAAATTCAGATTAATGATATCAAGCTCGGATAAGGAGTTATAGAATGGCACACAAAAAAGGGGCCGGATCTACCAAGAACGGCCGTGACTCGAATTCCAAACGACGTGGTGTGAAGCGTTTCGGCGGTCAATTGGTTACTGCCGGTAGCATCCTCATTCGTCAATGTGGTACACGTTTCCATCCAGGAAATAATGTTGGATTGGGTAAAGATTACACCTTGTTCTCACTCGTGGACGGTATTGTGAAATTTGAGCGTAAAGACAGCACACGTCTCAAAGTTTCCGTCTATCCCGCAGCAAACGCATAAGAAGATATGTTTCTTTCGAGCCCCAATGCTTTATAGCATCGGGGCTTTTTTTATATGGAGCTCAATATGTTATCAGTTCACATCATGAAATGTGGAGAAATTCCCGGAAGTATCCCTGCATATGCGACAGTGGGTTCTGCGGGAATGGATATCACTGCGGCACTTTTGGAACCAATATTGATCGAGCCTGGTGCAATACTCATGATTCCAACAGGCATTGCTATCGCACTTCCGCAAGGTTTTGAATGTCAGGTCCGCTCCAGAAGTGGTCTTGCCGCAAAACATGGCATCTTTGCACTCAATGCACCCGGAACGATTGATTCTGATTATCGTGGTGAAATTAAGGTGATACTCGCAAATTCCGGAAAACAACCATATGCTATTCAACCGGGAGAGAGAATAGCTCAACTCGTCATAGCTCGATATGAAACAGTACAGTGGGAACTTGTAGACTCACTTGATGAAACCGAGAGAGGAGTCGGAGGATTTGGAAGTACAGGAACTTTGTAATTTTTCTTTTTGCCATATCACAAAATACTCTTACATTTGCAATCCTGTTGTTTATATCATTCTGTGCAAATAACACATGGCAAAGAAACAGACATTCGGCGACAAAATGAGCAAGAAGGCTGTCGCCTCTAGCATCAATGTTCGCGTTATTAAGCCTTATCACACAGATAAGGGAAACATGAAATACCTCGAGCGCTTCGTGAAGATCGGGGATTTATCAGAAGTTGATAAAATTGACATTAATAGATAATCACATGAAAAAGAATCTTCACCCTTATTATCATCAGGTCGAAATTGTCATGACAGACGGTACAGTCTATCATACTCGTTCCTGTTATAAGAGCGATCGCATGGTACTTGAGATTGACTCAAAGAGCCATCCATTTTTCACTGGCAAGCAAATGCTTGTGGATACAGCCGGTCGCGTGGAGCGTTTCAATAAGCGCTTTGAAAAAACAAAATCAATGAAAACTCAACCTGCCAAGGAAGGATAATCATGAGACAACAACCATTGAATGCGGTCAATAATCCTTTTCTGGCCGGTAATCGCAATAAGAGAACACCAAATAAGAAGAAAGTCAATCCAATGGGTCAAAGCCGTGTGATTGATTATCTTGAGCCAAAAGCATTGCAAAGATTCATCAATGATCAAGGCAAGATTCTTCCACGTCGCATCACCGGTGTTACAGCTATTCAGCAGCGTCAAATTGCTCTTGCAATTAAGTATGCACGTCATTTGGCATTGATGCCATTCGTGAGTCAAGACGTTCGCTAAATCTAGCGTGAAATTTTATTAAAGGACATGATTAATTCATGTCCTTTTTTTATTTTGACCCTCCCTTATCAATTGGGTGCATAATTACTTATGTCTGAATTCGAAAAAGAACATATTCCACAAGCAGAAATCACTGCATTGAGTAGAAGTCAATACTTTGAATTGAGTAAGCATACTTCAATTCAATATGTGATGTATGCAGTGATGACAATAGCGATCGTTGCATTTTTGCATATCGTGATTGCCATGCCATTGATGGATATGTTTTTCACAAAATTCATGCATGCTGATGTTTCTTCCAATGGAGAAGTTCTTGAATATCGGATAGCAGAGGGTGCGCCCAAAGATGAAATCGTAACTAATCTCTTCACCAACTGGGGTATCATAGAGCGCGTGGCCGGTACGGAGAATGAGCTTGGTAGAAAGCGAATTGCTCGATATTTGTTCAATCCAACACTTGCTTTATTGCCATTGGTCGTCTTCATTGGTATTGGTCTAAGTACCTATATTGTTTCTTTCCTTCCGAAGAGCATCGGCTTACTCAGACAGAAAATACAGCGTGAAATCATGAATATGCTTGATACCATTTCCATAGCGCTATATGGAGAGCATACAGATGAAGAAATCATGCATTTACGAAATCGAGTAATGGAAGCTGATATCAGGGATTTGCATGATCTTGCAAAAGAGTATAAGATCACAGTGGATGAAGTGAAAAATTTACAAGGTGCATTGCTTTGGCAAGAAGCAACAAGTCCATTTGAAGTTTTCATTCGTACACAAGTTGCTTTGCAATTTTATATGCGTTCCTATTTTTCCATACAATATGCAAATGCCATATTGGGAATGGTATATATGGGTGCGGCTGTCCTTATCATCATCATCGGTATTCGGGGTTTGAAATTCATTCCATCGAGTGAACCATCCATCATTTTGTTTGCACTTAGTTTAGAATTCATATTGCTGATTGTCTATGCAGTCATGCTTATCTTCTCTCCAAAGGAAGATGAAAGAGAGCAAATACACTCTTCACATGATGGAGCAAGTATTTTCTCAATTTTAGGAGGAAATACTCAAGATACCGGTGCAAAGAATGCTGAGGTGGAATCACTCCTGAAAATATTTATGACCCAATCGCCTGATTCAAAGAAGAAATAAACCGTCCACTAGACGGTTTTTTTATTGGAACCAAGAGTATCGAGTATTCGTTAGAAAGGTCACACTAATAAGGAATGTATACATGAAACACTTCATGATCTCGCAGACAATATTTGCAATATTTGGAATTATCATCATGTCAACCATAGGATGCACTGCTCAAGACCGCGCTGTTCCAACCGGCAATACTTCAAATGGAACAGTACATCAATTTACAGTCAATACAATTGATGGAGCAGCAAAGTCATTGGCTGACTATAAAGGTCGGGTCTTACTCATCGTGAATGTTGCATCTCAATGTGGCTATACAAGACAATATGCAAATCTTGAAGCATTGCATAAAGCACATGAATCAAAAGGACTCAGCATACTTGGATTTCCCGCAAATAATTTTGGCGGACAAGAACCTGGTACCAATGCAGAAATCAAAGAATTTTGTTCAACGAAATTCAATGTGACATTTGACATGTTTGAAAAGATCTCCGTTAAAGGCGGAGATAAACATCCACTCTATGCATTTCTCACATCAGGAGGTGGCAATGGTGATTTGTCCGGTGAGGTTGGCTGGAATTTTGAGAAATTTCTCGTAGATAAACATGGTAGAATAGTCAAGCGTTTCAAATCCGGTGTTGACCCACTTTCTGAAGAATTGATTCAAGCTATAGAGCAAGAAGAAGCCAAATAATGGAATTCAGAATATATCGAATAAGATGCCTTGAAGTTCAAGGCATTTTTTTTGATGATGTTCCCCATACCATGGCTAATTTTGCTGAAATGTAACTCTGACACATAGTGGTATTTGCAATGCTTTTGAATGAAATCAAGAATGAAGTCGCATATTTAGAATCTTTGGTTCTTGAAGGTACAAACTTCCAATATGTATTAGAAAAAGGGGCGCTCTTACTCAATGAACCTGAAGTACAACAAATTCCGGAATTACGAACTTCAATAATTCTCTTACTGATAAATGTACATTACTATTTAGGGAATACTCAACAAGCAAAAACATTGTGCGAGATCATTTTCAATACCATGACGAGTATTGAACATAGATATCATTATGCAAAGGGACTCATTGCTTTAGCCAATATCCATAAGAGTGAAAGTGAATTTGCAAAAGCAATTGAGCTGTGTTTGAAAGCAGAAGAAATCTTTGTGCTCGAGAATAACACAAATGGACTTGCTTCAACCTATACCAATATTGCCATCATGTATAGACTATTGGCTGACTATAAAAAGTCATTGGAGTATATGGACAAAGCAAGAAGACTCTATGAAGAATTAGGGAATGAACTTGGAGTTGCGGCAAATACAGGGAATATAGGTAATGTCTATTTTACCATGAGGAACTATACCAAAGCTCTAGAATATCTAAGTCATGCTTTACACATACATGAATCGTCAAATGATCTTCGAGGTATTGCTCATAATTGTTTGTCAATCGGAGGCGTATATTTATTAACCAAAGATTATGAATTGGCTGAATCATATTTTCAGCGAGCCCTCGAGAATTATACACTCTTGAATGATAAAACAGGTGCTTCGCATGTACGAAGTAATCTAGGAATTCTCTTTGATTATCTTGGGAAATATAAAGAGTCCTATGAAATTCATAAACAAGTTCTTGAGTACTCAAAAGAAATACAAGACCCCATGTCCATAGCAATTCAATATGGCAATCTTGGGCATCTTTTCAAGAATCAGAATAATCCGAATTATGATCCTATACGTGCTGAAGATTATATCTTGAAAGCACTGGAAATTCATACTCAATTACAAACAAGGCAAGAAGAAAGCTCCAATCATAAGTCTCTAAGTGAATTGTATGAACAGACTCAACATTGGGAAAAAGCACTCATTCATTTAAAGCGATTCAATGAACTTCAGGCAGAGTTACTCTCCGAAGAAACAAAGCACAAGGCTGAGTTATTGGATCAACAAAGAAAAGCGGATGTGATAGAACGTGAAAAACTCATGCAATTAGCTCGCTATAAAGAACAAGAAAGAATGTTACATAGCATTCTCCCAAGTACGATAGCTGATAGAATCTTGGATGGGGAACAACACATTGTCGACTCGGCAAAAGATATCAGTATCTTCTTCTCAGACATCATGGATTTCACCTCGATGACTTCATCGATGTCTCCCGAATTATTAATCCAAGACTTGAACAGACTATTCACGGAGTTTGATAGGATTGCAAAGAATCATGGGATAGAAAAAATAAAAACTATAGGTGATTCCTATATGGCTGTATGTGGTGTCCCACAAAAAAGAGAAGATCATGCTGTGCGAATAGCTGAATTTGCCCTAGAAATTCTCTCTGCTTCACAAACATTTTCAATTGGGACATATCCTGTCCACTTACGTATTGGACTTCATGCAGGCGATGCAATTGCAGGTATAATCGGTGAGGACAAGTATAGTTATGACTTATGGGGAGATGCTGTAAATATTGCAAGTAGAATGGAAAATACCAGTGAAAAAGGTAAAATTCATATCACAGAATATTTTAAGAATTTAATAGAATTCCACCCACATTTTCAATGTATTTCCCGCGGAATATTGGATATCAAAGGAAAAGGTCCGATGAAAACATATTTCCTCGATCACTCAAATAATTCCTGATTGTTTCGGCTTTCTTTTCCAAAATGTTTATAGCATAATGAAGTTGCTTCTCGGCCTCTTTGTGTTCTTTGCAAAAATCCTTGTTGAATCAAGAATGGTTCATACACTTCTTCCAAAGTTCCGGCTTCCTCACCTACTGCAACTGCCAAAGTACCAACGCCTACAGGTCCTCCATTGAATTTATCTATGATGGCAAGCAGAATGCGCTTATCCATTTCATCGAGACCATATTCATCAACCTCCAATGCTGACAGTGCGATATGTGCAATCTCTTTTGTGATGGTACCTTTGCCTTTGATTTCTGCAAAATCTCTGGTTCTTCTGAGCAATCTATTTGCAATGCGCGGAGTGCCTCTAGATCTACGAGAAATTTCTTGAGCTCCATCTTCATCAATTGGAACATTTAAGATATTCGCCGATCGCACAATCACATGATACAGATCCTGATGAGAATAATAATCCAAACGACTGACAACGCCGAAGCGTGAGCGCAAGGGAGCAGTCAATAAACCTGCTCTCGTAGTGGCACCAACCAAAGTGAATCGTGGGATAGTGATTTGCACGGAGCGTGCCGCCGGACCCGATTCAATCATGATGTCCAGCACATAATCTTCCATCGCTGAATACAAATACTCTTCAATCACCGGAGATAATCTATGAATCTCATCAATGAAGAGAATATCGCCTTCTTTCAAATTCGTGAGAAGTCCGGCGAGATCACCCGGTTTTTCCAAAACAGGACCAGATGTTGTTTTTATCTCAGCTCGCATTTCATGTGCGATGATATGACTAAGCGTTGTCTTTCCCAAGCCCGGAGGACCCGTCAACAATACATGATCCAATGCCTCGCCACGATTTCTCGCTGCTGCAATGAACACTTTTAAATTGTCAACAATTTTTGCTTGTCCAGTGAAGTCATCAAATGAAGAAGGACGCAATGTGATGTCTGTCTCATCTTCATGTGATCGTTGATTGCTGACGATGTCTGATTGCCTGTCTATGTGTTTTGCCATGACGAGTAGATTAATTATTTGTCAGAAAGACTCTTGTCCTTTGCTTTCATTCATCGGATTGGTAATTTCCAATCAAATCAAGCATTGAGAGTGCAAATTAAAACTTCACAATGCCATACTAAAGTTTTTTGTTTCGGTGATTCCGCAATGTCTTTTCTTCGAGTATCTCGGTTAGTCACAATTGAACGACATATTGCCGAGGAACAGCAATTCCATCCAACTGCAACAGGGGAATATTCCAGATTATTGAGAGACTTGACTCTTGCATTACGCATCATTGCTCGGGATGTACGCCGTGCGGGATTGAATGATGTGCTGGGCATTACAGATTCAACGAATATTCATGGTGAAACGGTCAAAAAGCTAGATGAATTTGCCAATGAAGTCATCTTTCGAGCCATGGATCATGGTGGACATCTCTGCGTGATGGCATCGGAAGAATCCGAGGGTATCATCAAAATCCCGGATGAATATCCCAAAGGGAAATATGTATTGCTCTTCGATCCTTTGGATGGCTCTTCAAATATTGATGTAAACACCACCATTGGTACCATCTTTTCCATCTATCGTAGATTGGATCTCAATTCCACTGAAGATGGAGATGAGCGTGATATTCTACAACCGGGTTATAAACAAGTTGCAGCAGGATATGCTTGTTATGGCAGTGCAACGACATTGGTCTATACTTCCGGACATGGCGTTGATGTTTTCACTTATGATCAAACCATTGGTGATTTTCTTCTTACGCATGAAAAGGTTCGCATGCCGAAACAAGGCAAAATCTATAGCGTGAATGAAGGAAATTATGGTCTATGGTCCGAAGGCATGAAACGTTATGTTGATCACTTAAAACAACAAGAACAAGGCAAGCCATATTCACTTCGTTATATCGGAACAGCAGTCGCTGATATTCATCGTACTTTACATTATGGCGGTATTTTCATGTATCCCGGTGATTCCAAGTATCCCAATGGCAAATTGCGCTTGCTCTATGAATTGAATCCACTTGCAATGATCATCGAACAAGCGGGCGGAAGAGCAACCGATGGTATGAATAGAATCCTGGATATCATTCCAACGGAAATTCATCAGCGAGCGCAGGCATTCATGGGTTCGGAACTCGATGTGCTCGAAGCAGAATTATTCGTGAATGGACAGTATTCCTAATCATCTCCACAAGAGTGAGGAATCTCCATAACTCAAAAAACGATATTCATTATCAAGCGCACTTTGATATGCTGTCCTCCAGCGATCAATTCCAAGAAATGAGGAAACAAGAAAAAGCAGAGTACTCTCGGGTTGATGAAAATTCGTGATCAATCCCTCAATCATTCCCCATTGATACCCGGGTATAATCATCAATTGTGTGCGCCCTTCAATGACTGAAAGTCCATAATGATTCATCCATTGTAGAATTGCTTGAAAGGATTCTTGTGGTGATTTCGCATATTCAAACAAAGCATAAGCATCCCATTGACCAAGTGAAAACTGCCCTGACTTCCATGCGGGAAATTCCTGATTGCATAGTCCGACTCCAAACCAGTACAGTGATTCCATGGTACGACAAGATGTGGTCCCAACCGCTATACATGAGCCTCTTTGCTCTGTAGAAAAGAAATCTATGCATGATTGAATCACTTCTTTGCGTACAATGATTTTTTCCGGATGCATTGAAAATTCATCTACTTCTTCAACATCGAAAGGCTTGAATGTCCCGAGTCCGACATGCAATGTCAATTCTTCAATCACAACATTTTTTTCTTTCAATTCAGCAAACACTGTATCTGTGAAATGCAAGCCTGCTGTGGGCGCCGCAACGGAACCTTCATTTTTTGCATAGACAGTTTGATATCGCTCTTCATCTTCCTCCTCAGCTTCTCGATTCAAATATGGAGGGAGCGGTAACTTTCCGATTTCTTCAAGAATCTCTGAAAGAGGATGATCACCGTTCCAATGCAATCGCACGATGGCATCCATTCCATCCTTTTCGAGTACTTCAATTGTCAAGTCAAAGTAGGCATCGAATGTTTGAAGCATCATTCCGGGAGTGATTTTTTTTCCTCCAATAATGCACTTCCAATCGCTGTGTCCGATATGCATCATGGCATCAGCGGGTGCACCGAATGCCGGTTCATTGAGTAATACCTCGGCCATGCCACCACTTTCTTTTTTGCATGCTATGCGCGCATGAATCACCTTTGATACATTTACGAAGAGCAATGAATAATCGGGAACAAATTGCGAAAGTTGATTAAACTGCGTATGATGTGGCTCATCAGCATCCTTGGACATGATGAGCAACTTGCTTTGATCTCTTTCCGGCAGGGGATGCAAAGCTATTCGATCTTCGGGAAGATCATAATTCACTGTTTTGGGATCAAAGTTCTGTTTCATTGTATCGTAAAAAAAAGCCCTGAAAAAATCAGGGCTTGAGCATAATGACATGTATGATTTCTTATGAGCAACCGCTTGTGGTTCCGCAATCTTCGCAGACTGTACAAGAGCCATTTCTCTTGACACGCATGGAACTACATGTTGAGCATTGCTCACCTGTATAGCCTTTTGCTTTTGCTTCGAAGATTTTCTGGGTACCATTACCGGCATTGACTTTCACTCTAGCCATTGCGCTTGCCATTGCAGGTTCCGTAACTTCAATAACCTTTTTAGCAACTGATGCGGAAAGTACCGGATTGCCTGCAGGTGATGTTGTTTTTGAAACTTCATCCACAGCTTGTACATGCACAAAATCAGTGCGATTCAAATAGTCATAGCCAAGTGAGCGGAAGATATAATCAAGAACAGAAGTTGCATTCTTGATTGCATCATGTCCTTGCACGGGACCTGCCGGCTCAAAGCGTGTGAATGTGAATGTATCAACCAATTCTTCAAGCGGAATTCCATATTGCAATGCTTTGGAGGCCAAAACCGCGAAGCAATTGAGCAACCCTTTGAATGAGGCGCCTTCTTTGTACATGTCGATGAAAATCTCACCGAGTGTACCATCTTCGAATTCACCTGTACGGAGGAAGACTTTATGTCCACCGACATTTCCTTCCCGCACAAAACCGCGACGCTTCTTGGGTAATCTTCTGCGTTCTGCTCTGTGATATACTCTTTCCACGATGCGCTCTTGGACTTCTTTTGGTCCTTGTGTTTCATCAAGTGTATGCTCATCACCGAGTAGAATCACTTCATCGAGATCTTCATCATTGGAAGCATTAAGAGGTTGTGATAATTTTGAGCCATCACGATAGAGCGCGATTGCCTTCACGCCGGTATTCCATGCTTCATGATAGACTTCACCGATTTCAGATACTTTTGCTTCAGCAGGCATATTCACGGTTTTGGAAATTGCACCGGAAATAAATGGCTGAGCTGCTGCCATCATGCGCACATGTGCCATATGCTGAATATATCGTTTGCCTTTCTTTCCGCATTTATTTGCGCAGTCAAAAATTGCGAGATGTTCATCTTTGAGATGCGGTGCGCCTTCGATGGTCATCGTTCCACAGATATAATCATTCGCTGCTTCAATTTCATCTTTTGTATAACCCAAAGCCTTGAGCATGTCAAAAGAATAATCATTCAATTGCTCATCGGAGAAACCGAGTGATGTACAGAATTCTTCACCAAATGTCCACTTATTGAATGCGAATTTCACATCAAAGACATTATCTAATTGGCTATTTACTGCCTCGATTTTATCATCGGTAAAGCCTTTTTCTTTTAGACTTTGACGATTGATTGCCGGACATCCAATCAAAGTGCCATGTCCTTTGCAATATTTCTCGATATCTTCAATCTGTGTTTCGGAATAACCCAAATTCACGAGTGCTTTATGTACAGATTGATTCACAATCTTGAAATATCCACCACCGGATAATTTCTTGAATTTTACAATCGCAAAATCCGGTTCGATACCGGTTGTATCACAATCCATCACAAGACCAATAGTTCCTGTTGGAGCAATGACGGAAACTTGAGCATTGCGATAACCGAATTCTTCGCCGAGTGCTAGTGCTTTATCCCAAGCTTGTTGAGCGGCAGAGATTAAGTCTTCTGAAACGAATATTGGATCAATACCCATTGGGAAAATCGTGAGGGCTTCATAATCTGCATTCGCTGAATTATATGCCGCCAAACGATGATTGCGAATCACGCGGAGCATATGATCTTTATTTGCTTCATAACGTGGGAATGGCTTGACATCACGTGCCATTTCAGCACTTGCCGCATAGGATTCACCGGTCATGATTGCAGTGATGGCTCCACACATTGCCAATGCCTCCGGTGAGTCATATGGTATGCCATTGATCATGAGGATAGTACCAAGATTGGCATAACCCAAACCAAGTGTACGGAAATCATAACTACGTTGAGCAATATTCTTTGATGGGAAATGTGCCATCAATACAGAAATCTCAAGAACGATTGTCCAAAGGCGAGTCGCATGACGGAAATCATCAATACGGAATGCACCTTCTTCATTGATGAAAGTGCCAAGATTCAAACTTGCAAGATTACAGGCAGTATCATCAAGGAACATATATTCCGAACATGGATTAGAGCCATTGATGCGTCCATCCACGGGACAGGTATGCCATTCATTGATTGTAGTGTCATATTGCAAACCGGGGTCTGCCGATTGCCATGCACTGAGATTGATTTTATTCCAAAGATCGCGAGCCTTTACAGTGCGGGCAATGCCTTTGCTTGTACGCCATGTGAGGTTCCAATCTTCATCATTCTCAACAGCTTTCATGAAGGCATTTGTCACGCGGACCGAATTATTTGAATTCTGTCCGCTGACCGTGACATATGCTTCTGATTCATAATGCGTGTCAAATGTCTCAAAATTAAGGGAGGTAAAACCTTGCTCAACGAGAGAAAGTACGCGGAAGATATAACTCATCGGAACACCGCGATGCAATGCATTTTGGATGAGTGTATTCAATTGTTCATTGGTTTTGCGATCCGCGCCATTGGCAACCGCTTCTTCAACGATGGCTTTTAAGAATGTGGACGACACTTTGGAGCCAGCTACGAGGGATGCTACTTTGTCCTCTTCGCGAGCTTTCCATTCGATAAATTCCTCTATATCGGGGTGATCTATGTCAACAATCACCATTTTGGCCGCACGCCTTGTAGTTCCTCCTGATTTGATTGCTCCGGCCGCCCTGTCGAAGATCTTGAGGAAACTCATTAGACCGGAAGAGTTGCCTCCACCGGACAATTTCTCGCCCTTGCCACGCAAATTCGAAAAGTTCGAACCGGTACCAGAGCCATATTTGAAGATACGTGCTTCGCGTGTCACGAGATCGAAAATGCCGCCCTCATTCACCAAGTCATCACTGACTGATTGAATAAAGCATGCATGCGCCTGCGCACGAGAATATGCATCTTGTGAAAGTGTCAATTTTCCTGATTTGGGGTCCACATAGTGATGTCCCTGAGCACTACCCGTAATGCCATATGCATAATACAAACCTGTATTGAACCACTGTGGTGAATTCGGTGCAGCCATTTGCTTCAGAAGCATCAATGAAATTTCATCATAAAATGCTTCAGCATCTTTCTTGGAATCAAAATAGCCATGCTTCTCGCCCCAATATCTCCAGCAACCAGCCAGGCGATGAACGACTTGTCTAATGGATGATTCAGGACCGGTGATTTGCTCGCCTTGCTCATTGATCTGAGGTGTTCCATCAGCATTGAATTGAGGTACGCCGGCTTTACGGAAATACTTTTGCGCCAAAATATCTGTGGCAACTTGTGACCATTGCGCAGGTACTTCTATATTATCCATTTGAAATACAGTGGAACCATCCGTATTGCGCAATACAGATGAACGCATCGTATATTCGATTTGGTCAAAAGGACTTTGTCCCGCTTGAGTAAAGCGTCGCACTATATTCATGAGAGTGCCTCTTCAGAAATAGATGTTTTTTGAGGTAATTATGCTGCTAACGGATCGGGGAAATCCGGTGCGCAAATTACTGAAAAAACGAGAACCGCAAAATGGATTCTCAATGTTATCAAATAAAAATTTCAAATACTTATGGCGGAATGGCGTATTCCCGCGAATTTCATCTTCGGTGATGTGCTGTGGGAGACATAAACACCAAGAATTCCTCACCCGGTTCCACATGAATCGGATTGAATCAATCTTCCAAGAGGTAGATTTTTGTGATTTGGGGGAGGCAATTTCTTTATGCTGCTTTGCCGTGATTCAAAACTACATTTTTGACTCACATGCACAATGCTTGTGGAAAACTTTTGCCGATGTGAACAAGAATATTTGTCTTGCTTAGAAAGCTAGATTTCATGCGGTTTGTACGGTGGTAATCATGCGAAAGAGTGCATGATTTCGTGATAGGTTTTTGCGTGTGATTTTTTGTTGTGAAAACATGAGAAATCTTCAATTCTTTTGTTCGTCATTGGGGCGTGGTTTTTGTAGTTTTACACAAGTTATATTGGGTTTGCTCAGGATTTCTCATGTTCAATAGAATCGTCTTTTTTTTCCTCTTCTTATGTGCAATATCTGCATGGGAAATTCCTGCATTTTCACAGCAATTCGGAAAAAACAAGGTTCAATACAGGGATTTTTCCTGGAAATTCATCAAGACAAAACACTTCGATGTGTATTTTCATGAAGAAGGGGAATATTTGGCGCGATATGCGGGAATTCATGCCGAAAGAGCGCTTGCTTCCATCCAGGACAAACTTAAATATTCGATAACAAAAAGAATTTCCCTGATAGTCTATAATTCACACAATGATTTTCAGCAAACCAATGTTGTTGGTGAATTTATGCCCGAAGGCGTGGGCGGTGTCACAGAATTATTCAAGAATCGGGTGACTTTACCGTTTGAGGGACGCTATGATCAATTCAGACATGTGATTCATCATGAACTTGTGCATGCAGTGATCAATGATATGTTTTATGGTGGATCTGTCCAAAGCATGATTTCCAATAATATTCGCACTGAATTACCTTTATGGATGAATGAAGGTTTTGCAGAATATGAAGGGAATCGTGGTTATGACACGAAAACAGACATGTTCATGCGAGATATTGCTTTGAGTGAATATGTAAAGGGTTTTGATAATCTCACCGGATATTATGCATATCGAGGCGGACAAGCCTTTTACTGGTATGTGGCCGAAAAATATGGTGAAAGAAAAATCGGTGAATTGCTGAATAGACTTCGTGCTTCAGGCACGCTTGAAAATGCATTCAAGGGATCATTTGGTAAATCAGTGGAGGATTTTTCCGAAGAATGGGTGCGAGAAATGAAAAAGAAATATCTCCCCGATCTTGAGAAATTTGAGAATCTGGACGATATGGCGATTCGCATTACAAATCATAGAAAAGACCAAAGCTTTTATAATTCATCACCGGCTCTTTCTCCATCAGGAGATTCACTCGCTTTCATTTCCAATCGGGATGGACAATTCGGTGTATTCTTGATGCAATTGAAAGCGAAAGACAAAGAACCAATCGAATTGATCAGCAGTGGAAGAGCAGTGGATTTTGAAGAACTGAATATTCTCACTCCGGGAATTTCTTGGTCTCCCAATGGAAAAAAAATTGCGATCTCCGCAAAGTCCGGAGGTGAAGATGCACTCTATATCGTGGATGTACAATCCGGTGATTATGTCAAGCATGAATTTGGCATCAAGGCTGTGACTTCAGCCATTTGGTCTCCTGATGGTAGATCAATCGCCTTTGTTGGCACCGTTGCAGAACAAATGGACATTTGGATTTTTGATGTGAATACAGGGAGTATTTCACGAGTTACTGATGATGTATTTTCTGATTCACATCCCATGTGGTCGCCCGATTCACGTATCATCTATTTTGTTTCCGATCGAGGTGATTATGTGAATGGTTCCTATAAAGCTGAGGATTTCAGTATGTGGAAGCATGATGAAACCATCTCGGATATTTATCAATTGGAACTAGAGACAGGATTGATGGGACGTTTGACATTTGATCCCAAGTCAAATAAAACCTCTCTTGCAGTCACGAATAATGGTGCATCATTGGTATTTGTTTCCGATCATAATGGTATCGGGAATTTGTATGAATTACAGCTCGAATCTGCAAAACTCATACCGCGCACGAATGCACTCAATGGTATCACGCAATTGTCCATGAGCATGGATGGATCCACATTGGTATTCACTTCGCAGAACAATGGCGGTTATGATCTCTTTCAAATGCGTTATCCTTTGGAACGTAGGGCTTATGATTCTCTTCCATTGACAAAATTCATGATGTCAAAAAAAGAGTCCAATCTCAATACAGTTTCCAAACAAGAAATCGTACAATTTTCTCAACCTCAAGAGCTCAAAGGCTATGGAGAGGGGATTGAGATTGAGTTTTCCAGACAACAACTCATACAACCTAATCAGGACATCATTCGATATCAACAAGAAGAATTGCCATCACCAATACTTGGGATTGCAAGAGCAAAGATGGAAGAGGATATTGCCGATCCGATGAAAACACCTGCGCAAGACTATAAAATTGCTTTTTCGAATGATGTGATTTTGGCGAATGCCGGAGTGAATACTTTCTGGGGATATCAAGGTGTTGCACAAATGCTGTTCAGTGATATGCTGGGCGATCATCAAATCTATGTGCAAGCAAATCTGTTCTTTGATATTCGCAATAGTAATTTCCTTTTCAGCTATTCCTATTTACCCGATATCATTGATTGGCAAATCATTGCAAATCATAATGTCGGTTATGGTTTAGTGCGAAGTGACAATGCGCCCTATGATTATTTTTATCGCTTCAGAAAATATGGTCTGGGTGGCATTGCATCATTACCAACTTCTCGATTTCGTCGCTTTGAACTCGGCATGAGTTATATGCATCTCACCAAAGAGAATATCGAGTTTCCTCAGGAACCTATCACTTCCCGTGATATGATTGTTGGGGAAACCCGCGTGGTTTATGACAATACGCTTCCCGGTTGGTATGGTCCTAATCGCGGTACCCGTTATTCGATGTCAATCCAAGCGGCACCTAAACTTCAAGAATCCGGATTGGGTCTTGCAGTGCTCGACATAGATTTCAGGCAGTATTTCACACTTACGGAAAATTTTCTTTTTCTTGCATTGCGGGGTGCGGGCGGTATTGGTTCTAGCACAAATCCTAATCAGCAATTTTTCTTTCTTGGTGGTACGGATAATTGGATCAATCGCTCTTTTGCCCGAGGTACATTGCCATTCAGAAGTCCGGAAGATTTTGCATTTCTGAATTATGTGCTTCCGCTTCGTGGCTGGGATGTGAATGAGCGATTCGGAAGACAATATGTGATGATGAATGCGGAATTACGATTCCCTTTATTTACGGCATTATTGGCAGGACCTATTCCTGTATTATTCCAAGCATTTCAGGGTTCATTGTTCATGGATGTGGGCACTGCATGGAGTGATGCCGTATCATGGAATCTTGCGCAAAGCGGGGATTATGCGCGGTTTCGATATCCGAATTCCGGTGATTTGATGATGAGCATGGGTGTGGGCATTCGATCATTTCTGTTTGGATTGCCAATTCGTGTAGACATTGCTTGGAGAAATGAACATCTAGGTTGGTCTGTGCCACAATGGTTGTTTTCACTCGGCGGTGATTTCTAGAAATTCTCTTCTTTTAGAATTGCTTCACGAATGATATCTCTCTCCTGCGAAGATGCGATATCGGGTTCTTTTGTCGATCGCATGAATGTATAGACGGGTTTAGTTTGAATCAGGCGACCCTTATAGAAAGCACATTGTAGAAAGAATGCTCTTCGGACTTCAGGTTTATAGGTTTGATCAAATAAGAAATTCCCCGTTCCATAAAATAGCATCTTTCCTTTGTGCATGCCTATTTCTTGCACCACATGTGCTTGTGAACCAATGAGAATATCTGCTCCAAAATCAATTAATCGTTTTGAAATTGCTTTTTGCGATGTATGAGGTGTATATCCATCCACTTCACTGTATTGTACGCAAGCGATGATGGTATTGATTCCCGTTTTTCGCAAAGAATCAATCATGGATTGTGATTTTACATCCGAATAACGATTGGCTCCCGGACCTTTATCAGCGCATTCTCCCAGAGGACATCGCTCATTGAATCCAATCTATGCAATGCGTGTGGAATCTTTGAGTGTAAGAATGAGTGGTGCTTGTGCTTCTTGATTATTCGCACCTCCACCGAAGTATCGCATATTCTCTTTTGTATACCAATTCAATGCTTTGAGATATGGTGAAATACCACGATCAAGATTGTGATTACCGGTAAGCTCAATGATATTTGCTCGCAAAGCTTTGAGTACATTAAAATGCTTGGTTTTCGTGAGAAAGGAGAGTCGCATGCCGGCATAGGAACAAGTATCATCAATCGATACTTCATTGCTGATATGCACAAGGTCCGGTTTCTCAAAATACGGCTTGACATATTTGATATATTTCTCAATTGGATTTCTGTCGAGATACAATCCCGTGGATCTTGTCAGTGCAGTAACGCCCGTATGAACATAAGTCGTGACATGTTTTTCGAATGAAAATGGATGCACAGATTTCACATAGAGTGGATAGGTTTTTGGATTCATGAAATAATCCATGGAATCAATTGCAAGAGGAAGGAATCTATTGGAAAGCGAATCAATACTCAAGAGAATGAGATTATTTCGGGAGCGATCATTCCAAACCTTTAATGATTGGATGCGTGGTTGATCAATATTCCAATTGGATTTTACGAAATCTCGAATATCACTTGTTATCGTGATTTTGCCGGACCTCACACCTTGAATTATCTCATTCATGCTGATGGAAGTCTGATCGTGAAGATATGTACCTACTATGAAAAGTGGGATACTGTCATTGATTGTACTTATTGATTCAATTTGAATCTGTTCTTTTGGCTTTTCGCTCTTGCAGGATTGACATTGCAGTATCAGTATTGACAGTGCAAAGTAAAGTATGATACCCTTCATCTTGATTCCCCAGATAATGTGAAAGCATTTATTGTTGTTTCATGAGTAAATAGAGTGCAATCAATCCGGCAATGATGCCGATAAATGTATACAGTGTCATAATCCCATGATTTCCAACAATCGGTTGAGCAAGCACGGGCGATAAAAATTGTCCGAGATAGAGTGAAGATGTGATGACCCCGACGGATCTTCCACGAAGTGTTGGTGCGGCAATACTAATCACCCAGAGTCTCATTGATGGCATAAGTAAACCGATGCCTGCACCGGCAAATAATGCGAAGAGTATTGTGATGATAAATGAATTCGCAATAGAGAGTCCTAAAAATCCAATCGAGAGTGATGCGAATGCTCTTCCACCCAAGCCGGAGAAGTGATGCAATCGTTTGAGATATGGCATGGCATAGGATGAAAAACCTCCCGCCAATGTCGCAAGAGAAACTACTGCACCTGCTTTTGCAGGAGAATCAATTCCATGCAGTGCAAGTAGAAAGGGTAATTGCGTGGGGATTGCATAGAAAAAGACCATACCGGTGAATACGATCAGCCCGATACCTGCAATGTGAATCGGTTTTCCATATTGTATCTCATTTGAATCAGATTTGCCGGCATTGTCGAGATATGCTTGTTTTTCATGATGCACGCTTGGCTCATGAATAAAGAAATATGCAGGAATAGCAAGTATGAGTGCGAGTGCATATAATGAGAATGGAAAGCGCCAACTCATGAGTGCGAGAAATCCAGCCAGGGCAACGAATATTACTCCACCGAATGAGATGAATGTACCTTGCAAACCGAGCATGCGATTGCGTTCTTCGCCCATATAATAGTCTGCAATCAGGGTTTGAGCCGATGTCATGATACCGGCAACACCGATTCCCAGGAATGCTCTGGCAATGATGAAATATTGGAGACTTTCCAGATAGAGACCCGTCGTTCCCATCACGCCATAGACGATTAGCGATATAATCAGGAGGATTTTACGATGTCCTTTATCAATGATCATTCCTGCTATCGGAGCAAAAAATGCAATGATCAAACTAGGAACGGTGAGCATGAGTTTGACGAGAAATTCAGCATTCTCTACTGACTTGAATGCTTCGGCAATTTTGGGTAATGCCGGAGAGATTGCAGAGACAGACATCACAGTCAAACTGCTCGCCATAAGCAAAACGATTTTGCTTCTTAGTGTGAGCACATTCATTTCTGCATTCCAATATACATCGCTATGCAGAGTAAGATGCCGAATGCGAAGAGATGAATGGCGGTTTTGAATACATAAGGATTCAATTTCTCTTTCTCGGTTTTGAGTATGCCTCTTGTGAGATATACTGCAAAGGGAAGCAATATCCACGGCATAAGATATACTGCATTGTCTTGCATGCGAGCAAGAAGAAAGAGCGATCCATAACTGAGTATCATGAGCAGGGCATAGAGGAATCGAGACTTCTTCTCACCAAGCATCACGGCCAATGTGATTTTACCTGCAATTGGATCCGTTTCGATATCACGGATATTATTCACGAGTAAAATCTTGGCGGCAAATAAGCCCATGATGATGCCCGTAAGAATCACTTGTGGTCTGAAGGCGAAATCGGGCGACTGAATATAATATGCGCCCCAGACCGGGATGAGTCCATAGAACACAAATGCAGTGGCCTCACCGAGACCATGATATGCGAGAGGATAGGGTCCGCCCGTATATGCAAATGCTGCCCACAATGATGCTAATCCGATGAAGAGAATCGGCCAACCGGCTTTTTGCACGAGGATGAGTCCGATAAGAAAGGTAAGTGCAAACATAATCCATGACATCTTCATCATGGCTGATTCCGAGATCATGCCGGATGCTACTGCGCGAGGTGGACCAATCCTTTTGAGATCTGCGCCTTTCTTGAAATCATAGAGATCATTAAGATAATTCGATGTTGTTTGGAGCATCATCGCGCTGAGCACGGTAATGGTGGCCGTAAAGAGATCGAATGCACCATCAATCGCGGCAAGCATGATGCCTGCAATTGTTGGTATGGCGCTCGCGGGTAAAATTCGCATGCGAGCAGCATAGATCCAATGTCTGAGGGCATTGCTCATCAGGCAATATTGTGATAGACATTTTGCACATCTTCATCTTCTTCGATTTTGTCTATCAATTTCAGTACTTCATCCATCTGTTCTTCAGTGAGAGTGACGGTATTATTCGGCAAGCGTTGCATTTCAGCAGTTGTAACTTCAATTGTCAATTCTTCAAGCGCTCTTTGCATATGCACGAAATTATTGAAGTCGGTATATGCAATGATTTCCATTTCATCTATCTCCACATCATCAGCACCGGATTCGATGAAAGACATTTCAAGATCATCTGCGGATTTACCTTCCAAAGATGCTTTGAATACACCTTTTCTCTGGAATAAAAATTCCAAAGCACCGGAAGTTGCGAGTGAGCCATTATGTTTATTGAGATAACTGCGAATATTCGCAACCGTGCGAGTGGGATTATCGGTGGCAGTTTCGATAACGATGGCAACGCCATGTGGACCATATGCTTCATAGACGATTTCTTGCAAGTCAAGAGCATCTTTTCCGAGTGCTCTCTT
>Ga0172372_10001620_pt1 | contig 34921 bp, 17 predicted proteins | sample LakKiv5m_2_FD_114544 | JGI IMG/M metagenome (GOLD analysis project Ga0172372, IMG submission 114544) | Freshwater microbial communities from Kabuno Bay, South-Kivu, Congo - kab_092012_9.5m | ecosystem: Environmental > Aquatic > Freshwater > Lake | place: Democratic Republic of the Congo... | reverse complement strand
TCCACAGCCTCCTGACGTCGACTGCTACGATCGGGAGGGTAGCTGACGAGGTCACGAGGCAGGGGTGCGGGCTTCAAACTTGAATCTTCAAACTTCAAACTTTGATCCACAGCCTCCTGACGTCGACTGCTACGATCGGGAGGGTAGCTGACGAGGTCACGAGGCAGGGGTGCGGGCTTCAAACTTGAATCTTCAAACTTCAAACTTTCACCCACTTCTTCTGCCGACTGCTCTTGAGGACGGCATCGCAGAGGCGGACCTCGTGGTGTCCGTCGTCCGCCGTGGCAAACAGCACCGGCGTCTGTCGCCCGGAGGCGATGTGCTCGTAGATCGCCCGGTAGTTCATCTTGTGGCTGTCCGGGAAGCCTTCGGGATGTCCACCCGGGTAATCCGTGAATCCGGCGACATCCTCGGTGAATCCCGCGGTACCGCGCTGGAGGATCGTGTCAGGAGTGTCGCGCCGGCCGACGCGGATCTCGTTCGGGTTCTGGAACTCCCATTGCAGTGAACCCGTGGTTCCGTAAATGCCGACGTAGAGGCTGCATTTCCAGCCCGCGGCGACCTGCGAGACGGAGGCGTTGGCGTGGACGTGGTCGGCAAACCCATGCTCGGCCCGGCCGAAGCGAAAGAGCAGGCTTCCGAAGTCTTCGGTGTCGACGTGGTAGGAAACCAGATCGGCCGGGTCGGCCTTGGCGAACGTCTTGAGCTCGGTCCGGGGACGTTTGCGGGTCTTGTGGAACGTCTCGGTGTGGGCGAAGACCGCCTCGGCCTTGGTGCCCAGGATGAAGGAGACGGTGTCGATCCAATGCGTTCCGATGTCGCCTATGGCCCGAAGCGGGCCGCCCTCGGAAGCAAGGACGCGCCAATTGTAGTCAGTCTCCTTGAGGAGCCAGTCCTGGAAGAAGTGGCCCTGGACATGCATGACGCGTCCGATGTCCCCGCGCTGGACCATGGCCCGCATCTGGAGGACGGCCGGAAAGAACCGGCACATATAGTTCACGGCGAAGACTGGCGCGGAGCGCTTCTTGAGAGCAGCGAGGACCCGCTGCGTCTCGCGTGGGTTCATGCCGAGGGGTTTCTCGCAGACCACATGCTTTCCGGCGGCGAGGGCGGCGAGGGACTGCTCCACGTGCACCTTGTTGGGTGAGGTGATGTGGACGACGTCGACATTGGGGGAGCGGTACATCGCGCGGTAATCGTAATCCCCGTAGACCTCGGGGATGCCCCAGCGTTCGGCGGTGGCGCGAGCGGAGGCGGTCGAACCGCAGATCGCGGTCACCTGGACGCCCAGTCGGCGGAGAGCCTCGATGTGGACGGGTCCGATGAATCCGGTCCCGATGATGCCGGCCCGGAGCGGGTGCAATGGAAGGTTCATGGTGTGAGGCGAGTATTCCGGGTCCGGGTCCGTGTTTGAAGCGGACAGATACGATCTGTGGTCGGTCCCCAGCCTCCGGGTGGCAGATGCCCCGTTGAAGGCCACGTGCCCCCACGTGGCGGTTGGAAGGGTGCGCCGGGTGGGGCACCCGGCCTTCAATGAGTGCGGCGGTTGAAGGCCACGTGCCCTCACGTGGCGCAATCGTTGAGTCCTCCGGGTAAGGGCACGCGACCTGTGGTGCGGGTGCCCCCTGACGATTCTTCCGTGGGACTGTAGGAAATGGCCGTTGGAAATGCTGCGTCGGCAGGTTCGATGCCGGTGGGCCGGAATGGGAAATGAGCGTTGGATGTGTTCCATTAAATCCTGATTTCCAGATAGATGCAGTCTGGATTTCAGGTGGCCTGCCCAGACCTTCGCACTCCTTGGCATGTGCCTAGCAATGGAGCGTTGGTTTGGCTGGTTCATGGAGAACCTCCGTCATCGGTTCGTGTGTGGATCGGTGACGGGGTGACCGTCGGTTGTCGACGTCGTTGCGGCCAACAGCGGGGATTCTATCCCCATTTCGAGAACTCAAGGTTATGAACAAGTTCCTGTCCGCCATCCTGTCAGGCGCCGCTGCGTTGGGCCTGTCCACCTCCCTGCTCGCCCAGGTCGCGACGCCGGGTGGCATCGAAGGCCCCATCAGCGCCATTGTCGACAATGGCGACGGCTCCGTCACCCTCACCGTCATGGGGATGACGGTCATCATCCCTCCGACGGCCACCGTGGCCTCCCCGTCGAAGCCCCTGACCTTCGCGGAGATCATTGACACGACACCGCTGGCCGGGCGCACGGCACCGGGTTGGATCGGTGCCACCGCGAAAGGCACCGGCACGACCACCGCCGCCGGCGTCGTCGTGATCGAAGACGTGATCTTCGAACCCGCTGAGAACGTCGTGATCGGCATCATCACCGGCACCCAGCCCCTGACCGTGAACCACATGCCTGTGAGATTGTCGACGGATCCGCGGATCCCCGCCTCCACCGTCAATGACCTGGGCTTTGAGATCGACCTCGCGCAGGCCACCGTCGGCCAGTCCGTTGCGGTCGAAGGCCACTATTCCGGCGGCGAATTCCACGCCTTCGCGGTCGAAGTGACCGGAGCGCCCGCATTGAATCCCGCCCTTCAGGTGACCTCGCTGCGCGCGCAGGGACGTCCGGCCAAGGGTGAACTCCAGATCCAGGGCAGCCTGAGCGGCATCGCCGCGGGTGCGGTCGCTCCGACCGTCCGGTTCTCGAATGCGTCCACCGGGACGACCATCGGCACGGTCGTGGTCGTCCTCGACCCGTTGGTTCCGGGGACAGCCTCCTTCCGGTACCGCGGCCGCGGTCTGGCTGCCGCCCAGGTTCCCGCCACCGTCCGCATGACCGTGCTGGATGCCAATGGTCAGCCGACCGCAGCCACCGCCACCACGGAAGTGGACCTCCGCTGATCCTGGCGGGTTGTCCCGAACAAGACCAACGCGGCGGACTCCGGCAACGGAGTCCGCCGCTTTTCCTTTCCCAGCCCTCGCCGGCCCAGACGGCCCGTGACGTTTCACTCGCCTCCCGGTCCAAGCTCCCAATCAGCCATGGAAACCTGGGAGGAGGAGGCGCGGGTCAAGGCGTTGCGGCCGGATGCTTGCCGTGCGGGGAATCCCGCGGCAGGATCGGTTCGCCCTGTGAACCGCTTTGGCCATCTGGAGTTTGACGAATCGCTGCCTTCGAGGTCGGCCTCCCTGCACCCGCCGGTTTCCGACGAGGTGCGCTGCATGACCGAGGCAGGGCTCGCATTCGGGCGCGGGGAATTCGAGTCAGCGTTGCGATGGTACGGGAAGGTCCAGGAACACAATCCCGCGAACGGCGGTGCCTGGATCGGCCAGGTGCAGTGCCTGATCGAACTCGGACAGTACAAGGAAGCCAACGTCTGGGCAGACAAGGCCCTGGAGCGGTACCCGGAAGCACCCGAACTCCTCGCCGCCAAGGCAGTCGCCCTCGGACGCATGGGACGGGCCGCGGAGGCCATGCCCTTCTCGGACGCCGCCATGGAAAAACCCGGCGAGGTCGCCTGGGTCTGGCTCGCCCGCGGAGATGTCCTGCTGGCTTCCGGATTGAAACAGGTGGATGCCTGCTTCGACCGCGCCCTGCGGCTGGCACCCGGCGATTGGCTCGTCCGCTGGCTGGCAGGCCGCATCCGCGCGCACTGGAAGCAGTTTGCACTCGCGCTCAAACACGTCCGCGAAGCCATGTCCCTCGCTCCGGATCACCCCTCGGTCTGGATCACGATGGCCGAATGCCAGCTGGCCCTCGGATTGGCGGACGCAGCGCGGCAGTCCGTTGATCAGGCATTGACCCTTTCTCCGGAGAATCCCGCAGCACTCGAATTGCTGCGCGGCATCGATGAACAGGGGTGGCTCGGGCAGGTCGGGGGAACCTTTCGGCGGTGGCTGGGGCGGGGCAGGTGACGGTTCACGTCCGGATCCAAACACAACATGGCTCAACCACTTCATTCCGAGATCGATCGTCTCCTGCAAGGGGGCGCGGATCTCGGGGCTTCCGACCTGCATGTGATCGCCGGGGTGCCGGCGGCTTTCCGCGTCAACGGGGAGATCATCCTGGCCGAGGAGGAACCTTTCAGCGCCGAAGAGGTCACGGCGATGTCGTATTCCCTGCTGTCGGAGGCCCAGCGCCAGAAGTTCGAGCTCGAATGGGAACTCTGCGTGTCCATCCGCCACCCAGGCGCAGGGCGTGTCCGGGTGACCCTTTACCGCAGGAACGGCGCGGCTGAACTCAGCCTGCGATTCTGCGGCGAATCCGTCTCCACGCGAGAACAACTGGGGTTGCCCGCCAAGCTGGAGGATCTCGTGCGCCGGCCCAATGGACTGGTCCTGATCACGGGTCCCACCGGATCCGGGAAGACGACCACGCTGAACTATCTGGTCGACCTGTTGAACAACGAGCGGCGCTGCAAGATCCTGACGATCGAGGATCCCATCGAGTTCGTGCACGAGAACCGCAAGGCCCTGATCGTCCAGCAGGAGGTCCTGACGGACGTGCGGTCCTTCAACCGCGCACTGATCCACGCCCTGCGTCAGGATCCCGATGTCATGGTGATCGGCGAGATCCGGGATCATGAGGCCATCGCGACCGCCTTGACCGCGGCAGAAACCGGGCACCTGGTCCTCGCCACGATGCACTCACCGGGAGTCACGCATGCTCTGGAGCGCATCATTGGCGTGTTCGAGGGCAGTGCCCAACGGCAGGTCGTGCTGCAACTGGCGAACACGCTCCAGGGGATCATCGCCCAGGAGCTGCTGCCTTCGGTGGATCGCTTGCGTCGCGTGCTTGCCTACGAGCTGCTGCTGGCGAACACGGCCATCCGGACCGTCATCCGGCAGAACGAACTGCACCACCTCTACAACGTGATGCAGACCAGCCAGCGCGATGGGATGGTGCTGATGGACAATTCCCTGATGGAGCTCTACAGCGGTGCCCAGATCACCTACGACACCGCCGTCAGCAAGGCCCGCCAGCCAGACCGGTTCCAGAAGTTCGTGGCGTAGGAGTCTGGGGTTTGGAGATTCGAGTTGGAAGCCGCCTTCCACTGCCTCGTGACCTCGTCAGCTACCTTCCCAATCGTAGCAGTCGACGTCAGGAGGCTGGGTTCAACCCCTGCCTCGTGACCTCGTCAGCTACGAGGGTAGACGACGTGAGGAGGCTGTGGAAGAAGGTCTGAAGCCCAACTCGTTGCCGAATCGTGGCTGGCGGGAGCGCCCACGGTTTGCTAGGCATACGGCTCATGACTGGGTCGCGACATGCGTCATCATCACTCCCCTTCCGGGCTGCCTTCACGCTGATCGAGTTGCTGGTGGTCATCGCCATCATCGCGATCCTCGCGTCCATGCTTCTACCCGCCCTCAGCCGGGCGAAGTCGAAAGCCCAGGCCATCTCCTGCCTGAACAACACCAAGCAACTGGCCTTGGCCACCCACCTCTACAGCGGTGACCATCAGGAGTGGCTGCCGCCCATCCAGCAGCAAATTGCCGGGGGTGAGATCAGCTGGCGACCGGCCCTTTACAAGTACGTCGGGTCCAGCCCGGCAACCTACGATTGCCCGACCGAAAAGGAGGAGTCCTACGCCGCCGCACGTCCCGCCGGGATGAAACGCGGGGCAGGGAACCGGTCCGTGCTCGGAAAATGGCAGGATGCCGAAATGTCCGTCCCGAGCGGCCTTGGCGCCGTGAACGTCCACTGGACCATCGGAGGTGCCGCCCCACCGTTCGGCCGTCCCCGGGGATACGAGGACAACCTCGCCCGCTGGAGTGCCATCGAAGCCCCTGCCCAGTTGATCCTTTTTGCCGACGGCCACAGCGACGTGAACAGCGTCTGGCTGCGGGATCGCTGGTGGATCTGGAAGGAACTCGGCAACGCCAACGCCCCCGGATTCAACCGCATTGCCCAGGGCGACAAAGGAGCGGTCCGACACCAGCGCAAGTCGAACCACGCCTTTGCCGACGGGCACGGTGAGCTCCTCGATCCCGGCCGTATTCCCTGCAACACCAACGCCTGTTGGTGGTCGGTCCGAGCCGACCCCCACTGAGGAACCGGATGAAGAAGCAGCATTTCCAGTGGGTTTCCATCGTTGTCCTCATCGCTGCCGCCGGTTGGCGATTGTGGGTGGCGTTCCGGCCGGAATCGGGCCCCTCCGAGAAGGCGTGGTACTACGACCTGAGCGAGAAGAAGCTCTTCGCTGCGGATCGCGGATCCATTCCTCCCATCCGCGGGATGAACGATGCCACTGCCGACGGGGTACGTGCGGTGGTGGTGGCCCCGGCGGGCAAATGCGACGACCCCGAGGCGCGTCGCATCGCGTACCTCGAGACCAACGCGCCGGAATTGAAGCAGGCCCTCGACGCCGCACGCGCCTCGGGCACGGAACCCGCCATCAGCCGAGGACAGGCGCAATCGCTGCGTCTGGTGCGCCGCGTGACGGATACCGAATGGTTCTCCCTGGCCACAGCCGAAGGTGAACGGATCGTCTCCGAGTGGGTCGTGCCAGGTCCCGATGGTCAAAGCCCCGCGGTCTGCACGCCCTGAACCCGTTTTGCCCCCTGTCCCACGAATCGAAACCACCCAAGTCATGAAAATGCAGCATCCATGGATCGCCGCACTGCTCGTTGCCACGAGCGGGTCGGCTCTTGCCCAAACCACCACACTGGAACTCGACCACACCGCTTACCTTCCCGGTGAGGCGATCGTCGCCCTGTTCGAAGGAGCGCCGGGCAACGCGAGAGACTGGGTCGGCATCTATCCCCAGGGGGTCACGCCGGGCGGCGGCTCCACCATCTGGCGCTATCTCGACGGTGCCGCGGGAAGCGTCGTTGTCACGGAGGGGTCTGTGGTGTTTCCGACAGGCCTCGCGTTCGCCGGAGCCTGGACGGCGTGGGTTCTGGTGAACGATGGCTACGAGCCGGTCGCGCAAGCCGACTTCACCGTCCTCGAGGCGACCAGCCCCGTGGTCCGCCGCGACAAGCGGTCTTACGTTCCCGGCGAAGCCATCAGCCTGAGCTTCACCAACGGTCCGGCCAACACCAAGGACTGGGTTGCCATCTATCCCGAGGGTGTGACTCCCGGCACCGGCCCCGCCTCCACCCTATGGGCCTATGTCGATGGCACGCAGTCTGGGAACACCGGGCTTGGCAGCGGTTCTGTGACCTTCAGCTCGGGGCTCAGCGCCACCGGCCGCTATGTCGCGTACCTCCTCTTGAACGACGGATACGAGGTTCTCGCCAGCGAACCCCTGCAGGTGAAGGCCGCCCTCAATGCGCCGCCGCGGGTCCTCACCACCTCCCCCGTGGACGGCGAGACCAACGGCACCCCCACCGTCCGGTTCACCGCCACGGTGCTTCCCGGATCGGGCGAGGTCACCGCGGCGACCGTGGAGTTGAAGGTGGATGGAACCCCGGTGGTCCCCACCGTCGACGTGCAGCCGGACCGATCCATCGTGCGCTATACGGGCTCGACACTGCTGCCCGTGGGATCCGCGCATGTCCTGACCCTCGTCGCCGGGAACACCGCCGGCCTGAAGATCACCAACGAGGTCCGGTACACGGTTGGTTCCTATTCCAATATCGTCCTGCCCGCGCCGATCCATCTCGAGACATTCGATGCGGTGGCCGAGGGCGAACTGCCGGCAGGTTGGACGGCTCGGACCTACTCCGATTCCAACAACGAGGAGGTGGACTTCGGCAACCTCGACAGCGCCGCCTACAAGGGTTGGACCGTGGTGGAATCGAGCCGGTTCGAAGGCAATTTCATCACCTATAGCAATCCCAATACCCCCGCCGGCGAGGCCTCCGATTATCGACGTGTCCTCAACGTCGGCCCCTGGATCGTGGCCAACAACGCGCCCGTGACCCGCCTCGCCAACGGCCGCTTCCTCTTCGGCAACTCGGGCTACCGCACGGGTCGCAACCAGGTGATGTTCCTCGAAACCTCGGACTACAACCTCACCGGGAAGACCAATGTCCACGTGGCCTTCCACGCCCTCTGGGAACAGAACCAGGACAGCTTCGCTGCCGTGGAATACTCGGTCGATGGCGGTACGTCGTGGATGCCTGTCCTGTATCTCCTCGATTCCCGGGACATCGTCCGCACCGAGGCCGGTGACGTGGATGCCGAGCAGACGCTGAACACCGAACGGGGTGACGTCGCGACTTACGTGGATGACCTTGGCACCGCCTACGCAGGTTTCTACGGGAGCTTCATCGGAGCCCCGGTTTCGCCCAGCCTCGCGGGCTACATCGAGGGCCGCATCGATGACAACTCCACCGACGGAAAGCGCATCGAGGTCCGCCGTCTGGCTGGGGCCGACGGGCAATCGCGCGTCCGGCTCCGCTTCGCCCACGCCGGCACCGACAGCTGGTACTTCGGCCTGGATAACGTCGGGTTCTACTCGATCAATGCCGCGCCGGCAGAATCCCCGACCGTCACCGCCGCCCTCGAAGCCGGCGGACTGCGCCTGACCTGGCCGGCCTCGGCAGCCGGGTTTGTCCTCGAGCAGCGCGCCGAGGCCACGACCGGTGGATGGACCCCGGTGGCGGGTGTCTCGGGCACCAGCGCCCTCGTCCCGGTCTCCGGCGATCGCCAGTGGTTCCGCCTGCGCCAGCCGTGATCCACGGGTGAACCTGGAAAAGGCAGTTGGAACCACGGATTGAACGGATAACACGGATAAGCAGGGACTTGGGTTGGACGTGTCGCAAACCTGCAAGGTGAGCGACCTGCCGCGAGGAAAACCTCCGTTCCAGCCCCCTCCATCCGTGAGATTCGTGAAATCCGTGGTTCAGGAAACTGCCGCTCTAAGGTTGAAATGAAAACAGGGGGAGGTGGCGTGGGCCACCTCCCCCTTTTGCTTCACAATCCGTGGTCCAGGAACCAGCCGCTCTAAGGCTCAAACCAGAGGAAGACTCACGGGCCCCCGCGGGCAGGATCGAGGAAGGGGGTGCCGGCGTAGTACCATTGGTTGGGGCGCAGGCTTTCGGTGTGTCCGTCGACGAACAGGATGTTCGAGCGGGTGTCGTGACGCGGATCCGGGCCGCCCCAGTTCGGATCATCCGGCGAGGCGACGCACCCGGTGCAGGGAGCGTCGTTGCCGGGGTCGTGGACGATCCAGCATCCGGGCTTCTTCTTGGACGTGGCTGTCACCGAACGCTGTGGGTCCCGGGTGTTCGTGGCGGCCACGCCGCCGTCGCAGAGGTGGACGGTTCCCGACGGGTTCTTCACGAATTCCTCGGTGATGCCCTTGTACTCCCAGGTTCCCGGCCACCAGCAACCGCCGAGGCGGAAGTTGGCCCCGTAATTGCCGACGGTTCCATCGACGGGATAGGCGATCTCGCCTTCGGAGGTGACGAGGAACGGGCCGGAGGTGGAGGTCCGGACGCCGACGCGCTTGGGTCGGACGGGGCAGAGGAGGACCTTTTTGGCCTGCTGGTACGGCATGATGTAGTTGTACCAGGACTTCCGGTCCTGCTGGTTACCGACCAGGCTGAAGGTCCACGGGAAGCGGCCGTTGTAATCCTGGGCGTAGAGCCGGGTGGCGATGCCCATCTGCTTGCAATTGTTGATGCAGGCGGTGGAAAGGGCCTTGCTCTTGGCCTTGCCGAGCGCCGGGAGGAGCATCCCGGCGAGGATCGCGATGATGGCGATCACCACGAGCAGTTCAATGAGGGTGAAACCTCCATTGCGGGCGTGGCGTCGGGCGCCGGGAGCGTCAGGGATTTTCATGGGAGCTGGTTTTCGACCTTTGGGAAACCGGGGTCTCAGTTCTTGATGGTGGTCCGTTCGGAGAGCCAGATCATGTCGGCATTGTTCGGGCTGGCGACGTTCAACTGAATGTTGTTGTTGTACTTGGGGGCGGGCTTGGTCCGGGGATCCACCCACTTGCGGATTTCGGCGTGGCTGTCGGCAAAGGAGATGCCGGCGGCGCCATTGTGGTAGCTCCCGGGGAAATCGACGATGCGGGCGCCGCTCGGGGTGGTGACCATGGTGTTGGCGAATCCACCCGCGTTGATGGAATCAGGATGCTCGTCGAGAAGGACCCAGACGTTGGCCGGACCCGGGTTGGCGAGATCGGACTCCTTCTTGAAGATCTTGTAGGCTCTCTGGTTGTCGACCATCTGGCCGCCGGGGGGCAACCAGACACCGGGCCCGCCGATGGCCTGGCTCATGCCCATGGACCGGACGCGGGGGTGGCGCGTACCCCGGATGACGACCGAACTGCGATCCGCCGGGCACTTGTAGACCGCAGCGCTTTGGAGGTAGGGGGCGAAGGCCGCCTTCTTGCGATCGAGGAGTTGGGTCGTGTTGGTGTTGTCCGTGTTGCTGGGGTTGAAATCCAGCCAGCCCTGCACCCACGAATACTGCTCGTTCGCACTGTTGCCGGGCATGATGAGGTTGTCGTTGTTGTCGCCGGCGTACAGGTGGAAGCCGAGTTGGATCTGCTTCAGGTTGCTCAGGCACGCAATGCCCTGCGCCTTGACCTTGGCCTTCGACAGCGCCGGGAGAAGCATGCCCGCGAGGATGGCGATGATCGCGATCACCACAAGCAGTTCGATCAGGGTGAAACCGCGGTTCCGGGAGATGGGGGGGAGTGTCGCCATGGACATACTTTGCCTAGCCTCGGGGCAATTTGGTGAGAACCCCGTCGCGATGCCATCCCGAATTTGAGGGGTGGGGCGGTCCGGGCTTCGAGGGGAGATTCCAGTTGTCCGATGATGGACGCTGGAGTCCCTACGCCGGAGGCGTTGCAGCGGATAGCCCCGGGTCGTGCGAAGCACGCACCCGGGGAATGGGGGTGATTTTGGAACCGCACCCCGGAAGGGGTGCGAAGATTCGGGAGCCTGCAACCCCTGCCGGGGTAGGTGCCTTTTTCGGCATCCAAGACCCGGGGTTGCTTCGCAACCCGGGCTACCGGCTTCAACGCCTCCGGCGTACCCCACGCGTACCACCACCGACTTCAGGTGCCGGAGCTTACGGTGACAATGCCCTTTCCCCACTGAGATGTGAACCATGGCTTGCGGGCCATTCGCCGTTGGCCAAGCATGGGGGGAGTCACCTTTCACGCATGCAACACCATCGAATCTCGGCCGCATGGCGCAGGGCAGGCTCCCTGATCCTCGTCGGTATCGTCTCGGCTGCGCTCCAGGCCGCCAACCCGGCGGATGAACCGGTCCGCGGTCCCTTCTGGTCCGGCACGGTCACGCTCGGAAAGGACCGTCCCGCCGCCATGAAGGGGTTGGCGATCACCCTCGGTGCCGACCGCAAGAGCCACATCCTCTACGATCTCGACACCCTGCGTGTCGCCGCGGCCTGGTCCGGGGAGTTCCTGGAGTTCGGGAACACGTTGACCAAGATCGAGTGGCCGCCGCCGCCGTCGGTGAAAGCCCCGATCCTGTTCGGCGTGGGCAACTCGCCGGGCTGGCTGGGCCCCAAGGCGGAATCGGTGGATCCGCGCGACAAGGGCCAGGGCCCGCTGCCGAAGGCGTGGGCGCATCACGAGGGCGTTTTCGTCCATGGTGACCGCGTCGTGTTGAAGTATTCGGTGGGCAGCGCGGTGGTCCTGGAGGCCCCAGGGGTTGAGGTGGTCGACGGGCAGACGGTGTTCACCCGGACCTTCGAATTCGAGAAGGCCGGAGATACCCTCGCCGTGGTCCTTGCCGAAGGCGTCGAAGGATCCCTCAAGTCTTCGCTCGAAGGCGCCGAGGGGCCCGTGGCTGTGACCCTCAGCGGTGGCCGCTCGCTTTCCGTGGCTGGTCAAGACCTCCCCAAGGGGACCCGTCTGGAATCCACTTCCGATGGCCGTCTTGTCCTGACCTTGGGCAAGGCCAAGACGAAGAAGGCTTACCGGGTTGCACTGGCCGATTCCGCTTCGCCCGGGGCCTTTGTCGCACTGCGGGCCATTCCGACCGTCCGCCCGTCCGAATGGACCAAGGGCGGGCCGGCCCGCTGGACCACGCCCATCACCACGCAGGGCAAGCCGGGTACCGAAGACGGACCCTACGTCGTCGACGCCATCACCGAGCCCTTCCCGAACGTTTACAACACCCGCACGTTCTGGGGTGGATTCGACTTCCTTCCGGACGGACGCGCGGCGATCTGCGCCTTCCATGGCGACGTCTGGATCGTCTCCGGTCTGGACGGCTCGTTGGGTGAGCTGAAGTGGAAGCGCTACGCCACCGGCCTGTTCCAGCCGCTCGGCTTGAAGGTCGTGAAGGGGGAGATCTACGTCGCGGGTCGCGACCAGATCACGCGCCTCAAGGACCTGAACCGTGACGGCGAGGCCGACCTGTACGAGAATTTCAACAACGACACCGTGGTGACGCCGAATTACCACGAGTTCGTCCTCGACCTGCACACGGACTCCAAGGGGAATTTCTACTACGCCAAGGGCGCCCCGTGGGAACCCTCCGTCAGTTCGCCCCACCAAGGCACGATCCTGAAGGTGTCGCCGGATGGAAAGAAGATGGAGGTCTTCGCCACCGGTCTCCGCGCCCCCAACGGCATGACCGTGGGCCCTGACGACACGGTGCTCGTCGGCGACAACCAGGGACATTGGATGCCGTCCTCGAAGCTGAACCTCGTGAAGCAGGGCTCGTTCATGGGCATGGTTCCGGCCGCCCAGCGCGAGCTGACGCTGAAGTACGCGGACGGCCGCGAAATCCGCGTCAACCCCAGCGATCCCGAGGCGCGCAAGGCGAATGGCCTGAAGGGCTGGGACGGCAACATGCCGATCCCGACCAGCTATGACACCCCGATCTGCTGGCTGCCCATGCGCTGGGACAACTCCAGCGGCGGGCAGGTCTACGTCACCAGCGACAAGTGGGGACCGTGGAACGGCGCGCCGCTCTTCATGAGCTACGGCAAGTGCCTCCTCTACGGCGTGCTCATGGATGAGGTCGACGGCGTCGTGCAGGCTTCGATGGTTCCGTTCAACCTCAAGTTCCAGAGCGGCGTCATGCGCGGGCGATTCAGTCCCAAGGACGGCCAGCTTTACGTCTGCGGCCTCAAGGGATGGCAGAACGCCGCCACCCGCGACGGCGGGTTTTACCGCGTCCGCTACACCGGCAAACCGGTCAACATGCCGGTCAAGGCGCACGTCGCCCGCAATGGCATCCGCCTGACGTTCAGCACGCCGGTGGACCCCGCCACCGCACAGGATATCGACGGGTATGCGGTCGAACTCTGGAATTACCGCTACAGCGGTGGCTACGGCTCGGATGAACTGTCTGCCAAGACCCCGGGCCAGAAGGGTCACGACAAGCTGACCGTGAAGGCCGCCAAGGTCGCCGCCGATGGCAAGTCCGTGTTCCTGGCCGTGGACGGACTCCAACCGGCGGATCAGTACAGCGTGAAATACACGCTCAAGACCGCTGCCGGCACGGAACTCCGTTCCGAGGTCATTGGAACCATCCGCAAGCTCGGTTCCGATGTGACCGCCGGGCGGTGAACTCGGGTCTGAAGGCCGGGTGCCCCCACCCGGCGAGGGCCCTGGCTGCTCCGCTGAGAGTTGCCAGTTCCCAGTGACCCGTTCCCGGAACGGGTGACTGGGTTCTGGTAACTGGCAACCCTGCCACAGCCTCGTGACCTCGTCTGCTACGCCCGGAGGGTAGCTGACGACGTCAGGAGGCAGGGAACTGGGCACTGGAAGCTGGGGAGTGGGAACCCTGCCGCGACCGCCTCGTGACCTCGTCTGCTACGCCCGGAGGGTAGCTGACGACGTCAGGAGGCAGGGAACTGGGTTCTGGCAACTCGGACCTCCCTCTGCAAAATTGCCGGCCATGCAGACGGATCTGGCGGGCAAGGTGGTGGTGATCTCGGGCGCGGCGCGCGGCATCGGTGCCGCGACGGCCCGCGCGTTCGGCAAGGAGGGTGCCTGGGTGATCCTCGTGGATCGCGATGCGATCGGCGGTAAACAGTTGGAACGGTCGATCGGCAAGGCGCAGTTCATCGAGGCCGACCTCAGCACCGAGGCGGTGTGCGAGCCGGTGATCCAGACGGTGGTGCAGCAGTTCAAGCCCGTCGATGTGCTGGTAAACAACGCTGGCGCCACTGCCGGCCTCAACCTCACGGCCAGCCCCTCCGCCTTCATGGATTCCGTGCGGAAGAACCTGCTCCATGTCTACGCCCTGACCCATTACGCCCGCGAGGCCCTCGAGGCTTCCAAGGGGTCCATCGTGAACGTCAGTTCCAAGGTCGCCGAAACCGGGCAGGGAGGCACCTCGGCCTATGCGGCCGCCAAGGGCGCCATCCATGCCCTCACCCGTGAATGGGCGGTTGGCTTCGCGCCCAAGGGCGTCCGCGTGAACTGCGTCGTCCCTGCCGAGTGCGACACCGACCAATACCAGCGCTGGTTTGCCACCCAGAAGGATCCCGCCGCCGCCCGTGCGGGCATCGAGCGTCTGATTCCCTTCGGACGCCGCCTGACCCGTCCCGACGAGGTCGCGGACACGATCGTTTTCCTGTCCTCGATGCGGGCCTCGCACATCACCGGACAGTTCATCCATGTCGACGGCGGGTACACCCACCTCGACCGCGCCAGCACCGGGGAACAGACGAAGTGGAGCTGAGCGGAAGGTGGGGGCTGGCTGAGCCCCCACCAGGAACAACCTCTCCAGGATATGGAAACCTCGGAACTCATTGAAGTGCTCGGTCGCGGCGAGGACAGCCGCCACCAGTTCGAGGCAAACATCACCAATGTTGCCTCGCTTGCTGAGGAAATCGTGGCCTTCAGCAACAGCGGCGGTGGCCGGATCTTCATCGGGGTGAACGACGATGGTTCTGTGAAGGGGTTATCCAAGGAGGACATCAGCCGACTGAACAATCTGATTGCGAACGCTGCTTCGCAGAATGTCCGGCCGGCGGTGAATCCGCTGACCGAGAACGTCTCACACCCTGCAGGCATCGTTCTTGTTGTGACCATCCCGGATGGACTGACCAAGCCCTACATGGACAGTCGGGGGGTGATCCTGGTGAAGAGTGGTGCCAACAAGCAGCCAGCTTCTTCCCGCGAAGAACTTCAGCGACTCTTCCAGCAGAGCGGCCTCATCCACGCCGACGAGACCCCGGTCCACGGGTTGGGTGTTGGAGACATTGATCTGACTTATTTCGGAACATTTTTCCAGGAGCAGTTCGGTGAGACACTGACTGAACAGCGTCTTTCACTGCCGCAATTGTTGGCCAATCTCAATCTGCTTAGCGGGAGCTCACTCAATCTGGCAGGCGCGCTTCTCTTTGCGCGGACCCCGCAGTTCCGCCTCCCGACGTGCATCGTCAAGGCGGTGGCGTTTCCGGGGACATCCGTCACCGATGACCGATACCTCGACAGTCGCGATATCGCTGGGAAGTTGGCGGACGTCTATCGGGAGGCGATGGCGTTCATCAAGATCAACACCCATGCCATCCAGGGCGATCGATCGGTCAATTCCGTCGGCATGCCGGAGGTGCCCCTCATCGTCTGGCAGGAGTTGATCGCCAACGCCCTTGTCCATCGCGATTACTTCATCAGCGCCCCTGTGCGTCTGCTCCTCTTTGCGGATCGGGTGGAGATCATCAGCCCCGGGCATCTTCCCAACAACCTGACCGTTGCGAACATCAAGGCCGGCAACTCGAACATCCGGAATCCCATCCTCGCCTCCTTTGCAGCCAAACTGCTCCCTTACCGTGGTCTTGGCAGTGGCATCCTGCGCGCCCTTCGTGCGTATCCCCAGATTGAGTTCATTGAGGATCGGCCCGGAAACCTGTTCAAGGTCATCGTGGCCCGGCCAAAACCTTCGAGCTGAAAGTTCTGGGAACCGGCTCCGCCTTCGGCGGAACGAATGGTCTGCGCCGGGTGGGGGCACCCGGCCTTCAATCCCGGTGTCCAGAGGCTTGAATCTTGAATCTGAAAACTGGGACCTTGGCCTCCGTCATGAGTCAGAAGCCGGCCCCGAAGGTCTCGAAGAAGTTCCAGTCGTATCCGCGTCTCAACCCGCTGGGGGTGGGACGGGACATCACCGCGGCGGACCTGATTGATCAGGTCTTCCTGGCTTACAACGGTGGGCGCTTGCGCGAGGCGGCGCAGTTGCTGAGCCGGAAGATGCTTCCGGACGACGGTTACATCGGCATGTCGTTGACCGGCGCCCTGACGCCGGCAGGCCTGGGCAAGTCCTGCCTGATTCCGATCATGAAGGCGGGGTTCGTGGACTGGATCGTGTCGACGGGAGCCAACCTGTACCACGATCTCCACTACGGCCTGGACATGAAGCTCTACGCCGGCTCGCCGTTCCTGAATGACGTGGATCTCCACAAGGAAGGTGTCATCCGGATCTACGACGTCATCTTCGACTACAACGTCCTGCTCGACACGGACGCGTTCGTGCGTGAGGTCATCCAGGGACCGGAGTTCCAGCGGCCGATGGGCACGGACGAGTTCCACTACCTGCTGGGCAAGTACGTGCATGCCCGCGGAAAGAAGCTGGGCATCGAGGACAGTTCGGTGCTCGCGACGGCGTACGAGTGCGGCATTCCCATCTTCACGTCGAGCCCCGGGGATTCGTCGATCGGCATGAACGTGGCGGCGATGTCGATGCGGGATTCGAAGCTGATGTTCGACGTGAACCGCGACGTGAACCAGACGGCAGGCATCGTCTATCACGCCAAGAGCACCGGTCATACGAGCTCGGTCTTCATCCTGGGTGGCGGCAGCCCAAAGAACTTCATGCTCCAGACCGAGCCGCAGATCCAGGAGGTCATGGGCATCAAGGAAAAGGGCCACGACTACTTCCTTCAGGTGACGGACGCGCGGCCCGACACCGGCGGTCTTTCGGGCGCCACACCTGCCGAAGCCGTGAGCTGGGGCAAGGTGGATCCGGACAAGCTCCCGGATTCCGTGGTGTGCTACACCGACAGCACCATCGCGTTGCCGTTGCTCAGCGCGTACACGCTCTCCCGCGTGAAGCCCCGGAAACTCAAGCGCCTCTACGACGATCGCGACGCGATCCTCGGGAAGGTCCGCGACCGGTATCTCAAGGTCGGAACCGTCTCGAAGGTGCTGACGAGCCGGAAGGTCGCCAAACGCGCCTCGTCCGTTAGCCTGAAGAAGGGCTGACGGGCGTGACCTGCCTGCTGCTGGATCCGCGCCTGGACCGGTTGGGGGGATTGTCGGGAGTGAACGTGGCGTCCGCATTGTGGCTGGGTCGTGTGCTCTGGAATCGGGGAGATCACCTGGTTGCATGGGTATTGTTGGGCGGACTCGGACTGAAGCTGGTAGCTGAGTGGGCGGGTTGGGTCACGTTGGTCCGTTTCGATGAACCGGGGGTCGAGGCCTGTATCCTGAGCCATTGGGCGGCGGCTGCCTGGGGGGGAGTGGTTTGTATCCAGTGGTCATTTGCTGGGACCTACCCGACGAAGCCTGCCTCTCAGGCAGGCCCCGGTTGACGCCGGGCATGGGATCCCGGAAGCTCATGATGTGAGTACGCTCGCTCGAATTGAGTCGGAGGTCGCCGGGCTGCCGCCCCAGGAACAGCGGTCGCTGCTGAGATGGCTGCAAGGCCGTTTAGGTACGGGTCTGGAACCGTCTCAGGAGATCCCCGAATCCTTGAGGATTTTCCGGGACCTTCAGAAGGAGGTCGCGTTGGACGCAACCTCCGCTGATGCCTGGAAGGCTGCAGTGGCGGATTCCCGGCGTTAAGTCCGTGCACGCAATTCGCCATGGTGCACTTGGATACCAATTTCCTGATTGATGCTCTGGTACAAGGCACTCCGCAGGAGGCCCAGTTGGTAGGATGGCTGGCAACCGGCGAACCGATTGGGATGAGTTCACTGGCTTGGGGTGAGTTCCTTTGTGGTCCTCTTTCCTCGTCTGCAGAAGCCATGGCGCGGCGCCTCTTTACCCAAACTATCAGCCTCGACCGATTGGACGCGGAGAAGGCAGCGAGTCTTTACAACCTGACCGGCCGAAGAGCCAAGAGTTTCCCCGATTGCTGCATTGCAGCCGTGGCCATCCGGGCTCATGCCCAGTTGGCAACCAGTAACCGAAGAGATTTCACGCAGATGGTCACCCATGGACTCCTGCTGGCCTAAAGGGTCCAGAAGAGTGCCTTCAGGACCCAACCCGGCCGGGTGGGGATGGTGGCCAATACCGGACCTGATCTGAAGGCCGGGTGCCCCGACCCGGCGGAGGGGTGGAGAGTTTGAACCTGGAAAAGGCAGTTGGAACCACGGATTGAACGGATAACACGGATAAGCAGGGACTTGGGTTGGATGTGTCGCACACCTGCAAGGTGAGCGGCTTGCCGCGAGGAAAACCCCCATTCCAGCCCCGCCCATCCGTGAAATTCGTTAAATCCATGGTCCATGAAACTGCCGCTTTAAGGTTGAATCTTCAAACTTCAAACACGGATCCACGGCAGTCATGCACCTACCTCCCCCTCAATCGGAGTGAGACCGGTGTAACGCGGGGGTGCGTGCTGCGTCTGGGTCGTCATGCACGGGTTACTTCGGGTGTTGCTGGGCGGGCTGATGGCCTTCCGTCTGGCAGCGGCCCTTCCGGTCTTCGAGCCGTTCCAACATGCCGCGGGGTTGCCCCTGAACGGCCTCGCCACACCGGAAGGTCTGACCTGGGGCCGCATCGGCGCGGGCGCCGACGCTCAGGGAACCACCGCCACCGAAAACCTGACCTCGCCGGGCTGGCCGGCTTCGAGCGGTGGCTTGGTCCAGCTCTCGCCCGGAGCGGCTGGAGGCGGCAGTCGCTTGCCGCTGGGGATCACGCAAACCAATGGCGTCCTGTACTACAGCTTCCTGTTGAAGGTGAGCAACGCGGCTCCGGTGGTGGCTCCGTCCGCCATCGCCGCATTTGATCCGTTGACCACCGGGATCCCGTCCGCCACGGAGCTTTTTGGCCGGCTCCTGATCCGGTCCAACGCGGGTGGGTTCAACCTCGGCATGGGGCGGAACACCTCGGCCAACGCCCAGGCGTCCTGGGCTCCGAACCTCTTCACCACCAACGACACGATCCTGGTCATCGCCGCGTACGAGTTCACGGCGGTCAACCACCGCGCCTATCTCTGGCTCAATCCCTCCTCCGGAACGTTTGGCGCCGGCGCGCCTCCGGCCGCAACCGTGACCAACAACAACGGCACCACCGTTGTTGCCTCCCTCGCCAGCCTGAGCTTTCCGATGACTGCCGGATCCCCGTCGCTCGCCCTCTTGGATGAAGTCCGTGTCGCCGCGTCGTGGGCCGAAGTTACCTCGTACGCGGGTCCCGGTCCCGGCGGACCCTTCGTCGAACGGTTCCTGTCCCATGCCGTCAACAACTACACCGGCACCCTCCTCGATTCCGACGACGATGCCGTCCGTCCCGGTGCGGTCTACGATCGCGAGGCGATCCGTGTGGAAACCCGCTTCAGCCTGCAGAACACGAATGCCACGCCGCAGGAAAAGACCTACAAGCTCAGCTACCGGCTTTTCGATCCGTCCGGCGCGGCCCAGCCCATCCGGGCGTTCGGTTCCGCGACGGCCAACAGTTCCAACACCTACGATCCAACGATCGTGGTGACCGTTCCGGCGGGTGTGACGACGAATCTCACGAACATCGCCTTCGTGCGGCCCACGACCCGTCTGGCTCCGGCCACGGCGTACGCGGTCGAATGCCGGTTGTTCCGCGACACGACGGTGTTCACCGGCTTCTCGACCTCCGACATCCCCCGGCTCTACTTCCACCACACCAACATCGTTTCGGTGGACTCCGCCGCGAACGTGCTGACGCGGCTCGATTCGCTGACGCCCACACGGGACTTCGCCTTGAGGCTGGGTGGGGATTCGCTCAAGGCCTTCCAGGCGCAGGCGACGGTGACCCTCTCCCGCTACGACCGCTACCTGGCCGCGTCAGCCGGGTCCGCGTCGGTGCCGGTGATCTTCCAGCTCGAGCTGCGCGACACGTTGGGCAACTCCAACGTTCCACTCCGGACCGCCCTCGTCAGCAGCAACATCCCCCTCGCTGAATGGACCAACACCCCGACGCGGAATGTTCCCTGGCAGCAGCTGCATTCGCAGGTCCTCGACTTCGAACCGGCTTCGGGGATCCAGCTCGACTCCGTGGCTGGCCGCTACCAGTACCGCGTCACGGTCGCCCACAACAACGCGATCACGGGCGGACCGGACGTCGTGGCCGGCAACCGGGTGGACAGCACCACGCGCGGCCTGTTGCACTTCAACGGCGAGTTGAAGGCAGGAACTTCCGTGGCGGTGTTCACGAACATCGTCAACACGCCGGTGAACCTTGGCGCCAACGCCCCCGGCATCAACACCAGCGTCGCTTTCGGCACGGGCGGTGGCGGGTTCCTTGGATCAACCCTGCGTTTCGGCAGCGCGACCCCCGCCAACGTGCGGCTCCGGGTGGATGGCTCTGCCGACCTGCTTTCCACGATCCCGTTGACGGGCGGAACCAGCGGATCCAACACGCTTCAACGGATCGCCTTCAACGCCACGGCACCGACCTTTGGTCCCGCCGGTCTGGTTTCAACCATCACGCTCACCTATCCGTCGGGCTTCGGTTGCCGCGAAGGCAACCTGAACCAACCGTTTTCGCTGGGCACGGTGGTGTTCCCGAACACGCCGATCAGTCCCGTGACGTTGGCGCCGTCGGGCCCGGTGACCGCGAATGCCGCCTCCGGCCAGAAGTGGTACTTCCATGAAGAATCCAAGCCGGTGTGGTTCGAGGCCACCGGGATCACGTGGAACCCCACGGCGGGCACGCTGTCGATTGTCCCCACGGCGGTCACGCACGTCCGCAAGCCGGCGTATTCGGATCCCGCGATCATCGTGGGCGGCTCTGGTTATCGGCCGTCCAACGACCGCTACTGGGAATTCGTGAGCGCGGTGACGTCGCCGGACGTGAAGATCACCGCCGACCTGCTGGGACGTGCGCTGGCGACGTTCAGCGTGTCGTTCGCCACCGAGGGTTCGTTCGAGGCCCACTTCCCGGCGAAGACCATCCTTGGGTGGGGCGGCGGCGGAAGCCTCTCCGTCTCCAACGACCTTCCGATCCCTGCGATCAGCAAGTTCAACACGGTCTCGAACACCGTGATCGACTACCTCGTGGGATGCCGCGATTGCGGATTGGTTGTCATCGGATCCATCGGCGACACCGACCCGCGCGAGATGGCCTTCGGTACAGGTTTGCGCGTCACGGTCGATGGCGGCCTGACGGGTGAAGGCACGACACCGGTTCCGGCCGGGCAACCGAACAGCATCCGCGATCTCGGCTGGGGCAAGTCGGACGGCAACTTCACGCATCTGGTGGAACGGGTGAACGAAGGACGGTTCCACATGCCTGGAAACTTCCTCACGCCGCGCTCGCTGGCGGTGACTCCTTCCGTCGCGGCACTGGTCGAACCGCGGGACCTTCCGGGCATCCTCCTGCTGACAGGCGTGGATGCGGCTTCCGGCAATGCCGTGGCCCGTGCGCTGGGATCCGTCACGAACAAGAATGATGAACTCCTGGTCCTGGGCACGGCCGGCTATATGTCGGGCGCGGGCGAATACGCCGGCATGAACTACACGCCGACGAACAAGCTCGGGGGCGCGCTGGATCCGCGCGCGATCAGCCGGCTTGCGGGACAGGAGACCCAATTTGATCCCAGCCCACGCGAGAAGCTCTACCTGCGTCGTTCGGGCGTGACCGGCATCCATGAAGCGGCTGGCGCAGTCACCCTCGACAACATCTACGGCTACGAGTTCAGCGTCTCGAACCTGTCGCTGTCGTTCATGGGATCGCAGAACGAGGCGTCCGGGCTCGTCGGTGACATCGTCCTGCCGTACCCCGCCAACTTCACTTACCGCATGGAGGGAATCACCCTTCGCTGCAACGGCCACTTCGATGGTGCGCCCCGGTCGCCGAGCGGACTGGTGATCAACCTCGACTACTGGAACACCCCGCTGATCGTGAATGGCATTGCCTTCGAACCGCCCACGGTGGGCGGTTCGGGAATCCCGTTCCTGCCCGACTGCGACTCGGACGATTACACGCTGGTATTCGACGTGTCGTACAAGCCGCTCAACCAGTTCTTCCTCGGCGACTACGACGCCTTCACCGGCCGCGTCGCCATCAACAACGATGGCAACATCGTCGGGGCCGGCGCGGGCGTGGCGGGCGTTGACTCGCGCCTGATCGGACCCACCACGCTCGAGCTCAACGGTTCGAACGGGGACAAGTATCCCTTCGAACCCGTCGTGGGCGGGTACTTCAACCTCTGGAAGGCGGAGTACGACGACGACGTGGCCCCGGGGTGGTTCAACCTCGTCGGAACGCTCAATGTCGCCTTCTTCCAGGACCTGAAGGTCCACATGCACGTCAGCCCCAACTCCCTGCTCGGCGAGGTCAACATGATGGGCGGTTGGCCCGCCACTGGGTTCACGACCGAGTCCGCCTATTGGGAGGTTGGCGGCAACCACTTCTTCAACGACGCCGACTTCGACGCCACCCACGAGGGCGCTCCCGGCGTTGGTTACGTCACTTACCGCGACGCCACCACCGAGAACTACAATCCCCGCGCCCAGAAGCTCTGGGCCACGATCGTGAAGTTCGATTATCCGCTCGTGTGGTCCTCGGCCGCCAAGGAGTTCGTCGGGCTCGAACCCAAGGAGAAGAATCTCATCGTCCTCAAGACGTTCAGCCGGCTCGATCACCTCCGAGCGGCGAACGCGGACATCTCCTTCGGGGCGCAGTACAGCGCGATCCCGATCGCCAACCTCACCGAGATGCTCCTCGAAGGCACGGGCCTCAATGACGCCCTCAACGAGGCCGTCGGGGCCCAGCTCTCGTATCTGGACAAGGGCATCGGCCGCCTCAGTGACATCCTCGATTCCGATCCTCACAAGTATTGGGATCCCATCCTCGACCAGATCCTGGATCCGGTGCTCAACGACCTGTATGCCGAGTTGGAGGCCGAGTACGCCCGGGTCGAGCCCTGCCAGTTTGCCACGGCTGCCCGCCCGATCCTCGATCGCTACATCGGTGGTGCCCAGAACCAGGCCAACTCCGTCTCGAACAAGCTCGCCACGATCGCCGGCATCTATACCGATGCCGCGTCCGTCCTCGGCCAAACCTACAAGTGGCTTGGGGATGTTGAGCTCGCCATCGATGCCGCCATCGACAAGGTCCCTGCCGACGCGACCCTGGGCCAGGATGCGGGCGAAGACGCCGCGCGGGTGGTCGGCATGTTCACCGAGGAAATCATCGACGCCGCCTACAAGCCCCGTCGTAAATCGAAGGAGATGGCCACGGACATCCTGGCCTTTGTCCTCGGCAAGGCCGCCGACGCCGCCACGCAGGCCCTCATCGAGGAATTGCTCGAAGGCGAGGACATCCCCCTCGACGAGATCGGGGCCACGCTCGCCGAACTCCGGGTCGCCATCGGAGAGATCCGCGCCCAGTTGAAGCCCGCAGCCCAGTACGCCACCCAGATGGCCGCGATCCTCAACGGGCTTTCGTCGGACATCGTGATCATCACCAACCTCGCGACCGAGGACACCGTCGACTACCTCGAGTCGTTCGCCTGCGGCATCGATGATCCGTTCCTCGACGTCGCCGAGGACGCCTTCAAGAACCAGCTCAAGGAGTTCATCAAGGAACGCTTCTACGAGACCGGCATTCCTGCCGCGGTCCAGGGCTTCCTCAAGGAACTGCTGTACGACCTCAACGCCCTCTTCGTCGATGCCGCCAATTCCGCCATCGCCGCCCTCAACCGCGTCCTGGAACAGGTCCTGACCGACGCCACCGTGGGTGCACTCGGCGAGGCGGCCAACGAGTCTGCTTCCATGCTCGGGGACATCGCTTCCGCGTTAGGCTCCGGGAAGATCACGGGCGATGCCCACATCGTCGGTGACAACCTCACCGACCTGCGCCTCGACATGGAGATGGAGTTCGGGTTCAACGGCGATCGCGAGAATCCGGAGGAGGGATCCATGATGAAGCTCGCCACGGCGATGCACATCAAGTCGCTCAACAACGAGGGCGACGATGGCACCTGCTCGGCGGGCTCGACACCCGCCACCGAGGTCACCGTCAACATCCTCGTCCAACCGGCGGCCTTCCTCACGGATGACTTCCGCATCCAGGCCGACTTCCTCTTCGCCTTCTCGAATGATCCTTCCGCGGATCCGCCGTTCCGTGTGTTGCAGCTCGGTGGCGGCTTCGAGGTGCCTGTCTACATTCCGCTGATCCCCGGGCTGATCACGCTCAAGAACATCGGCGGCGATGCCTCCTTCGGGAAGTTCGAGGACTACCTTTCCGCGAACTGCGACATCGACGTCCTCGAGCTCGTCACCGTCACGGGCGGCCTCTTCATCGGAAAGACGTGCGACTACAAGCCGTTCGACCGCTGGGCTCCCGATGTCCAGAACCTGATCAAGATCGGGCCGAACGGATGGGCGGGCATCTACAGTGAGACCAGCGCCCATGTCGGGATCGGTGACAGCTGCGTGCTGCGCGCCGGTTACGGCGGTGGCATTGGGTTCGGCATGAGCTGGGATGATCCGGCGGTGCTCGGCCGCATGTACGGCTATGTCGATGGCGACTTCCTCTGCTTCATCCACGGCGGTGCCAACTTCGAACTCGCGGCCCGGGGCGACCTTGGTGATGCGCTGAGCGGCGACCTCTTCGGTGCGCTCTGGTTCAAGGGCTGCGCCGGCATCGAGGTGAAGATCATCTTCACCGTCACCGAAAACGTCTGCGTCATCTACGAGGACGGCAAGTTCACGTCCGAGTGAGGCCTCCCATGAACCCCCTTCTTCCTTTGATTTCCATGAAGCCTCACCTCGTGACGCGTTGGATCGGTTTCGTCGGCCTGCTGCTCGGGCTCGGCCTTTCCCGCCTCTCTGCCGCCCCGCTGCCGCAGGCCTCCTGGCTTGCCACCGTTGGCACCACCTGGCGCCAGCCCTCGGGCGAAGACTGGTCCTACCTGCTCTACCAGACCTCCGACGGCACGTCCTTCGCCGGTCGCACCATCGCGATCTATCGCAAGGAGGGTGATCCCGCGTCGCCCGCGACGTTCACCCGCCAGGCGGTCACTCGCTTGCAGGACAACCCGGCCGTCATCGCGCCGCTCCTCGACCGCTCCGTCAACGTCGGCCAGGACCTCAACGAGCTCGCCGAACACGTTACGAGCCTCTTCCAGTCCCTCATCCCCGCACCGTCGGTCACGCTGCCCGAGCGGTTGGCCGCCGTCGTCCAGGGATTGAACGCCGATCCCACGCTGCACTCCCGGATGATCCTGTTGTCGCGGCGTCATCCCGGCGCTGCGCTTGCGTTCGGCATGGCTTGGGCCGAACCCCTGCCCAAGGATTTCCGCGTCTTCACCTACGAGTTGCGCGATTTCGATCCCGTCGCCGGCGTGGATCGGGCCGTCCTGGGCCGCGTCACCATCCGTCCGGGAAATCCGCTCGTGCTGCCGCGCCCCGGCCTTCCCATCGATGTTCCCACGAACAGCCCGAAGGCCGACCTGCTCGCACGGCTCCGTTGGCCCACGCCGGATCCGCTGCGCCGGTTGGCCCCGGCCCAGATGGGCTTCAACGTGTACCGTGTTCCCAAGGTCGTCGCGGAGACCCGTGGGTTCACCACCAATCCACCGGCGGCCGGCGTCCTGGCCACGCTCGCCCGGGGTGCCACCGGCGTTGAAATCGTCAATCGCCAGCCGGTTGTTCCGCCCAAGGAGTATTCGGCAGCCGACGTGGCGGATTTCGTCAACGACCCGAACACGGTCTTCATCACCGACGATCGCGCGCGGTTCACCGGTGGACCGGGTTTCCGGGACGGCGACCAGTTCTGCTACTTCGTCAGCGCCCGGGATCTGCTGGGTCGGGATGGCGAGTATTCGCAGGCTCTGTGCGTGACGATCTGTGACCGGGTCCCGCCCTCCGCACCGCGTGGGCTGAAGGTCGCGAACGACTACCTCATCGAGGGAACCCAGGGGGTCCAGCGCATGAAGCTGACCTGGCAACCCGCCGTCGATGCCGTGGCGCAGGGCGTGGCGCGTTATGCCATCTACCGATGGGAGGATCGAAACCAGATGCACGAACAGGTCGATACCGCGCTTCCCATCGCCTTCGTCAATGCCGCGGGCGCCACCAACAAGTACACCTTCATCGACCGCACCGCCAAGGCGCCGACCGTGGCGAAGGATGCCGGCAAGGTTTTCTGGTACACCGTCCGCGCAGTCCAGGACACCGCCTGCGGCCCGCTGGCTTCGCCTGATTGCGCGCCGGCCCGCGGCATCCCCCGCGATCGTGTCGGTCCGTCGGGTTCGCCGCCGCAGCTCACGATCCGTGAGCCGCAGCTGAACCTCAGTTCCAAGTCCATCCGCAAGGAGGGTGGCGACACCAACCTCGCCGAGGGTGCCATCCGGTACGTGCTTCGGGCATCGCGCACCAATCGCGAGGTTGCGTGGGTCGAGATCACGGTGGTCGATCAGTCGCTGCCCACGGGTGCATCCACCCTTGGACGTCACTACTTCCCGCCGGTCATCGCGCCGGCCTACGGGTCCCATGCCACGGCGGCCACCTTCAATTCGATGGAATGGAACTACGTCTCCACGAATCGGGGTACCGTCACCAACGTAGTGACCTTCGGTACCGCGAACGGCATCACGTCGCAGCAGTTCATCGTCCCGGTTCCGCCGCCCACCCAGCCCGGGTCCTCCGGGGGCGTGCAGATGGATCTCTCCGTGGAATGGAAGACCGCCACCGCCCGCGACGGTCATGCCACCCACTTCCCCCGCGACATCATTCCCGAGATGCGCATGAACGGCGGCAAGGTCACGGGAATCCCCGTTGAAATGACCGTCTCCACGGATGGCGAACAATGGCGCCTCTACCGCAAGCTGGATGATGGTCCCCTCGCCATGATCGGCGAAGGTGACGTGCCGCCTGCCCGCGCCGGCCGTAATGCAGCTCCGGCGGCGGACGCGCAGATCTCGTTCGCCGACGACGCCATGCCCATCAACACCGCCGCGGCCCGCTACTACTCCCAATACCTCGACGCAGATGGGAATGCCGGTCCGCTCATCGCCTCGGTGGCCATCGGCATCTCCACGCCGCCTCCGCCGGCCTCCGCCCTTTCGCTCATCGCCGGTGATGGTGGGACCAACGATCCCAGCACCACGATGAGCTATACCTGGAGCGCGGCCCCCTACGGCTCCGCCCGCTATCGCATCTGGATCGGCAACCCGGCACGGCAGGGCGCCCCATCGCTGATTCCGGTGCAAGCGATCAACTTCACGGGCACCTCCTCCACTAGTCCTGCGACCCGGCGAAGCGCCGGGCCGGCCAGCGCCATTCCCTCGGTGGTGGACACCACCTTCCCGATGGTTCCCGCGATCTATCGCGACTTCGTGACGGACACCGGCATCACCAATCTTCCCTGCACGGTCATCGACACGACGCTCGTTGGCGGCCGGGTTGGCGTGGGGCCGGTCTATTCGAACCTCCTCCAGCGTGCGACGATCTCGGCCGATCTCTACGTCCTGGTCGAACCGGTGGCGCTGGATGGCACCGTGGGTGTGGCCAGTGCCACCAAGGTCCTTCCGGCCGGAGCGGGAGCCTCGGGCACCAACAACCTGGTTCCGTGGCCGAAGCGCCCGTTGCCGCCGCCGCGGCTCGACTTCACCACCGGCACGCCGGGCTTCTCCGCCCTGCGCATCAAAAACGGTGACCTCAACGGAACCAACAACGCCGACTTCAACGGCATCGGCGTCCTGCTGGGAACGACGTCGATCACTCCCAAGCTGGGATTCAGTCCAGCGACCGGACGCAATGCCTGGCTCAACGGATTGGTGGATCCTGATGATCTCCTCTTCAAGGACCCGGAGACCAGCCTGCCGATCCTGGGCCAGGTGGTCATCACCACCACACGCGTCAACCCGCCCGGTCTCGAGCTGCCACTCGTGATCATCACACAGCTCCCGGTTTCCGCCGTGCTCTACCGGCAACAGATCCCGAGCGCCGCGTTCCCGCAGCCGCCCGGTGACATGCTCCAGGTCAGTCCCCTGATCTCAGGGATCGAACACAGGAAGTACAGCGATCCCATCACCGCTCCGTTTGCACCGGTGAGCATCCCGGGGACGCGCCTCGATGACCCCTTCATCGGGATCTTCCCGTACCTCGGAAGCTACGGGCTCTTCCTTCTCGACACCCAGCCGATCATCTCCGGTGCCACGTACCAGTACTTCCTCGTCCGGTTCGATGACTACGGCGAGATGATCGAAGTCCTGCCCACCAATCCCGTCACCGCCACTCCGTGACCCTCGACGCCATGAAGCATCACCTGGGCAAGTTCCTCCTCCTGGCCATGATTCCAGCGGTGTCCGTCACCGCGCTCCCGCCGGAGCCTGTGGTCGAGACCGCCACCGAGTTCACCACGGCGGCAGACCTCAACGGGGATTCCATCCTCGACCTCATCGTCGTTGACAAGGTAACCGGCCAATACCGGACCGGATTCCTCTCGGGCAACAAGGCCGTCTGGGAAGTGGCCCGTCCGTCCGGCATCACGGATGTCACCGGCTTCAGTACCGGTCCGATCCTGCCCCGGGAGCCGGCCTCGGTGCTCACCACGATCACTGCCACGAACCGTGCGGACATGGTTTTCGCGAGTCCGATGGCCAACCGGCTCTCCGTCATCAACGGTGGCGTAACGACCCCGAATCCCCAGCCGTTCCCGATCTATCCGGTGGGTGTGAAACCCGAGTTCGTCGTGGCGCTCGATGTCGGTGGTGCCGGCGCCAACACCTGGCTGGACCTCTTCAGCGCCAGCGTTGGCGACGGCGCGCCGGATCCGTTCCGCATGGCACTCACCCGGAATCTGAGCGGGACGTTCCAGCCGTTCTCGGACCAGGTCCTTCCCGCGCGGCTGGCCCGGGGCAACCGGGTGCTGCCGCGCACCAATTCGCCCTCCGAGTACGCCGCGGCAGTGGCTCGCACACCGACGACGGGACAGGTCCTGCTTTATGATTTCACCGGTGGCCTCAACCGGATCCAGGCCTCGATCCTGGCCCAGCCGCCCAACGTGGAATACGCCGCGGGCACGTTCTCGAACCGTGCCCTTGCCACGTTCCTCCTCTATGTGCCGGGTTCATCCAACGTGACCGTGTATCCGGTCGTTGAACCCGCCCCGAACGACTTCGAGTTCCCGGCGGCACCGCTGGCCACGCTGCGCTTCGGCTCGAACTCGCTCGACTCCGTGCAGGTGCTGCAGGGTGGCCCGGCGGGCCAGTTGGGTGTCATCGCCAACGGTGGCACCCGCGCGGAGATCTACGCTTACGACGGCCGCACCAACATCGTCCGCGTCGCGGCCTACACCGCCACCGCCCCGGGTCTCTTCACCCGGTTCGTTGGCACGGGTCCCACGAACGCCCACCTCCTTTCAGGACCTGGCGGGATCTCCTCGGCCTTCATGAGCCTCGTCTGGAACGGAAGCACCTACGCCGTCGAGGCCAGCGGTGACCTCACGCCGCTCCAACCCACGGCCGGTCGCGCGAACCTCGCCCAGTACCTCCGCGAGCCCTTCGTGCATCCGTCCCCGGTCCTGCTGGCGCTGAACGCCGCCGCCGACTGGGCCTCGGGGCCGGGTTTCGGGACCAACACGAGCCCCGGTATCACCAACCGTGTCATCAACGTTATCGGGGAATCCTTCTATACCCCGCGCAACGGCCTCGCCTCACCCACGCCGGTTGCCATCCTCGCCGAGCCGGCGACCACCCATCTCCTCGCGTCCCAGTACGCCGAGTCCATCGCCATCGCCACGCTCTCGCCGGCCCTCGGCCCGATCGTCTCCGACCTCAGGATCCATCCGGTTTCCGGGACCTATGACGTCGGCATCACGATCACGCTGTCTCCCGGCCTCGCCGCCCATCAGGTCCGCTTCCGCACCAACGGCGGTCCCTGGACCACCTACGCCGCCCCGCTCTACGTCTATCGCGACACCGACCTCGAGGCGTACGCGGCTCCGGCGCCCGGCGGGCCGCGTTCCGCCATCCTCTCCGCGAACTACCGCTTCACCCAACCCTGGTACGCCATCGATTCCGATGCCGACGGCGTCCCGGACTTCGTCGAGGAAGCCAAGGGTCTCAACCCGCAGGGCGGTGATGATTCCGACAACGACGGGTTCACCGACTTCGACGAACTCCTCTCCGGTTCCGATCCGAACCAACTCGCCGATGTCCCGCCCACGAACCACGTCCGGTCCTCGCTGATCTTCCCGGTCGAGCTTCAGCTCACGCCCCAGCCCTTCCTCGTGCCCTTGCCCGGGATTGGCGCCGCCACCGGCACCGTCGTCACCGTGCGCACGCCGCAGGGTTCGCTGCTCGCGGAAGCGCCCACCACGCGGAAGGCCCTTTTCGATGCGCCCTCCGCCGACCTGCTGCTCAACTTCACCGCCGGGTCCTTCGTCACCGTCGCCACGCCCGAGCACTTCAACGCCACGCCTCCGCGCAATCCACCGACCGAACCCAGCGGACGCGAACTGCTCGGCCTGCTGACGGTTCCGCCGCCGGCGTTCGAGTCCGTGCCGTATGTCGCCGCGGTGGGACCCATTCCGCTGACGATCCAGCGCGAGGCCGAATTGTGGGAGGCCGCCGCACGCACTTTCCTCGCGACGAATCCGGCACCGAAGGCCAACGCGGTCCTGCAGCCGGTCGATGTCCTCACGGCCGCCCTGATGGAGCGCAAGCTGGACCTGCTGCTCCCCACGAACATCTGGCCGCGCACGAACCGGCTCTCGCTCTTCCCACATCGTCCCGGCGATGCCGCCCGGACCAATCCGCCGGTTGATGCGTTGAACTGGCTGGGCTCGCCCCTGCGCTCCAATACCTGGCACCTGAACGCCATGCTCGACGGCTTCCGCACCGGCGTCCAAGGGATCTCCAATTCCCAGGTCGCCACCCTGCGCCTCGTCAATTCCAGCCTCTATCACGTCTGCACCTACTCCAACATCACCACCGTCACCAACGGCACGAACGTCCTCCGCCTTTCGACCTACCCGCCGCTCATCGTCGCGCTGCGCACGCTCATCGAATCCAACGCGCTGCCCGAACCCTACGCCTCGCTCGCGGAGTTCACGCCCGCCGTCGTCTCCAATGCCGCAGCAGGCGCGCGCATCCTCCTCGACGCCGTCCAACCCCGCCCGCGCGTTGATGTCCAGCTTACGGTCGGGCCCAAGTCGTTCATCGGCGATTGCGGCGTCCTCTTCGACGCCTCCGGACAGCGTGTCTCCCTGCGCGATCGCTACGGCCGCGCCTACGTTCCCGGTGCTGCCTTCGATGTCCCACCGGGAGCCGTCGTCCGGCTCCTTGGTTTCGAGGACGTCGCCATTCCGTCCTGCGCCGATCGCGCCATGGAAGTCATCGCGCTGGCCCTGATCGACGTGCCACCGGGTTCGTACTCGGACTTCGACAGCGACGGCCTCGATGATTCCTGGGAGCTGACCTTCCTCGGCGGTTCGCTTGCCGAGAACGGAGCCAACGACCACGACGGCGACCAATTCTCGAATCGGGCCGAATTGCTCGCCGGAACCGATCCCTCGAACGCGGCCTCGAAGCCACCTGGCCCGCCACCCGGTTCCGAGCTCGCTGCTGATGGCGTCCCTGCCACGCCCGAAGGCGATGCGGTCGTCGCCGAGGGCGGGGAAGGCGCACTCGATGTCTCCCTGGATGGTGACAGCGAGGACGGCGTCGGCCTCGACGCTGGCGACAGCGATGGCATCGAGGCCGGACTCGAGGAATCCGAAGGCGCTTCCGGTTCGTCTTCCGGAACGCGCCTCGGTCGCTTCGCCCGCATTGCGGCCGACACCACGGGCTTCCCGGAAAGCCTCGTCATCCGTGGCTTCGGAACGGTGGGCATCAGTTCGAACCAACCGACCGCCGTCACCCGGCTGTCGTTTGCCGAGAACGTGCTCACGATCGTTCCCGACACGTCCCCGACCGGATCCCGATCGAACCGGGTCGTGTTCCTGGGCCGCGGAGGCATTCCCATCGGCTCCGCGTTCTATCCCAACCTCGCCCAGATCCGGCTGCGTGGGATTCCGCCCGCCGGGGTCGGTGGTTCGCGCTCCGCGGCACCGGCAGGCCTCGGGTCCGCCATTGGGAACTATGTCTCGGGTGTCGCAACCGCCATCGGCCGCGTGGCCGTCGGCGTGGCGACCACCGTGGCCACCACCATCGTTAAGACCGCGGATGTTGCCGCGGATGTTGCTGCGGACGTGGTGGGTGGCGGCGACGACGACGACGGAGGCGATGGCGGAGATGGCGGAGATGGCGGCGGCGATGAGCAGGGTTTCACGGCCTGGCCGAAGTCCCTCCAACTGCCCGACGGCACCACGCTCTCGAATGTCACTGCCGTGGTGATTGCGCCCGCGGATCCCACCGCCTCGGTCTCTCGCGTCAGCCGCATGAGCATCCGATCGAGCTCGGAAGGATCGTTCCGCGTCCAGAAGGCAGGGTTGGTCCGCGATGGCTTTGCTTACTCCGCCACAGCCGGCCAACGCATCCGCGGAACCCGCATCGGTTCCGGTGAAGCGGGCTTCTTCATCTCCCGCGCGCCGCTTCTCGAAGGTGTTCCGACCGATACTTCCGGCCTGCACCTCCGCGTCCGACGCTCCACGGACGTGGCGCAGGTTCTCGCCAGTGCGTCGCTGGTCCAGTACGACGCCAGCGATTGGGATTTCCTGACGGATCCGGCGGACACAAGCCTTCCGTCCCAGGGTGTCTCCGAAGGTCCTATCACGGCACGGCTCGCGGGTCGGACCACTGCTGGTCCCATCGCCGCGCAGTTCCGCTCACGACCGGGCACGAACAACACCGCGGTGCTCCTGATGGAATCCGAGGGCATCTCCTGGCGTTCCGTCGAGGCCATCCTCTTCGGCGGCGATGGCGCCCAGGCCTGCCGCTTTGTCCTGCCGGACGGAGCCCTTGGCCGTCTCCCGTCCACAGCCCGCATCGTCTCCATCCAGCCGCATCTGCCCGCCATGGGGATCAAGACGCGCGCGCTGTTCCTGCGGATCACCTTCGCCACCCCGGTTACCTGGACGCATCCCACCTCCGGCCAGACCTGCACCGGTCAGGTGCTCATCGTCCGCGCCGAGTTCCGTTCTCCCGTACGGTTCATTGGTGAATCGCCGACGTTCGCCGTCGACGGTCCTTCGATGCCGGTGGTCCCGACGCCCGTGCAACCCGGCGTCCGTCTTGACTGGGGTGACGCGCCCGACGCTCCGTATCCCACGCTTGCGGTTCGCAATGGTGCTCGGCACCGCATCGTTCCCGGACTGCGCCTCGGACGTCGGATTGATTCCGAACCGAACGGCCAGCCCGCGGCCTTCGCCCTCGGCGACGACTTCAACGGCATCGACGACGAGGACGGCGTGGCCTTCCTGACCGGCGTGGTCGCCGCGAAGTCTGCCTCCGTGGCAGTCCGTGTGCGCACCGTGGCGCCCTCGGCCCGCCTCGACGCCTTCATCGACTACAACGCCGACGGCGACTGGGCCGATGCCGGCGAACAGGTCTTCGCCTCGCGGACCGTCACCAACGGCCTGAACCTCCTGACCTTCGCCGTGCCGGCGGGTGCCACCAACCGTCCGAGCGTTGCGCGCTTCCGCCTGAGTTCCGCCGGCGGCCTGACGCCCACCGGGCTCGCGAATGATGGCGAGGTCGAGGATTACCGCATCCGCCTCGGCACCACCAACGCGCCGCCCACCATCCGCAGCCTCGCGGTGGATGGTGAGGGCCGTGCAGTCATCGACGCCGCCTTCGATCCCGAGGGCGTCTACACCCTCGAATCGAGCACCACGCTCGCCCCCGACGCTCCCTGGGGACCCGAGACGCTCCCCACCCCGGGAAGCGCCCTCGGCACCAAGCTCCCCGGCGACCCCATCGGCACCCGCCAACGCTTCTACCGCCTGATCCAGGAATAACCTGATCGTAGCCGACGAGGTAACGAGGCGAGGGCGATTTTGGAGGCCGCATGCCCTCACTACGGTTGGGGAGGTAGCCAGACGACGTGAGGAGGCTGCCGTGGATCAGAGTTTGAAGTTCCCAGATTCAAGTTGGAAGCCACCAACCCAGCCTCGTGACCTCGTCTGCCACCTCTCAATTGTAGCAGTCGACGTGAGGAGGCTGTGGATGAGGGGAAGCGCCAAGTCTGAAGTCTTCGCCGGGTGAGGGCACCCGGCCTTCAATGAACTGGCAACTGACCTCTGGAAACTGGCAACTCCCCTGGTCGGCCGCGGGCTTGCGTGTTGGGCGTCCGGTCCGTTGACTTCGCGTCCCCCCCGGCCGGGCCGGGGGAATCCACGTGCGAACAGGACCAGGCAAGAGCGGCTACTATGTGTTGGAGGGGTTGAACTCCTTCGCGACGGCGTATTTCTTCAACTACGTCCTGCAACGGTTGCGTCGGGAGGCCGGCTTCACCGACATGGAGACGCTGTTGCTGTGTGTCGTCCATGGGTTCCTGTACATCCCGGGTTCGATCTACGGCGGACGATTCGGGCAACGGTTTGGGTACTTCCGTTCGTTGCACGTGGGTTTCGGAGGGCAGTTCGCGGGAGTGGCCCTCGCCGGGTTGGTGCCCGCGGCGTGGGCGCAGGTGGCCGGCGTGGCGATCTGGACGGCGTCGATGTGCTTCGTGTGGCCGATGCTCGAGGCCTTGGTGAGCGAACATGAATCGAAGGAACGTCTGCCGGATCGGGTGGGGGTCTACAATGTCACCTGGGCGGCGACCGCGGCGCTGGGGGTGTTCGTGGGTGGGACGCTGTACAAGGTGTTGGGCGCGGCGAGCCTGTACTGGCTGCCCGCGCTGGTGCATCTGGCGCAGTGGGTGGCGCTGCCGGGATTGGGGAGGAAGCATGATCGATGGGTGGAAGAGGGGCGCCTCCTGACGTCGTCGGCTACGGGTGGGGAAGAGGGGCGCCTCCTGACGTCGTCGGCTACGGGTGGGGAAGAGGGGCGCCTCCTG
>Ga0172372_10001617_pt1 | contig 34974 bp, 21 predicted proteins | sample LakKiv5m_2_FD_114544 | JGI IMG/M metagenome (GOLD analysis project Ga0172372, IMG submission 114544) | Freshwater microbial communities from Kabuno Bay, South-Kivu, Congo - kab_092012_9.5m | ecosystem: Environmental > Aquatic > Freshwater > Lake | place: Democratic Republic of the Congo... | reverse complement strand
CGTCTGGTGCGCGGCGCGTGAGTAGCCCGGACCGCTGCCATACGGGTGCGGGTAGTACGGGTCGTGCGGGTCCATGTACGCGACGAAGAGGAAGGGCGGTGCGCCCGCGCTCTCGGCTCCGGCGAGGCGATCGAGCTCGGCGAAGGCGGCGCGGTTCACGGCCGCTCCGTCCTGGTAGGCGCGGCCGGGGGGCGTGCCGCGCAGGCGCTCTTCGATCTTCTCGTAGGTCTGCCGCGCGAACTGGATGAAGAGCAGCTTCGCGGCGGTGTCGTCGGCGCCGAGGACGAAGTCAGGCTCGAGATAGGTGTAGCGATCGAAGCCCTGATCGAAGTGGAAGAAAGGCGCGACGTTGTAGTTGGTGACGATGCCCGCCGTGCCGTAGCCGCCCGCGCGCAGGGCCTCGGGGAGCGTGACGAGCGACTCGGGGAGCGAGTCGCTCTTGGCCATCGTGTTGTGGCGCGAGGGGTAGCTGCCGCTGAGGATCGTCGCGAAGCTCGGGCGCGTCCACGAGGCGTTCGAGAAGGCGTTCTCGAAGCGGATCGCGTCGCGCGCGAAGGCGTCGAGGTTCGGCGTGTTCCCGCCGCGATAGCCGTAGGCGGGGAGCTGATCGGCGCGCAGCGTGTCGACGACGACGAAGACGATGGGCCCAGCCTGCGCAGGCGGCGCGGGGCGCGCGACACGCGACGCAGTGACGGGCGCGCCGTGCGCAGCGGCGACGTAGCCGAGCACACCACCACAGACGATGGCGACGAGCGCCGGCACGCCCCACGGGCGCAGCAGCCACGCGAACGCGCGCGCCTGCGTGAGTTTCCCGAACACGAACGCGAGGACCGCGAAGAGCACGGCCGCGACGGCGACGCAGCCGCCGAGCACGAGCAGGCCCTGCGCGCTCTTCCAGACGAGCAGCTCGTGGTAGGCGTCGCGCCGCACGCGGAAGGCGCCGAGCGCGAGCGCCGGCAGCGCGGCGAGCACACCGAGCCAGAGCCCGAACGCGCGCGGCTCCGCGAACGCCTCGCGCTGCACGAGCCGACCGCTCCACGCGAGGAGCAGCCCGCCGCACGCGCCGCCCAAGCCGAGCAGCAGCGCGTACACGACCGCGCCGTACGCGAGCACCGTCGCCTCCGCGCGGCCGCCCGAGGACGCGAGCACCACGCCCGCCTCCGCGAGCCCGACGAAGAGACCCGCGAGCAGCCCCGCGCCGAGTCCGAGCGAGAGACCGCGACCGATGCGCGGCCACGTCTCGCGCGGCGCGAGCGCGATCTCGGCGTTCACGCGGTCTTCGCGGCCCTCGTCCTCGACGACGATCGCCGGATCGCGGCGCGGAATCAGCAGGAACACGCCGCCGAGCGCGCTGAACGCCATGTCGACCGCGAAGTAGAGGAGCGGCACGAGCACCGCCTCGCCCGCGCCGATCCCCACCTGCCCGAAGAGGTAGACGGCCGCGGCCTCGCGCAGGCCCATACCATTCGGCGAGATGGGGAGCAGCGTCGCGATCACCATCATCGTCGAGACGAAGAAGACCTGCCCGGGCGAGACGGAGAGCCCGAGCGCGAAGGCGCCCGCGACGGTGATCGCGTTGGTCGCGAGGTGCGTGCCCCACGAGAGCGCGAACGCGCCGAGCAGCAAGCGCCCGCGCCCCTGATACGCGCTCACGGCCTCGACCATCGTCTGCAGGCGCGTGCGCACCTTCGCGGGGAGCCGCGCCGCGAGCACGCGGAAGAGCGTGGGCCGCGTGAGCAGCGCGAAAATCGTGGCGATGAGCGCGCCGAAGGCCAGCGACAGCATCCCGACCTTCGCGACGCCGAGGTACGGCACGCCGAAGGCGAGCGACGCGACGACGATCACGCTGCCGAGCGCCGCTTGACCGAGCAGCTTGTCGATGCCGACCGTCGCGACGGAGCGCGCGTTCTTCCCGGTGCGCGAGGCGATGTCGTAGATGCGGTAGGCGTCGAGGCCCGTCCAGCCGCCCGGCGAGATCGCGCTGAGGAATCGCCCCGACATGAACGCTGCGACGAGGTGCGAGAGCGGCGCGCGGATCCCCTGCCCGCCGAGCAGCAGCTGCCAGCGCACGATGCTGCAGCCGATCGCGACGGCCTGGATGACGGCGGCGACCGCGACCCAGCCCCACGAGAGGTTCGCGAGGCGCGCGGAGAGCGCGTCGATGTTGTCGGCGTGCGAGACCTTCCAGCCGAGATAGGCGAAGATCCCGCCCGCGACGAGCAGCTTCACGAGCGTGACGACGAGCTTCTTGCGCTTCGCTTCCATGGGGCGGTCACCCGGCATGGGGGCCGCTACCCCGCCGCGCAAGTGCGGGGCAAGTTTCCGGCGCCGCACTCGCCGGTGACGTCGCGAGACGCGGCGTTCAGGGCCCTTCGCCGCGCGCGAAACGGACGGCGGTGGCGACGTCGTCGCGGCTGCCGAGGAAGAGCGGCACGCGCTGGTGCAGCGCTGTCGGCGCGACGTCGAGCACGCGGCCGTGACCGGTTTCGGCAGCACCACCCGCCTGCTCCGCGAGCATCGCCATCGGCGCAGCCTCGTAGAGGAGGCGCAGCTTTCCGTCGGGATTCTTGCGGTCAGCGGGGTAGACGAACACGCCGCCCTTCAGCAGCGTGCGGTGGAAGTCGGCGACGAGCGTGCCGACGTAGCGATGTCCGTAGGGGCGACCGCTCTCCTTGTCGGGCTGCTTGATCCAGTCGGACCAGCGCTGCATGCCCTCGTGCCACGAAGCGTAGTTGCCCTCGTTGATCGAGTACGTCTTGCCGCGCGCGGGCGTGCGGATGTTCTCGTGCGAGAGGAAGAACTCACCGACGGTGGGGTCGAGCGTGAAGGCGTGCGTGCCCTGCCCCGTCGTGTAGACGAGCACGGTCGAGGAGCCGTACATCACGTAGCCGGCGGCGACCTGCGCGGAGCCGGGCTGCAGGCAATCGGCGGCGGTGCCGGGACCCTCGGCCGAGAGCCGGCGGTGCACCGAGAAGATGGTGCCGATGCTCACGTTCACGTCGATGTTCGAAGAGCCGTCGAGCGGGTCGAAGAGCACCACGTAGCGCCCCTTCGCGCGCTCGGGCGGGACGTCGATGAGGTCTTCGTTCTCCTCGCTCGCCATCGCGCAGACGTGGCCGCCTGCCTGCAGACAGCGGATCATCGTCTCGTTCGCGAGCTCGTCGAGACGCGCGACCTGCTCGCCCTGCACGTTCGTCTCGCCGGTCAGACCGAGGAGGTTCGCGAGCCCGGCGGAGCGCACCTGGCTCGCGATGATGCGGCCGGCGAGCGCGATCTCCTGGAAGAGCCCCGTGAAGTCACCCGTGGCACCGGGCGTCGCACGCTGCTGCTCGAAGAGGTGGCGCTCGAGGGTCCAGCCATGTCGGGGGGAGAGCGGCGTCGTGTCGGCCATGGGGCGCGAAATCTACACCGATTCCTCCGATTTCGAACGCAGAAGGCCGTATCATCCCGGGCTCAGGTCATGGCGCACAGGCTCTCCGCGCTCGGGCTCGGCCTCACCGCCGGGCTGCTCTCCTCGTGCTCGCTGACGACGTTCGGCGACGACGCCTGCACGTCGAACGCGGACTGTCGCGCGGCCTTCGGCTTCGGTGCGGCGTGCGGCGCGGACGGGCTCTGCGCAGCGTTTGCGCCGCCTCCACGCTGCCGACGCACCTTCCCGCGCGATCTCTTCGCGCGGCCCATCAACTACGCCTCTCGCCTCGTGCTCGGCGTCGTCGTGAACGAGCGTGACCCCTCGGACATCGCGGCCGAGAACGCCGTCGAGCTCGCGGCGAAGCAGCTCAACGATCTCGGCGGTCTCGAGGGTCGCGAGATCGCGGTGGTCTTCTGCACGAACGGAGAGAATCCCGAGCTCGACACCGCGACGGAGGAAGAGGCGACCGCGGTGCTCGGCGCCTACCTCGTCGACACGCTCGACGCGCCTGCGATCGTGGGGCCATCGACGTCGTCGCAAGCCGAGTCGCTCTACGCGGTGACCGCGCCGCGGGGCGCGCTGATGATCTCGCACTCGGCGACGAGCACCGCGCTCACCCAGCTCGATGCCGACACGCGCCTGCTCTGGCGCACCTGTCCCCCGGACTCGGAGCAGGGCGCGGCGATCGCAGACGACCTCGCATCCCGCAGCGTGGCGCGCGTCGCGGTGATCTACGAAGACGGCTCCTACGGCGCGGGGCTCGCGCAGGTGTTCGACGATGCGTTCCGCGGCACGGCGACGCCCTTCCCGTTTGCGCTCGGCAACGAGACGCTTCGCGACGCGCAGGCGATGGCCGTCGCCGGGCGCGCGGGCGACTTCGACGAGGTGCTCTTCATCTCGTCGGATTTCGCCGACACGCAGCAGTTCCTCCGCTACGCCGCAGCGACGCCGGGCCTCGCCGAGAAGCGCTTCTTCCTCACCGACACGGCCGCGGCGTCCCCGGAGTTCCTCGGTGATGCCGTCGCGGCGCCGCTCTTCCCGCGGCTGCGCGGCTCGCGACCCGCGCTCGCGACGGGCCCCGTCTACGACCAGTTCATCGCGGCCTACGGCTCGCGCTTCATGGAGGAACCCGACGTCGCGCAGTACCAGTACGCGCCCCACGCCTACGACGCCGCGTGGCTCATCTTCGCGGGCGCCGTCCGGTCGCGCTCGGCAGCGGACGCCGTCACGGGCGACGCCATCGCAGAAGGCCTCAAGCATCTGAGCGACGTCCGGCCCGGCGGGACGAACTTCGAGCTGCTGCCCGGGACCTGGAGTGCGCTCGCGCCGGAGCTCGCCGCGGGCCGCGACGTCGACGTCCGCGGCGCGTCGGGCGAGCTCGACTTCGACGCGACGACCGACGAGACGAGCGGACCGGTCGAGATCTGGCGCATCGGCGGCATGCCCGGCGCGCCCGCGATCGTGGTCGACGGAGTCTTCACGCCGTGACGCGCTTCGACGACGTCCTCGCAGACGATGGCGTCGGCCTCTGGCACTACGACGAGCGGAGCCGTCTGCTGACGTGGTCGCCGGCGATGTTCGCGCTGCACGGCCGTGACCCGGCGGGCGGCGTCCCCGATCTCGCCGACTGGCTGCTCCAGATCGCCCCGCATCCGGGCGAGCCCGATCTCGGCAAGCTCCTGCGGCAGGGCGAGGCCGGGACGGTGGTGCGCACCGCGTTTCTGCTTCTCGGCGCCGATGGTATCGAGCGTGAGTCGTCCTGCACGATCCGCGTGCGCAGCGCCGTGCCCGGTGCCCGCGAGGTCGTCGGGACGATGCGCGACCTCGCGCCGATGACGCGCCTCGCCGAGGATCTCGCGACGGCGCAGAGCCTCGCGCTGATCGGCAACTTCCGCTTCGACGCGGCGTCGCGGCGGATGACGTGGTCCGACGAGCTCCATCAGTTCCTCGGTTATGCGCGCGGCGAGGTCGAGCCCTCCCCCGACGCGCTGGTCGCGTGCGTCGCGAGCGAGGATCGCGCCGCCTTCCGCGCACGCCTCGTGGCGGTGGGCGAAGGGCGCGACGTCGCGCGCGCCGACACCTGCTTCCTCCGGCCGAGCGGCGAGATTCGCTACGCCGTCGGCACGATCGTGATCGACCGCGACAACCTCGGACGTTTCGCGGGCTACCGCGGCGCGCTGCTCGACGTCACCGAGCGCATCGGCATCGCTGAGTCGCTGCGCGCGCGCACGCAGGAGCTCGAGGCGGCGCAGTCGCTCGCGAGCGTCGGCACCTGGGTCTTCGACACCGAGACGGGCGCCGTCCGCTGGTCCGCCGAGATGTACCGCATCCACGGCCTCTCCCCGGAGACGTTCGTGCCGACCATCGGCGCCGCGTACGCGCTCGTCGTCCCCGAAGACCGCGATGCGCTCGAGCGCGCGAATCACTCGCTCCGCTCGCGCCCGAGCATCGGCCCGCACAACTACCGCGTGAAGTTCGCGAACGGCGAGATCCGCCACCTCGTCGGCGCCGCGCGCGTGATCCGCGGCCCGGGCGAGCAAGGCGGCGTGCGCATCCTCGGCACGGTGCTCGACGTCACCTCGCGCGTCGACCTCGAGTCCATGCTGCTCCACGTCCAGAAGCTCGAGGGGCTCGGGCGGCTCGCGGGCGGCGTCGCGCACGACTTCAACAACGTACTCACCGCCATCCTCGCGAACGCCGACGCCGCGCAGCTCGTCCCGAACAGCGGCGTCGAGGAGGAGCTGCACGAGATCACCAACGCGGCGCTCCACGCGCGCGAGCTCACGCGACAGCTCCTCACGTTCGCGCGGCGCGACACCTCCCGCGCGCAGCAGGTCGCGCCCAGCGACGTCCTCATGGCCCTCTCGCGCACGCTCGGGCGCCTCGTCGGCGAGGAGATCCGCGTCGAGCTGCGCTACGCACCGCAGCGCGCGACGGTGCTCGTCGATCCGGGGCGCCTCGAGCAGGTGATCCTCAACCTCGCCGTGAACGCGCGCGACGCGATGCCGAAGGGCGGCACGCTCACGATGGAGACGTCGGTCGTCGATCTCGATCGCGCGTACGTCGCGCGGCACGTCGACGCGACGGTCGGCCGCTTCGTGCGCATCGACGTCCGCGACACCGGGACCGGGATGAGCGAGGAGACGAAGCGCCGCATCTTCGAGCCCTTCTTCACGACCAAGAGCGCAGGTCAGGGCACCGGGCTCGGGCTCGCGACGTGTTACGGCGTCGTGCGGCAGGCGGGCGGCCATCTGGCCGTCGAGAGTCAGCTCGGCGTCGGCACGCTGTTCTCGGTGTTTCTCCCGGTCGCGAACGAGGGCGCCGTCGAGCAGCGCGCGTCGCTCGCACCGAAGCGACGGGCAGGCGGCAGCGAGACGATCCTCGTCGCCGAGGACGATCTCGGCGTGCGCCGCGTCCTGCTCCGCACCTTGCGCGCGCTCGGCTACGACGTGCTCGAGGCCGTCGACGGCGTCGACGCCATCGAGAAGGCCCGCTCACACGCGGGGCCGATCCACCTGCTCTTGAGCGACGTCGTGATGCCGCGGATGCGCGGCCCCGAGGCCGCACGCACCATCCGCACGCTGCGTCCCGGCATCCCGGTGCTCTTCATCACGGGCTATGCCGGCGAGCACACGAGCACGCCCGACGCGGGGCGCATCAGCGAGCCCGATCGCGCCATCTGGGACGAAGGCCCCGTGCTCGGCAAGCCCTTCACCCCCGACGCGCTCGCTGCGCGGGTGCGGGCGCTGCTCGACGCGGCAGAGAGCGCAAACGACACGGGGACCGCCGCACCCCGCCCGTAGGCGAGAGGCAGCGATCCCCGCAGAAGGGCCCTCAGGCGCCGAGCGCCGTCAGATGCCGAAGCCGAAGTCCCAGCTCAGGCGGCGCACGACGTTGACGTTGTCCATGTAGCGCGCGAGCTCGAGCGTCGCGCCGCGGTCGGCGAGCGCCTGCGCGTGGAGGAGCATCGTCGCCCCGACGCCCCGCTCGACGCCGCCTTCGACGCGCGAGACGGCGACGTAGGTGAGCCCGCTCGCCGGGTCGGCGAACTCGACCGTCGGCCCGCTGAACGAGACGCCCTCGGCGCCGCCCTGCACGTAGATCCGCGACTCGTTCACGTACGACTGATCGAAGGTCTGCGGGATGAGCGCCATGCCGAGCACGGAGGCGTACATCTGCAGCGAGAACGAGGCCGCCGGGTCGATGGGGTTGCCCGTCGCGCCGCCGTTCGCGAGCTCGAGCGGCGTCGGGAAGCGGAGTTCGCCGCGCCCCATGCCGCGCGCGCCGATCGCCGTCCAGTCATCCGAGAGCAGACCGCGGAAGAGGCCACGCATCGAGGGCGCGAACGAGGTGTAGTAGTTGAGCTGGTATTGCCGCACGTCGGCCGAGGTGTCGCGGCCGAGGAAGTTGGTCTCGGGGTCAGTGAGCACCTGCACCGCGAGGACCTTGTCGTAGAAGTACCCGGCTCGCTCGAGCTGGTCGAACCAGTAGTAGCCGTCGTCGAAGTTCCACGTCGTCTCGAGGTAGCGACCGTCGAGCGTGTCGACCGTCGCGCTGCGCCCGGCGCCCGAGAGTAGCGCGGTGCTGCCATCGGCGCGCGTGCCGACGCCGTACTGACCCGGCTCCGGCGACGCAATCACGCGCGTGAGGAGCGAGTAGCCGACGCCAACGCCGAGCGTCCATGCGCCCATGCCGTTCTCGCGGGTCCAGAACGTCTCGTCGAAGCCGTCGAAATCACCGAACACGTCGGTGATGATCGGGCGGTAGAGCGAGTAGATCTGATTGGCATATTGCAGCTTCGAGAAATACCGATCGTAGATGCGACCGAGGTAGCTATCGGTGTTGAAGCCGAGCCGCTCACGGCGGAACGCGTTGAAGATGTAGTAGTTCCAATACGTGTCCGCGACGTTCTGCATCGTCTCGTAGACGTCGGCGCCCGCGTCGTAGCGGAGGCAGTCCGGGCCGAGATCGGCCTGTTCGTCGGAGCAGAAGAGGTACGGGACGATCGGGCGCCCGTCCGCATCGACGACCGGATCGTCGAAGCCCTGCGCGCCGAGCGCCGAGTCCGCACGGAGCGAGGTGTACGGGACGTCCGCGCGCCGCTCGAGGCCCTCGATGCCGCCGAGGAGACCCGGAATATCGGTGTAGGTGTAGGCGGAGATCGGACCGCCGGTGACGGCGTCGAACGTCAGCGTGATGGGCCAGCCGTAGCGGGAGAAGATGTCGTACCAGACCATCTCCTGCGGGTCCGCGACGCCGTCGAAGACCTCGACGAGGTCGGCATATCCCATCTTGATGGCGGCATGATCGTAGTGACCGAGACCGTTGGAGTCCGTCACGACGAAGTTGTTGCCGTAATCCATCACCGACGCGTATTGATTCTCGATGATGCGGCCATCGATCTCCGCCTCGGTGAGCGGGTCATAGGCGCGCGGGCGCATGTTGCCGTCGTCACGAAGCTGCCAATAGCGAGGGCGGTAGTTGATCGAGTCGAAAGAACCGCTGAAGTTGTGGCGGAGTCCGACGGTGTGACCGATCTCGTGTGCGGTCACCGCCGCGAAGATTGGGTGACGCAGCATCGCGCGGACCTGCTGCTGGTCGATCGCGCCGCTCGGGCCGACGACGGGATAATCGCGGCCGTACCAGTTGAGGACGCCCGTGCCGCTCGTCACCGCACGCTGAATCTCGCGCGCGAGGCCGAGCAGACCATCGTCGGCGAAGTCGGCGTTGAGCACGCAGCCCGCGGCCTGAAGGCGGCGGCGCGCGTCGTCGAGCGCGCGGAGGCGCCCGACGTTCGTGCGACCACGGAGCGGAGAGGCCTCGGCGAGCGCGTGGTCGTCGAGCGTATGCGCCGGATCGATGCCCGCACCGGCGACGAGGTCGCGCGTGGTGAGCATGCGCTCGATCTCGGTGCCGTGGAGGTTGCCGAGGCGGACCTGACCGCGGAGGTCGTCACGGCCGAAGACACCCGCGCGCTCGAGGCGTGCGCGGCTCTCGGTGATGCGCTCACGCAGCTCGGCGGGGCTGCGGGGCGCCGCACGACGGCCGTCGGCGAGCACCGGCGCGAGGCGCTCGCGGAAGCCCATCGCCGCGTCGATGTCGGCCGCGTCGGCCCCGTCGATCGCGACGACGTGATCGTCGGCCGGACGGCCCGTCGCCGCAGAACCCGCAGCGTTCATGCGGTCGACCCACGCAGCTACGTTCTCACCGCTCGTGATGGTGTCGACGTCGAGCTGCCCGTTGAGCAGCGCGACGATGTCCCGGGCGAACGTCGAGAGCGTCTCGATGGCCGCGCCGTAGATGAAGGCGTTGGCCTGGATGAGCTCGCCCGTCTCCGGGTCGGCCGCCGAGGGGCCGTAGCCGAGCGGCGACGAGCGGTGCGGATCGTTGACCCAGCCGATGAGCGAATAACGCAGGTCCCCGATCTCCGCGACCGTGCCGCGCGCGCCACACGCCGCCGCGTCGCTCTCGCGGACGGGGCTGTGGCAGATGACGAAGACGTTCTGCGAGTCGGGGCGCGTCCGCTCCGCCGCGCACGAGCCAGCGTCGCCTCCGTTGGCGAGGCACTCCTGCTCACGCGCCGAGGCGATCGTCTGCGAGAACGCGGCGTTCCACTCGGACTCGAGGTGCTCCGCGTCGGGCTCGAGGTCTTCGGGGAAGTTCTTCGAGAGGTAGTAGGGGATGGGGCGCACCGCGCGGTCGCGGAGCGGGATCGTGCACGCGCCCGTCCGCGTCTGGTGCGCGCGGGCATAGTCCATGTCGCAGACCGAGCCACGACCGTCGGCGCATTCGGCGTCCGTCGTGCACGCGACGAGCGCGCCCGTCGCGCCGCCCTTGTGGCTCTCCTGCCAGACGTTGTGACGGTTGATGAAGCGGTGACGCGCCGACTCGACGGCGCCGTACTGCGGGTCGTAGCCCGGGCGCGCCGTCACGAAGTAACCGAAGCGCTCCATGCGGTCGCCCGTGTAGACCATGGGCTGGTAGTCACGCGACGCGTCGACCTTGAGGAAGGAGTTGCGGACGGTGATCTCGGCCGAGGTGCAATCGAAGTGATCCTGATAGAGCAGGTAGCAGGACGGGATGTTGCCGAGCCCCTCGATGAACACCTGACCCGGCGTCACGAAGGACTTGTTGACGATGTCCATGTAGTCGAAGCGATCGTCCGCGTCCTGGTCGATGAACTGCGGTGCGTTCGCGTCGTCCGAGCCGAAGGGCACGGCGTACGCGACCGACTCGACCCGCACGCCGTCGAACATCCGGCCGAGCGCGAGAAAATCGTTGCTCTCCGCGAGGTTGCGCGACCAGTCGACGCGGAAGAACTCGCGCTGGTACCAGGGGCGATCGAAGGCGTTCTCCTCGATGACGTTCAGCTCTTCGCCGGTCGTCGGGTTGTACTGACGACGGATGTCGAAGTGCGACTCGATGCGGTAAATCGCGACGGGCGCGTTGGCCTCGGTGGAGGAGCCGTTGAGGCCCTCGCCCTCGGAGCCCGCGATCCACTCGTAGCTGCGGCGCGCGAGGAGGAAGTCCTCCTGGATGTCCCACTCGATCTTCTCGAGCTCGCCCTGCTCGCCGACGAAGGTGAAGTCGACGCTGTACGGCGTGTCGATGACGGTCTGCCGCATGTAGAACGTGGAGCCCACGAACTCCGCCTTGCGGAGCGCGCCCGGCTGCACGCGGTTGACCGCGGGCTGCTCTTCGGCGCAGGCGCCGAGCCCGCTCACCGCGAGCGCGGCCGCGAGCAGACAGGGGATCAGACGTTTCGACACAAGCATGCTCGGTTCTCCTCATTCGACGCGTCGATGACGCGCCAAGACACCCTCACCGCAAACGGCGTGCCGCCGCGGTGGGGGCCAGTGATCGGCTTCTGCACGGCGAAACGCAAGGCAATCGCCGTGCGCACAGGCACGTCGACCCGCCGCCGTTACATCCCTGACGGCGGCGCGTCACTCCACGCGCGGCGCGTCGCTGGGCGCTCAGCGGCGCAATGCCACTCAGCGGCGGACGCGCACGGCCTGCGCGTGCGCATCGAGCCCCTCGAGCCGGGCGAGCGACTCGAGCAGATCGGCCTGCGCGCGGATCGCATCCGGCGTGTAGCGGATGAGCGAAGTGCGCACGACGAAGTCGTAGACGCCGAGCGGGCCACCGAAGCGCGCGGCGCCGCCCGTCGGCAGCACGTGCGAGGGGCCCGCCGCGTAGTCGCCCGCGGCCTCCGGCGTGAAGTCGCCGAGGAAGGCGGCGCCCGCGGCGCCGATGTGCTCGAGCAGCGCCTCGGGGTCGCGCACCTGCAGCGAGAGGTGCTCGGCCGCGAGCGCATCGGCGACGCGGGCCGCCTCCGCGAGATCGCGCGTGACGAAGGCCTGCGCGTGACGGCGCACGCTCTCCTCGGCGATGGCGCGGCGCGGCAGCACCGCGAGCTGCGCCTCGACCTCGCGGGCGATGGCGTCGGCCTGCGCGCGTGAGGTGGTGACGAGGAGCGCATAGGCGTCTTCGTCGTGCTCGGCCTGCGAGAGCAGATCCGCGGCGACGACGCGCGGATCGGCGTGGTCGTCGGCGACGACGAGGATCTCGCTCGGCCCCGCGATGCCGTCGATGTCGACGACGCCGAAGACGAGCCGCTTCGCGCAGGCGACGTAGATGTTCCCGGGGCCGACGATCTTGTCGACGGGGCGCACGGACTCCGTGCCGTACGCGAGCGCGGCGATGGCCTGCGCGCCGCCGACGTCGAGCACCTCGGTCACGCCCGAGAGCTCGGCCGCGCAGCAGATCTCCGGCGTCGGGTTGGGCGTCGCGAGCACGATGCGCCGCACGCCCGCGACGCGCGCGGGGATCGCCGCCATGAGCACGCTCGACGGGTAGCGCGCCTTGCCGCCCGGCGCGTACACGCCCGCGGCCTTGCACGCGCGGACACGCAGACCGAGCGTCACGCCGTCTTCTTCGTAGCGGAAGCCCGGGTCGCGCTGGTGCACGTGGTAGCGCTCGATGCGCTGCGCCGCCTGCGCGAGCGCCGCGCGCACCTCGGGCGAGACCTCCGTCGCCCGCGTCCGCCACACCTCGGCGGGCACGACGAGCTGCGCGACGTGCCGCCCGTCGAAGCGCTCCGTCAGCGCGCGCACCGCCGCGTCGCCGTGCGCGCGCACCTCCGCGAGGGTGGCGCGGACGCCCGGCTCGACGGCCTCGAGATCGGCCTCGCCGCGCCTTGAAAGCGCCGCGAGGGCCCCGTCGTACGCGCTCGTGTCCCGCTCGTAGATGGCCAGCATCGGCGCGATGTGTAGCACGCAGCCGCGCGCTCCCTGCGACGCTGAATCGCCATTCATTCGCGCGGCGTGAGGAAGCCCTCGGCGACGAGCCACGCGTGGCAGTTCTGCACCATTTCTTCGAGCGGCACCGCGCGGTAGCCGAGCTCGCGCGACGCCTTCTCGCTGCGCACGAGCGGCGAGTGACCGAGCGAGATCACGCTCTGCACGGTGAGGTCCGGCGCGCGCTTCGTGAACGTCGAGATGGCGTCGAACGCGAGCGCCGCGGGCCACATCAGCGCGAGCGGCGTGCCGAAGCGCGGCGTCCAGCGGCCGCGCAGCCTCCCGGCGATGCGCGCGAACTCGACGAAGCTCGCGTCGGTGCCGCCGAGCAGATAGTTCTCGCCGCTGCGCCCGCGATCGAGCGCGGCGATGTGCGCCTTCGCGACCTCGACCGCGCAGCAGAACGAGGCGCGGCCGGGCGGCACCGCCGGCAGCTTGCCCGCGTCGACCGCGAGGATGAGCCGCCCCCAGCTCGTGCGGTCGTACTTCCCGAGGATCTTCGTCGGGTTGAGGATCACCGCGTCGAGCCCGCGCGCGATGCCCGACCGCGCCTCGACCTCGCCGAGATACTTCGTGCGCTCGTAGTTCACCTTGGAGGTGCCGCCGTTCTGCGGCGCGCTCTCGTCGAAGGGCAGCACGGGCTGGTCACCCCACGCCGAGCAGCTCGAGGTGAGCACGAGCCGCTTCGCCCGGCGGGCGATCGCCGCGTCGACGACGTGCCGCGTGCCGTCGACGTTCTCGCGCGTCTGCCGCGCGTTGCCGCCGCGCCAGAAGCTCGTGTTGCCCGCGACGTGAAAGACGCCGTCGCAGCCATCGGGGATGGCACGCGCGAGCGACTCCGGGTCGGTGATGTCGCCCTCCGCGAGCGTGAGCGCGGGGTTCACGGTGAAGCGCGAGAGGAAGCGCTGATCGCTCGTCGCGCGGTGCAGCGCGACGACGCGGAAGCCCGCGAGGAGCAGCTGCTCGACGACGTGCAGGCCGAGAAAACCGGTGGCTCCGGTGACGAAGGCGGTGCGCGCGCTCATTCGGTCGGCTCCGTGCGCAGCACGCGCTCCCAGCGGTTCGCGCCGCGTCGCATCGCGTAGGCGAGCCCGAACGTCTCTGCGTCCGCGGGCGCGAGGATCGGCGAGTACCAGGTCTCGCCGACGATGCGCTCGGGCGTGATGTCGACGAGGCCGTAGCCGTGGCTCGTCAGGTCGAGGTCGACCTGCCAGGGGTTCGAACGCAGGAAGCCGCTGCGCGCGAGGCCGATCACGCGCTCGGAGCGCGGACCGAGCGTCTCGTCGAAATTCCCGCGGCTGATCGAGGTCGGCAGGAACTCGCCGCCCACCGAGCCCACGCCCGTCGCCGGGTCGTACGGCGACGCGGGGTCGACATCGACGCCATCCTGGAAGACGGTGATGTGCGAGTCCCCGCTGAGGAAGAGGTTGTCCCCGATGCCCGCCCGCGCGAAGAAGCCGAGGAAGCGCGAGCGCGCGTCGGGGTAGTCCAGCCAGCCGCTCAGGTCACCGAACTCGACGAGCACCTTCTGCGCGCCGATCACGCGCCACGCGGCGTCGCTCGCGCCGACGGCAGACTCGAACCACGCCTCCTGCGCCGCGCCGAGCACCGCGGGCGCGCTGCTGCCGGGGAGCAGTTCGCGCCCCTGGAAGAGATAGACGTCGAGCACGAAGACGTCCGCGAGGCGGCCGTAGCGAAGCGAGCGGTAGAGCACGTCGGGCGCGACGCCCGCAGGCAGCGGGCGAATCGGATTCCACTCGCGGAAGGCCTGCACCCCGCCGCCGTATTCCGGGAGCGCGCGCGCGAGGTCGTGGTTGTCCCAGAGGAGCAGCCACGGGTGCGCGGCGCGTGCGGCGCGCAGATCCGGATCGGAGAGGTAGAGCGCGTGCCGGCGCCGATGCGACGCGGCGTCGGTGAGATCCTCGACGGTGCCCGAGGGCGGCACGCGGATGCGCTCGTTCTCGTCGACGAAGTCGTAGATGTAGTCGCCGAGGTGAATCACGAGGTCGAGGTCGTCGCGCTCGGCGATGCGCCGATAGGCGTTGAACCAGCCGCTGAAGAGGCTGCTGCAGCTCGCGACGGCGAAGCGCGCGTGAACGGCGTCGTCGGCCGCAGCCGTGCGTGTGCGGCCGAGCGCGCTGCGAGCGCCGTCCGGGCCGGTGAAGGCGAAGTAGTAGGTGGTCCCGGGCGCGAGGCCCGCGACGTCGACGTGCGCAGTCCAGTCGTCCGCCGCGACGACGTCCACGACGCCTTCCGCGACGGGCGCTGCGAGCGACGGCTCGCGCGAGACGCGCCACGAGAGCGTGAGCGTCGTGCCCGCCGCGGGAGGCGTGGCGCGCGTCCAGAGCGTCACCCCGTCGGCGCGCGGATCGCCCGACGCGACGCCGTGCGCGAACGTGCCGCAATCCGCCGCGAGTCCGGGCACATCGAAACCGGGCGTCACGCGCGGATCGACGCGGACGACGCGCCCCGCGACCTCGAGAAACGTGGGACGCGCGACCGCGGGCGCGCGGAAGACGAGGTCGGCGCCGCGCGCTTCGGCCCACACGAGCGGCCAGCCCGCGACGAACGCGCCCGCGCTCGCCGCTGCCCCCGCGACGACGACCTCGTCGCACGCGCCGACGACGCGATCCGGGACGGGCCCCGCATCCATGCCCGCATCCATCCCTGCATCACGGCCGGCGTCGAAGCCGGCGTCCGCGCCGGGCGCGGGAGGCTCGGCGTCACAGGCAGCGACGAACAGGAGCGTTGCGATCGAGAAGACACGCGAGCCGACGGGGCGCATGAAAACCTCGCGAAAAGCGGCACGCGCGCAGATCGCTACGTCGCACGCCGCCGCAGACTCTACCAAGGCCGCAGCCGCTCCGGATGCGCGTCGACGTAGCGCAGGAACTCGGCCCACGCCGCGTCGTGCGCGTCGCGCTCGGCGGCCTCTTCCGCAGCATCGTCGCGCTCCGCGTCGTCGTCGACGTCCGCGCGATCCGCGCCGGGCCAGCGCCCCTCGGCGAGCCTCCCCGGGAAGGGCGTGCCGCGACGCGCCTCCCACAAACGGCGACCGAGGTCGGGGTCGCGGTCCGGGCCGTACGCGTCGTTCGGAAGCGGCGGCCACGGCAGCGAGGCGGGCGTGCCGCCGGAGTTGGTGCGGTCGGGCAGCGTGCGCGGCACCGCGACGTACGGCTCGAAGTTCGGCGTCGTCGTGAACGCGTCGTAGAGCGGCGTCGCGTTCGCGTCGATGCGGTTCATCGGCGGCAGATCGAGGATGCGCTCGAAGGTCGCGAAGAGGGACGCGAACGAGGTGTTCACGCTCGAGGTCCCGCGCCGCGCCCACGGGCTCGCGACGACGAGCACCGTGCGGTGGTAGTCGATGTGATCGGCGCCGATCTGCGTGTCGTCCTGCGTGACGAAGACCGCCGTGCGCTCCCACTCCGGGAGCTGGCTGATCGCCTCGACGAGCAGGCCCGTCGCGTAGTCGTTGTCGTTGATCATCGACTCGGGCGAGAGGTCGTCGGGCCCGCTGCCGCCCGTGTGATCGTTGGGCAGCAGGACGTAGACGAAGCGGGGCAGCCCGCCCGACGCGAGCTGCCGCGCGACGTAGCGCGCCTTGCGCTCGTCGGGGATCCCGGTGTTGTAGAAAATGCCCGGGAAGCGCGTGTCGACGAAGTCGGTGACGGGCACGTCGCCGACGCGGCCCGTCGCGCCGACGATCTCGCCGTACACGGTGAAGGGCACGCCGTGCGCGATGAGGTGCTCGAAGAAGCTGCCCATGTCGGGCACGCCCTGCGCCTCGGCCGCGTCGCGCCCGAAGCCCGGGCGATAGCGATAGTCCTCGAACCAGGTGCGCTCGATGTAGTCGTTCACGAAGCCGTGCGTGAGGAAGAGGTGCCCCTGCACGCTCGTCTCGACGTCGGCGTAGAAGTTGTCGTGGTTCGCGAAGCGCCGCGCGAGCGCGTGCAGGTTGGGCGTGACGTCCTCGCCGTAGAGCGTGAGCGAGGGCTCGCCCTCGCCCTCCTCGAGGTCGCCGAGCACGGTGTCGTAGGTCTTGTTCTCGCGGACGATCAGCACGACGTGCTCGATGGGCGTCGGGCCGCCGCGCGCAGGTGGGACAGGATATGTCCCAGTGCAAGCGAACGGGTACACCTGCCCGGGCCGCGCGATGCTCGCGGTGACGGTCGCGCTCGCCGCCGCGAGGTCGAGCCCCTCGAGCGCGAGCGTCTGCACGGAGCCGTTCATCGACTCCTTGCCGCCCTCGTCACCGAAGCCGTAGGTGGGGAGCGGCCCTGAGCCGAGCCCCTTGCCATTCGTGACGACGAGCCGCGCGCCGTCGCCCGCGAGCGCGACGTCCGTCGGATACCAGCCCGTCGGCAGCGCGCCTGCGGGCACGAGCGTCGCGAGATCGAGCACCCCGATGGCGTTGTCGGCCGAGCGCGCGACGTAGAGCCGACCGCGCGCCGCATCGACGGCGAGGCCCGTCGGGCTCGCACCGGGGAGCGGCGTCGTGCCGTCTTCGTCGCGCTGCGCGGCATCGCCCGCGTTCACCTGCGCGCGCGCCGTGATCGTGCGCGTGGCGGGATCGATGGCGACGACCGACTCGCCGTCCGCGACGCTCACGAGCACGCGGCCGTCCGGCGCGAGCACAGCCTCGCTCGGGTTACCACCCACGGCGAGGGTGGCGACGACGGCGCGCGTCGCCGTGTCGATGACGACGACGTTCGTGCTGCGATAGGCCGTCGCGTAGAGCTCGTTGCGCGCAGGCAGATGCAGCAGGTGATAGGCGGTGTCGGGCGCGGGCGAGGCGACCGTCGCGCGCACGGTCATCGTCGCGGTGTCGACCTCCGCGATGCCCTCGCCGCGGAACTGCGCGACCCAGAGCGTCGCGCCGTCGGGCGAGAGCGCGAGGCCCGCCGGGTAGCCCTCGATCGCCACCGCATCGCGCGCCGTCAGCGTGCCCGCGACAGCGTCGACGTCGTAGCGCTCGACCTCCGCGCCATGGCCCGCCGACGCGTAGAGCTGCGTGCCATCGGGCGAGAGCGCGAGCCCGTAGAACGCCTCGTCGCGCGCGAGCTCCTGCACGAGCGCGCCCGTCGCGACGTCGACGACCTGCACCGCGCGCTTGCGGTAGCCGGTGTTCGCGACGTAGGCGACGCCGAGCCGCGGGTGCGCGACGACCTGCACGGGGAAGCCGCCGAGCGCGACCTCCGTGCCGAGCGGCGCACGCGCACGCCCCCCGACGAAGAGCGCGGGATCGTTCGCGCGGCGCAGCGCTTCGGGCGGAGGCGCAGGCGGCTCACAGAAGGGCGGCAGCATGCGCGGCATGTCGGGCGGGCCCGCATCGACGGGCGGCCCCGCGTCCACGTCCATCGGCGCGTCGTCGTCACCACAGCCGGAGAACGCGAAGAGCGCGAACGCCAGCGTGGCGCAGCGCGAGGCACGGCGAGCGAAGACGGTCACGGAATCCTCCGGAAGCGACGGCGCGCAGTATAGGCTCCGGCCTCGATGCTTCGCGTGACGACTCTCGCTCTGCTGCTCTCGCTCTGCCCCGCGCGTGTGGCGCCTACGGCGCTCGCGCAGGATGCGACGCGACGTTGCGTCACGCTGAGCGAGGGCGAGGCGCACGCGCGCGCGCTGCGCCTGCAAGCGGAGGCCGAGGCGGGCGCCCCCTCGGCGCGCTTCTGGTGGTGGAGTTGGCTCGGGATCTTCAGCGCGGGCGTGATCCTGCAGGGCTCGATCGCGCTCGCGGTCGACGCGCGCGAGATCCGCTGGCCGATGACGGTCGGCGCGGTGGGCGCGACGCTCGGCACCGCGAGCATGTTCATCACGAAGGCGCGCACCGACCAGCTCCCCGCACGCCTCCGCGCGCACGAGCGGCTCATCGGAAACGCGCGGCTCCGCGCGGTCGAGGCGGAGGTCGAGCGCGCCGGCGACGGCGAGTCGAACGCGCGCAATCTCTTCAACCACGCGCTCGGCTGGGGCGTCGCGACGGGCGGGCTGCTCACGCTCTGGCTCGGCTTCGATCTCCTGCCGCGCGCGCTCATCAACCTCGGCGTGAGCTTCTCCGTCGGTCTCACGAAGATCCTCACGGGCCCGACCTCCGCGCGCGAGACGTGGGCCGCCTACCGCGCCCGCTACGCCGACGAGACGCGCTGCGCAGACCCCGACGCCGACGAGATCAGCGCGCGTGCCCCGCTGCCCGAGACGCGCGTGACACTCGTCCCGGCGGGGCTTGGTGCAGCATTGCACGTGAGTTTCTGAGGCGCGCCGCGCGGTTCGGGGTGGCGCCGCGCCCGCCTGCGATTCGTGGCCCGACGCGAGCCGCAAACGCCCGTCGCGCAGGGCTTTCGTGCTAGACCGCGGCCGCCATGCCGTTACTGCTCCACGACACGCTCACCGGCGAGCGCCGCGTCTTTCAGACCGCCGAGCCGGGCCACGCGCGCCTCTACGTCTGCGGTCCGACGGTGCAGGACACCATGCACCTCGGCCACGTGCGCGCGTACTGCATCTACGACGTGCTCGTGCGGCACCTGCGCGACCGCGGCTACCGCGTGACCTTCGTCCGCAACGTCACCGACGTGAACGACAGCATCCTCGCGAAGGCGAAGGCCCACGGCGAAGACCCGCTCGCCTACGCGCGCCGCATCGAGGCCGTCTGGCAGGAGGACTACGCGCGCCTCGGCATCCGCCCGCCCGACGTCGAGCCGCACGTCACGGGGCACATCCCCGAGATCGTCGCGCTCACCGCCGACCTCATCGCGAAGGGCAAGGCCTACGCGGTCGAGGGCGACGTCTACTTCCGCGTCGCGTCCTTCCCCGACTACGGCAAGCTCTCGCACCGCAAGGTCGAGGATCTGACGATGGGCGCGAGCGGCCGCACCTCGAGCGAAGAGGAGGCGCGCAAGGAGCACCCCGCCGACTTCGCGCTCTGGAAGCGCGCCGAGCCGGGCGAGCAGGGCTGGGAGAGCCCGTGGGGCTTCGGCGTGCCGGGCTGGCACATCGAGTGTTCCGCGATGGCGATGAAGCACCTCGGCGAGAGCTTCGATCTGCACGCGGGCGGGCTCGATCTCGTCTTCCCGCACCACGAGAACGAGATCGCGCAGAGCGAGGCCGCGACGGGCAAGCCCTACGCCGCGCACTGGATTCACCACGGTTTCATTGAAGTGAACAAGGAGAAGATGTCGAAGAGCCTCGGCAACTTCTTCACGCTGCGCGACCTCACCGCGTTCGTCGAGCCCGAGGCCGCGCGCTGGTTCGTGCTCTCGACGCAATACCGCTCGCCGCTCGCGCTCGAGTGGACGATGGACGACGCCGGCAAGACCACGGGCTTCCCGCAGCTCGAGGAGTGCGAGCGCCGCGTCGAGTACCTCTACGCCACGCGCGAGCGGCTCGCGGCGATCCCCGCCGAGCGCATCGTCGACGGCGGCGAGGTCCCCACCGAGCTCACGGGCTTCCGCGAGGCGCTCGCGTCCGCGCTCGACGACGACCTCAACTTCGCGGTCGCGGCCGCGCGCGTGCTCGAGCTCGCCCGCGCCGTGAACGAGCTGGTCGACCGCGCGCTCCGCAAGAAGGGCACCGCGCCGCGCGCCGCCGTGACGGCCGCCGACTCTGCGCTCGCGCACGTCGCCGAGATCCTCGGGCTCGCCGCGGAGGAGCCGCGCGCCTTCCTCGCGCGCCTGCGCGCACGCCGCGCCGCGCTGCGCGGGCTCTCGGAGGCCGACGTCGAGGCGAAGATCCAGGCGCGCCTCGACGCGCGCGCCGCGAAGGACTTCGCCCGCGCCGACGCGCTCCGCGCCGAGCTCACCGCGCTCGGCGTCGAGCTGATGGACGGCACCGGCGCGACGACGTGGCGCATCCCCTGACCGCCGCGCGCCGCAACGCGAACCCTCCCCGGAAGGGGACGATTTGTACGCTTCCCGCACGACCCGTGGTCGTGCCAGACTTCCATCCGTGATCACGGGCAACCTCGCGCGGACGCCCTTCGCGCACCTCGTCCTCTACATCCGCGAACATGGCTTGAGCGGCACGCTCGCCGTGTGGCCCGCGGGCACGAGCGACGACCCCGTCGTGCTCGGCGACTCGCGCGACCTCGCCGATCGCCTCTATTTCTTGAGCGGCGCAAGCCGCGCCGGCCGCATCATCGACGCCTCCTCGACGCTCGAGCGCAGCCTGCTCCCGCTCTTTCAGCGCGCAGACGGGCCCTTCATCTTCTATCCGGACGCCAACTACGTGGGCGACGGCGAGCTGGTGCAGCCCACCACGATCTCCGACCTCGCACTCGTCGCGGCCGCCACGCGTGGCCCCGTCCGCGACGATCTGATCGAGAACGTGGTCGGACGGCTCGTGGGCCTGTCCCTGCGGCTGCGCAGCGGCGCCGACCCCCGGCCTCTCTCGCTGCTGCCGCGCGAGCAGATGGTGGTCGACGTCCTGCTCGCGGGGCCTGCGTCCACGATGCAGCTGATCGAGCAGAGCGGCCTCGAGCCACGCGCGGCCCGCAAGCTCTTGTATTTGCTCACGATCACGAAGATGGTCGAGATCTTCGACCCCTCTCGCGGCGGCGCGAGTCGGGCCCCGCGCTCCGGCGAGTCGAGCGGCACGCAGTTCCCTCAGGTCGCAACTCCGCCGCGCGTGACCACGGCTCCCGGGGCGATGAACCCGACGCCCTCTTCGAACCCCACGGCCGTCATGGCGAGCCGCCCCCCCGCCGCAGCCGCGCTTCCGAGCGCGCCCGTCACGGCCCGCATCGTCGCACCGCTCACCGCGCCCCCGCCCTCGCCGCCCGATTCGCTCTCGCCCGAGCACCGCGCCCAATGGGATGACCTGGCAGCGCGCATCGGCAAGTTCGACGAGCAGACGTACTACGAGATGCTCGAACTCGCGCCGCAGGCCCCGGCCGACGCCGTGCGCGAGGCCTACTTCGAGCTGATCAAGCAGGTCCATCCCGACCGCCTCCCCGCACCGCTGCTCCCGCTCCTCGCAGGCGCCCAGCGGCTCTTCACCGTGCTCACGGAGGCGCACGAGACGCTCACCGACGACGCGCGCCGCAAGCAGTACGAAGAGATGATGAAGGACGGCGGCGGGACGCCGGCCGCGCAGCGCAAGCTCGAGCAGACGATCGAGGCGACCGTCGAGTTCCAGAAGGCCGAGGTGCTGCGCAAGAGCGACCTCGCGCTCGCCGAGCGGCACGCCCGCACCGCGCTCCAGCTCGACCCGGAGCAGGCCGACTACCACGCGCTGCTCGCGTGGATCTTGTTCGAGCGACACCCGGGCGAGGACGCCCCGCTCACCGAGATGCTCGCGCTGGTCGACCACGCGCTGAAGCTCCACGACAAGCACGACCGCGCGCATCTCTACCGCGGCTCCATCCTCCGGCGCCTCGGTCGCGAGACTGACGCGGTCAAGGCCTTCCGCCGCGCCGTCGAGCTGAACCCGAAGAACGTCGACGCACAGCGCGAGGTGCGCCTCGCCGAGATGCGCGCGAAGAAGGGCGGTGCGCCTGAGCCCACGCCGGCGCCCGAGGAAACTGGCAAGCCCGCGCGGCCGCGCATCGAGCCGCCGCCGAAGCCGCTCGCGCAGCGGGACATCGGCGAAATCTTCAAGGGGCTCTTCGGCTCGAAGAAGAAATGACCGCTCGGTCCGCCGCGCCCTGAGCGCAGCGTGACGCGCTCGGCATCTGCACCGGAGGGCGGCCGCGCTCGGCGGACGGCGCGCTCAACGAACCGCCTTCTCAGCGAACCACCTTCTCAGCGAACCGCCTTCTCAGCGAACCGCCTTCTCAGCGAGCCGCCTTCTCAGCGAACCGCTTTCTCAGCGAACGGCAGCGTCGAACACGCGCGTCGTCGCCACGCGCACGTAGGCGACGTCGACGCCCGCGGCGTCGAAGGGCTGTACGCGCACGCGGCGCATCACGAGACGCGCCCCCGCATCCGCGCCGAGCGCAGCGAGCGAGGCAGCCGGCACGCGGAAGCTGCCGTCGTCGCGCGCCCGACAGAGCAGCGAGGCGCCCTCCGACACGAGCTCCAGCTCGATCTGATCGCGCGGGTCGAGGCCCTCCCACGTGAGTTCGACGTCGCGGTCACGCACGAGCCCGACGCGCTCGGTCTCGCGGGCGAGCTCGCCATCGACGCGCACCTCGACGAGCGCCCCCGGCGCGGGCACCGCGACCTCGAAGCCCGGCAGCTCGCGGCTGCCCTCCGCGCGGAACGTGTAGACGTCGAGGTCCGCGCGCACGTCACCGAGCGCCGCATCCCCCGCGTAGAAGAAGCCTGCCGCGACGCGCGCCAGCTCGGGGAAGGTACGCGGGACGAGCCGCGCCTCCGCGTCGCCGACCCGCACGTCGATCGCGCCGACGTCGAGCAGATCGACGCTCGCGTCCGGGGCCCCGAGCGCATCGACGCCGAGCTCCGGGACGCCGCACGCGTCGAGCGCGCCGGGCGCGCGTCCGCCGAGCAGACCGACGACCGCATCGCCGGAGAGCCCGCGATACCGCGCGAACGCCGCGCCGAGCTGCGCCGGTGGCCCCGAGACGCCGACGTCCGCCGAGCCGAGCTGCTCGACCTGCAAGATGCCGAGCGAGCCCGCGCTCGCCGCGATCGCATCCGCGCCGCCGTCCTCCACGGAGGACGTGCAGCCGGCGCCGAGGAGCGCCGAGGCGAGAAGGACGTGGCCGAGGCGCGCGTGCATGGTCTCCAGCGGGGAAAACAGGCCGAAGTATAGAGAGCGCGACTCCGCGTCGCAAGAACGCGCGACGCCCACGGCGACGTCAGCCCGCGCCGCCGCCGACCGCGTAGAGCACACCGTCGTCCGAGCCGACGTAGAGCGTGCCGTCGGGACCGAGCACGGGCGCAGCGTCGACGTCGCCGCCCGTCTCGAGCACCCAGCGCAGATGCCCCTCCGCGTCGATCGCATAGAGGTAGTCGTCGTGCGCGCCGCAGTAGACGTTCCCGTCGGCGTCGACGAGCGGGGACGACGAGATCCCGACCTCCGCCGAGTCCGCGATCGTCACGGGGAAAAACCAGCGCTCGGTGCCCGTCATCTCGTCGAGCGCGACGATGCGCGGGCGCGGACCGAAGGTGCCGACGAACACGCTGCCATCGAGCCCGAGCCCGACCGGCGCGCGCACGTAGCCACCCACCGGCGTCGTCCAGCGCGGTCGCCCCTGCGCGTCGAGCGCGACGACCTTCCCGTCGTCACCGCCCACGAACACGGTGCCGTCGTCGCCGACGACCGGGCCGCCATCGACGTCCTTGCCCGCGCGGTACGACCAGCGCATCGCACCATCCTTCGCGATGGCGTAGACGCGATCGTCCTGCGCGCCGACGTAGGTCGTGCCGTCGTCGTCGATCGCGGGCGCCGCATAGATCTTGGAGCGCGCGCGGAAGCGCCAGAGCACGCGGCCATCCTTCTGCACGGCCCAGAGGTCGTTGCCCGCCGCGAAGCGCAGGCTGCCGTCGGGCGCCTCGGTGATCGCGGTGTCGAGGTCGCCCTCGGTCGGCAGGCGGAAGCGCTGCGTGCCCGACGCCGAGAACGCGAAGAGCGCGTCGGCGTCCGAGCCCACGAACACATCGCCGGTCGCCTCATCGACGAAGGCGGTCGCGTAGATCCGATCGCCGAGGTCGTGCTTCCAGCGGAGCTGACCATCGGGCGCGATCGCGTAGAAGTAATGGTCGTGCGCGCCGACGTAGATCGTGCCGTCGGGCCCGATGACGGCCTGCGCGCTGATCGCGGGATCGTCGCGATGCTCGGGATTTTCCGTGACGAAGCGCCAGCGCAGCGCGGCCGACGCCGGCCCGTGGAACGGGCTGCGCCCGGTGTGACGGCGATCACCGCGGAAGCCGCGCGGCGGGCTCGCGGGCTGTGGCGCGCTGCGCTGGGCTCGTAACGGACGCGGAGCGGCACGCGGCCCGTCGGGCGTGTGGATCGGCGTGCCGCGCGCGTCGACGAGCGGCGCGAGCAGGCCCTCGCGGTCACGCCTGCCGAGCCAGAGATAGACGGTCGCCGCGAGCGCGCCGCTCCAGATCGCGCCGAGCACGAAGACGCGAACGAGGTTCTTGCGGCGGGCGGTCGTCACGGTTCGCCGGCGACGCGTAGAAGAATCCGCGGGTGCGGTCAACTGCCCGGCGCCGACGCTGGCTCGCGATCGCGCGCGACGGTACGGTGCGGGCCGTGACGCTCCGACTCGACACCCTCAACGAGCCCCAGCGCGAGGCGGTCCTTCACGGCGAAGGGCCGCTCGTCGTCTTCGCGGGCGCGGGCTCCGGCAAGACGCGCGTCATCACCTACCGCATCGCGCATCTGCTCGAGGCGCGCGGCGTCGCGCCGTGGCGCGTGCTCGCCGTGACCTTCACGAACAAGGCCGCCGGCGAGATGCGCGAGCGCCTCGCGCACCTCGTGCCGAAGGGCGGCGGCGACGTCTGGGTCGGCACCTTCCACGCGATCTGCGCGCGCATCCTGCGCAAGTACGCCGAGCTCGCGGGCGTGCGCCGCGACTTCGTCATCTACGACGACGGCGATCAGCGCGCGATGATCGGCCGCGTCCTCTCGGACCTCTCGCTCGACGACAAGCGCTACGACCCGAAGAAGCTCGCCGGCATCATCAACCGCGCGAAGCAAGAGGTGGTCGCGCCCGACGCGCTTCCCTCGCACGACGCCTACACCGAGACGGTCCAGAAGATCTACGCGACATACGAGGCGCGCATGGCCGCGGCGGGCGCGCTCGACTTCGGCGATCTGCTCTACCGCGTCGTCGTCGCCGCCGAGCAGTCGAAGACCCTCCACGACGAGCTCGCGACACGCTTCCTGCACGTGCTCGTCGACGAGTTCCAGGACACCAACCACGTGCAGCTGCGCTTCGTGCAGCTCGTGTCCTCGGTGCACCAGAGCCTCACGGTCGTCGGCGACGACGACCAGGCCATCTACCGCTGGCGGGGCGCGGATCGCCGCAACATCCTCGACTTCCGCAAGAGCTTCCCCGACGCGCACCTCGTCAAGCTCGAGCAGAACTACCGCTCGACCAAGCGCATCCTCCGCGCCGCGCACGCCGTCGTCTCGCGCAACCTCGACCGCGAGCCGAAGACGATCTGGACGGACAACGAGGACGGCGGCCCCGTCCTCGTCGTGAAGTGCGCCGATGAGCGCGACGAGGCGCGCCTCGCCGCCGAGTCCGCGAAGGAGCTCGTCCGCAACGGCCGCTCGCTCGCGGAGATGGCCATTTTCTACCGGATTCACGCGCAATCGCGCGTCTTCGAAGAAGCGCTCCGCGCCGCGAACGTCGCCTACCAGGTGATCGGCGGCGTGCGCTTCTACGACCGCGCGGAGGTGAAGGATCTGCTCGCCTATCTGCGCGTCGTCACCAACGTCGACGACGATGTGAGCCTGCTGCGCATCGTGAACGTGCCGACGCGCGGCATCGGCAAGACGAGCCTCGACAAAGTGATGGAGATCGCCGCGCGGCACGGCGCGAGCGTGTGGTCGGCGATGCACGAGGCGGTGCGCACGCACGCGCTCGGCGCGACCTCGAAGCGGCTCGGCCAGTTCCTCGCGCTCGTCGAGGGGCTGCGGCAGCGCGCGACGACGGGCGAGGGCCCCGCGGGGCTCGCGCGCGCCGTGCTCGCCGAGACGAACTACGAGAAGGCGCTCAAGGACGACGACACGCCGGAGGCCGACGCGCGCCTCGAGAACCTGCGCGAGCTCCTCGGCTCGATGGAGGAGTTCGAGCAGGAAGCCGAGACGCCGACGCTCTCCGCCTTCCTCGAGCTCGTGACGCTGCAGACCTCCGCCGACGAGAGCGGCCCCGGCGACAAGCTCACGCTGATGACGGTGCACGCCGCGAAGGGCCTCGAGTTCCCCGTCGTGCTCGTCGCGGGGCTCGAGGAGCAGATGTTCCCGTATCGCGGGCTCGACGCCGACGACGATCCGGAGGAGCTCGAAGAGGAGCGTCGCCTCGCCTACGTCGCCTTCACCCGCGCCCGCGAGAAGCTGATCCTCGCGTGGGCGCCGATGCGCCGCGTCTTCGGCCAGCCGCGCCTCAACCCGCGCTCGCGCTTCCTCGACGAGCTCCCGCGCGACGACATCCGTGATATCGCCACCGCGACACCGCGCAGTCCGTCCTTCGGCGGCGGAGGCAGCCTCGCGTGGGGGAGCCGCGGACACGGCAGCGCGACCTACGGCGCCTCCGCGTGGGGCAGCCCGCCCGCCGACGACGAGCGCCCGTGGGCCCACCCGCAGGGCGGCCAGGGCGGCCACGCGCGCACGCCATCCGCCGCGCGCAGCAGCTCGGGCGGTGCGGCACGCCCCTCGCTCGACAGCGCGTCATCACGCCAGACGACGTTCAGCATCCCGTCGTTCGACGACGCCCCGGACGCGCCGACGTCGCTCGGCCGTGGTCGCAGCGCCGCACCCGCGCGCGACGCACGCAGCGGCAGCTACATCGACCGCAGCGAGGGCGACGCGCACACCGACGAGGGCGTGTCCTTCCGCATCGGCATGGCCGTCGCGCACGCGAAATACGGCGTCGGCAAGGTGCAGGCGTTGAGCGCCGGGCTGCCGCCCAAGGTCACCGTCGCCTTCCCCGGCTGGGGCGTGAAGCAGATCGTCGCGAGCTTCCTCGAGCCCGCCTGACGCCGCGTTCACGTCACGCGCGCGACGCCATGCTGGGCATCCCTGCGCGCGGATAGGACGCCAGGCTTCGTCAGTCGGATTTCTTCGCCGGCGCCGCGGGCTTCGACTCGGAGGACGTGCTCGAGCTCGACGTGCTGCTCGCGCTCGAGCCGCCCGAGTCGCCGGATGACTTCGACTTCGACGAGGAGCTGTAGAGGTCGGAGTACCAGCCGCCGCCCTTCAGGATGAAGTTGCTCGCGCCGGCGATGACGCGCTGCGCCTTCAATTTCTTGCACTTCGGGCACTTCTTGACCGGGTCCTCGACCATGCGCTGTTCGAGTTCCCAGGCGTGCTTGCAAGCCTCACACACGTACTCGTAGGTCGGCATCGGGACGGCTCCTCCGCGAGCGCGGCGGACCTTAGGCATCGCCCCCGAGCGGGTCAAGGATGCGCGCGACGACGACGAACGACGTGCCCTACCCTCGCAGCCGCGTACCCTGCCCGAACGGCCGCGCGCTCTGGCCCCGCAGTCTACCCGCGCGCCTCGCGCTGCTTGAGCGCTTCGAGGGCGGCGTCGAGCTCGGCGAGCTCCTCGGCGCTCGGCTCGGCCTCGTCGGCGACCTCGACGCGCGCGGCGACGGCCGCCTGCGCCGGCGGGCTCACGCCCATCTTGCGCTTGAGCTCCTCGAGCTCGAGGTCCGCGCCGCTCGTCGCCTCGAGCTGGCTGAACTTCGACTTGAGCACATCGCCCGAATACTCCTCGCTCAGCTCGGCGCCGGCCTCGGCCTCGGCCTCGATCTGATCGATCTTCTGCGCCATCCGGTCGAACGTCTCGAAGGCGCTCTGATCCTTGAGGCCGCTCATGGTCTCGTGGATCTGCTTCATCGCCTCAGCGCGCCGCTTGCGCGCGATGAGCACGTTCTTCTTGCGCTTGGCCTCTTCGATCTTCGCGTTGAGCGCGCGGAGGGCCGTCTTCAACTGGTTGACCGCGGCGAGCTGCTTGTCCCACTGATCCTTGAAGGTCGCCGCGAGGCCCGCGTGCTCCTTCTTGCGCATCAGCGCTTCCTTCGCGAGCGCGTCGTCGCCCGCGCGCACCGCGAGCATCGCCTTCTTCTCCCACTCGTCGGCGAGGGCCTTCTCGCTCTCGTATTGCTTCTGCAACCGCTTCTCATCTGCGATCGCGACGGCGACCTGCTTCTTCGCCTCGACGAGCTGCGTGTTCATCTCGACGATGACCTGCACGAGCATCTTCTCCGGGTCTTCGGCCCGGCTGATGAGGTCGTTCAGGTTGCTCTTGATCAGCTGCGCGAGGCGCCCGAAGAAACCCATGGTCGTGTCGTCCTCTCTCGAGTCGTGGCGGCAGAAAGCAGAGCGGCGAGGGGCGTGTCAGCGAGACGTGTCGCGGCGGGGCTCACGCGGCCGGCGCGCGACCGAGCGCCGCGAGCGCCTCGTGGTGATTGGTGACCGCGAGGGAGAAGTCGTCGAGGGTGCCGACGAACTCGCTGTAGTCGAGGTGCTCCGCGCGAAGCGAGCACGTCAGCACGACCGCTCCCTCGGCGAGCCCATACGCGCCGTGCACCATATCCGTCGCGTTCAGCGAGAGCAGCCGCTCGAAGAGCGCGGCGCGGTCGATTCCCTCCGCGAGCGCGAGCACCTTCAAGCGGAAGAGCACGATCTCGCCGGCGAGCCGCACGACGATCGGGCCCGTCCGCTCGGCGACGTCGCGGACGACCCACGTCTCCGGCGCGACCTCCTCGAAGGATTGTCCCGAGCGGAGGAGATAGGCCTCGATGTCTTCGCGGGTGCGCATGGGTGCGCGAGCGTAGCGGCGCGCACGCGGCAGGCGCAAGGGGCGCCGTCGCACGCCGCGGCGCGAACCCGCGAACAGAGATGGGAGCGGCTGGGCGTCGAGCGGGCGGCGCGCGCGCGAGGCGACGCCTACTCGTCCATGCCCGGCTCGCCGGCCGGGTTGAGCAGCTTGCGCGTCCAGAGGATCGCGTCGCGGCGGGCATTGCCGACCTGGATCCCGCGCGCGAGCAGGCCCGTCTTCTTGAAGCCGGCGGCGAGCCAGGCGGTCGAGAGCTCCTGGTCGTCGGATGGACCGAAACCGAAGGCCGAGACGATCTGCCGGCGCTTCAGCTCCTCGGCGAGCGTGCGGAGCCCGGCCGCCATCGCGAGGCGCTCCGCCTCGTCGCGCGGCGCGCGCAGCACCTCGACGAGCGCGTGGCCGAAACAGTCCTGGAACTCGGCGGAGAGGTAGTTCGCGCGGCCCTTCTTGGGCGCGCACTCGTAGAAGATGCGGGTGATGCCGCGGCCGAAGGGATCGAAGCCGCCGAGCCCCTCGCCCTTCGCCCAGACCTCGTCCCGCGCGGCAAGCGCCACGGTGTCGTCGACGGTGCGGACGGTGACGCCGCGGATCTCCTCGTCGAGGTCCTTCGCGTTCTTCTTGGCGGCGACGATGGTGCGCTCGGCGAGCTTCTGGGCTTCGTCGCTCACCTCGATCGAGGCGGTGCGGTCACCGATCACGCAGCCGCAGAGGTGGCCGTCGGAGCGCTTGTAAAAGCCGGGGATCGTCCCCTCGCGCACGAAGCCGACGCGCGTCCACGACGCGACTTCATCCTTCTCGACGAGGATGAGCACCTTCTCGACGCCCTCGCGCTGCGCGATCGACTGGATGAAGAGGCGCTTGGCCGGCAGGGCGCCCGCGCGGAAGTCGATGACCCGGATGATCTTCGTCCGCCGGTTGAGGAGCAGGCAGAGGAACGCGCTCTCGCTGCGGAAGTGAAGTTCTTCGACCATCGGCAGCCGCTCCGCAGCCACCTTCGCCTTCGCCATAAGAATCCTCGGACGGGTGCCCGCGCTCGGCGGGCCTCGACTGCTACGTGCGATGGGCCCGCTCGCGGGGCGGCACGGAGCCTCCCGGGAGACGGCGACGGGCGCGAGACTAGGCCAGCGCGGGCCGAGGTGTCAACCCTGCTCTCCTGTGTTGATTACATGGACGTACATCACGTTGCGGAAGCGCGAACCCGGGCCCGAGCGCGTCGCGCCACGGCCTCGCGCCGCGGACGATCCGCGCCCGCACCCCGAAAAAGACGCGAGGCCGCATCCCCGAATCGGGACACGGCCTCACGCTGGGTCGGGCCTCACGGCCCGGTCGTCACCGCGCGATCAGCGGCGCGCCGGCTCGGCGAGCGCGCGGTCGATCGCCGCCTTGAAGGCGTCGAACGGCTGCGCGCCTTGGAGGAGACGGCCGTTGATGAAGAACGAGGGCGTGCCGATCTGCGCGCCCGCGGCCGTCACCGCCGCCATGTCGGCCTCGACGGCCGCCTTGTGGGTGTGGTTGTCGAGCGCTGTGCGGAAGCGCGCCATGTTGATGCCGCCGACCTCGGTGGCGATGCGCTCGAGGTCCGCGCGCTCGAGGGTGCGCTGGTTCTCGAAGAGCTTCTTGTGGAACTCCCAGAACTTGGCCTCGCCGCCCTGCGCGAGCGCCTCACGCGCGGCCTCGGCGGCCGGCATCGCGTTGTTGTGGAAGGGGAGCGGGAAGTCGCGCCAGACGACCTGCACGCGATCGCCGTAGTCGCGGAGGATCTGGTCGACCGTCGGCTCGACGCGCGAGCAGAAGGGGCACTGGTAGTCGGAGAACTGCTGGATGACGACGCGGGCGTTGCGGCCGCCCTTCTTCGGGGCGCCGGCGGGCACCGAGATGTTGTAGACGCGGTCCGCATCGGGGGGCGCGGCGGCGGGCTGCGGCGCGGCGCCGCCCGGGGCGTTGATGAACTGCGCCTCGGTGGCGCCGTTGCGGGTGAGCTCCTCGTAGACGCGCGCGCGGGGCGTGCCGGCTTCGACCTTCGCGCGGGCCTTGGCGAGCTCCTCGTCGATGAGGGCCTTGAAGGCCGCGACCGGCTGCGCACCACGGAGGTTGCGGCCGTTGATGAAGAAGGACGGCGTGCCCGACGCGCCGAGCGAGCGCGCGAGGTCCATATCCGCCTGGATGGCGGCCTGGAACTGGTTGTTCGTCATCGCGGCGCGCGCCTGCGTGCCGTTGAGGCCGACCTGCTCGGCGTACTCGACGAGCTTGTCAATCTCGAGCGCCTGCTGGTTCTCGAAGAGGAGATCGTGGAGCTGCCAGAACTTGCCCTGCGCGTTCGCGAACATCGCGACGTTCGATGCGTTCATCGCGTTGTTGTGGAAGGGCAGCGGGTTGTTCTTCCAGACGAAGCGGATGTCACGCCCGTACGCCGTCGCGAGCTCGGCGAGGGTCGGCTCGACGCGCTTGCAGAAGGGGCACTGGAACTCCGAGATGATGACGACGGTGACGAGCGCGTCCGCGGGGCCCTTCGACGGCGACGCGCCGACGGGCACACGGTAGACCGCCGCCGGATCGGGGGTGCGGCGCGGGGGCTGCGGGGCATCGGCGCCCGGCGCGGCGGGCTCCGGCGCGGGCGAGGTGCGGGCGTTGCGGGTGAGCTGCGCGTAGACGCGGTTGCGGGCGACGCCCGTGCGGACGAGCGCCTCGGCGCGACGGATCTCGTCGTCGATGACCGTCTTGAAGGCGTCGAAGGGCTGCGCGCCCATGAGCTGGCGGCCGTTGATGAAGAAGCCCGGCGTGCCGTTCGCGCCGATCTGGCGGGCGACGGCCATGTCCGCGTCGATCTTCGCGCGGTGCGTGTTGCCGTCGAGCGCGGCGCGGAACTTCGCCATGTCGAGGCCCGCCTGCTGCGCGTAGCCCTCGAGGTCCGAGCGCGAGAGCGCGCGCTGGTTGGCGAACATGAGGTCGTGCATGCGCCAGAACTTCTCGCTGCCGCCCTGCGTGAACGCCTCGACGGCGGCCATCGCGGCCGGGGTCGCGTTCTGGTGGAAGGGGAGCGGGTTGTTGCGCCAGACGATGCGCACCTTGCCGCGGTAGTCGTTCATGATCTGCTGCATCGTCGGGCCGACGCGCGAGCAGAAGGGGCACTCGAAGTCGCTGAACTCGACGATCGTGACGAGCGCGTCCGCCGGGCCCTTGCTGGGCTGGTCGGCCGTGACCGGCACGCGGTAGCGCTCCGGGCCGCCCTCTTCGGCGGGGCCGCCGGCGCCGGCAGCTTCGCCGTCGCCTGCGCCGTCCGCGCCCTCGGCCGCAATGGCCGCATCTTCGTCTGCGCCCTTCCCACTCGATACGAGATTGCCGATCGCCAGACCGCCGAGGAAGGCGATCAGGATGGCCGTGATGGCTGAACCTTTGGACATGGACCACTCCTTGAGACGCGCCGCCGCACGCGCGGTCGACGCTTCGAAAACCTGAAAGTCGAACGATTTCGGACGTTTACTGCTGCGCAGGAGTCAACGTCGACCCCGCGCGGAGGTGCAAGGCGGCACGCGTTGGCCTCGCCGGAGGGGCACACGCACGAGACCCGCGCGCACGGGCGCGGAGCAGGTCTCGAACGGGCTCGGCGGAAGGCGGCGGCTCAGCGGGGCGGGCGATCGAGCGAGCGGACGACGCCGAGCGAAGGGCCGCCCTGCGCGGCGAGGTCGCGCGACGACACACACGGAGACGCAGCGACGCCCGGCGCGCGCGCAGGCACGACCCAGTGCAGCGAGCCATCGCCGAGGCGCGGATGGCCGCCCGCACCCGACTCGGCCGGCGCACAACGCGGATCATCGGCAGACGCGCACCAGAGGATCTCGTCAGCGTCGGGCGCAGCCGCATCGGCCGTGCGTGAGAGACGGCCCGGAGCGCTGGACATCGCGCCGAAGACCGGCGCAGCCGGCAGCCACGACGCCTCGACCGCAAAGCTCTCCCCGTCGGCCGCAGCAGACACCAGCACGCCAGCCCCAAGCCCGCCAGCACCAAGCCCGCCAGCCGCAAACCCACCAGACCCAAACCCACCTGCGGCGAACGCGCCCGCCGCGGAAGCCGCCCCGCGCACGCCGCACATCGCGTCGTCGGCGTGCGCAAGACGCGGGAGCGCGGCGCCGAGGGCGAGGGTCGCAGCGAGAGCGGTGGCGAAGGCAGCGCGAAGCATCATGCAGGGAACCCGGACGAACGGCGCGCACGGACGCGCGGCTCGCGGAAGGCAAGGCGGGCCGGAGCATACGGCCGCTCCACACCTCGGCAAGGGGGGGCGGCGCACGTTTCCGTGCGCAGGCGCGCAGCGGTCGCGGCGTGCATACTCGGGCGCGTGTTCGAGCGTGGCTACCTGACCGTCGCGCGCTTCCGGGGCGCGCCCGTCCGCGTGCACTGGTCGGCGCCGCTCGGTGCGCTCTTCTTCACGCGGTTCGCCTTCGCGCCGGGCGCGTGGGTGGGCTTCTTCCTGCTGCTCTTGCTGCACGAGCTCGGGCACGCGGTGCTCGTGCGCGCCGCGCGGATGCAGGTCGTCTCCGTGGACATCCACGCGCTGGGCGGCGTGTGTCGCTGGTACGGCGTGCCCTCCCCGCGCTGGCGGGCGATCATCGCGTGGGGCGGCGTCGCGGCGCAGGCCCTCGTGCTCGTGCTGACGCTCCTCGCGCTCGCGCTGCTGCCGCCCGTGACCTCGGCGTTCGCCGCGCAGCTGCTCGACACGCTCGTCTGGACGAACCTCTTCCTGATGGCGCTGAACCTGCTGCCGATCCCGCCGCTCGATGGCGCCGAGGCGTGGCCGCTGATCGGCATGCTGCGCCGCACAAAGCGCCCTGCGCGCGGACGTCGCTCGACGCCCGCCGCGCTGCGCGTCCCGCCCACGCCCGCCCGCAAGGCGAAGCGCAGCGAGTCGCCCGTGATCGACGACGCCGAGGCCGACCGACTGATCAAGGAGGCGATCGCCGACGCCGCGCGCGAGTCCGAGAAGCGCCGCCGTGAGGGGCGACTGCATTGACGCAGGCCGCGTTTCTCGCGGCGCGCGATGCGGGCGCGGTCGACGCGCTCGCAGACGCGCTCGAGCAGCCCATCTCCGCGACGGAGCGCAACGCGCTCGCAGGGTTCGCGGAGCTCGTCGCGCGCTGGAATGCGCGCATCGATCTCACCGCCGCGCGCACGCCGGAGCAGCTCTGCGAGGTGCTCTTCGCGGATGCGCTCGTGCTGCGAGAGCGCGCGCTCGTGCCCGAAGGAGCGCGCGTGCTCGACGTCGGTTCCGGCGCAGGGGCCCCGGCGCTGCCGCTCGCGCTGCTGCGACCGGATGTGTCGCTCGTGCTCGTCGAGCCGCTGCACAAGCGCGTCGCGTTCCTGCGCACCGCGGTCGGCACGCTCGACGGGCTCGCGGGGCGCGTGACCGTGCGCGAGGCGAGGCTCGATCCGGCGCGTCCGAGCGTGACGGGCGCACCCTTCGACGTCGCGCTTGCACGCGCCACCTTCGCGCCCGAGCGCTGGCTCCCGATGGGCCTCGCGCTCGCGTCGCGCGCGCTCGTGCTCACCGCCGCCGAGTCGGCGCCCGCACCGCCCGAGGGCACGACGATCGCGCACGAGACGCGCTACGCGCTCCCGCGCACCGACGCACCGCGCGCGATCACCGCGTACGTGCGAACGACACGGAAACACGGCTAACGTCGCGCCTCGACACGACATGACAACATCCTTGCGGTGTTGGTGACGACACGCTGAGCGGGACGATATGACAACGTCCTTGCGGTGTCGGCGGCGACACGCTGAGCGGGACGATATGACAACGTCCTTGCGGTGTCGGCGGCGACACGCACGCAAGGACGTTGAGATCTGCGGATTCG
>Ga0172372_10001616_pt1 | contig 34974 bp, 28 predicted proteins | sample LakKiv5m_2_FD_114544 | JGI IMG/M metagenome (GOLD analysis project Ga0172372, IMG submission 114544) | Freshwater microbial communities from Kabuno Bay, South-Kivu, Congo - kab_092012_9.5m | ecosystem: Environmental > Aquatic > Freshwater > Lake | place: Democratic Republic of the Congo... | reverse complement strand
GGGCGAGAGCGTCAGCGAGTTGAACGCGCTGATGACCGTCGAGATGGCGATGGTGATGGCGAACTGCTTGTAGAACTGGCCGGTCAGCCCGCTGATGAACGCCGTCGGGATGAACACCGCGCAGAGCACCAGCGCGATGGCGATGATGGGGCCGGTGACTTCGTCCATCGCCTTGCGCGTGGCGTCCACGGGCGAGAGGCCGAGGGCGATGTTGCGCTCGACGTTTTCGACCACGACGATGGCGTCGTCCACCACGATGCCGATGGCGAGCACGAGGCCGAACAACGTCAGCATGTTGATGCTGAAGCCGAGCGCCAGCATGATGGCGAAGGTTCCGACCAACGACACTGGCACGGCGGCGAGCGGGATGATGGACGCGCGCCAGGTCTGGAGGAACAGGATGACGACGATGACGACGAGCAAAATGGCCTCGGCGAGCGTCACCACGACGGCCTTGATGGAACTGCGGACGAACGTGGTCGGGTCATAGACCACCGAGTAATCAATGCCTTCCGGGAAGTTCTTCTTCAGCTCGTCCATCGCGGCGCGCACGTCCGTGGAGAGCTGGAGCGCGTTCGCGCCGGGCGACTGGAAGATGGGAATGGCGACGGCGGTCTGGTTGTTGAGCAGCGACCGGAGCGAGTAGCCGGACGCGCCGAGTTCGATGCGGGCGAGGTCCTTGAGCAGTGTCTTTTCGCCGTTCGGCCCGGTTCGGACGATGACGTTGCCGAACTCGGCGGGGTCGAGCAGGCGGCCCTTCGTGTTGATTTGCAGTTCGAGGTTCACCGGCGAGCTGACCGGCGGCTGGCCGACCGCCCCGGCGGCGACCTGCACGTTTTGTTCGCGGATGGCGTTGACCACGTCGCTCGCGGTCAGGTTGCGCGCGGCGATTTTGTCCGGGTCGAGCCACACGCGCATCGCGTAGTCACCCGAGCCGAAGACCTGCACGGAACCCGCGCCGGGGATGCGCGCGAGCACGTCCTTTACCTGGAGCACCGCGTAGTTGCGGAGATAGACTTCGTCGTAGCGGCCGTTGGGCGAGGCGAGATGCACGACCATCGTGAGGTCGGGCGACTGCTTGGTGGTGGTGACGCCGATGCGGCGCGCTTCCTCCGGCAGTTTGGGCAACGCCTGCGCCACGCGGTTCTGCACGAGCACCTGCGCCTTGTCCACGTCGGTGCCGAGCTTGAAGGTGACGGTGAGCGTCATCACACCGTCGGCGGTGGACTGCGAGAACATGTAGAGCGAGTTCTCAACGCCGTTGATGGCCTGCTCCAGCGGCGCGGCGACGGTCTCGGCGATGGTCTTCGGGTTCGCGCCGGGATAAGTCGCCATCACGACGACGGTGGGCGGGACGACTTCGGGATACTCGCTGATGGGCAGGCGGAACATCGCGAGCAGCCCGACGATGAACGTCACGATGGACAGCACCGCGGCGAAAATCGGGCGGCGGATGAAGAAGTGGGAGAATTTCATGGCGGCGAAATGTGAGTTGAGCGGGGCGGGCGGATGGGCTTAGACTGCGGGCATGATTGACTGGTCAGAGTGTCCGGCGGTGGAGAGCGTGCCGGGGAAGCTCGGCGGCAAGTTGTTGTTCAAAGGCACCCGGCTGCCGGTTGCTGTCCTGTTCGGCAACTTGGCCTTGGGAGCGACCATCAAAGATGTCGTCGACTGGTATGACGTGGACGAACGGCAGATGGTCGCCGTCCTGAACTTCGTCGCCAAGGAACTTGACAAGACTGAACCTGCGGAAGTCGCCGTGGCGTGAAGATACTTTTCGACCACTGCACGCCGCGTCCCCTGCGCCGCAACCTGGTTGGTCACACGGTTTCGACGGCCCGCGAACTCGGCTGGGACCGGTTCCGAAACGGCAGGCTGCTTGCGGCGGCGGAAGAGGCCGGCTTCGACTTGCTGTTGTCGGCAGACCAAAGCATCCGCTATCAGCAAAATCTGGCCGGCCGCAGCATCGCGTTGCTGGTGCTGACAAATCCGCTCTGGCCGAAGGTGAAGCCTCATGGGGAAGCGATAGCGAGGAAGGTTGAAGAAATGACTCCCGGCAGCTACGCCGAGTTCGTGATTACGTGACGTTCACTGGCCGGCCACGTCGAGCGGCTTGTCGTTGCTTGCGACGGCGTCTTTCGGGGCCACGGGCATCCCCGGACGCACGCGCGCCATGAGGATGTCCATGACGACCTTTTCGCCCGGCTGCAAACCATCGCGGATGACGCGCTTGCCGCCGAGGGCCGCGCCGAGCTTCACCGGCCGGTAGGCGACGGTGTTCGTGGACGTGAGCGTGAGCACGAACTTCTGCGCCTGGTCTGTGCCGATGGCGCGCTCGTCCACGAGCAGCGCGGGATACTTCGCGCTGCCCGGAACGCGGATGCGCGCGAACAGGCCGGGCACGATGCGTCCGTCGGCGTTCGGAAACACCGCGCGCAACAGGATGCTGCCGCTCTGCGGGTCGAGCTTGTTGTCGAACGACTCGATGTGGCCCTTGTGCGGGAAGCCTTCCTCGTCGGCGAGCTGCAGCTCGACCGGCACCTGGCCGTCGCCGTTGCTGGTGATTTGTTTCGCGCGGGCGAGCGCGTTGAACTTGAGCAGCGAGTTTTCGTCCACGTCCGCATACACATGCACCGGGTCCACGGACACGATGGTCGTGAGCAACGTCGCCGTGCCGGCGAGGCCGCTGACGTAGTTGCCGACGTTGACCAGCTCGCGGCTCACGCGACCGCTGATGGGCGCGCGGACCTGGCAGTATTCTAGGTCAAGCTTCACGGCATCGCAGGCGGCTTGCGCGGCGAGCAGCGCGGCCTTCGCCTCGTTATGGCGGGACTGGCGCGACTCCGCTTCCTCGGTGGAGATGGCCTTGCCCGCGAGGAGTTGTGCGGTGCGGTCGGCTTCGCGCTTGGTGTTGTCGAGGCGGACCTGCGCCTGCTGCAACTCGGCTTGGCGGCGGTTCAGTTCGGCCTGGAAGGAGCGCGGGTCAATCGCGAAGAGCAGGTCGCCCTTCTTCACCAACTGGCCGGACTGGATGCGCGCCTCCTGAATGTGGCCGGACACGCGCGGGCGCACCTCGACGTATTCCACGGGCGCGGTGCGGCCCGTGAACTCGTCCCACTCGACCAGCTCGCGCTGCTCGACGGCGGCAACGGCGACTTGCGTGGGCGGCATCGGCGGTGGCGGGCTGGCGGCGGGCTTGGGTTTGCAGCCGGCGGCGGCGAGCGCAAGCGTGCCGGCGACCAGTGCGGATTGAATGAAGCGGGCGAGGGAGATGGGTTTCATGACTGGGTTGGTTGGGCAGCTTGGGGTTTTGGACACGCTCAGGCGGCGAAGGCCAAAGTGGACTCGTTGCGTTGCAAGGCGGCCTGACGCTGATGCCAGATGGCGACGGCGCTGACCTTCTCCTGGGCGAGCGTCGGGAAGACGAGGTGCGGGAACGACGTTTGCAGTGCGAGCGCTTCGGCTTCATTCAACGCGAGCTTCACGAGATGCCCACGCGCGTCGCGCAGGTGCGCAAACTCGGTTTCGATGCGTTCGCGGAGCTGTTGCAGCCGCTCGTCGCGCGGTTCCGCCAGGGCAATCCGGATGGTCGGAGTGAAGCGCCCGGCCCGGTAGTTCACTTTCAGTTTCATAAGTGGTTTCAGTGAGTAGTTGTCTGTTTAGTCAAATAGATGAGCAAAATTTTTTAAGCCGCCACCGCCGCTTCCGCTTTCACGCCGAGCAGGTCGAGGATGCCGCGTTCCATCTCGCGGAACAGGCCGAGGTCGTTGCGGATGCGGGCCTGTTGCATCAGCCCCTCGGTGTAGGCATAGACCGTGCGCGCCTTGGCGGCGGCGTCCGGCGCGCGGATGAGTCCGTCCGCGTGCGCGTCGCGGATGGTGGTTTCGAGATACTTGCGCGACTGGTCCATGATGGCCTGCACCTTGCGGCGCAGGGCGTCCTCCTGCGTGGACACCTCCGTGCCCAGCGTGCAGAGCGGGCAACCCAGCACATGGCCGAATTCACGGTGCAATTCGCGCTGTTCGGCAAACTCGAACTCGCAGAAGCGATGGATGCGCTCCAACGGCGGCAGCGACGGCGAAAACACCTGGTCGAGCTTCGGCCGATACTCCTCCCACGCCGCCTCGATGGCCTCGCCCGCGAGCGTCGCCTTCGAGTCGAAGAAGTAGTAGAAGCTCCCCTTCTTCACGCCCGCCCGCTCGCAAATGAGGTCAATGGTCGTGCTGCCATACGAGCCGGTCCAAATCAGCTCGGTCACGGCTTTCATCAACTTTTCTTTGGCATCACTGACGCGGCCCATAATGTCTGGCTCAGGTTCGGACTTTGAACGGTTGTCGTTCGACTGCGGATGACGGTGGTGTTAGTTGACTATTTAGTCAAATCGAAATTTGCGTGACGACTTTGCGCCCGAGCGGGGCGCATCATCGCAGTCTCAGTTCAGGTCGAACAACAACACTTGGGCTGGCCCGCGTCCCATGAGTGAAAGCGCAGTTTCCTCCGACACCGCCGCGCTGTCGCCGGCCTTCAGCGTCGTGCCGTTCAAGTCCACTTCGCCCTCGGCCACTTGCAGCCAGGCGTGGCGCAGCGGCTGGAGCGTGTGCTTCACAGTTTCGCCGCCCGCGAACTTCGCGAGCCACACGTCGGCGTCCTGATGGATGGACAGGCTGCCGTCGCGCCCGCCCTTGCTCGCGACGAGGTGAAGCTGGCCGGGCGCGGCGTTGGCGAAGGATTTCTCCGCATAGCTGGGTTTCACGCCCTTGCGCTCGGGCAGAATCCAGATTTGCAGCAGGTGCAACGGCTCGATGGGCGAGTAGTTGAACTCGCTGTGCCGCACGCCGGTGCCGGCGCTCATCTGTTGGGCGTCACCCGCGCGCATGACGGCGGTGTTGCCCATGCTGTCGCGGTGCTGGAGCGCGCCGCGCAGAACGTAGGTGAGGATTTCCATGTCGCGGTGCGGATGCAGGTCGAAACCGCCGCCGCCCGCGATGGTGTCGTCGTTGATGACGCGCAGGCTGCGGAAGCCCATGTGGCGCGGGTCGTGGTAGTCGGCGAAGGAGAACGTGTGCCAGGAGTCCAGCCAGCCGTGCTCGGCGTGGCCGCGTTCGTGGGCGGGGCGAAGGATAATCATGTCATGCCCGGTGTGGGCGGAGGCAAAGGTGCCGTCCTTTTCCCTTGAGTCAACCTGCGCCGCGCGAAAAGCTCGGAGCATGTCACCGAAGATTTTTCCGGGCATCGCCGGCCGTGCGTTGCGACGGCGCGCGTTGCTCCTGTTAGCCCTGCTCCCGCTGCTCGCACCGGAAACTGCCAGGTTCCACGCCGGAGCAGCCCCAGTGCGCGTGCTCCGAGCCGGTGCCGCGACGAGCAACATCACGCCGTGGCTGGGCGTGTCCATCAGCGGCGGGTTTCAGGACCAGAAGGCGCGGCACGTTCACGACGAGCTGCACGCGCGGTGCCTTGTGCTGGACGACGGCGAGACGCGGCTGGCCTTCGCCCTCGTGGATGTCGCGCTGCTGGGACGGGAGCTGATTGACGAGGCGAAGGCGCGCATCCGCGAGCACACGGGCATCCCGCCGACTCATGTGCTGGTCGCGGCCACTCACACGCATTCCGCGCCCACGACCATCCCGCTCGCGCAGTGCGAGCCGGACCCGGCGTATCAGAAGTTTCTCGTGCAGCGCGTGGCGGACGGTGTGCGCCGCGCGGCGAACCAGCTCGCGCCCGCGCGCATTGGCTGGGGTGCGGTGGACGTGCCGCAGCACGTCTTCAACCGCCGCTGGCGCATGAAGCCCGGCGCGGTGCCGGCGAATCCCTTCGGCGCAACCAACGAGTTGGTCCGCACCAATCCCGGCGTGAACAACCCCGACCTCGTCGAGCCCTCCGGCCCGACCGACCCGCAGGTCTGGTTCGTCTCCGTGCAATCCACCAACGGTCGTCCGGTCGCGCTGCTCGCGGACTACTCGTTGCACTACGTCGGCGGCGTGACGCCCGGCGACCTCTCGGCGGATTACTACGGCGTGTTCGCGGAGCGGATGACGGAGCTGTTGCAGGCGGAGCGGAGCCGCCCGCCGTTCGTCGCCATGCTCGCCAACGGCACGAGCGGCAACATCAACAACGTCAACTTCCGCGGCGGCCAGCCGCGCCAGCCGGCTTACGGGCAGATGCGGCTCGTGGCGAATGACGTGGCCACCGCCGTTCACAACGCACTCGTCAAAGTTCAGCACCGCGACTGGGTGCCGCTCGCCGCCGCGCACAGCGAACTCAAGCTCGCCGTGCGCCGGCCCGCACCCGAGGAATTGCCCCGCGCCCGCGAACTGGTCGGCCGCGCGCCGTCGTTCCCGCGCATGGCCACGCTGCCGGAGGTTTATGCGCGCGAGTCCATCATCATGGCGGACTGGCCGGCGCAGGTGAGTCTGCCGTTGCAGGCGTTCCGCATCGGCGACGTGCGCCTCGGCGCGATTCCCGGCGAGCCATTCGCCGAGGTCGGGCTGGAGGTGAAGCGCCGCAGCCCGAACACCTTCGTCATCTCACTGGCGAACGGCTACTACGGCTACATCCCGACGCCCGAGCAGCACCGGCTCGGCGGCTACGAAACATGGCGCTGCCGGTGGAGTTTCCTGGAGACGGAGGCGTCGGTGAGAATCGTGGACGAGTTGCTCGGCCTGCTGGGGAAAGCCGGCCATTGAGCGGCCCGCCCATTCCCGGCTCCGCACGGGCGGTTCAGCCCTTCGGGGCCTTGCCGTCGGTCTCGAAGCGCGGCCGCCAAGCCAGCTCCGTCGCGTTGGCGCGCGGGGCCTCGACGGGGCGGGGCGGGACGGTGACGAACCGGACGGGGATTTGCCGGACGCGCGGACGCCGCTGCCAGACCACTTCGAGCGGGGTCGGGCTGGCCGGCTGGTTGTCTTGGAACGCGCGCGCCATGTGAGTCGCAATGGTTGACGGAAACACCGCGCCTCCGTCTTCAAAAAGAGCGACGTTGCCGGCGATTTTTTGCGACTGACACGAACTGTTGCCCCATCGCGTCGGTCATCGTCCGGCAACGTCGCCCAGAACTACCGTTGGTTCGGTCGGGCAAAGCTGTCCGTGGCCTGGCCCCGGCTGCTCGCGGGCGACGAGCGAGGTTTGTTCAAGCAATGCCCTTGCCAGCCGACAGAGGAATTCCTTCCGTGCGGGCCGGCCCCGTGTTTGCAATGACTTGTGGAGAACGCGGCGGGAAAGGCCGGGCGAAGCGACCGCCCCGGGCGCGGCATCCGCGCACCGCGCATGAAAAGCACGCGGGCCGGGCGAAGGCCGGCGCCGGATCGGAATTGCCGCGGCGTTGGCCTACGGCGTCGCCGGGGGGCGGTGGATTTCCGGGTGGCGGAGCTGCCCGCCCACGTTCGCCGTGCGCGCCATCAGCAGGAAGGTCGCGAGCGCGAGCAGCAGCGCGACGAGCACGGCCCAGCGGGGAACGGGCCGGCCGCCGCGCGCCGCGACCAGCCCGGCCGCCGCCGCGAGGCCCAGCAGGAAGACGCCGGTCGTGGCCTGGTCGGCGGACTGTTCGTGCGCGTTGAGCAAATTCTTGTCGAGTTGGACCGCGCGCGGTTCGGTGGCCAGCGCCTCGGCCGCGAAGTCCCCGGTGAACTTGATGGCGATGGACGCCGCCGCGAGCAGCGCCAGCGCCCACAGGCTCACGCGCTGCAGTTCGTCGCTGCGCCGCGCCAGTCCGACCGCGAGCAGCGCGCCGCCGAAGAACACGCCGAGCACGGGGACGTGGTTGAGCGCGAGGTGGAGGTGGACCCAGTTCATGTTGCCAGGGTGGTCAAGGCGCGCGGCTCGGTTGGAGTTGGGCGCGCCTTGGAACCGGTGGACGGCATCGGCAAAACTTCAACGTCGGCGGGCGGTCTCAGTCGGAACGGTGTGGTTGAGTTTGGGGAGCGCGCCCGCCCCGGGCGCAGCCAACCGCGCCCTCGCGGTTGGCGGAGGCCATCCGAACATCGCACCGTTTCGTTTGCCCGCGCGCGTCCGGGTTCGGCGCGAGGGCGCGCCGAACCGCAGCCGGGGCGGCTGCGCTCCCCATTCCACCAACTGCATCGCTCCGGCTTGGCCGCGTGTGGTGTCACTGCTTCTGCGCCTTCGCCTTCTTCTTTCCGGGCTTGGCTTCACCGTCGCCGCCGCCGGTGGCGGGCAGGTTCGGCGCGTCGGTCTTCGGCAGGAGCTTGGCCAGCCCGGCCTTGCGCGCGGCGTGGTCGGAGTGCGCGGCGAGGTTGGTGTATTCCAGCGGGTCGGCGGCCTCGTCGTAAAGCTCCTCGCCGCCGTCGGCATAGCGGATGTAGCGCCAGCCCTCGGTGCGGACGGTGTGGTTTTTGAGGCCGTGCGTGGTGACAGCGGGATGGCTCCACGCGGCCTGCGGGTTCTTGAGCAGCGCCGCCATGTCGTGGCCTTCGAGGTGCGCTGGCTTCGGCAGGCCGGTGAGCTGGCAGAGCGTCGGGAAAATGTTCGCGTAGTCCACGGTGCGGTCGCATCTGGCTCCGGCGGGCGTGACGCCGGGGACGCGCCAGACGTGGACGGTGCGGGTCGGTTCCTCCCAGAGGGCGAACTTCCGCCAATGGGATTTCTCGCCGAGGCTCCAGCCGTGGTCGCTCCAGAGGCAGACGATGGTTTGGTCGCGCTGGGGCGACTTGTCGAGCGCGTCGAGCAGGCGGCCGATTTCGTAGTCGCAGTAGGCAATCGTTGCGAGATACGCCTGCACGGCTTCCTTCCAGCGGCCCGACTTCACGATGGCCGCATGGTCGCCCTCGGGTTTCGCCATCTTCACGCCGCCGGGCGGCACGTCATCGAGGTCGTCGGCGCGGTGCGGCGGGAGCTGGATGCTTTCGAGCGGGAACAGGTCGAACCACTTCTTCGGCACGCTGAAGGGCATGTGGGGCTTCACGAGGCCGCAGGCGATGAAGAACGGTTGCGCGCTCTTTTCGTTCAGCTTGCCGATGCAGTAATCCACCGTGGCGTGGTCGGGCATGTCCTCATCCGTGTTGGCGAGCGGGCCGAACTTGATGCCGCCGACGCCGTCGTCCTTCGCGGAGGGGTGGAGCGTGAGCGCCTTCTTCGCCCCGCCGCCCTTGCCGCCGCCGGTGTGATAATCCGTCCAGGTGCCGCCGCGCTCGGAGGAGTGGTAAATTTTTCCCGCGCCATAGACTCGGTAGCCGTGCTGGGCGAAGTGGGTGTTGAGCAGCTTGTCCTTGCTGATGCCCGGTCCCCACGGCTGGTTGTTGTTGTAGCAGCCCGTCGAGCTGGGCCGCAGGCCGGACATGAGCGACGCGCGCGAGGGGTTGCAGGCCGGCGCGGTGCAGTAGGCGCGCGTGAAGGTGACGCCCTGCTTCGCGAGCCGGTCAATGTTCGGCGTGCGCGTCTGCGGGTTGCGCCCGAGGTGGCCGACCCAGTGGTTCAGGTCGTCAATGGCGATGAAGAGGACGTTGGGCTTCTTCGCGTCGGCGGCGCGGAGGCCGGGCGCGAGGGCGAACAGGGCGGCGAACAGCAGCGGGAGCAGGCGGGTCGGGGTCATAGGTGGGCGCATGGTGCAGGGAGAAGGACGCGCGGGGAAGCGGATTGGTTAGCGGCCGGTTGCAAGCCGGCGGGAAGCATTCTTTGCCTTGCTGCGGGACGGGGGATTCCGAAAGATGCCGCCTCGCGTCCCGGCCGCGTCACGGCGGACGCCACCAGTCTTCGCGCATGAAACAAAAAGCTTACGCCGCCGCCGGGGTGGACATTGATTTGGGCAACAAGGTCAAGGGCACGCTGCCCAAGCTCCTCGCCAGCACGCACCGCCGCGAGGTGCTCGGCAAGGTCGGCGGCTTCGGCGGCCTCTTCGCGCTCGACGTGAAGAAATACCGGCAGCCCGTGCTGGTCAGTTCCGTGGACGGCGTGGGGACGAAGCTCAAGCTGGCCTTCGCGATGGACAAGCACGACACCATTGGCGAGGACTTGGTGAACCACTGCGTCAACGACATCGCGGTGCTCGGCGCGGAGCCGCTCTTCTTCCTCGACTACCTCGGCACCGGCAAGCTGGAGCCGCACGTCTTCACGGACATCATCCGGGGCTTCGCGCGCGGCTGCGCGGCCAACGGCTGTGCCCTCATCGGCGGCGAGACGGCGCAGATGCCGGGCTTTTACCAGGCGGGCGAATACGACGTGAGCGGCACCATCGTCGGCGTGGTCGAGAAGGCGCGGATGCTCAACGGGCAGAAGTCCGTGAAGCGCGGGGATGCGGTCATCGGCATCGCGTCGAGCGGGCTGCACACGAACGGCTATTCGCTGGCGCGGAAGATTTTGTTCGAGCAGCTCAAGTTCCAGCCGGGCGACTTCGTGCCGGACCTGCACAACACGGTGGGCGAGGAGCTGCTGAAAGTTCACGTCACCTACGGCCCGCTCGTGCAGGCGTTGCTGAAGCGGTTCAATCGGAGATCGGAGATCGGAGATCGGAGATCGGGAGCCGTGAGGGCGTTCGCGCACATCACCGGTGGCGGGTTCGTGGACAACATCCCGCGCGTGCTGCCGGCCAAGTGCGACGTGGTCATCCGCAAAGGCTCGTGGGAAATGGGGCCGCTGTTCGAGCTGCTGGCCGAGCGCGGCGGCGTGGACGAGGCGGAGCTTTACCAGGTCTTCAACATGGGCGTGGGCATGGTGGCCATCGTGGCGGCGGAGCAGGCGGACGCGGCGCTCAAGTTCATCCGCAGCCAGAAGCACCAGGCGTGGCTCATCGGCGAAGTGGTGAAGGGCGCCGGCGTGGCGCGGGTGGAGTAGCGGCGTGGGGATTTCACAAAACCATAAGGCACAGAATCATTTCTGGGATGATTCTGTGACCATGATTCTGTCTCAGCCGGTCAGCTCTTCGGCGGTTCGGCCGCGACCGGGGCCGGGTTTCGAAAGAGCGCGAGGAACACCAGCATGATGATGCCCGCGAAGATGGCGGGCTTGCCCCAGAGCGGCTTCCACTCGATGGCCTTCAGCTCGGCCTTGCGCGCGGCGGCTTTCTCGTCGTTGACCTGCTTGAGCGAGGCTTCCAGCGCGGGTTTGCCGGCGGCGTCGGCCTTGGCGAGGGCCTCGGAAACCTTCGCGGCTTCGGCCGCTTTCGCAGTCACGATGGCGGCCTGAGCTTTCGAGGCTTCGGTGGTGTGTTGGGCCTCGATTTTGCCGGCGACCTGCGCGCCGACGAACATGCCCAGGCCCAGCGTGAACAGCACCAACATGCCTTGCGCCTGCGCGCGGATTTCCTTGGGCGCGACCTGGTCGGTGTAAATCTGGCCGGTGACGAAGAAGAAGTCGTAGCAGATGCCGTGGAGCAGGATGCCGCCGGTAATCATCCATGCGACTTCGTCCGGCGCGCCGAGGGCAAAGAGGCCGTAGCGCGTGACCCACGCGAGCATGCCCACGGCCAGCATCCACTTCACGCCGAGCCGCGCGAAGAAGAACGGCATCACCAGCATGAAGAAGATTTCCGACATCTGCCCGTAGCTCATGGTCTGGCCGATGGGCAGTCCGCCCATTTCCACGATGCGGCTGGTGATCTGGTAGTAGAACGCCAGCGGGATGCAGATGAGCGTCGAGGAAACCATGAAAGTGAGATAGCTGCGGTTGGTGAGCAGCAGCTTGAAGGCGTCCACGCCAAGGATTTGACCGATGCCGATGGGGCCGCTGGCCGTCGGCGGCGTGTGCGGCAGCGCGAAGCTCAGGAGGCCGAGCAGCACGCCCGCGCCGATGGTCAGGTGGAACATGCTGACCGAGGTGTCCGCCTTGAGCTGGGTGAGGGTGAGGCCCGCCGCAATCCAGCCGATGGTGCCCAGCACGCGGATGCCGGGGAATTCCTTCTCCGGGTTGGTCATGCACTTCATGGCGATGGTGTTGGTGAGCGCCAGCGTGGGGTAGTAGGTCATCATGTGCGCGAAGAACATGGTGTTGATGGCGCTGGGCGAGGGATTCGCGCCGCCCATCAGCGTCGTGGCGTAATACATGAAGCCCGCGCCCAGCAGATGCATCACGCCCATCACCACCTGCGCCGGGAAGAAGCGGTCGGCGATCATGCCCACGAAGAACGGCGCGATCATGCCTGCGATTGGCCCGACCGAATACATCGTGCCGAAATCCTCCGCCTTGAAGCCGATGGTCGAGAGGTAGTTCGGCCCGGTCACATACCACGACCCCCAGATGAAGAACTGGAGGAACATCATGACGGAAAGCAGGAGGCGGTTTTTGGAACTCATAAATGGTTTCGCGCGACGCTAGGAAAACACCGGGAGCCGGGCAAGCGTCGAAATCGAGTCGAAATCGCGCCGACGGCGAAACGGGCGCTGACCCGGAGCGCGGCCCGCTGGGCCGCTTTGAACTTGCCTGGCACCGGTGCCGTTTGTTTCCGCGACGGCGGCCGGACACGCAAAGCGGGCGAGGACGCCCGCGCTCCGCTCGCTTGCCCGTTCGGCGGCGGTGGCAGGCTGCGCCCGGCGGAAGCCGCTTGCCCGGACGCCGGGGGCCGCGCACATTCCGCGCCGCATGAACGGACCTCAGGCGGTGGTTTTCGACCTCGGCAAGGTGCTGCTGGACTTCGACTACGGCATCGTGGCGCGGCGGCTGGCCGCGCACAGCGGGCGCGACGCGGCGCAGATCCGCGTCCTGCTGGACCAGTCGCCGCTGCTGTTCCGCTTCGAGAGCGGGCAGATGACCAACGACGCGTTCTTCCGCGAGGTGGCGGCGCTGACGGACTTCACGGGCGGGTTCGACGAGTTCGCGGACATCTTCGGCGACATCTTCGCGGCGATTGACCCGATGATTGACCTGCACGCGCGGCTGCGGGCGCGCGGCGTGCCGACGTTCATCTTCTCGAACACGAACGACCTCGCCGTGCGGCACATCCGCGCGAACTTCCCGTTTTTCGCGGGCTTCACGGACTACATCTATTCGCACGAGGCGGGCACGATGAAGCCGGACCACCGCATCTACGAGGAGGTCGAGCGGCGCACCCGGCGGCGCGGCGCGGAACTGCTCTACCTCGACGACCGGAGGGAGAACGTGGACGCCGGCGCGGCGCGCGGCTGGCGCGTGGTGCACCACCAGTCGCCGGAGGAAACCATCGCGGCCGTGCGCGCGGCGGGGCTGCTGTAGCCGCGCAACTTGGGCGGAGCGGCGGTGTTGGATGAGTTCGTCCAGCCATGCACGAGCCACCCGATTCCCGCCCGCTGCGCGCCGCCAACCAACTCCGGTTGGTGGTGATCGTGCCCGTGCTCGTCGCGATGGTGGGCGTCATCCTGCTGGCCTCAAAGCTCTCCGGGCGGTTCCGGGCCATCGAGGAGCCGCCGGGCCGCGACTATCCGCCTGTTCCGTCGCGTGACTCCGGGCCGACCGGCCAGCCGCTCAAGTGGGTGGGCGGCGTGGGCGGCGCTTCGGCGGGTTCGACCCGAACAAATGTAGCAACGAATGTTGGAACGGCCGTTGTGCTCACCGATCCGACTCGATCCAACGCAGCCAAGACCAAGGTGGCGGACGCCGTCGCTGCGTCGCCGAAATCTCCGCCGCCAGCGCGGGCAAGGCCAGCGGACCTGTTGGTGGGCGGCGTGACTTCATCAGCGGCGCTGCTCGCGGACGGCATCGTGGGGCGCGTCTTTCTGCGCGGGACGCCGCCGCCGGAAGTGGAGATTCCGATGGACCCGACGTGCGGCGCGCTGCATCCAGGCAGAAAACCACAGACCCGCTTTTATGCGGTGGGGACCAATGGCGGGCTGGCGGATGTCTTTGTGGTGCTGCGAAGTCTCTCCCCTTTGCAGGGAGAATTGCCTGTCAGCCCGGTCGAAATTCGGCAGCGCGGCTGCGAGTATCTGCCCTACGTCACCGCCGCGCAGGTGGGGCAGGTCATCCGCGTGTTCAACGATGACCCGCTGATGCACAACGTCCATGCAACGCCCACGGTGGACGGCAACCAGGAGCAGAACCGGGCGCAACTGCCCCGGGGCGCCCCGCTGGACTTCGCTTTTCCTAAGCCCGAGATGTTCCTCCGCTTCAAGTGCGACGTGCATCCGTGGATGTTTGCCTACGTGAGCGTCGTCGAGCATTCGTTCTTCGCCGTGACCGGAGCGGATGGGCAGTTTGCGCTGCCCGAGCCTCCGCCCGGCGACTACGCGGTGCGGCTCTTTCACCGCAAAGCCGGAGACAAGCTTGTCCCGGTGAAAGTGCAACGGGGCCAGCGGCTGGTGGTGAATGTCACACTGGATATCACTGACCAGGCCAAGGGCGAGCAACGATGAGGGAAGAATGAACCCGAAATCCGAAATCCGAAAGAAGGCCGAAGCCCGAAGCCCGAAACGCCGCCGTTGGGAAGGTGGCCGACCAGCACGGTTTCACACGAACGGCTGAAGCTCAGTTCGGCCTTCGGATTTCGGAATTCGGGTTCATCTCACGCGCGCATCTCCTTCGGCCCCCGGCCCTCCGGCACGACCATCTCGAAGGTCGGGATGCGCACGACGACGCGGCGGCCGAGGTCGTCCACCCCCAGATAGCCGCCCTCCGCGATGGCGCGCGTCGTGTCCAGGACGTGTCGGCTGTTGTAGCTGAACTTCTCGCCGGGGCCGAGCACGGGGCACTCGCCCACCACGCCGTCGCCCTCGATGGCGGTGACTTCGCCGCGCGCGTTGGTCACCACCCATTTGCGGCCCTTGATCGTGACGGTGCGGTCGGAGCCGTTGTGGATGCTGATGAAATAGACGAACGAGTGCGGCTTGTCGGGCGGCGCGGGCAGTTCGGGCGCATAGACGAGGCGGTCGAGCGTCACGCGCAAGCCGGGCAGTTCGAGGAGGTCGGACTTCACAGGCGGAGGACGTGCCGGGTTCAGCCGCGTCGCCGGCATTCCTCCACGTAGTCGCGGAAGGCCTGTTGAAGTTGCCGGGTCAACGGGCCGGGCCGGCCGTCGCCGACGGGCCGGTCGTTGATTTGCACGACGGGCATGACCTCGTTGGTCGTGCCGAACAGCATCGCCTCGGCGGCATTCTTCAATTCCCCCTCCGCGACGGGCAGTTCGCGCACGGGGATGCCCAGCGCGGAGCACAGGCCGAGCGCGACGAGCCGCGAGATGCCGGGGAGGATGTAGTTGTTGCGCGGCGCGGTGTGCAGGACGCCGTCGAAGACCGCCGCAAAGTTCGAGAGCGAGCCTTCCATCGCGAAGCCGTCGCGGATGAGCAGCGCCTCGTGCGCGCCGGCCTCCTGCGCCTGCTGGTTGGCGAGGACATTGGGCAGCAGCGAGACGGACTTGATGTCGCACCGCGCCCAGCGCTGGTCGGGCAGCGTGAGCACCTTCACGCCCTGCGCCCACTTCTCGACGGGGTTCGCGAACGGCGCGGCGAAGCCATAGACGGTCGGCGCGACGTCGCCGGCCGGGAAGGCGTGCCGGCGCGGCGCGGCCCCGCGCGAGACTTGCAGATAGACGGTGGCCTCGGCGTCGGCGAGCTGGTTGCGCTTCAGCAATTCGCCGGCGATGCCCGAGAAGTCCACGCCCGCCGGGTGCGGGATGCGCAGCGCGCGCAGGCTGTCGTGGAAGCGGTCCCAGTGCTCCTTCGCGCGGAAGAGGTGGCCGCGATAGGCACGGACAACTTCATAAGCTCCGTCGGCGAACAGGAACGCGCGGTCGTCGGGCGAGATGCGGGCCTCGTCCTTCGGGAGGAACTGGCCGTTGAGAAAGACAATCATGGCGGGTGGTTAAAGCGGGAAACGCGAAGGTTCGCAATGGGAAATCCGGGCCGCTTGGAACACACATGTCATTGGTGCGATTCGACCGCAATCAAGGCCGGCCACGCAAAGCGGACGGAGACGCCCGCGCGCCGCCCACCACTCAGCGGCGCGGCGCGAACTGCGCGGTGATCTTGGTCAGGAAGATGTCCGTCTCGCCGAGGCTCTTGAGCACATGGTCGCCGAAGGTGACGTTGCCCCGGTAATAGCCGATGACGTAGGTGTTGCCGCCGCGGTCCACGGCGCACGCATGGCCGGCGATGGGTTCGCCGTAGGGCGCGCCCGCCTGCCGCGCCCAGATGACCAGCCCCTCGCGGTCCAGTTCGGCCACGAACACGTCGCCGATGCCCAGGCTGAAGAGCGTGTTCCGCCCGAAGTCCACGCGGCCGGCGAAGGTGCCGGTGACGTGCGCGTGCCCGCTGGCGTCCACCGCCAGGCCGTAGCCCGCCTCCGGGCAGCCGATCTTGTTGCCGCCGAAGGTGCGGACCCAGGTCAGACGGCCGCGCTGGTCGTATTTGGAGACGAACACGTCGGAGCCGCCCTCGCTGCGCAGGCCCTTGCCGTTGAAGATGCCGGTGTGCGTGCCCTTGCGCGAGCGGAACGCCGCGTGCAGGCGCATTTCGGACGCGTAGGATTCCGTGCCGTTGAAGCCGCCGGAGACGATGACGTTGCCGTGCGGATCCAGCCCGACGCCGTAGCCGATGTCGGTGTTCGGCCCGCCCGCGCGCTGCGCCCAGACGGTGCGGCCGGTGTTGTCGAGCTTGACGATGAAGGTGTCCACCAGCCCCGCGCTGCTCAACGTGATGGCGCGCGAGAACCGCACGTCCTCCTCGAAGCCGCCGGTGACGTAGGAGTTGCCCTGCGCGTCCACGCAGATGGCGCTGGCGGCGTCGTCGCCCGCGCCGCCGATCTGGCGCACCCAGTCCAGTTCGCCGTTGGTGTCGTAGCGCGCCACGAAGATGTCCTGGAAGCCGGCGTTCTTGAGCGTGAGGTCGCTGAACACGGTGTCGCCGCTGAAGTAGCCGCAGACATACACGTAGCCGTCCGCGCCGACGGTGACGGCGTTGCCGCTGCCGCCGCCGGTGCCGCCGGCCTGCCGCACCCACAGCACCTTGCCCTCGCCGTCGAACTTGGCCACGAAGATTTCCGAATCGGAATTGCGCTGCACGGACTGCCCGCCGAAGTCCACCGTCGGCGACTGGAACGAGCCGGTTAGGTAGCAGTTGCCCTCCGCGTCAATGGCCACGCAGCGGGCGAAGTCATCCGCGCTGCCGCCGGCCTGCCGCACCCAGACCAGCTTGCCGATGCGGTCATACTTCGCGAGGAAGATGTCGGCCTCGCCCTTGCCCGCCAGCGCGTAGTCCTCGAAGCGCGCCTGACCCCGGAAGTAGCCGCAGATGTAGGTGTTGCCTTCCTTGTCCACCGCGATGCCGGTGCCGTAGTCGTGCCCCGTGCCGCCCGCGCGCGACGCCCAGCGGTAGGCGGGCATCTCGGCGGAGCAGATTCCGACGAGCAGTCCGACGGCGAATAGTGCCAGTCCGCACCGCCGAACCACTCCGGCCATCCGGCGGGAGCGCGGCGGGGAGTTGACGACAGGGAAAGCGGAGCGGGCGGGGGCGGGGGTGAAGTTGGGTCGCACGCGGCTTCGGGTGATGGTCAATTTGCGTCAGCCACCAGACAGCATGGCTGAATGGCGGGCTTTAATACGGCTTTGGCCACCGGATTCAAGCGCAAAGTCCCGGTTTAGGCACGCCGGAATCACGACCCCGCCGCGTTGGCGGGGGGCGGCGCTGGCAGGGCGGCCGCCGCCGGGCTTTTCCACACGTAGCGGAACATGATGGTGCGCAGCGCGGCGGTGATGGGGATGGCGAGCAGGCCGCCGAGGATGCCGCCGATGAGCTTGGTGCCGGCCATCACGCAGATGATGATGGTGAGCGGGTGCAGGCCGACGCGGTTGCCGAGGATGCGCGGCGAGTAGCCCAGGCCCTCGGCCACCTGCACGAAGGCAAAGATGCCCGCCACCATCAGGAAGTGCTGGCCGTCGCCGAACTGCACGCCCGCGAGGGTGGCCGCCAGGCAGAAAGTGATGATTGCCCCGATATAGGGCAGGATGCAGATGACCGCCGCCACCGCGCCGAGCAGGACCGCGTAGTTCAGCCCGATGAGCGAGAGGCCGATGCCCAGCAGCGTGCCCGAGCAGAGGGAGACCAGGATTTGCCCCCGGAAGAAGACGATGATGCAGTCGTTGATCGAGGAGAGGACGAAGACGAGTTCCTCCTTCGCCTGCGACTCGCGGATGGGCAGGTAGTCGGACCAGTTGCTCTGGATGCCGGTCTTCTCCAGCAGGAAGTAGAAGACATACACGGGCACCAGCGCGAGGCCGACGGCGTAGGCCATGAAGACGGCGAAGCCCCCGACGCGCGCCAGCAGCCAGTCGGAGAGGAACGGCACGATGTCCTTGAGCGCCTGCTGGACCTTCTCGCCGATCTCCTGGTCCCAGGCCACCTTCGCCTTCTGGCCCAGCGGCGAGCCGGCCAGCCACTGGCTGAAGCGGTTCCGGAGCTCGTCGGAGTATTCCGGCAGGTTGGTGACGAGCTTGTTGGCCTGCACCACCAGCTCGGGCACGACGGTGCCGAGCATCAGCAGGACGAGGGCGACGCCGATGAAGAAGACCATGAGGATGGCCCGGATGCGCGGGATTTTCATCCGCTCCTGAAACAGGTCCACCAGCGGATCCAGCAGGCACGCGATGATGCCGGCGACGGCCAGCGGCAGGATGAGCGAGGCGAGCTTGTGGAGCAGGAAGCCGAGCGTCCAAAAAATCCCGCCCAGCGCGCCCAGCACTACGGCCACCGCCAGCGTGGTGACGGAGAACCAGATGACCTGCGCCTGCTTTTCGGAGGGCGGCGGAAAGTTCATGCGGACGGGAGCTTGCCGGTTGACGCGCGCCGATTGAAGCAGAAAAACCGGCCACGCCGGTCTCGCCGCCGAAATGCAACTTCAGCCCTGGCCGAGCTTTCTGGACTTCTCCGCCGCCGCGCGCACGGCGTTCATCAAGCCGCCGCGCACGCCGGCCTTCTCCAGTTCGTGCAGGCCCTCGCTGGTCGTGCCGCCGGGGCTGGTGACCATGTCCTTGAGCGCGCCGGGGTGCTGGCCGGTTTCGAGCACCATCTTGGCCGCGCCCAGCAGCGTCTGCGCGGCGAGCTTGGTCGCCACGTCGCGCGGCAGGCCGGCGGCCACGCCGCCGTCGCTGAGAGCCTCGATGATTTGATACGCGTAGGCCGGGCCGCTGCCGCTGAGTCCGGTCACGGCGTCGAGGAGCGGTTCCTTCACCTGCAACGCGACGCCCACGGCGGAAAAAAGCCTTTGGGCCAGCGCGGCATCGGCGGGCGTGGCGCTCTTGCCGCACGCAAAAGCGCTGGCGGACGCGCCGACCAGCGCGGGCGTGTTCGGCATCACGCGGACGACCCGCGCGTCGGGGAACAGGCCGGCCTCCAGCTTCGCCAGCGGCACGCCGGCGGCGATGGAGATGAGCAGGTGCTTGGGGGTGAGGTGGTCGCGGATTTCGTGCAGCACGGCGGCGACCTGGTCGGGCTTCACGGCGAGCAGGAGGATGTGGGCGGCCTTGCAGACGGCGAGGTTCGTGGGCATGGGCCGCACGCCGGTTTCGTCGGCGAAGGCCTTGCGCGCGGCCTCGACCACGTCGCTGGCGACGATGCTTTTGGCGCTGGTGAGCTTGGCGGCGATGAAGCCGCGCGCGAGGGCGGTCGCCATCTTGCCCGCGCCGAGGAAGCCCAAGGTGAGTTCGGAAGCCATGTGGCAACCTTTGTAACAGGGGGCGGCGGACGCAGGAAGGTTATTTCCAGCGCGTCCGCGGCCACCGGGCGCATCTTGACACTGCCCCTGCAAGGGCCAGCGCGCGGCGCGCGGGCGTCCTCGCCCGCTTTGCGTGTCCGGCCGGCCTGGCACAGACGAACTGCATCGGTGACCGGGACGTTCCAAGCGGCCCGGCGGGCCGCGCTCCGGGGCAGTGCGATGCGTCCGTGGCCACACTTGTCGCCGTCGGCGGGCCTGCTACGCTGCGCTCATGCAACTCACCAAGTCACTTGCCGGCGGCCTGCTGCTCGTCGCCAGCCTCAGCGCATTTGCCCAGCGGCCCAACACCACCAACTACGACGAGAGCAAAGTCGGCAACCTCCCGCTGCCCGACCCGCTGACCTGCCTGGACGGCTCGAAGGTCACGGACGCGAAGACCTGGCAGACCAAGCGGCGCGCGGAAGTCTTCGGTCTGTTCCAGACGCACGTCTATGGCCGCAGCCCGGCGAAGCCCGCGAACCTGGTCTTTGAAGTCACCAAGACCGACCCGCAGGCGCTCGGCGGCAAGGCGACGCGCAAGGAAATCGCCATTTATCTCACCGGCAAGAAGGACGGGCCGCGCCTCGACCTGCAGCTGTTCACCCCGAACGGCGTGAAGGGGCCGGTGCCCGCGTTCCTCGGCTGCAACTTCAACGGCAACCACGCCGTCCACGCCGACCCCGGCATCACGCTCAACCCGCGCTGGATGCGGACCGCGCGCGACAGCAAGAACGTGGTCAACAACCGCGCCACCGAGGCCTCGCGCGGTTCCGAGGCCAGCCGCTGGCAGGTCGAGATGGTCATCGCGCGGGGTTACGCGCTGGCGACCTACTACTACGGCGACGTGGAACCGGACCACGCCGAGGGCTGGAAAGACGGCCTGCGCGCCGCGATGTCGAAGGACGGCGCGGGCACGAAGTTCGCGCCGGACGCGTGGGGCGCGATTGGCGCGTGGGCGTGGGGCCTGAGCCGCTCGCTCGACTATCTGGAGAAGGACAAGGCGGTGGACGCGAAGCGGGTCGCGGTCATCGGGCACTCGCGGCTGGGGAAAACTTCCCTGTGGGCGGGCGCGAGCGACGAGCGGTTCGCCCTCGTCATCTCGAACAACTCCGGCGAGGGCGGCGCGTCCATCTCGCGGCGCGACTTCGGCGAGACCATCGCGGTGCTGAACAAGAATTTTCCGCACTGGTTCTGCGGCAACTACAAGCAATACAGCGACGCGCCCGAGAAGCTGCCCGTGGACATGCACGAGCTGGCCGCGCTCGCCGCGCCGCGCCCGCTCTACATCGCCAGCGCGGAGGAGGACAAGTGGGCGGATCCGAAGGGCGAGTTCCTCGCAGGCAAGCTCGCGGAGCCGGTGTATGCACTGTTCGGGAAGAAAGGCACGGGCGTCACGGACTGGCCGTCCGTGGACCAGCCTGTCGGCGAGTTCATCGGCTACCACGTCCGCACCGGCAAGCACGACGTGACGGCCTACGACTGGGAGCAATACCTCCGCTTCGCGGACCGACACTTCAAGCGGTAGCCGGCGCGGGGTTCGGTAATCAGTGTTCCGCCTGAAATCCGAAGTCCGAAATCCGAGTTCCGAAAGAAAACCGAAGCCCGAAGCCCGAAACGCGGCGCGTGCAAGGGTGGCCGCCTCGCACGGTTTCGGACGAGGGACTGAAGCTCAATTCGGCCTTCGGATTTCGGGCTTCTTTCGGGTTTCGGGGATTCGGACTTCGGAATTCGGGTTCAGTGGAGCCGCTGGCAGCCGACGCCCGTTCTGACCACTGAACACTGCCTACTTCCCCGCCGTCTTCGGCGCTTCATACCAGTCGCCGCGCAGCCAGTCAGCGAGGAGGCCGATGGTTTTCGCGTCGAGCATCTGCTTCTCGCCGAACAACGGCATCCGGTCGTTGCGCTTGCCGTAGAAGTCCGCGTGCGCCGGGTTGCCGATGAAACGCACCAGCCACGCGCGCGAGCCGTAGCCGGTCAGGTCGGGCGCGGTGGCGTCGGCGTCCGGCTTGCCGAAGGCGTGGCAGTCGGTGCAGGCCACGTCGCCGCGCGCGAGTTCCACGCCCTGCTTGATGAGGTCGGCGTCGCGCGCGTCGGCGTCGCGCTGGGACGGGAGCTGCGCCTCGGCGGAGAGCGCGGCGATGATTTTCCTGAGCTGCTCCTGCTCCTTCGGCTCGTCGGCGTTTTTCTTCACCCACTTGACCATCTTGCCGTCCTTGAACTTGGTGCCGCCGAAGTAGTGCGCGCTGTCCACCTTCGCGGGGTCGAGCAGGCCGGCGAGCCACGCGCGGCTGGCGAAGCCCTTGAGGTCGGGCGCGGACTGCGGGTCTTTCACCGGGTTGCCCTGGCCGTCGTGGCCGTCGTAGCGGTGGCAGCTCGAACAGTTCTTGGCGAAGACCTTCGGGCCTTGGATGAACGGGTCTTCGCGCAGCAGCGCCGCCGCGCCGGCAATCGGGATGCCCGTGGGCGCCTTCGCGAGTTCGATGACGCGGGCGGCCTGCTGGTGCGAGTCCTTGAGGGCGCGCTGGAAGTTCGGGTCGTGCTTGTCCTGCTTCATCGCCATCCAGGTGAGCAGGCCCGCGCCCGCGAGGCCGCCGAAGATGAAGACGAGGTTGAAGCGGTGGCCCAGCTTCCACTGGCCGAGGATGGGCATCGCGAACATGACGCCCACCGCCGCGCCGGGCAGGAGGATGGCCCCGATGATCTCCGACTCGCCAGGGAAGTATTTGAGCAGCTCGAAGAGGAACAGGAAATACCACTCGGGGCGCGCGGCGGCGAAGGGCGACGACGCGTCCGCCGGCGCGCTCAGCTCCGCGCCGCGCGTGGCGATGGTCAGCGCGACCACGGTGAACAGCACGCCCGCGCACGCGACCGCGTCGGCCAGCACCTGGTCGGGCCAGAACTTCGCGTCGGGCTTCTTGAACGGCTGCTTGGCGTGGATGCCGTGCCGGCGGAAGAAGTAGATGTGCGCGCCGATGAGCGCGATGATGAGGCCCGGCAGCAAGCCAGCGTGCAGCGCGAAGAACCGCGTGAGCGTGTGGTGACCGTAGTCCGGCCCGCCCACGACGAGCTTCTGGATGTCCGGCCCGACGAACGGCACGATGGCCGCGATGTTCGTGGCGACCTTCGTGGCCCAGTAGCCTTTCTGGTCCCACGGCAGCAGGTAGCCGGTGAGCGAGAGGGCGAGCGTGAGTTGCAGCATGATCAACCCGGACCAGAAGTTGAACTCGCGCGGGGCCTTGTAAGCGCCGTCAATGAGCACCTGGAGCAGATGCAGCGCGAGGAGGATGGTCATCAACTGCGCCGTGTAATGGTGCAGCCCGCGCAGGAACCACCCGCCCGCCATCTCGAACTGGATGTAAAACACGCTCTCCCACGCCGTCTGCGAGCTGGGGCTGTAGGCCATCCAGAGGAAGATGCCGGTGATGATCTGGATGCTGAACGCGAAGGTGAGCGTGCTGCCCCACACGTAACGCCAGCGCGCGCCGCCGGGGATGTTTTCGTAGAGCGCCTCGTGCGTGAGCTTGCGGTAGCCGGTGCGGCCGTCGAGCCAGTCGAGCAGGGGTTTCATCCGGGAGGAAATCATGGGCGGAAAGCGAGGGTGGAGCCGCAGGGGAAGCCCCGCAGATTCAAGGCGGCCGCAGATGGAAAATCCAATCGGCGGTCGCCTTGAATCTGTGGGGAACAAAGAGTGTGGAAAGAGCAGCCAACTTTGTTCGGCCAGGTGTTCCAGCTTGGGTTCCGTCTCGCTTTCATCAGTGCCAGTGAGTGCCGGTCAATGGTTGCTCGCGCGGCTCACGACACCGCGACCTTGTGGGCCTTGCCGGTCTCGAAGTTCTTGAACTCGACCCACACCTCGCCGCCCGCGCGGACCTCGTGCTTCAAGCTGTCCAGGTCGCGCGCCGACGGGCTGTCCTCGGAGCGCTTGCCTTCCAGCGTGAAAAGGCTGTTGTGGCACGGGCAGAAGTAGGCGGTTTTCTCGGCCTGGTATTCCACCGCGCAGCCGGCGTGCGGGCACGTCACGTTGAACACCTGCACCTGTTCGTCCTTCACGCGCCGCACATACACGGCCCCGACCGGCGCGATGGCCTTGTTCCACGCGTCCGTGCGCGTGGCGATGACCGGGAACAGGACCGGCGTGCCGTCCGCCGGCAGCGACTCCAGCGCGGTCACGCGCACCAGCAGGCCGCCGTCGGCCTTGCGGCGGAGCGGGTCGAGATAGACCGCCACGCCCGCGAGCGCCGGCACCACGCCGACCGCGCCGCCGAGGCACACGGCGCAGGACTTTTTCAGGAAGTCGCGGCGGTCCTCGCCGGGAGGGGTTTCCGTTTGCATGTGGCTATGGACTTGGAACTTTCTTGCGCATTCACGGCCAAGCTAGGGAAACCCGCCGCGCAGGGCAAACCCGGAGTCGCGCCGTGAATCTTTTTGCGTGCAAACCGTCCGCCCTCCGGCTACATAGCCGCCGCTGACAACACACAATCTATGAAACGCATCACCATCGCATTGAGCCTCTGCGCGGGCCTCGCGCTCGCCCTCTCCGCCACCGCCGCCGGGAAGAAGGATCTGCCCCCGCCCGCCAAGAAGGCCGGCGTGACCTTCGCCAAGGACATCAAGCCCATCTTCGACAAGGCCTGCGCCGAGTGCCACGGCGACAAGAAGCAGAAGGGCAAGCTCCGCCTCGACACCCTCGCCAACGCGCTCAAGGAGAGCGAAAACGGCAAGTCCGTGATCCCCGGCAAGTCCGCTGACAGCACGCTGGTCAAGGTCGTCGCCCGCCTCAACGAGGACGACGCCATGCCGCCCGAGGGCAAGGGCAAGCCCCTGACCGCCGCCGAAGTCGGCCTCATCCGCGCGTGGATTGACCAGGGCGCGAAGTAGGCCCGGCCCCGCAACTCATCTTCGCGAAACTCCGGTCCGCACTGCGGGTCGGAGTTTTTTTTGGCCTGGGCCTGATTTGCTGGACAGGGGATGGGTGAGGGCGTTGAGCACGAAGTCCGAAATCCGAATTCCCGAAACCCGAAAGAAGCTCGAAATCCGAAGGCCGAATTGAGCCCCAGTCCTTCGTCCGAAACAGTGCGGGGCGGCCACCTTTCCAAGCGCCGCGTTTCGGGCTTCGGGCTTCGGATTTCGGGTTGAGGCGTGGGCTTGCTGGTTGTCTCCGCTGACGGGAGCGCAGGCGTCCATCCCGCGTGGCTCCGCGCCTTGCAGCTTCGCGCAGGTTGGACACCTGCGCTCCCAGACTTCAGGGCGCGGCGAGCGCGCCGAGCCACAGCCCGTTGAACAGGAACCTGAACGTCCCGTGCGGCTGCGCGCGGAAGGCGACTTCCGGGCCGAACAATACCAGCCGGCCCTTGCCCACGCGCAGCTCGGCGATGGCGACGCCGTTGTCCAAGTGCTCCTGCCCCCACGCCCAGCCGCTGCGCAACGGCGACTTCGTGTTGAACCACGCGACGCAGTCGAGCTGGCCCGGCTCCGCCTTGTCCGTGAAGCGGAAGACGGGGCTGGCTTGGAAGAACACGTCCACGTCCGGCTCCAGACCCCACGCGAGCGGGTGCGCGGTGTCCACGCGGGCGCGCAGCACGGAGCCGGGCACGTAGAACTTCTCGCGCGGGAGCGCCGTGGTCTTGCCCGGCTCGGTGAGGTGGTTCGCGATGGGCAAGTCCAAGTGCCGCGCCAGCGAGGTCGAATTGCCGATGGTGAGGATGGTGCCGCCGTCCTCAAGAAACTTGCGGAGCTGCGGGATGGTCTTTGCCGCCGTGATGCTGCCGCGCTGGCCGCGATACTCGGGCGGCAGGGATTCTTCGCGCACGTCGGCGCTCGTGTCCGCCGGGGCGTCGCCGCTCGTGGCCGGCGCGTTGGTCGCGGCCCCGGAGCCGCGCGTGTAGGCGGGCATCGCGCCATCCACGAACAGCAGCACGTCGAACTTCTCGCGCAGGTTGCCCCGGTCCAGCTCCGGCGGGAACACGACGCGGAACGGGAACTCGAACCGCTCCAGCACCCAGCGCGTCCAGCCCGACGGCATCGAGCCGCCGTAGCGGTCCCACAGGCCGATGCGGAGGGGTTTCAGCGGAACCGCGCCGGTGGGCGGCGTGACGACGGCGGAGAAATGCACACCGAGTTCGGTGGCGAGTTTGGCGAGGCGAGCTTCGGTCTGCGGACTACGCTTGATGAAGAAGTCGCCGGGACTGGGCAGCCCGGAGGGCTGCGGGAACTTAGCCGGGGGCACCGCCCCCGGTTGCGTCGCAGCAAAATGGGTTTGCCCCGGAGGGGCAACGGAGGTGGAGAATGTTTCCCTCGTCCCTCCGGGACGGATCTCGTTTTTGGCTGCGGACCGGGGGCGTTGCCCCCGGCTAAGTTCCGCTGGCCCTCCGGGCCAGGCTTCTCGGTCATCGGCCCCCCTCTCCCCGGCCCTCTCCCCCAAGGGGGTGAGGGAGGAGAAAGCAGTAGTCATTCGGCTGATTTCCTCGCCCGCCGCGAGCAGTTGATTCACGGCTCGGAACGCGTCGTTCTGTGTGGCGGTGAGGAGATAGCCGACGGCGGTTGGGGCTTTTGCCACTTCGCCGGGCGGGGGCGCTTGCGGATAACCCACTTCGGCGAATGGCCCGTCAAATTTGTCCAGCACCCGCTCAAACTTCACGCCCATCTGAAACGCCAGCGTCCAGCCGGCGATGTCATACGGCGCGGTCGGCGCAGCGCCGGGATACGCGAAGTCGTTCGGGTGATCCTGCGGCTCGAACATGTCCAGCACATGGGCGCGGAACGGCTGCGCGGTCTTCACCACAAAGCTGCCGGCGGGATACTGCTTTCCGGCCACAGTGAAGTTCGTCGTCGCGCGATGCACTTGCACGCCGGTTTCCAGCAGCGTGTTGACGAACTTCGTCGCGGTCGGGAAGTCGCGCTGGTTCGCGGGGATGACATAGCCGCGCGGGTCGCGTTTGGCCGGGTCTTGCAGCAGGCGCTTGAACTCGTTGGTCGCGGAGTTGGCGAGCAGCGGACTGCCCTTGCGCTCCTTGGCGGCGTGCTCGACGAGCTTGGGCGTCACAGTCCAACTGTCGCGGCTGCCGCGCTCGATGGCCGCGCGGGCCATGCGCCACGCGTTGAGCAGCAGCGTCGAGCGCTGGCGCGAGGCGTAGTCGAGCACGGCGTAGTTCGCAGTGACGGAGTAATCCACCGACGACCGGAAATGCCACCGCTGCGGCGCGATGGGCGCGAGGTAGTCGGCCTTGGGGAGCTGCTTGTCGGGCAGGAAGGGAATGGTCATCGGCGTGGGGCTGCCGATGGTTTCGGTGAGCAGGCCGATGATGTTGTGGAAGTAGGCCGTCGTGCGCAGGCCGCCGTTCCACCACGTCGAGTAGCGCGCGCCGGAGCGGACGGTCACGCCCGGTTTCCCCTCGGCGAGGAAGCGCTGCATCATCGCCGCGCCCACCGCGTCAATGCCGCTCGTGACGAGCGGGTCCACGTTGTAGTTGGCCGGGTCGCGGAACGGCGGCGCGAACATCACGGTGCCCTGCGGGCCGGACTGGTGGTGGTTGTAGAGGATCTGCGGGAACCACTCGCGGTAGAGGATGCGGTTGATGGCCTTCGACTCGGACTGCACGCAGGCGAAGAAGTCGCGGTTGTTGTCGTGGCCGATGTATTTCTGGTAAAGGCGCGGCAGGCCGGCGAACGAGCGCTTCTTCGGGTCCGCCTCGCGCATATACCAGTTGGCCACCAGCTCGATGCCGTCGGGGTTCGCGGGCGTGAAGAGGATGATGCAGTCGTCGAGGATGCGTCGCGTCTCCGCGTCGTCGCGGCTGACAAACTGCCACAGCGTCTCCATCAACTGCGTGAAGCCGAGCGTCTCGGTCGCGTGCAGGCCGCCGTCAATCCACACGACGGCGCGGCCCTCCTCCGCGAGCCGGCGCGCGTCCGCCGCCGTGGCCTCGCCCAGCGCGAGGCGGCGCACGGAGTCTTTGTAGCGGAAAAGCCGGCGATGATTCGCGGGCGAGGTGACGATGCCCATGACCATCGTGCGCCCCTCCTCGGTGAGGCCGATGGGCACGACCTTCAGCCGGTCGGACTCACGGTCGAGGCGTTCCCAATGGCCGACGAGCTGGGTGTAGTTCGCGAGGTGGTAATCATCGCCGAGGTTGAAGCCGAGGAACTCCTTCGGCGAAGTCAGGCGCGGCGCGGCGGCGGCCGTGAAGGTTAGCAGGAGCCACAACGCGCAGGCAGCGGCGCGGGCAACGACGCTCCACGTAGGAGACGACGTGAGGAGTCTCGCTTCAAGTCCTCGGGCTTTGTGCCGCCGAATGTCTTCGGTGTGCAGGTGCCGTTCTCCCTCACCCCGGCCCTCTCCCGCTGGGAGAGGGAGAAAGTCAGTCAGCGTCCGTGGTGCTGTGGCGTTCTGGTCGGCAGAAGACGGAGTGCGTTCCTCCCTCTCCCAGCGGGAGAGGGCCGGGGTGAGGGAGAAAAGCACGAGCAGAAAACTGGCGTGCCAGTGGTCGCGGGGACGTTGCATGGCTTCGTTGTAGCAAAAAGTCAGAGACTCCTCACGTCGTCTCCTACATTTGGCTGGCTACGCCCTTGCGCCAAAACACCAAACTCGTCCCGCGCACCTGCTTCAGCCCGAGCTTGCGCTCCGCCTCCAGCTCCTCCAGCGCGCGGGTGACGCCTTCCCACACGCCGTAGTCGTGCCACAGCACCATGCCGCCGGGTGCGACGAGCTTGAAGGCCATCTCGGTGTCGTGCTTGGCGTAGTCGTAGGCGTGCGAGCCGTCCACGAAGACCAGCCCGGCCTTCCCGAAATGCGCCGACCAGTCAAACGTCCCCGAGTCACCGAGCAACTGCGTGATCTTCCCCGTGCTGTCCTTCCACGGCGGGCCGGCGCGACGGTAACGCTCGCCGGGCTTGGGCTTCTCCACGAACTTCCGCTCGCCGTGGTCGAGCGCGAACTTTGTGGCGAGCTCCGGCGGCAGGTCGAGTGTGAAGACCGGCGTGGCGGGGTCGGAGTTCACCGCGAGGTTGAGCGTGGTGCGCCCGTCGAAGGTGCCGATCTCGATGATCTCGCGGCCGGGCGGGACGGCGGCGGCGGCCTTGGCGAGCACGGCCAGCTCGCTCACGCGGACGTTGCCGTTGGCCTTCGCGGCCTCGACGAGCAGGGCGGGCCGCGACGGGAACAGCCGGTGCCACGGCGCGTCGGGCAGCCGCGTGGCCTGCTGGTGGCGGTTCACCTTGCCGCGCAGCGCGCGGCTTTGGGCGCGGACGCCGCGCGCGGCGTGCGAGAACGGCAGATACACGCGCAGCGCGTAGAACACGCCGAAGCGGGCCTTGAGCCGGGAGTCAGACATGGGGCGGAAGCGGTTTCACGGTGACGAAAGCGTGCGCGGACTCTGCCCCGGAAGCCGGCCGGATTGCAAACCCGCAGCGGCTGCCGGGAACGGCGCGGGTTCCGCCCCTTGACTCCGATTCAACCGCAGGCAAGCTCCGGCCATGCGCCGCCGCGTCGCCCTCGCCGTCCTCCTCGCCCCGCTCCTTTCCAGCCTCGCCGCCGACTGGCCCATGTTCCGCGGGCCGGAGGTCAACGGCATTTCCCGCGAGTCGGGCTGGAGCACGACGTGGCCGAAGGACGGGCCGCCCGTGCGGTGGCGCGCGAAGGTCGGCCTCGGCTTCTCCACCGTCGTCGTCAGCGGTGGCAAGCTCATCGCCACCGGCCACGACGGCCGCGCGCGGGGCCGGGACACCGTCTGGTGCCTCGACGCCGCGACGGGGAAGGAGCTGTGGAAGCACCCCTACGCCGCGCCGCTGGGCAACAAGTATTTCGAGGGCGGCGCGACCGGCACGCCGACGATTGACGGCGGGCGCGTCTATCACCTCGCGCGCGAGGGCGACTTCTTCTGCTTCGAGCTGGCGACGGGCCAGGTCGTGTATCAGCGCCAGCTCGCGAAGGAGCTGGGCGTCGAGGTGCCGGAGTGGGGCTTCGCGTCGTCGCCGCTGGTGCAGGGTGATCTGCTGATCCTCAATGTCGGCTCGCACGGCACCGCGCTGGACAAGGCCACCGGCAAGACGGTCTGGCAGAACGGCAAAGGCCCCGCCGCCTACGCGACGCCGGTGCCCTTCGAACTCGACGGCGCGCGCTGCGTCGCGTTGCTCGGGCACCGGGACGTGGCCGTGGTCGAGGTCGCGGGCGGCAAGGTGCGTTGGCGGACGAAGTTCGAGACCGGCTACGACACCAGCGCCACCGCGCCCGTGCTGCACGACGGCGCGCTGGTCGTCGGCGGTTACAACGTCCCCGCCGTGAAGCTCAACCTGCGCGACGGCTCGCCCGCCGCCGGCTGGAAGACCGACACCCGCATCCATTTCAACAACGGCGTCGTCCTCGGCGGGCACCTCTACACCTTCCACGGCGAGGCCGGCAAGGCCGAGGGCGAGCTGCGCTGCCTCGACTGGGGCACCGGCGCGACGCGGTGGGCGCAGAAGGGCCTGGGCGTCGGCTCGCTGCTCGCGGCGGACGGGAAACTGATCGTCCTCAGCGAGGCGGGGGAGCTGCTGGTGCTCGCCGCCAACCCGCAGAAGTTCGAGCCGCTGGCCCGCGCCCACGTCCTCGGCCGGAAGTGCTGGATCAGCCCCGTGCTGGCCGGCGGCCGCCTCTTCCTGCGCAACGTCCCCGGCGACCTCGTCTGCGTGGAGGTCGGCGGGCGGTGATGGCGCGGCGGGCATTTCTTGCGCCAGCGGACGCAATTCCTGACTCGACCAGCGGCCCGCGCGCGCGCACAGTTCCCCGGCAGCCGAGACTTTGACTGAGCGACCACGCGAGAACGTCCAACGCCGCAACTTTATGACCGAGACCATCGCCTTCAAGCCGCCCGGCAGCTATTCCTCTGCCGCCGTCCCGAAGCACGTCGTCCAGCAGCGCTTCCGCACGCCGAAGAAAAACGTCCCGCAGACGCCCATCGAGCGGAACCACTTCCTCCACGTCATCCGCAACTACGTCGCCGAGTTCAACCCCGTGCCGCCCATGCCGGCGGACGAGCTGAAGGTCCACGCCGACCGCGTCATCGGGATGCTCAAGTGCGACCCCATCTACCGCGACTACATCGGCGTGCTCATCAACAACGAGATGTGGCGCGAGCAGATCGCCGCCGTGCCGTTCGAGCGCCGGCTGCTGCTGCTGCCCAAGTGCCTGCGCGTCGAGAGCAAGTGCCCCGCGCCGTTCGATGAGTTCGGGCTGCTGTGCAAGCAGTGCGGCCTCTGCACGATTCAGGATTTGCAGGCCGAGGCGGAGAAGCTCGGTTACGCGACGCTCGTGGCGGAAGGCTCGGCCATCGTCATGTCGCTGATTCAAACGGGCAAGATCGAGGCCATCGTCGGCGTGAGCTGCCTGAGCGTGCTGGAACGCGCGTTCCCCTACATGGAAGCCGCGGCGATTCCCGGCGTCGCGATTCCGTTGCTGCAGGACGACTGCATTGACACCACCGTGGACCTCGACTGGGTGTGGGATTACATCCACCTCACGAGTGACGACCAGACGCGCCGCCTCGACCTCGGCGCGCTGCGCGACGAGGTGGATTTCTGGTTCAGCCCCGTGGCGCTCGACACCATCATGGGCAACGCCGAGGGCGAGACCGAGCGCATCGCGCGCGAGTGGCTCATGCGCGCCGGCAAGCGCTGGCGGCCCTTCCTCGTCGTGTCCACTTACCAGGCGCTGCGCCGCGACCTCGGCAAGCCGCTGCCCGAAGACATCAAGAAGGTGGCCGTCGCCGTCGAGTGCTTCCACAAGGCCTCACTCATCCACGACGACATCGAGGACAACGACGCCCTTCGCTACGGCGAGAAGACGCTGCACGAGGAGCACGGCGTGGCCGTCGCGCTCAACGTCGGCGACCTGCTCATCGGCGAAGGCTACCGCCTGCTCGCCGCGTGCAAGGCTAGCCCCGCGCAGAAGGCCGAGATGATCCGCGTGGCCAGCGAAGGCCAGCGCGAACTCTGCCGTGGCCAGGGCGCGGAGCTTTGCTGGGCGCGCAACCCGCAGTCGCTCACGCAGCATCAGGTGCTGGACATCTTCCGCAAAAAGACCGCGCCGGCGTTCGAGGTCGCGCTCCGTGTCGGCGCGCTCTACGCGGGGGTCGAGCAACACGAGGAAGTCGAGGATGTGCTGCACGTCTATAGCGAGGCGCTCGGCATCGCGTATCAGATTCGCGACGACCTCAGTGACCTCGGCGACACCGGCGAAACCAACGACATCGCCGGCCTGCGCCCGAGCCTCCTGCTCGCCGTCGCGCACGAGAAAGCCAAGGACGCGCAGAAGGAACTGCTCGCCAGCGTCTGGCGTCGCCAGCTTCCCTCCGGCGTCAGCGTGAAGGACATCGAATCGCTTTACGCCGAACTCGGTGCCGACCTCCGCGCCAAGACCCTGCTCGAAACCTACAAGGAAGAAGCCATCCGCTGCCTGCGCGACTTGGAGAACCCGAATCTGAAAGGCCTCCTCCGTCGCGTGCTCGGCAAGATCTTCAACGACGTGGAAATCAAAGGCTGGTGCAAGGAGCAGGAGCAGCTCAACGGCGTCCGCGATGGTGTGCGCCTCGAAGCCAGCGCCCCCGCCCCCGAAGCCGCCCCGCGCGAGTTGGACGTGGTGCTCGCGAAATAGCCCTCGTGGCGGCAGGCGTCCCCGCCTGCCGTAGAGCCGGGCGTCCCGCCCGGCGGCCATGGCGTGCGGCAGATGCCGAGCTTCCCGAATTTCGTGGCCCAGTCCGGGCGGCAAGATGCCGCCCTCTACGGCAGGCGGGACGCCTGCCGCCACATCGCTCACTTCAACTCCGCGTTGTCTATCAGCCGCGTCTTGCCGATGAACACGGCCAGTGCCATGTGCGTGCCGCGCGTGACCGCCTCAGCGGGTTGCAGTGTCTCGCCGTCGAAGAACTCCACGTAGTCCAGCCGCGCGGCCGGTTGCGTGGCGATGAGGGCGGCGAGTTCCTTCTTGAGCACGTCGGCGTAGATCGGCGTGCGGGTCGCGGCCACGACTTCCTTCGCCAGCTTCAGCGCACGGAAGAGAATCGTCGCTTGTGCGCGCTCGTCGGCGCTGAGGTATTTGTTCCGCGAACTCATCGCGAGGCCGTCCTTCTCCCGGCGCGTGGGCGCGACCACCAGCTTGAGCGGGAAGTTCAGGTCGCGCGCCATGCGGCGGATTATGGCGGCCTGCTGCCAGTCCTTCGCACCGAACACGGCCACGTCCGGCAGCACGAGGTTGAAGAGTTTCGCGACGACGGTGGTGACGCCGCGAAAGTGCGTCGGTCGCGACGCGCCTTCCATGCCTTGCGAGAGCAACTCCTCGACGATGTAGGTGCTGTAGCCGCCGGTGTCGCGGCCCGGATACATCTCGGTGTCCGACGGGAGGAAGAGCACGTCCACGCCGGCCTTGCGGCAGAGCGCCTTGTCGCGCTCCAAGTCGCGCGGGTAGGCGGACAAGTCTTCCGTCGGCGCGAACTGCGTCGGGTTCACGTAGATGCTGGCAACGACGATGCCCCGCTTCCCCGCGAGCCGCCGCGCGCGGCGCACGAGGCTCATGTGGCCGTCGTGCAGGTAGCCCATCGTCGGCACGAAGCCGACGCGTGTGCCGGCGCGACGCCAGCGGAGGGCGAGGCGTTGCATGGCGGCGGCGGACGTGACGATGCGCATGGCGCGGAGTGTGAAGAACGCCCCGCCCGGTGTCCAACCCGGCCACGGCCCTCACCGGCGCAGGAAGAACTCCTTCGCGTTGAGCAGCGCCCAGAGCAGGTCTTCGAGGGCGGCGCGGCGGGCGGCGGGTTCCCGGCCCGACGCGAGATCGGCAAGCGCGGCGCGCAGTTCCGTCGGGCTGGGCGGGCGCGTGAGCGCGGCCCAGTAGAGTTCCGTCACGAGCGCGGCGTCGGGCTGGCCGCTGGCGAGCAGGCGCGCGAGGCGGTTGTCCGGATCCGCGATCAACTCGTGGACCGCCGGGCCGGACAGCATCTGGAACGCTTGCAACACGGTCGGTTCATTGCAGCGTTCGCTCTCGCTGGGGAACAGGCGCAACGGCTTGCCGAACAGTTCGAGGAACTTGTCCTGCGGCGTGGCCTTGAGCACGCGCGCGACCTTGGCACCCGGCAGTTGCGCGGCGCGCGTGCCGACGGGATGGCCGGCGAGCCGGAGCGACACACCGGCGGCCTGGCTTTGCGCGTCGAGGAGCTGCTCGGCCGTGAGCCGGCGCAGCAGCGCGTGGGAGTAATTGACCTCGTCATCGCGGTTGCCGGCGGTCGGCTCGGAGGCGAGCTGCCAGGCGCGCGACTGCGTGATGAGCCGGATGAGCCAGCGCAGATCGAACTTGTGCTTCACGAAGTCCCTGGCCAGCGCGTCGAGCAGCGCGGGATGCGACGCGGGGTTGGTCGCACGGAAATCGTCCAGCGGCTCGACGAGGCCGCGGCCCATGAGGTGGAACCAGACGCGGTTGACCTGCGCCTTCACGAACAGCTCGTTCTGCGGGCTGGTGAGCCACGCGGCCAGCGCGTCGAGTTGGTCCGTTTCGAGTTTTGAGTTTTGGGTTTCGAGTTGGGAAGGCGCGCCGAGGAAGCGCGGGTTCGCGGGCTTGCCGGTGCGCGGGTTGGGGACGGACGCCTTGGCCATGTCGTGGACGATTTGCTCGCCGTTCCACTCGTGGCGGTCACTGCCGATGCGGCGGACATTGGCGATGACCTTGTAATCCACGCGGCTGAACAGCGCGGTCCAGTCGTGGTAGTCGTCCTGCGTCCAGCGGTCGAAGGGATGGTTGTGGCACTGCGCGCACTGGAGGCGGGTGCCGAGGAAAAGCTGCGCGGTCATTTCGGCGCGGCGGACGGGGTCGCGGTTGGCGCGGTAGTAGTTCGCGGCGGGGTTCGCGTAGGTGCTGCCGCGCGCGGCGATCAGCTCGCGGGCGAACTGGTCCAGCGGCTTGTTCTCCGCGAGGCTCTGGCGGATCCAGTGGTGGAAGTTCTGCACGCCCTTGCGGTCCAGCGTCAGCTCCTCGTTGCGCAGCAGGTCGCCCCACTTCACCGCCCAGAAGTCGGCGAACTCAGGGCGGTCGAGCAGTTGTTCGACGAGGCGCTCGCGCTTGTCGCGGCGGCGGTCGGCGAGGAAAGCCTTTGCCTCGTCCACGGTCGGCGGCAGGCCGAGCAGATCGAGGTGCGCGCGGCGGAGAAAGACTTCATCCGCACACAACGGCGACGGGTTGAGCCGGTGCGCCTTGAGCTTGGCGAAGAGGTGCTCGTCAATCGCGTTGGCCGGGGCGGGGCCGCTCCATTTGAAGCCGGGCCGCGCGGGCAGGAACGCGAGGCGGACGGGTGCCTGCTGGTGGAGATAGCGCGCGAGCACGGTGACTTCGCCGGGCTGGACGCGCTCGACGAGGCCGTCGCG
>Ga0172372_10001615_pt1 | contig 34977 bp, 25 predicted proteins | sample LakKiv5m_2_FD_114544 | JGI IMG/M metagenome (GOLD analysis project Ga0172372, IMG submission 114544) | Freshwater microbial communities from Kabuno Bay, South-Kivu, Congo - kab_092012_9.5m | ecosystem: Environmental > Aquatic > Freshwater > Lake | place: Democratic Republic of the Congo... | reverse complement strand
TTGGAGGTCATTCTTTAAAATCTTCTGCTGTCCACTGATTTTAAAAGGGATTTTCACTCCCGCTTTGGTGTAGGAGAGTGTCAATCCAAAATCACTGCTGGACTGCTCGGTGATTTGGGAATTGGAGAAATTCAAGCCCAAATTGCGCTCTCTGTTGTAGTTTATCGCAATATTCATTCGCTGCTTGGTCAAAACATCCACACCTATAAGTGGAGCAAATCGTTCGGTCAACACGACCTGATTCAAAATGTAGATTGGGATAAACTGTCCTTCTAGATTGGTCAGGTTGGGACGTTGAATTTGCTGTAGTGTGTTAAATAGCTCCAAGCCTTTTTGGTATTGGAGGGAATTGGAGAAGTTGCTCACATCGTAGGTCGAACTGTAGGCATGGGTCAGGTTGATGCTACTAAAAAGATCGCTGAGCCCTTTCAAACGAGATAGTCCTCGGTAATCCACGCGCCAGTTTGGCAAAGGAGTTTTTGGAAAAGGATTAAGATTCGCAGTAGAAGGGTCTTGGCCTCGATAGGCGGCCAAAAAAGAAGGAATCAAGACATCCTGTCCATTAATAGGGAATTCTCCAGCTGCAGTGGTTTGTTGATCTAAGCGTTGTTTGAAGATGGCCCTGAAATTCTCGAAGTCGGTAAATAAAGCAGATTCGTTTTGGTCGTTATTTTTTGCAAATGTGGTTCCAATTAGGATGGTGGAGATGCTGTACGATCCCATGCGACTTGGACTCAGTGATTCGAAGGTGCCCGGACTGGCGACACTGTTTCTAAAGATTTCACTGTAGTCTCCAATTTCTCGTTTGTTGGCCTCTAGGGTTATTCTAAAGTCACGAATAGGTTCTGCTAAGCCCTTGATGGAGAGATTTATGGCCTTATTTTGTCGAAAACTCTGAGTCAATTCAGGGCTAGGAGCCATGTTTCCATTTTGCCCCAGCTGGTAGCGGAGGATAGGGTTTTGGCTTCCAAAAACAAAGGCCCATCCAGGGTTTTCCCAGGCTCGATCCATACCTAAAAGCCCTGTATTGGGCATGTATCCAGGCAGGAATGTCCCCTCAATGATGCCATAGTTGAAGGTGACTTCCTTCAGCATCATGGCCAACTTAAGGATGCGTCGAGTCAAAGGTGTACCGATCGTATCGCTGGCATTTGTGCTTGCTCTACCAGGGATACTTGGTCGACTGGGTGCGTTAATTGCAGCGAGTGACTTGCTTTTGTTGTAGAGCTTAATCAAATCCAACTTGCCCGATAGGGTTTGTTCTCTGGTATTTTGGATCACATTACCCAAGGTATCTCGCTGTCCGATCGCTCCTGTCTGCCAGGTGTAGGTGCTCAGGTGTCTGTAGTCGGTTTGAATCCAGTCGGTGATTGGAAGTTTGGCAAAAGGTAAGGTGTAATTGACGGTAACTGAATGATTGTAATTGGTTGCACGGCCAAAGCGAAGAAAGTTGGCTTTGACAGAATCAATCTTTGCTTGTGTATCTAGATCGCCCTCGGGCTCATCTATGACCGCTGCTGCACTGGCGGCAAGTTCGGCTCGTAAACTGGAAGACAGATCCCAATTGATATTGAAAGAGCGATTCATGAAAAAGGACTTTTGAAATAAGGGATCAACCCCTGAAGTGCTGAGTTGGTCATTTCGGTATTGAGACCTTGTGAATCTCCGATCGACGTCCATTCGCGCCAACAGTAGCGTAGGCGATAGATTGAGGTTAATGTCCTTGATAAGCTTGAGGTAGGGGCTTTTCATGCCTTCAGACTTTTCAAAAGGGGCGATTTTTAGCTCTTTCGGTTGGTAGCTGTAGGTTACATTTCCTTTGTTTGTTTTGAAGTTGTAATTCTGCAGTTGTGCATTGGTTTGTGTAACCGTACCCGTGGCATAGGAAAAAGCCAAATTGGATAGGTCGTAAATGCGGCTCGGTGCTTCCTGATTTTTCTTCAGTTTTCGCACGTTGTTCAAACTGACATTCTTTCGAGACAATTGATCCAATGCGATGTCTCGATAGGCGTCTTTATCGGCGCTTTTTGCAAACTTTTCTAAAGCAACTTCAAAGGGTACGTCCGGGTTAAGCGGATCGTATTCAGGTCTTGTAGATGAGTTTTCAACTGAAAAATAAAGTGGAATACTTACTCCAAGCCCCTTAGGAAGAAGCTTGTCTACTTCCACATTTGTGGAGATGTCGTAATTGGTGGTCGCTTGGCGGCTTCGCTGCGAAAGTTTGGTTTCCAAGCCCCCAAACCCGATTGAATTGTGGCGAATGGAAGCGGATACTACGGCTACATCGGCAATCTTGGTGTTCAGGTAGGCATTGGCTGCCCAGCCATTCGTTTTGGTAAATCCAGTCACCCGGAGTTCATTGGCCCACAGACAAATGCTCTTGGAGGAGCCGATGCCTTTGCCTGGATTTCGGACACCAATCATCATCCCTTGAACTTGGTTGAGCTCCGGTCTACCCATCACCGTGACCTTGTATTGGCGAATCATCTTACTGAAGGGAAGGGTCAATGGAGACTGGGTGTTGTCTCGCTCTGCCTTGAGCCCCACAATTTCCTGAATGGCAATATCGATTTCGTTCGCCTCAGGCCATACGATTCGTGGGTCATTGCTTCCCAAGGAAGATATTTTTAAGGGAACCTCAATCTCGTAGTAGTTGTCGGTGTAGTCTGTTCCCAATCTCAAAAAAGCGGATACTTCTCCATCCCGTGCATCTTCACTATTCGCATGGAAAAACAATTTGATTCGCTCGTACTGAACCAAGTCAATGTTGATATTTTTGAATACCGCTCTGGCATCTTTGGGTGCCAAATCTTCCACACACAGACGAAGGGATTGTTCATTGAGTCTACGCTCAATGACGGAAGTATTGTCTCGGTCCCGTTGAATACCTGGAGGCAATACGTAAGGGCTTGAAGTCGCGCTCCCCTGTGCATTTTGCTCGATGTTCACCACATCTACAGTTAGGTTGGAGTTGTCAGGCTCGGGCAACTCAAAAAATCCGCGTTCAAAGAGCGACTCCTGGAAGGCTCTCCATTGGCTGCCCACCATTCTAAATTCGGCCATTCGCAGCACCACCGGCTGCTGGAAGTCGGTGAGGTAAGTTCGCATCCATCGGATGGATTTGAATCCAGAGATATCGCCTTGAACTCGATCTGGCTGTCGCACTGGAATACGGAACAAGTACCAGTTGACTTGCTCTCCACCTTCGCTATGGGTCACTTGATCTACGATGTAGTTATTGCCTACCTTAAGTTGTCCAGGACGAAGATCGATTTCGTACTCGTAGTAATTTTCAAGCTCGTTGATGGTATTGTCAGTATTCAGGTCTTCGTTGTCGGGCACATTCGTTCCCGATGGGGTGTAAGGGAGATTTTGGTCTGCGGAAATAGGGGTATTCCCCTCATTTCCATTGAATTTTTTGTAGCGTTCTAGAATTTTGGTGTTGGCTTGATCAAATTTCGAATCCAAGTAGTACTGAAATCCATCGGCAGAAACATCCTGCGTCAGTGCATTTTTTGCAGCAGGGGAGATGCTGAGTCGATCCAAAAATCTTCCTTTGAAGTAGCTGGCTTCGTCTTCATTTTTGAGTCCGTCAAAGCCTACATCTTGATTGACACGAGCACTGGCTGAGTTGTCAAATGCAGGTAGCAAAAACTGCTGACGCGTAATTCTACCCCATTCGTTGGCGGCCGTTTCTGCAGGATCACCATCTGCAGGCAGGCCATTTTCAAATGCATGGCTCCCATCTTTGATGACGTCTTCAGAAATATCTCCAAGGTTTAAGAATAGTTTTCCTCCTGTGGTGTTGTTCTGATTGAAAATTCCATCCAGCACTTTTCCATTTTCCCCAGGCAGAAAGGGGTCCATCATCCAAAATTCCACATATTCAATATTGGTTCGGTCAAAATCTACTTCTGTAGTGATCGCTCGGGTCACTCCTCCGTAATTTTGCCTTGGATTAGGCAATAATCCTGCTGCAGTCAGCCCCGGGTTGTAATTGTACATGCCTCGCTCCTGAGGGAAAAAGGCCAGTTCAAACAGCGGTTGTGGAACAAGAATCACCTCCCGGTCCTGATTCTTGAAAATCTCCTGAGGGATCACCCGCCTGACATAGTGGTTTCTACGATCTTGAGCAGTGATGTTACTGGGCACGCCTGGTCCCCCATCTCGGTAAAAAATATTATCAATGTTATACCATGCCAAACGTGCGCGGCGGTAGCCACTTCCGAGATTATCCTCAGTTTGGTTGCTCAGATCAAATCGGTTGTCCGCAGTTTTTGGGGTGGAGGCCAATTTCCAATTTTGATTTGCTTGAGCACCCAAATAAAAGGGAGTGACGGCAGCTTCAAAGTCATCAATGTAGGATGCTGCATCTCCATTTACGGTATTGGAAGTTCCGGGGATGAGGTGGGCAAACTCGGCATTAAATTGTACGAGTGATTTTTCCTTGGTATCAGTAAAAGGTAGCGCATCGGCCAACTTGGTCAGAAAACGAGATTCACTGTTGTAGTTGACATCTAATCCCCACAAGCTATTTCTTAGTGTTTCATTTCCTGTGGCGATGCGGGATACATTGGGACGCTCGTTTAGGAATAGGAAGGTGCCTCCAAGGGTCAATTTTTTGTTGGCGATGTAATCCAATCGCGTACCGAGTAAACTTCTAGTTTGAAACGAAACTAGGTCTGCTTTCTCAAAGCTGACATTGATTTGCTTGCCAGATTGGAGTATGGCGTCGTTGATGATTACAAGCCGGCCAATGTTGTAATCAATCGTGAAGTCTACTCCTTCAGTGAGTGGAATATTTCCTGCTTGTACCGTCACAGATCCTGGTGAGATATTCAAGCCAGGAAGTTGGATTTCGCTGGCTGAACCAGCCGTAAGCCTTCCTTTAATGAAGAATTTGTTAAGTCGGGTGACTAGTTCAGCATCTGCTTGCGTAGTTTGGTAGAGCGTATCATAGACGTATTTTTCTTGAAGTACGCGTTCATTGGGGTTGAATTTCCGTGCAAGGTTTGATCCAAAAGGTTCCAGAACTGGAAAGATGAGTAGCCCCCGATCAGAGAGCATCGTAATCCCTTCCACAAAATCAAAGTTTCCATCCGGAGCAGGATCATTTTGGGGGTTTAAGTTGTCCAAGCCGGTCAGGCGAATCAAAGGGATGTCCTTAACCTTGGCGCCTTCAAGTAGCGAGGGATTGTCTAATCCAGTACGGTCGTCTCGGTAGATCACTTGCAATTGAAATCCATCTCGTGCGACTTGGCTTGCATTCAGGCTGTAGATGTTTTTCATCATCAAATCCCAAGTAGGTACCCGGGTATTGATGCGCGCAGGACGGAGGAGTTTTAGAAAAATCAACTCATCTTCTCTGCGGGATTGGTAGTCTTCCGTGAGTTCACCCACTTTAAATACTTGGCCATTGTAGGTGTACTCGTAAGAAACTGCAATTACCTCGTCATTTTGCAACCTTCGAAAGAGGGAAATGAATCCCAGCTGTCCGTTAAAAAAGAATTCGGTTTGATCTAGCTTTCGTGCACCGTTGATCTGTTCAAAGTCTACCCCTTTTTTTATTCCTAGATCTCCCTCCATGGCACGAGCCCCAGAATCAAAGGGCCTAAATGCGGGACTGCCATTGATACTTGCATACAGTCGGTTGGCTCCATTGCTGGCAGGGCTAGTAGCAATTCCTGGTCCAATGGCCGGATTTCCTGAATTGAGCAGTACTTTTCCTTCTCCAAGGTCCATGAATGCAGCAAAATTCCGAAGAGTTTCGGTGTTAGTTGCCCGGTTCATTACGTATACCTCTACACGGGTGATGTTCACTCCAGAGGTTACCTGAGGAAGTCCTTTGAGCCAGCGTTCGTAATTTTCTCGAAAGAAGTGACTGAGAAAGAAGTGACGGTTTTCGTCGTATTTGGAGCCTTGGATGTCAAATGCCCGGCCCTGCCCATTTGCATCAATGACCAAGTTGTCCCGTCTTCCCCGTTGTGTGGAGGCTACGGCAGTGACATTGAGCCTGCCAAATTTCATCTCTGTTTTGACGCCAAAGAGATTTTGGGCGCCTTGAATGAGGCGATTTTGGATGGGTAAGCTCACATTTCCGAGTTCAATGGACTGGATGATGTCTTCATCAAATCCATCGTATTCCAGTTTGAGTTGATTTTGAAAATCAAAAGAGTTGTTGGAGTCAAAATTGGCCCCAATCTTCAGTTTCTGCCCTAGATTTCCATTGACAGCCATTTGGATTTGCTGTTGAAAATTGAAATTCCCATTTTTTTGCTGGCGGATAGGAATCGTGGGGTTGTCAATCCTTCGGAATATGGCGCCAAAATCAAGGTTGACATAGCCAGTGGGAATGATGTTAATCGAATCACCGCCAAAGATGCGGTCGAAGGTAGGACTCATGGTAATGGGAGGAATGAGCCTTCGGCCTTCTACCGCGCTTTCGCCATCTATTCCTCGAGAGCGAGTTTTCCAGTAGTCTTGCCTAACCTGGAATTCTTGCAGTTGTGCGAATTTATCAAACTCATATTCCTGCTGGTAGCCTAGTCGGGTGCTATCCAATTGGTCCACAACCTGGTATTTCAGGGTAGAGTCCATCAAGACCTGAACGTCTCTATTTAAAGTAGAACTAGGAAAAAAAGGAGATTTCAGTGTTAAAAAAGGATTTCGGTAGGGGTAGAGTGGGGCTGTTCTCCGTGTTTGCCAAAGCAAAAATGAGGGAGCCAATCTCCGCTCATTTAAGGAATCAATCCGTGACTTGGGATTAGCTGTCTGTTGGGCTTGAAGGGTACTGATGGGCAGGAAGGAAAGGAGCAATCCAAGGAGGATGGTGATCCCCCCAAATGGCTTTGCCAAAATGATACGTAAGTCCTGAACCTTCAATTCAGTGGAAATTAAGAAGTTTTTAACGATGCCTTAATGAGCTCTTCTAGGGAGATAGTTCCACCACTCTTTTTGAGTACCAGGGCAATATTTTTCTCTGCCACAGCTCTTGGAAAACCTAAAGTGACTAGAGCTTGTAACGCTTCTTCTCTGATTTTATTGCCTCCATTTAGAAATCCTAAAGGAGCGGTAATTTCCCCACTTCCAGATTTGCCAACCTTGTCTTTCAATTCCAAGATGATTCGCTGGGCAGTTTTGGTTCCAATTCCTTTAACTGCTTGAATAGTAGCTACATCGCCAGACAGAATAGCTTGTTCAATTTCAGAGCTTGTCAAGGAAGATAGGATCATGAGTCCTGTGCTTGGGCCTACTCCATTGATGGAGGTAAGCAGGAGAAAGAGTCGTTTCTCTTGTTCTTCCTTGAATCCATAGAGGGTATGGGCATCTTCCTTGATGTGCAGATAGGTGAGAAGACGAAGTTGCTCCTGATCCTTGATGGCCGTGTAAGTTTGTAGGGATATTTTGACATGGTAGCCAATTCCCCCTATATCGATAAGTACGTAGGTTGGGTCTTTGTGAACTAGTTTTCCATTGAGGTAATCTATCATAAGTTTTCTTTGATGGATTGGGCATCCACTACGGCGATGGCTACCATATTGACGATTTCGCGGATGGAACTTCCCAATTGCAAAATATGAACTGGTTTATTCATCCCCAATAGAATGGGACCGATTGCCTCTGCGTTTCCAAGTTCAGCCAAAAGCTTGTAAGCAATGTTTGAAGAAGCCAAATCGGGGAAAATGAGGGTATTGACTTCTTTCCCTTTTTGGGATAAGACGGAGAACGGATAGAATTCCTTTTGAATTTCTTGGTTCAGGGCCACATTGGCCTGCATTTCCCCTTCGATAATCAAGTCTGGGTATTTTTCTTGAGCCAAGGCAGTAGCTTTAGCCATTTTCGAGGGGATATCTCCCTGAGCAGAACCAAAATTGGAGTAGGAGAGTAGTGCAATCCGTGGCACCATATTAAAAAACTTCACTGCTGTAGCGGTGAGTCCAATGATATCCACGAGTTCTTCAGCGGTGGGATTGAGATTGACTGTTGCGTCTGCAAAGAAATAAGGACCTCGTGGCGTGTTCAAGATATACATGCCTGCTACTCGATTGACTCCTTTTTTCACGCCAATGGTTTGTAGGGAAGGAAGGATGGTTTTTGGGTAATCGCGGGTGAGGCCAGAAATAAAGCAGTCTGCTTCCCCAGTTTCGACCATTAAGGCACCAAAATAATTACGCTCCTTCACCAATCTGCTCGCACCGGTTAGGGTCATGCCTTTACGCTGTCTCTTTTGGGCCAGGATTTTCCCAAACTTCTCATTCATTTTCCACTCTTCCATGGGGTCAATGATGCTGACACCTTCAAGGTCAAGCGAATTCTCTTCGATTAATTCCAAAATTCGTTCCCGATTGCCTAAAAGGATAGGGATCGCGATTTTTTCATCTCGAATCAACTGCGCTGCTTTCAAGATTTTGAGGTTATCCGCCTCTCCGAAAACCACTCGTTTCGGATCTTTTTTGGCTCTTCCGATGACAATAGACATCAAGCGCTGGTCAATGCCAATTCGTTTCTGGAGCTCCACTTCGTAGGCGTCCCAGTCGGTAATGATTTTTTTTGCCACACCAGATTCAATGGCTGCCTTGGCCACAGCCGGAGCAATGGTGGTGATGAGGCGTGGATCTACTGGTTTGGGAATCAAATAAAATCTCCCAAAACTTAGATTGCTCTCTCCATAGGCTTTGGTGACAATTTCTGGAACGGGTTCTTTGGCAAGCTTGGCGATCGCTCGTGCTGCGGCAAGCTTCATCTCTTCGTTAATTGTGGTAGCGCGCACATCCAAGGCGCCTCTAAAAATATAAGGGAATCCCAAGACATTATTCACTTGGTTGGGATGATCTGATCTCCCAGTAGCCATGACCACATCTTCGCGTGCTGCAAGGGCAGTTTCATAGGCGATTTCAGGATCTGGGTTGGCAAGTGCAAACACAATTGGGTTTGCTGCCATGGATTGGATTAGTTCCGGTGCAATGATGTTGCCTGCAGAAAGCCCAAGAAAAACATCTGCACCTGGCATGGCTTCGACGATGGTATGGAAGTTTTGAGTAGTAGCAAACTCGATGTGCTCTCCAGCCAAGCCTGGGCGATCGGAACGGAGGACACCATCCTTATCGCAAACTACGATATGCTCTTTTTTGACGCCTAAGGTTAAATAAAACCGAAGGCAGGATATGGCTGCTGCACCAGCACCGCTAACGACAATGCGGATGTCTTCTATCTTTTTTCTAACCAGTTCAAGAGCATTGAGCAATGCGGCTCCAGTGATGATGGCTGTCCCGTGCTGGTCATCGTGCATGACTGGGATCTTCATCTCTCGCTTGAGCGTCTGCTCAATCTCAAAGCATTCGGGAGCTTTAATATCCTCTAAATTGATGCCTCCAAAAGTGGGCTCTAGAGATTTGATAATTTGAATTAGTTTCTTTGGGTCTTTCTCATCTATTTCCAAATCAAAGACATCGATGCCAGCAAATTTTTTGAAAAGGACTCCCTTTCCTTCCATCACAGGCTTTGAGGCTTCGGGACCTATGTCTCCTAATCCGAGTACTGCGGTACCATTTGAAATGACTGCCACTAAATTGCCTTTGGCGGTGTATTTGTAAACATTTTCTACATCAGCCGAAATTTCCTTGCAAGGCTCAGCTACTCCAGGGGAATAGGCTAGTGCAAGATCCAATTGGCTGGAAACAGGCTTGGAAGGAATCACTTGGATCTTTCCTGGTGAGCCCTGGCTATGGTAGTTTAATGCGTCTTCTTTTCTGATTTTAATCGCCATAAATGGGTGGTATAAGCTGGGTTTATAATCCTGTTTTTTCATTCCAACTCACGTTGGTATTCAGGAGAACGGTCTGAATCTCTCGCAATGCATCTGCGTGGAGTTCGTTCGGAAAGTATACAAAGCCTTCCATGTAGTACAATTTCCCTTTCTTCTCATCAATCATCAAATAGCCTAGGTATGTACCTCCCATGCTGAGGTCGTTGGTCTTCCAAGTTCCCCGTATTTCAACAGTAAAATTACCATTAATCACTATGTTTCGGAAAACGGGTGGGATTTGTTTTTCACTTGTCATAAAGGAATTGGGATCCTCTGGGTCTGCAAAAATATGGATCTTAGCTATTGAATCGCGCAGCTGAAGGATGTTTTCCGGGAAGGTTTGTTCTTCGTTTTTATAGTCCTCTACATGGAAATAGACGCTGATATCTGGGCGATTTTGGTTAGGCGTAGGTTGTCTCAACCAAAGGAACTCAGGGACAGATTTGGCAATCTGGTAAGAAACAGGAGGCATGATTTCTATGCCTAGGTTTTTGCGCGCATCACTTTGCGCAGTTGCGTTTTTGCGGGCCAATAGGGCCTTCGCTAATCGATCTCTCTCTCGGACTTCGAAAAGGTTTTGAAGCTGATCCTTGTTCTTACGAAGGTTTGCAATTAGCTCTTTTTCAGTGTTTCCAAATAGGTAGAGTACTTCTTGGCCCTGTGCAAACTCATCTACCATCCGTAGCGAATAGATGCTTGGGTCTGCAGCAGCTTTGGCTTTTGATTCAGGTGTAAATTGGGCATTGACCGCTTGGCTTCCTCCTCGCTTGTCGTCGAAGGTAGTGACATATACCAGGTTGGTATACATTTTCAGCATCCGTGTCATGGCGCGTGGATCGACACGATGCACTTTGAATAGCGCTTCAGAGCGAATCATTCCAGGTAGATCTGCTTCAAAAATTGCGCGTAACTCATCTCCAACAGGTCCTGCCCATTTGGTCGAATCGATAGCTAAAACTAGTTCACCTATTGAACCCCTTGCCTTAGGTTTGGAGCTGCTCGATCCAGTACCTTCTTCGCAGGAGAATAAAAAGAGGCAACACAAGGAAAGGAGGCTCAGGTAGATTGCTTTCATAGGAAGTCTAATTTCTAAAGGAAGTGTAAAAAAGGAATATAAGTTAGGTTATCTCTAGGTTATTCAAAACAGGCGCTATTCAACCTACAATTAAACGCTGACCAGGCTTGATTTGGGTTGTATTCAAGTTGTTCAAGCGCTTGATTTGTTCAATGCTGAGCGAGTGCTTTTGTGATATCATCCATAACGAATCTCCTGGTCGCACGGTGTAGGTTTTAGAGGAGGTAGGATTATCAGAATTCAGTGCGATGGTTTTCGAACTAGAAAGATTGGAATTGGAGTGTATGATAAGAATCTGCCCTTCCTTGATCAAATTTGAGCTAAGATTATTCCATTGCTTAATTTGAGATAGGGTCACTCCATGTCTACTAGCAATTGTGCCAATGGCATCGCCAGACTTCACTTTGTAGGCAATTCTTGAAGTGGTTGGCTGTGGACTGCTCCCCTTAGTGGCTGATTCTACCTGGCTGGTGGAAGCCACTAGGATTGGAGCTGCTTTGGACAAGGAGTCACTTATCCAGGCTAAGTTTTCCTTGATAAAAAATGCTTTGGATTTTGGAATTCGGATCGACATCGAACGATGAGATTCTGGGACCCTCCCTTGTTTTATGGAAGGGTTTAGTTTCTCTAAATCTTTCAAACAAACTTCTGTAAGTGAGGCCAAAGTTTTGAGATGAAAGGTTTTATCAAAATTCAGCTGTTCATACTCCATCGGATAGCTTGGTTCTTCCAAGTGCAAGTTGTGCTCCTCTAGATGATTGAGGATGTAAAGCATTGCTTGAAATTGAGGCACATAACTCCGCGTTTCTTTGGGTAGGTAATCATAAATTCCCCAAAACGTATTTTTCCCTCCAGAATGCCGAATTGCTTTTCGGACATTGCCAGGGCCACAGTTGTAGGCAGCAAGGGCTACTTCCCAGTTGCCAAACATTTTATAGAGTGCTTTGAGGTATTTTGCCGCAGCTTTAGTGGATTTTTCTGGATCCATGCGGTCATCGATATCTGGATTTACCTCCATGCCATACTCTCGTCCAGTAGCAGGCATAAATTGCCAAAGTCCCATGGCACCCATATGCGACTTAATTTTTGGGTCTAAGCCTGATTCAATGATGGATAGGTGTTGAATTTCTACCGGCATGCCATAGTCTTTCATGGTTTCTTCATACATCGGAAAATACTGCTCTTTCCGTGCCAAGACCATTTTCATGTATTCACGATTTCGTACAGTGAAGTATTGAATAAAAGAAAAAACGCGGTCATTTAATTCAAAATCTATCTCTGACTCCATCTTCTCGATTCGCTCGGCTACTTCTTCGTAGGTGAAATCAGGAATATACTCGTAATGATAATTCGGTAGTACAACCTCGAGCTGTCCTGAATTCGAGATTCTGCTTTCTTGAGAAAATGCCTGAGTATTTAAAAAAAAGAAACTAGCGACAGTCGCTAGAAATATTCTTAAAATAATGTGCTTCATCACGTGCTAATTTAATGTCAAGGTACTCAAATAGTGACCAAAGGCATACAATTCTGCTTCTTTAAAGGAGTTTGCGATCACCTGAAGTCCTATGGGCATTCCTGAATCATCTTTCCCATTAGGAATAGATAAGGCTGGAACTCCAGAGACAGAAGCCTGAACAGTAAACAAGTCCTCCAAGTACATCGCGACAGGATCACCCCCATGTTCCCCAAATTTAAATGCTGTAGTTGGGGTTGTAGGGAGTAAAAGGTAGTCAAAATCTGTTAATAAATTGGCAGTAAGGTCTCGGATTATTCGTCGAACCTTTTGAGCCTTAGTGAAGTAGGCGTCGTAGTAGCTAGCTGAAAGCACGAAAGTTCCAAGCATGATCCTACGTTTGACCTCCTCACCAAACCCTTCGCTTCTGCTATTCTTGTAAAGCTGCTCCAAATTTTGTGATTCAGGAGTTCGGTAGCCATATTTCACTCCATCAAATCGAGCTAAATTTGCGCTCGCCTCTGCAGTAGTCAAGATATAGTAGGTAGGAAGCACATAGTTCAATGGAGGGAAGTCAACTTCTTGAATTTCGTGTCCCTCGGTTTTGAGCTTTTCGATTACCTCCAAGGTATTACGCTTGATTTCAGGTTGTAAAGCCGAAGCATGCAATGCCTCTTTCAAAACAGCAATTTTTAGGGATCGCTTTTTTGTGGAATCAAGCTTGCTGTAGGACTTGACCTCCTCCTTTGAAGAAGTGCTGTCTTTCTCGTCATAGCCTGCGATGACCTCAAGAACTAAGGCATTGTCTTTCACAGTAGCTGAAAAAACACCGATGGTATCAAAGGAAGAGGCGTATGCGATCAGTCCCCAGCGGGAGACTCGAGAGTAGCTGGGCTTCATGCCAACCACTCCGGTAAATGCAGCTGGTTGACGAACCGATCCTCCGGTGTCTGAGCCCAAGCTGACTGTGCATAAGTTGGCTTGAACGGCTACAGCCGACCCTCCAGACGATCCTCCAGGTACACGGGTGGGGTCTAGCTCTTGGTACACTTTCCCAAAGGCAGAATGCTCATTTGAGCTGCCCATGCCAAATTCATCACAATTCAGACGGCCAATAACAATGGCATCTTCATCGATGAGCCTTTGAACTGCAGTCGCGGTGTAATGGGAGATGTAACCTTTTAGGATGTTGGATCCAGCAGTGGCTGGATGTCCTTGGTAATTGAGTACATCCTTGATGCCAACGATCATTCCTGCAAGCTTTCCAGCAGTACCCTGAGCAATTTTCTCGTCAACTAGGGCTGCTTGCTCGAGAGCGGATTGGGCATAAACTTCGACGAAGGCGTTGAGATGCGCCTTCGTCTGAATATTTTGTAAGTAATACTTTACAATCGATCGACAATCGCTTTCTCCTTTCTTCAAGGCGAACTGGATTTCGTCGAAGGAACGATACTTTTCCAAAAGAATGAGGATGAATTACTTTTTCTTATCCTTCATACCTTCTTCAAGGTCGTTTTGGATATCCTTGGTAGCATCTTTGAATTCACGAATTCCACGGCCTAATCCACGTGCTAGTTCAGGGATTCTTTTTGCACCAAACAGAAGGAGGATCACAAGAATGATGAGGATTAATGAACCTCCACCAATATTTTGAAGAAAACCTAAAGTAGTCATAATGTTGTTTGTTTAAAGTTACAATTACAAAGATACAAGTATAGATCGCTTACCCAAGTGGATCAAGTTTAGTTGCGTATCTTTTTTATAAATGTAAGAAAATTTAACCTATTTGGCGCTAATCCAGGTTGTAGGGTCCATTATTTGAAGTCCTTTCCAAGTTTGGAAATGTACTACAGCCTCTCCCTCTGAATTTGTTGCTACTTGTCCGATTACAGTCTTCGCTTTGATGGTTTGACCAGCAGTGACAGAAATTGACTTCAATCTGCTATACAACGTGAAATATTCCCCATGCTTAACAATCAAGGTATTGCCATAGCCTGGGATGCTGGTGATTTTGGAAACAACTCCATCAAATACTGCCCGAACATTGGAATTGGGCTGCGTACGGATATCGATACCGTCGTTTTCCTCTACAATGCCCTTAAGGGTTGGGTGAGGGTAGGTACCGTATCCTTGTGAGATGATTCCTGTTTCTACTGGCCAGGGGAGTTTTCCTTTATTACCCGCAAAAGAGCTGGAAAGTGCAGCTGCCTCTGGGGTCATCGGCATACTAGTCCCCGCTTTTTTGGTACTGGTACTTTTTTCTTTTTTGGAAGCTGTTTCAGCAGCACGAATTTCCGCTTCGATGGCAGCTTTAATCATTCGATTCAGCTGTTCCTGTTGTTTTTTAGTAGCGGCAATTTGTTTTTGAATATCCTTTTCCTTTTTTGTTAAGGTGTTGACCATGCCTTGCTTCTCCTTTCGGATCTTCTCCAATTTTTCTTTCTCCGTCTTTTCTTCCACCAACACTTTTTCTTTGTCCAACTTTCTTTCATCTAGTTGGCTGCGTTGGTTGGCTAGCTCTGCGGTTAATTTTTCAATTTGTTCAGCCTGCTTTTTTCTACTTGCGGTGTACTGTCTTAGGTATTTCAAACGCATGTAGAGCTGGTTGAAGTTGCTTGAGCTAAACACAAAAGAGACAATCGAAAGCCCTCTATTCAGTTTGGAGGAATTGTAAATCATTCGAGAATACTCTGCCTTTAAGTCAATCAGTTGCCGCTCTAAACTTGCAATCTCGTTTTCAATTTCAACGATGTTGGTGGAAAGTAAATTGACTTCTCTATCCAAGGTGTTGACCAAGCGATTTTGGCTTTGAAATTGGCTGGTAATCGCATTTAGTTGGCCTAGCGAAGTTTTTTTGGTAGCGGTGGTTTGCTTTAGAATTGCATCAAACTCTTTTAATCGGGTCTGTATTTCAATTTTATCTCGCTCCAATTGCTCCCTAGACTTTTTAGTTTGGGCAGCAGCGGTGGTGCTGAGCAGCACTAGGCAGGAGAAGAAAAATAGACAGGCCAATCTTTTCATAAAACTAAAATCGGAAGGGGAAGGTTAGGGGACTCGTCTGTGGATCTAAGGTAGTCCAGTTGATGTAAATCCTAAAATTTTGAGATCCTGAAGGCTCGGCTAAAGCTACTTTTACCAATGCTTCAGCAGGGAAAACTTGAGATTGGATGTTTTGAAACTTTGGGAAACTAGCTAGAATTGAACCTTCACCTGAAAGAGCAGCACTTGCTAATTCAGTAATCTTTCCGTGACGGGTATCAACCTTACTAAAATAGCGAACTTTATCTCGGACTTGAGTTAACTCAAACTTTTTTCCAACGCGCACCAACCGATCTTCATAACTAGCCGGATAGGGAATGTCACCCCAAAGTAGATTTTGAACTAATTCCAGCGATAATTTGATTCCAAACCTTTTCTCAAATTCTGGATAAGTCATGTTGACATCTTCCTTGCCCAAACGATCCTGAATTTGGATTTTTTCCTGGCTAAGCAAACCTCGAATTGCCTCCACACCAAGTCCTGGAGACAGGGAAAACCAAATCAAACTATCTTTTTTGGCACGTAGCTGAAGTGTGCCGCGCGTGATTTTACCTGAATCTTCCTCGAGAACTAACTTTGCTTTGGCTTGCAAGTACCCAAATTGAGTGGTACTCGGCACAAAGGACTCCATGGCCTGGTTGCCCTCAAAAAGAGTGGTTTTTTTGGCACAACCCCAATTCAAAACTAGAAGCACTAGGGCCGCAAGGATTTGGAACTTAGTCATGGATTCGTTGATCTTTAATTTTTTGTGCAAGTGAATCGGAACCTTCGGGGCTTTCCTTTGCTTTTTTCCACCATCCTACAGCTTCTTCTACCTTGCCTAATCGATACAAAACATCCCCGTAGTGCTCCATTAAGACGCCACTCGGTTCTTTTTCGACTTCTAGTGCTTCTTTAAGGTACAAAGACGCCTCCGAATACCGCTTCATTTGATACAAAACCCAGGCCAAGGTGTCCAAGTAGGTAGCATTTTTAGGATGTTTTTTCACCACACGCTGGGCCATGTCCAAGGCCTTTTCTAATTCCTGCTTTGCTAGAGCCAAGAAATAAGCATAATTATTCAAGACCTGTTCGTCAGTTGGACTGAGTGCCAATGCCTTCTCAAAATTTTTGAATGCAGCCACCTGATCACCCAATTGGTACTGGCTATTGCCCAAAGTGCTGTACGCTACTTGCGCCAACTGAGGATTTTTATCGGCATTCAAACGAAGGGCAGTTTCAAGCGCCTGAACTGCCAACGAATCTTTCTTCTGTCCCGATAGGATTACTCCTTCATAAAACCAAAATTCTGCACTTTCTGGGAACTCGTCAATGGCGATGCTGGCGTATCCTGCCACCTCCTCGAAATTCCCGCCTGCGTCAAAAGAGTTGACAATCACCTCTTCCAATAATTTTTCGTTTTTGGGTTGAAATGCAAGGGACTTTTTATAAAGCTGTAGCGCCTCTGCCAACTTATTTTCGGATTTCCTTCGATTTCCAATAGCCTCCAAAACGCTTGGGTCTTCCGCATGCCACTCATTTAATAGGAGTTCCAACTTGTCGAGCAGCTTTTCGCGCTCCGCTGTTTTCATCTCCTGTGCTACCCCTTGAAATGCAGCGGCTTTGGAAGATGGAGCTAGGTCTGGACTAGCGATAGCCTCCAAAAGGAAGGTATTGGCTTGTGCGATTTGACCCTTTTCTTGGTAAAGGCTGTAAGCTGCTAGCTGAAGTTCTGGCTGATTTGGATATTTGATGATTTCTGCCCGTACGAATTGGATTGCTTGGTCCAACTTGGCATTGTTGAACAAAATCTCGACCAGGGAGAGCACGTAATTTGGGTTGCCTGGGAAGGAAGAAATCAATTTTTCTCCCTCTTCAATCGCTTTTTCGAGCTGGTCTTTCCGCAGGTAAATGCGTTGCTTCTGGAAAGTAAAGGCTTCTCGGACGCCATAGTAGGCTTCAGCACGATCCAAAGCCACGAGGGCTTTATCAAATTCATTGGCATTCAAGTAAATGGATGCCAACTCCAAGTTGTATTGTTGGTTTTTGGTGGAACCAGAAGTCAGCTTTTCCAGCAATGCGGCAGCTTCCAAAGGTTTATTCAAACCGGTGTAAATTTCTGCGACTAGCAAGGCATAGAATAAATTTGCTGGATCTCCAGCGGCTGCTTTCAAGGCGAAAGGAAGTGCTTTTTCGGCTTGGTTATTTTTTAATAGTACCTCTGCCAGTTTGAAGGAGATGGCAGGTTCCTCAGGGGCAAACTCTCGTGCTTTCGCCAAGAATTGGTACGATTTTTCCAAATCTCCTAAGGCGAAGGCTTTTTCTCCTTCAATAAAAAAGCGGCTTGCATTTGCAGCTAATTCCTGTGCCTTGACCTCTTTTTTGGACAAAGACTTCTGAGTAAATCCAGCGATGGGACTTAAAAAAATAAGGCAAAGCAGAAGAAAAATTGGAGTAACTCTCACTGAAGAATGGAATTTCAAATGACCGCTGCAAACATAGTGCCTTTTCATCAATTTGGCTGAAGAAAAGGAAGCGGTTCGCAGGGGGAACCTAGGATTTCTTATCCATAAGCGACCTGAAGAACTTTCGTTCTCTAAGGAATACTATCCCTAGAAAAATAAGTGCCCCTGAATTTTTGATCAAAAAATCCAAGGCGATGTCCTGGGTTTGCACATAAAATCCCCCATAACTTAAGGCAAAAGTGAGTACCAGATAGCCTAAGCCACTACGCGTTTGATAGGGGATGGGGTAATATTTTTGCCCAAAGAAGTAGCAAACGGTTGCCATCACCAGATAGCAAGCCACCGTGCTGAGGGCTGCACCCATAAAACCTAAGATCGGTACGGAGAAAGCAATGCCTGCTACACTGACAACCGCTCCCAAGAAGGTAATCCAGAAGCTGTAACTCGTTTTGTCAGTTAGTTTAAACCAGATGGACAGATTGAAATAAATTCCCAACAGCAGGTGGCCAAGTAGTAGCATGGGGACGATAGAAAATCCCATTTTATACACCTCTCCTTTTAAGAATAATGGCCCAATCCATTGAAGGTTCACGGATATCAAGATCATGAGTAGGGAGCAGAATAGGATGAAGACATGCATCACCTGCGCATACATGTTGGGTGAATCCTTTTCCTTGGACTCTCTGAAAAAGAAGGGTTCTGCAGCATACTTAAAGGCCTGAATCACCAAATTCATCAGGATGGCTAACTTGAAATTCGCACCAAAAATGCCTGCTGCCTCTCGGCTACTTAATCTGGGGTAAAAGTTTAATGGTAGCACATACTCAAACAATAGTCGTGATATAAGTTCGTTGGTTACACCTGCCAATCCCATAAACAGCAAGGGCAGCGAGTAAGTCCACATGGGCTGAAGCACTTCTTTTTCGAGGCGGAAGGAAAAAAATCCTGCTTTCCACCATACAAAGGGAATAATCAAGCCATTGGCTAGTAAGTTGGCAAGAAGGATGTATTCCACGCCCCAAGTAGACTGGTAGCCCAAGATTCCTTCAGGTAGAATTCCAGTTTGAATCCAACTAGGAATCCAAATCAGCAAAAGTAGGTTGAAGGTGACATTCAGTAGAATGTTGATCAACTTGGCACCTGCAAAGGTTTTGGCTTTATTTTCTAGTCGGAGTTTTGCAAAAGGGATTGCTAAAACTGCATCGAAGACAAGCAATACCGCAGTCCACTGAAACAAGTAAGCTTGGCCTGGATAGTTCATCCATTCCGCCAGTAGCGGTCCTGCGAGGTAAATTCCAGTTCCCAACACGAGGCTGGACAAGACCAATAGGGATTGCGTGTTGTGATATACTCGTGTGGGATCCTGATTTTTTCCAGTTGAAAATCTAAAAAAGGCGGTTTCCATCCCATAAGTAAAGATAATATTTAAAAATCCGATCAAGGCGTAGATACCTGTAAATGCGCCGAGATCCGCCTTACTCAGGTATCCAGTGTAGACGATGATCAGCAAAAAATTGATGGAGCGTCCTAAAATGCTGCTTAGGCCATAGATGGCGGTTTGTCCTGCGAGTTTTTTTAGTGTGCCCATGGGTTGCTGGATCACTTACTCTCCACGGAAGACAGGCTTTCTTTTCTCCAAAAACGCCGAAGTACCTTCCTTATAGTCTCCCGATTTGACGCAGCGCGCAAAAGAGTTGGCTTCAGTTTGATAGCCATTTTCCTCAAGGAAAACAGCATTTACGCAATCGACCACCATGCCAATGGCAAGGGGCGCTTTGCCCATGATTTTTTGGATAATCTCTTCCGCTCCAGCAATTGCTTCCTGCTTGCTAGGGAATACATGGTTTACGAGCCCCAATGATTTTGCTTCTTCGGCTCCAATCATATCGCCCGTCATCATCAACTCGTTGGCTTTGCCTCGGCCTACCAAAAGGGTAAGTCGCTGGGTACCGCCGTAGCCTGGAATGATGCCAAGGTTCACTTCGGGTTGGCCAAATTTTGCATTGGAAGTTGCAATACGCATGTGACATGCCATGGCCAATTCACAGCCGCCACCGAGGGTGTAGCCGTTGGTAACAGCGATTACTGGCTTATGGCAGTTTTCGATCATCGCAAAAATTTCTTGACCACTTTCTGCAAATTTGCGTGCATTTACCTCATTGAGGGAGGCGATTTCGGTGATGTCTGCACCGGCTACAAAGGCCTTCTCTCCAGCGCCAGTTAGAATCACCGCCTTGATGGCCTTATCGTCCATGACTTGATCAAAAACCGACCTCAATTCAGCTAAGGTTTCGAGGTTCATGGCGTTGAGTTTATCCTCTCGATTGATCGTAAGGTAAAGGATACCTTGTCGTTCCTTGGTGAGAATAGTAACAAATTCAGACATAGTCAGGCGGCATAGTTCAGACAAATATACCTCCCCCTCCAACACTACCAAATTCAAGTCAGGAGAAAAAACTTAATAATGGCCAAAATGGCATGGAATCGACTATTTTTTATTCATATCATAACGAGAATTTTTGAATTTCAGAGCCCGTGTTCTGGCGTTTTTTCGTACTTTTGCGGCACGAAAGAGAAGAATTTAAACCCATAGCTTACCCATGAACTCCAAAACCAAAATTACCGTAGCCAACGGAGACGGAATCGGCCCTGAAATCATGAAAGCGACCTTGGCTATCCTTGATGCTGCAGGCGCCAAATTAGAGTACGAGGTGATTGAAATTGGAGAAAAGGTGTACCTCAAAGGGATTAGTTCCGGTATGGAACCTAATGCGATTGATTCGCTTCGGGCCAACAAGGTTTTTTTGAAATCGCCCATCACGACGCCCCAAGGTGGAGGTTTCAAGTCTTTGAATGTGACTACGCGTAAGTCCTTTGGATTGTATGCCAATGTGCGACCTTGCAAGGCCTATTCGCCTTTTATCAAAACGCATTTTCCAAAAACGGATTTGGTGATTATCCGCGAAAATGAAGAGGATCTTTATGCGGGAATTGAGCACCGCCAAACCCAGGAGGTGTACCAATGTTTGAAGGTGATTTCGCAGCCTGGATCTGAAAAGATCATTCGCTATGCCTTTGAGTACGCCAAAAAATATGGCCGCAAAAAGGTAACCTGCATGACCAAGGACAATATCATGAAGAGTGCAGATGGCTTGTTTCACAAAACCTTTCTTGAAATCGCGAAGGAGTATCCAGGAATTGAAACGGACCACAAGATCATTGACATCGGAACAGCTTTGATTGCAGATTGCCCAGAGATTTTTGACGTGATCGTGACACTCAACCTGTATGGAGACATCATCTCCGACGTGGCAGCACAAGTGACCGGATCTGTTGGCTTAGGAGGTTCTGCGAACGTGGGCGCTGAAGTAGCCATGTTTGAGGCGATTCATGGTTCTGCTCCAGACATTGCAGGTAAGGACATCGCCAACCCCTCCGGGCTGTTAAATGGAGCCATCATGATGCTTGTGCACATCGGCCAGCCTGAGATAGCAGAAAAAATCTCAAACGCCTGGATGAGAACCCTCGAAGATGGAATTCATACCGGAGATATTTACCAGGAAGGACAATCCGCCAAGAAAGTAGGAACTCAGGAGTTTGCTGAGGCTGTCATCGCTCGTTTGGGACAGGTGCCTAGTCAAATGGTTCCTGCGATTTTCGGAAAAGAAAGCACTGCTCCCATGGATGTTGCCCTCCGACCAAAGCCAAAAGCAAAAAAGGAATTGATTGGCGTAGACATGTTCCTAGACTGGGACCAAGACCAACGGGATCCCAATGTCTTGGGTAACCTCCTAAACACACTCGATATAGGGGATTTGAAACTGAGCCTCATCACCAACAGAGGCGTGAAGGTTTTCCCCGATGGCATGAAGGAAACCTTCTGCACTGATCACTGGAGATGTCGTTTCAAAGTGGAAGAAGGAAAAACGATCAGCCATGCCCAGGTGATAGCTCTTCTCCAAAAATCCGATCAGCTAGGACTTGATTTTATAAAGACAGAGCACCTCTACACCTTTGATGGGGTGAAGGGATATTCCTTGGGACAAGGAGAATAATTTTGATCTTTAAGAAGATGAAGGGGGAAGGAAACTTTCCCCTTTTTCTTTTTTGTACATTTACCACTCAAAGAAGTGGCAACTCCTGTGACAACCAGTCAAAAACGCGTTTTAATCATTACCTACTATTGGCCTCCAAGTGGAGGTTCGGGAGTTCAGCGTTGGTTGAAGTTTGCCAAGTACCTGCCTGAGGCAGGCTGGGAGCCTGTAATTTTTACACCTGAAAATCCCGATTTCGATCTCCAAGACGAAACCTTGCTCAAAGAAATTTCACCCAACCTAGAAGTAATCCGCTTTCCGATTTGGGAGCCCTACCAATTGTTTGCTGAAGTGAAAAAGAAAGGGGAAAGCCATCCTGGCCGTATCCTGGAACAGCAAAAAAAAGGATTTCTGGAAAAAGTAGCCATCTGGCTGCGGGCCAACATCTTGGTGCCAGATCCTCGCGTTTTCTGGGTGAAACCCTCCGTCCAATTCCTGAACGAGCTACTCAAGGAAGGGCAATTTCAAGCGATCATCACCACAGGGCCTCCCCATAGCCTGCACTTAATTGGGCAGCAACTCAAACAAAAACACGGCATCCCCTGGCTTGCCGACTTCAGAGATCCTTGGTCGCAGTGGGAATTTCTAGACACCCTTCCGATGTTACCCTTTATTCGGAGACGGCACGAAGCCCTGGAGCAAAAGGTCTTGCAGCAAGCCGATGTAGTGGTAACTATCTCCCCAACCTTCCAGCGTGATCTAGAGAAACTCTCGGGAAGAAAAATTGACCTAGTTACCAATGGTTACGATCCGGCAGACATTCCTCAAGATTTTACCCCACGACCCAAAGCGGCCAATCGACTGCACCTAATTTATACAGGAATCATTGACGCCATCCGTAATCCACTGCCTTTGATGCAGGCTTTGAAGGCTGAATTTGAAGCAGCAGGTGAGGAGGTTACTTGGACTTTTGTTGGAAAAGTAAGTGAGCAGGTGCAGCAACACGTACAGGCCGATCCTTGGCTCCAAAGCCGCATCTACTTTGCAGGTTATGTTGCGCATCATCAGGTATTTGATTTTTATTCCAAGGCAGATGCATTGGTATTGATTCTCACCGATACCAAGAATGCCAAAGGGAATATTCCAGGCAAACTTTTTGAATACCTTGCCACTGAGCTTCCGGTGTTGGCTTTGGGCGATCCGCAAGGAGATAGTTCGGAGATCCTTAGTCAAGCAGGTGCTGGGGCAGTACTATCTCATGGGGATCAACCTGCGATGCGCCAAGCGCTTCGAAGTCTTTATCAAACTGCAGGTGCACAGCAATCCATAGGTTCCTTGGAAGCCTATTCACGAAAAACCGGAAGTAAGCAAGTGTCTGAGTTATTGGATAAGGTAGTATGAAAAGATAGTACCAAGAACCAAGTACAATGTACCTGAAATACAATTGAAATAAAGTAGAAATAGACTTCGCTTCATAAAATAATAAGAAGAAATAGGATGGAAATAAGGTAGAAATACCCGCCGCGGCGGGCAGCTCCGTGAAATAATATAGAGAAATAGAATGGAAATAAGGTAGAAATAGACTTCGCTTCGTCTACCTGAGGAAGGCAGACTCCATGAAATAAGTGAACTTCCATCTGGACTTCCTATTTCACCGAGCTTGCTCGGTTTATTTCTATGGTATTTCAACAGTATTTCATTTCAAGACTGCTCCATTTTGGTACATTGTACTTTGTACTTGGTACTAGTTTTCTATCTTTAAAAAAAGTTTAAACCCCATGCCAGATCAAATTCGCCTCAAAGCCTTTGGAATGCTCGCTGAAAAATTAGGTACAGATTCCCTTGAAATCGAGAACCCTGGTTCCTCGGAGGCGCTTAGACGGCAGATGCTGCAACAGTTTCCTGCGCTTCAATCCCTTACTTTTCGCATGGCGGTAGACCGAAAAATCATACATGTAGAAACCGATATTTCTGCAGGACAAGAAATCGCCCTTTTACCCCCTTTTTCCGGAGGATGATGAATAGATTTGAAAGACAAGTGATCTTGCCAGGTTTTGGGCCCGAAGGTCAAGCCAAGCTCAAGCAGGCTTCCGTGCTCCTCATCGGTGCAGGAGGGTTAGGTTGCCCAGTTTTGCTCTACCTCGCCGCTGCAGGAGTGGGAAGAATTGCGGTAGTAGATGGGGATGTGATTTCCCCATCCAATCTCAACCGCCAGGTACTCTATGGCGAAAAGGACTTGGGGAAAAATAAAGCCGATACAGCAGTTCGCTACTTTCAAGAAAAATACAGTGACATGCAGTGGACGGCGGTCCCAGAATTCATCACCGTAGACAATGCCCAAGCCCATATATTTCACTATGACCTGGTTATCGATGGCTCGGACAATTTTCCCACCCGCTACCTCGTCAACGATGCCTGTGTACTGCTCAAGAAGCCACTTGTCTATGGATCCATTTACCAATACGAAGGGCAAGTGTCAGTATTTAATGTAGGTAGCCATCCCTGCAATTACCGCGATGTATTTCCCAATCCTCCCGCTCCTCAGGAAATCCCTAACTGTGCCGAAACGGGCGTGCTTGGGGTGTTGCCTGGTATTATTGGAAATCTGATGGCCCTGGAAGCAATCAAGGTATTGTCTGGTCTAGGCAAGCCACTTAGTAATAAATTACTTCTTTTTAATAGCCTGAATACCCAATTTCAGGAACTAGAAATCCATCCCAATCCGGCAACCCAAACGGCTATTCCCACTTCGTGGAATGAGTTCCACCAGCGAGATTACGCCTTGGCTTGTGAAGGAGTGCAGCAACTGACTTGGAACGAGGCGATGAAATTGATGGGGCAGGAGGTGGCCTTTGTGGATGTGCGCGAACCAGGGGAAGAGCCCCCTCTTGAATGCACGGGTTTGGTGAAGGTGCCTTTTTCCACCCTATCCAAGGAACTGGATCGATTTGAGGAGGCGGAGGAGATTTTGTTTTTTTGCCAAAGCGGGGCACGAAGTCAAAAGGCAGCGCAGCTCCTGCAGCAAACCTACCCCGACAAGAAAATTTTCTCCATTCGTGGAGGTATCAATGCCCTTAAATCCTAGCCCAATCATGGAAAAGGTACGCAGCCCCAAGAATATATTCGTACAAGGTCCCGTCTTACCTGAGAAGATTGCCCAGTCTATTGCCAATCATGCCACCAAAACAGACATTGGAGGCCACTCCATTTTTTTAGGTCAAATTCGTGCCGATGAAAAGCCAGAAGGCAAAGTGATCGCCATCGAGTACACCTGCTACGAAGAAATGGCCCTAGAAAAGGCCTTTGAAATTCGGGAAGAGATCTTTGCGAAGTACCCGCTGACCTGCATGCACATCTACCACAGTCTCGGGGAGATCAAGGTTGGTGAAATCTGCCTATTCGTTTTTACTTCCTCCAAACACCGAAAAGCAGCCATGCAGGCCTGCGACGAATTGGTAGAGCGAATCAAAGCCGAATTGCCCATCTGGGGTAAAGAAATCTTAGATTCTTCGGCCACACAATGGAAGGTGAATACCTGATTTAGGGATTTATTGCGCTCTTAAAAAAGCCTTGAATTCTGCTGTATTAAAATTACTCATCCCTTGCTGGTAAAAGACGATCTTTCCTTCCTTGTTGACCACGAGGGTGGTAGGGATAGATTCGCTTTGCAAACTTTTATTTAGTGCGTAACTGGCATGCACCACAGGAAAGGTCCAACTTTTTCCTTCCATAAACTCCTGACTTTTCTGCTTGTTTTCGTCCAGCCCAATCATCAAAAATTCAAGGTCCGGGGTATCCTTGACCGCATCGTAGAGGTCGGAAATGTGAGGCATCTCTGCGCGGCAAGGCCCACACCAGGAAGCCCAAAGGTTGATAAATACGGTTTTGCCTCGGTAATCCTGCAGGTCAATCGTATTTCCTTTAAAATCAGTAAACTGTCCGCGGTAGTCAAACTTTTGGTCGGTTAGGTCGGGCACCTCGATACTGGGCTTCATCAAACCTGTTGCTAGCAATACCGATTGCAAGGCTCCTTGAATCACAGGTATCAATCCAGTAAAATATAAAAAGGCAAAAACAGCCAAAATTGCACCCCAAGATTTAATCTCTTTTTTCCAGTTCATTTTTTTCACTGCAGCAAGCCCCCTGCGCTGGGGTAGGTATTATTTAGTTTATAATTAGTATGATTATCCGCTATTATGCCACGACCGTAGCTCAACTATTTTGAACTGCGGATAATCGTTGACAGACCACAGTCAACGGCCCACAGCCTATCTAATTGAACCCCAAACCTTTTTCTCTGGTTAGTAGTGAAAAAGCGGATAATCAAATTAGTTATCCTCTTTTTTTTTATCATCAATAGTACTCAGCCGATAGACGTTAACCGAAAATCGCAGCTTCAAATCGACGTACAACCACAATCGGCTGTGGACAGTCGACCGTAAACAGTTGACGATTTGAATTGACCATAAAATTACACACAGAATCTCAGTTGCTTAGTGACCTAGCGCACATTTTAGCTGGTTCTCTTGATTTCCAACTGTATCTTGTGCCTACAAAATCCCAGTACCCTCCCATGAATTACGAAATCAAGATTTCCGCCGAACTCGGAATCACCGCACAGCAGGTTCGCGCCACAACCGCCTTACTCGAAGAGGGCGCCACCGTTCCCTTTATTTCCCGCTACCGCAAGGAAGCCACAGGGAGTTTGGACGAAGTGCAAGTTGCAGCCATCCGGGATCGACTGGAGCAGTTGAAGGAATTGGATAAGCGTCGGGAGGCGATCCTCAAGTCGATTGAGGAACAAGGGAAATTGACTCCCGAACTGAAAAAAGCCATCGATCAAGCAGAAACGATGGCGAGGTTGGAAGACATCTATTTGCCCTACAAACCCAAGCGCAAAACCAAAGCTTCTGTGGCCAAAGAAAAGGGTTTGGAGCCCCTGGCGACGCGTATTTTTGCGCAGCATTCGTTAGATATTCAAAGCGAAGCCTCCAAGTATCTCGATGCCGAAAAGGAGGTAGCAACTCTAGAAGATGCACTCCAAGGTGCCCGGGATATTATTGCGGAATGGGTCAGTGAAAATGCCGCGGTACGTGGAAACCTCCGCACCTTATTTTTGAAAGAGGGGGTATTTGCTACCCGTTTGATTGCAGGCAAAGATGCCGAAGCAGCCAAGTACAAGGACTATTTTGACTGGTCCGAACCGATCAAAACTGCCCCATCTCACCGCGTCTTGGCCATGCGTAGAGGGGAAAAAGAAGGTTTTCTACTCTTGGATGCACTTCCAGAAGAGGGAGCAGCAGTGGCGGTATTGGAAAGAGAAATCCTGAAGGGTGGGAGCAATGCTTGCGTGGAGCAAGTGAAACTAGCCATCAAAGACGCCTACAAGCGTCTACTCAAGCCAAGTATTGAAACGGAGATTCGCCTCCAAACGAAGAAGAAAGCAGACGAAGAAGCGATTCGTGTGTTTGCTGAGAACCTTCGCCAACTCTTGCTCGGAGCCCCACTAGGAGAAAAAGTGGTGATGGCTATAGACCCAGGTTTCCGAACGGGCTGCAAGTTGGTGTGCTTGGGGGCACAGGGACAGCTCCTCCATTACGAGACCATCTATCCCCACGAGCCACAGCGTCAGACCGCTGCGTCAGGAGCCACCGTTAAAACCTTAGTAGACAAGTTTTCCGTGCAGGCAATTGCCGTAGGCAACGGTACTGCAGGTCGAGAGACGGAAGCCTTCGTCAAAAATCTAGGTCTCCAGAAATCCATTCCAGTCCTTCTCGTCAACGAGTCTGGAGCATCTATTTATTCGGCTTCCGAAGTCGCAAGAAATGAGTTTCCGGACCTGGATTTGACGGTCCGTGGGGCAGTATCCATTGGGCGTAGACTCATGGATCCCCTGGCGGAATTGGTCAAGATTGATCCCAAATCAATTGGAGTGGGGCAGTACCAGCACGACGTAGACCAACAAGCCTTGAAGAATTCCTTGGACGATACCGTAATCTCTGCAGTAAATAAGGTGGGCGTAGAGGTCAATACCGCCTCTAAAGAATTGCTCACCTATGTTTCTGGACTAGGGCCTCAATTGGCTCAAAATATCATCGCTTTCCGTCAGGAGTTTGGCCCATTTAAAAGTCGGGCTCAACTCAAAAAAGTACCTCGCTTGGGAGACAAAGCATTCGAGCAGGCGGTGGGCTTTTTGCGAATTCGCGAGGCGAAGCATCCCTTGGATCAATCAGCCGTGCATCCCGAGCGCTACGAATTGGTGGAACAAATGGCGAAGGACCTCGAGGCCTCTGTTCAAGATTTGATGAGTTTTGAGGAATTACGTGCCAAAATTGTGCTTCAAAACTATGTTTCGGAGACGGTAGGTATCCCTACACTTCAAGATATCGTGGAGGAACTGGCCAAGCCTGGGCGTGATCCCCGTGCTGGATTCGAGGTTTTTGAATTTCAGGAAGGAGTCAACTCCATGGCAGATCTAAAGGTGGGAATGAAACTTCCTGGAATCATCACCAACATCACCGCCTTCGGTGCTTTTGTAGACATTGGAGTGCATCAGGATGGATTGATTCACCTGAGCCACTTGGCAGATCGATTTATCAAAGATGCCAACGAGGTGGTAAAAGTGGCACAGCAAGTGGAGGTAACGGTCCTGGAAGTAGATATTGCGCGTAAGCGCATTGCCTTGAGTCGAAAAGCCGATCCCTTTGGTACGCAGGCAGTCAAAAAACCAGTTAAACCGGAGGTGAAAGTTGCTGCCCCTGCACCAGAGGGATCCCTAGCAGATAAATTAGCGCAACTGAAAGGACATTTCAAGAAATAAGACAGGGCATACTTAGCCACCTAGGCTAGTCGCGTTCCTCGTCTTGGTACATTTCCTTGTATTTTTCCTCGTCCATTCCTTTGCTGAATCGGCGGATATTGTAGGTGAAGGAAAAGAGAAAGTACTGCTGCAGCACGTTAGTTTGGATATCTTCGATAAAAGTTTCGGTGATATTTCTCCGCACGTTTGCATTTTGGTTGAGAAGGTCTACCACCTGAAGGCTGACCTCTCCGCGCTGATTTTTGAACACTTTTTTACCCAAGCTCATGTTGACTAGGGAAAAGTTGGTGTTGAAACCCGCATTCAAGCCCGAATTGATCTGGTGATTCAAGTCCAGTCGGTAAATGATGCCTGGTCCCAAGATCCAATTGAAGTTTACGCGGAAGCGTTGTTGAAAGAAATTAGTGTTCAAATTGGTGTTTAGCGTATTCTCAGAGCGGTTGATTTTTCGGTTTAACTAGCAATTCCTCCTTTTTCAAAATTTTGGAAATTGTTTTTTTAAGATGATCCGCTTCAAAACCAGTGACCTGGGAAAATTAGGTTTGAAGTTCAAGAAGGTGAGCGGTGGACTGTGGACAGTCGTCTGTCGACTGCTAACAGCTAACAGTCCACGGACCACAGCCAGTTGGTCTTAGGGATAAAGTGGGTGGTTACTGAATACAACTGCTAAAGTGCTAACCAAAGAAAACAAGGATTGAAGTACAATTCAGTGAGCGGTGGACTGTGGACTGTCGTCTGTGGTCGATTATTTGCAAGGATTCACCCGCCTGTTTACCTCCTTTTTGTTTGCGGATAAAGTCAATTTTTTCCTTTTCCGACAATTACTGTCTCAAAATATGTTTATTTTAAAAACATTTACATGTTTATTAAAGTAACATCGCTACATTAGTACCTGTAAACGAGACACACATGAACGAATCCGCTTCCATTCGCATCACCACCAAGGCCCTGAATTCAGGCAATTGCCAGGTCAAATTTTTTATTGAAGACGAAGAAAATCCACAATACGGGTATTTGCTTTTGCATGAGACCAAGCCGATTGGGGATATTCTTGAAGAGATTAAGGTACGCATGGCCCGAAGAAGGGAGGCCTTTCTTCACGCCAATCCTTTTTTATCCATTGCACCGAATCAAGACGATCACCATTTTTACCTTTTTTCCGCATGAGTTACTTAGCCGCTAACCTCCGTTTTCTGAGAAAACTGAAAAACCTGACCCAAACCGAATTGGCGGAACAGTTGGATGTGCAACGCACGATGATATCCGCGTATGAGGATGGGCGGTCTGAACCCAAGCTATCTACCTTGCTCATCCTGTGCAATTTGCTGGGAGTAGGGGTGGAGGAATTACTGTCCCACGACATCGAATCCAGAGGTCGAATGGCACTTCAACCTCGAAACCTGCAGGTGCTGACGATTGCAACCGATAATTCGGATCGGGAAAACATTACCTGGGTGGGCCAGAAGGCTTCCGCAGGCTACCTCAACGGCTTTGCTGATCCAGAGTTTATGGAGACGCTGCCGCAGTTTCATCTGCCTAATCTTTCTAGGCAGGCGACCTACCGAGCCTTTGAATTGGCAGGAGATTCCATGCTTCCCTTGGTGTCGGGTACCATTGTCATTGGCACCTATGTGGACCAGCTCCAGGACATCAAGAGTGGGAGAACTTACGTGTTGGTTACCCAAACCGAAGGGGTGGTCTACAAACGAGTATTCAACTACCTAGCAGAAAACGGGAAGCTATTTTTGGTATCCGACAACGAGGTCTACAAGCCCTACGAAGTTCGTGCCGAGGAGGTACTGGAAGTTTGGGAGGCCAAAGCCTTTATCAGTACGGATTTTCCGAATCCTGGCGACAAAAAGAAACCACTGAATCTTGAAGATTTGGGGGAAATGATACGGGATATTCACGCCGACCTGAAGCGGATTACACGTTAAGAGATTTTTTTGGCGAAGACCTTACGCTCGCCGAGGTGGATTGGTAAAATCAATCTATTCTTTAGTCCGCCGCGGCGGCTTCATCTTCCGCGGTAGATAAACCCGCGGCTATTCAAAGTTGGATCCGCTATGGCGGATCAGTCTACCGCAGTGGATTAGTCCGCCGTGGCGAATCCTATTCAAAAACTAGTACAGACGTTAATTGGTGAACATTACGAATAACCTATTCCCACCAAAATTGTATCGAGTAAAGATCCGCAGTGGCGGATCAAACCTTGCATAGCCCCGGGTGTACCTGCCGAAGGTAGGTACACCCGGGGAAAAATGGTCCCGAACCATCATCCAATCCGCCGTGGAGGATTGAACCTATCCGGAAATTAATCAAAAGATTAAGAGGGTTCGGTTTGATGGGGTGGATGGCGGATATTAATCTATTCTTTAGTCCCCCGTGGTGGATTAGTCCTTTGTCGCGGATTAGTCCGCCGTGGCTGATCTTATCCAAAAAGCACTTCCACTTGTTCTTGGTTAAAGTTTGGGACAACCTATTTGCACAAAAATGTATCTAAATCCGATCCGAGGTTATGACAAATTCGCAATTAGTTGGCCTCCAACAAACGGTCAAATCCTGCTTTGATCTTGCCTACGGCATCTACCGAAGCATGGCTGTTGACTACGCCTTTGCCCAGTTCGTGCCAAAAGCCATCTCCACATTCGATGTAAGCCCCACGTTTAGTTCCCGGCGTTTCTTTGGCTTGTTCGTAACGGTAGTCAGGCAAAAAAACGAATTTCATCAAGTCAATGGCCCCTTCCCAGGAGATCTTTTTGGAAACATCCGATCGGAGTAAAACGGCCTCTCTGTTCGAGAAATGGATGGTCAAACTCAGATCTAGGATTACCTCTCGTTCCACTTTTCTGTACTGTATTGTCAGCGGAGCTTCTTTCTTTTCAAGTTCGTAAATGGCCTGAATCAGGTCCTGAGCCATCATCTGCCAATCTTCCTGATTGGAAGGAATCTTCAATCCTTCGCTTTTGCTTCCTTCCAAGGGGGTCAAGGTAATTCCTCCCTCGTCTATCCCTTTTTTGGTCCAGCGACTTGCCTGAAGGAGTTGCTTCACTGGCCCAATCCACACGGAGGGTACATTGCCTTGGTAGCGGTAATCATCCTCCAAACTAAATCCCTCGTCAAAAATCTCCTGCTCGGTCAGTTCCTCTCGATCCGTATAATGCAGGTCTAGTTGGGTAGTCAATACACCCGTTGACCAATCCAAGGCAAGCCGAAATACATGGCTGTAGGGAGGAGGCAAGATGCCTGAATCGTATTCCAATACAAGTCCTGTGGTAGTGGGAGGTAAACTCATTGGGATGGCTTTTCACAAAAGTATGGTTTTTTAGGGATTTAACTGGTTATTTTGCCTTCCCATCCCGATCCCCCATGGAAGACTTACTCGACCACATCAGCCAAGAGATTTACAGCAACTCCCACGTTGTCGTGGATAATTTTGTAGACGAAGCCTTTCGAAAGGCCCTTTTGAAGGAGCAAACCGATTTGTTGAATCGGGGTCAATTTAAAAAGGCGGCGGTTGGAAAAGGGGATCAAAAGCAAGTGCGGGCCGAGATCCGTAGTGATGAAGTGCTGTGGATGGACCCAACTGCCTTGAGTCCTTTGCAGGCAATTTTTTGGGAGAAAATAGAGGAACTGAAGAAGGTACTCAATCGTCGTTGTTTCCTGGGTTTAAAATCCTTTGAAGGACATTTTGCTCGGTACCCGATTGGATCTTTTTACAAGCGACACTTGGATCAGTTTCATGCCGTCCCGCACCGAATCGTTACTATCATTCTTTATCTCAATGAATCCTGGACTGAAGCGGATGGCGGGCAGTTGCGCATGTATTTCCCTCAAGAAGAAGGAAGCGAACGGGTAGAAGATGTGTTGCCCCTAGGTGGACGGTTGGTCGTGTTTTTGAGTGAAGAAATCCCACACGAGGTCATGCCTACCCTGAAGGAGCGAATTTCAATTACGGGCTGGCTTCAGAATATCGACTAACGGAGGTTGATTTCTACCGAAACAGGGTTTTTTCCCAAGACGAATGCAGCCTTTTCGAAGGCTGGAGGTCCAAAGTAAACTTTGGGATTGTTGGAGAAGCCGAATTTTTCAGTGGGATAGCCCACTGCATTGGTGCTCAATTTTCCATTGTTGTCCTGATCGTGAATCACGCCGATGGCATAAGTACCCGCGGGTAGGTCGGTGAGTTTGAAGTTTGCTTTTCCATTCTTTGAGGGGATCGAAATGCTCCGAACTGCCTGTTTGACCTGATCAGGAAATCCGCTAGGCTTGGAAAACACCAAGATGCGAATGCTCCCGACATCACTGCTCGCTCCGCTGATGGATACTTGGAGGCTTGTTGGAATGCTTTGCCCCAGCGTTTCTAATGTGAAAAATAGGCTAACTAGGAGGAAGAAGTAGTTCATGTTAATGCAGCTGTAGCGTGACGGTTGATCTTTCTAGTGGGGGTATACGCAAACGGCGCTTTAAAGTATATCTTTTTTGGAACTTCGTACTTTTCCAAGATTTGACCAAGGCCTGCTTCGAGGGCATGTCGCCTCTTTTCTTCGGCTGTTCCCTCCACATACAAGACCAATTGCTCTCCCAAACGGCTATCTCTCTCCCCAAACAAAAAATAGTTGCATCCCGGGCAAGTTTTCTGGAGTAGCCAAGCGATTCGTCGTTCCAATTGTTCAGGGAAAAGTTTGATTCCTCCAGAATTAATCACAAAATCAGCCCTTCCCAACCAAGTGAATGTATTTTTTGACCGAAGTTCAATTGTATCATTCGTCTGTATTTTTTCCGGCCCGCTCATCGGAGATTGGATCCAAAGGCAATGCTCTTTATTGATCCCGATGGCTACTCCCGGTAGGGCTTGGTACACCAATTCACCTGCTTCGATGGGTGCCAAAGCGATGTGCGAGACCGTTTCGGTCATTCCAAAGGATTGCCAAGCTCGAATTCCCTGTTGAACCAGCCCTTGCTGGGTTTTATAGGGTAAAGCGGCTCCTCCAATCAGTACATGGGGGATGAGCTGGAGTAGTTTTCTGCTCTTCTCCTCGGCCAAACTTGCTTCCACTTGCAGGGGAACAAGTGCAACGAAGCTGAATTGGAACTCCAGGTTGAGTAGCGGGTTTGCGCTTGGCTCCACCAAGGTGATTGGGCAATCCCAAACTAGGGCGCGAACCAGCATCATTTTTCCTGCGATGTAGGCGGGATTTAGGCAGCAGAGCAGGTGACCACTAGAGCAAGTACCGAAAAAGGCCCCTGTCGCAGTTGCACTAGCTTCCATTTGGGCCCTGCTTAGAACTTGTAACTTGGGTGCTCCGGTAGATCCAGAGGTTTGTTGGGTAAAGGTTTCTTGTCCAGCCAACCAATCTCGACAGAAGGCAAAAGCTACCTGGGCAAATTCGGGAAGCTCTTCCAAGTTGGGGAGAGCCTGGCTTTTGCTGTAGTAGTAAGACTGGTAGCGAAGTTGAAACATACGCGTGGTGGAGATGAGAAAGGGAACCGTATCCTTAACAAATTTCGTCAGCTTCGGTTAACTTGCACAAAAATGTGATTTTTAAATCAAACGATCATGATTAACTGGATTACGGCCAAGGAATACGAGGACATCACCTATAAAAAGTGCAATGGCGTCGCGCGAATTGGGTTTAACAGACCGGACGTGAGGAATGCATTTCGTCCAAAAACCACGGCTGAATTGTACGATGCCTTTTACGACGCACAGGAAGATACGTCCATTGGGGTCATTTTGCTTTCAGGGGAAGGACCTTCTGCCAAAGATGGCAAATGGGCTTTTTGCTCCGGAGGAGACCAGCGGGCAAGGGGGCACCAGGGCTATGTTGGTGAGGATGGCTACCATCGATTGAATATTTTAGAAGTGCAGCGCCTCATCCGCTTCATGCCCAAGGTGGTGATTGCGGTGGTGCCAGGCTGGGCCGTAGGAGGAGGGCATAGCCTTCATGTAGTGTGTGACCTTACCCTTGCCAGTGCGGAGCATGCGATATTCAAGCAAACCGACGCCGATGTGACCAGCTTTGATGGGGGCTATGGATCTGCCTATTTAGCCAAAATGGTGGGCCAAAAAAAGGCCCGTGAAATCTTCTTCCTAGGAAGGAATTATTCCGCACAGGAAGCGATGGATATGGGCATGGTGAATGCCGTCATTCCACACGCTCAATTGGAAGATACCGCCTACGAATGGGCGCAAGAGATTCTTGCCAAATCACCCACCTCCATCAAGATGCTCAAGTTTGCCATGAACCTAACTGATGATGGAATGGTGGGCCAAAAAAAGGCCCGTGAAATCTTCTTCCTAGGA